>Ga0209075_1000361_pt1 | contig 44038 bp, 37 predicted proteins | sample Stecom2011_FD_187523 | JGI IMG/M metagenome (GOLD analysis project Ga0209075, IMG submission 187523) | Agricultural soil microbial communities from Utah to study Nitrogen management - Steer compost 2011 (SPAdes) (version 2) | ecosystem: Environmental > Terrestrial > Soil > Agricultural land...
TTAACGCCTTTCAAGAAGCGATGCTGGCGCATGGTGAGCAGCTTTATGTGCAGTCAGAGCACGATTATAGGCAAATCCTGAAGCTGTTTATTGTATTGCTGGTTGTGGGAGCCGCAGTGCTTTTGCTGGTTGCCGGACGTGTTATTTTCAGTATTCGTGAAGCGGTCAGGCTGCTTAGCGAGGCCAGTGGCAAGATGGCGGCCGGCGACACCAGAGTTCGGGTTGATTATCGCAGTCATGACGAATTGCGACGGGTTGCTGAGGCTTTCAACAATATGGGTGAGCGATTTGGCGAGGCGCTCAACGAGGTCAGTCGTGCTACTCAACAGCTCGCAGCCGCCAGTGAGCAGACATCGCAGGTTACAGAGCATACCGGCGAAAGCATGCGCAAGCAGCAAGGCGAAATTGCCCAGGTGGCAACAGCCATGCATGAAATGCATGCAGCGGCCAATGAAGTGGCGCAGAGCTCTAGCCAGGCTGCCGAGGCAGCCAGTCATGCCAACAATGAGGCAAGTGTAGGTCACGAAGTTGCCCGGCAAACCATTGCGGCCATCGAACGTCTGGCCGGCTCGGTAGAAAATGCTACTGGAGTCATTGAAAGCCTGGCGCGGGACAGTGAGGAAATTGGCAGTGTACTGGATGTGATCCGCAGCATTGCCGAGCAGACCAACTTGCTGGCGCTAAACGCAGCCATTGAAGCAGCGCGGGCCGGAGAAGCAGGTCGCGGTTTTGCTGTGGTGGCTGACGAGGTGCGCAACCTGGCATCACGCACCCAGCAGTCAACCGAGGAAATCAACGAGATGATTGCACGCTTGCAGGGTGGAGCGGCGCAGGCGGTTGAAGCAATGGAAGAGGGCCGGAACCAGGCACGCAGCGGGGTCGAACAAACATTGAAAACCACCGAGTGCCTGGAGTCGATCGTGCAGGCTATTGGTGTTATCAATGACATGGGGGCGCAGATAGCCAGCGCAGCTGAAGAGCAAAGTGCAGTGAGTGAAGAGGTGAGCCGTTCGATTACAGCCATCAATGATCTTACAGCGGAAACCACTGATGGAGCGCTACAGACCACCCGGGCCAGCCAGGAGGTGGCGCGTCTGGCGACGGAGCTGCAAAGCCTGGTTGGCCGCTTTCGTACCTAGGGAAGCAGTCCCGCTTGTTATGCGGGGCACTGCCTGTACTGCTGACTGTCGGGTGCCGGCCAGTGTCACTTGAGCATGTCTTTGATGGCTTTTTCTTCGTTGACAAGCTCCAGCTGACGGGCATCTATGCGTGCTGCCAGCGGATAGTTGTTGCTGGCGCGCTGCTTGGCATGTCCAAGCTGCTCAATGGCTTGGTCATAATCGCCGACGCGGGCAAAGAACTCGGCTCTGGCCTGGTGCAGACCGATAATGTTGTTGGTTTGGCCGCGTATCTCGGCCAGCTCGTACCAAAGGTCCGGATCACCGGGGCGTTCTTTGAGCAGTTGTTCCAGCTGGATTTCCGCTTCACGGAATTTTTCCTGGCGGCCCAGCAAATCAGCTCTTGCTGCCCGTAACGGATAGCTTGAAGGGTGGGCTTGCAGTGCTTGCTCAAGCCTCTGCGCTGCTTTGCTCAGCTGCTGCCGGCTGATGTCCAGGTCAATCAGGGCCAGTGTATAGAACAGGTTGTCTGGTGCCGCGCTGGCCAGTGCGGCAAGCACCTGCTGCGCTTCGTCAAACTGCCGGGCACGGATCAGTGCCAGCCCCAGTCCGTAGCGGGCCGGCTCGCTTTTTGGGTCCTGTTGAACTTCAGCGCGAAAGCGTTTAAGGGCCAGGCCGGGTGTGTCTTCGAAGGTCAGCTGCAGCCTGGAGCGCAGCAACTGGTAGGCCAGACTGTCAGTACGGCCCGGCTGGGTTGTTCGTGCGGCCAGTTGTTCGGCCCGGTTACGGGTATCGGCAATGCGAGACTCGGTAACCGGGTGGGTCAGCAAAAATTCCGGTGGCATGCGGTCGTACCGGTATTGGCGCAGCAGCCGCTCGAACATGCCGGGCATTGCCCGCGGGTCGTAACCGGCACGGGCCAGGTTTTGAATGCCAAGGCGATCGGCTTCCTGCTCGTTCTGCCTGGAGAAGCGTTGTTGTTCCTGAAATGCTGCCGCCTGGCTGGCGGTAATAGCGGCGATGCCGACATCACCGGCCCCGGCGGCGGCAGCCACCACTCCGGCCAGCATGCCGGCCATCATGGGAATTTGCATGCGTTTTTGGGCTTCCATGCCGCGGGCGAAATGGCGCTGTGACAGGTGAGCCAGTTCGTGAGCCATTACGGATGCATATTCAGCTTCGGTCTGTGCATGCAGCAGCAAACCACCGTTGACACCAATGATGCCGCCGGGTGCGGCAAAAGCGTTCAGCTGCGGGCTGGCCAGGATGATGAACTCCAGCCGGCGCTCTTGCAGCTGACTGGTTTCGGCCAGTTTGTAAACACTGCGCTCGACGTAGTCTTTTAACAGCGGATCTGACAGCTGGCGCACCTGGCCGCGCAGAATGCTGAGCCATGCACGACCAAGCCGGTGTTCTTGCTCAAGCGAGACGATAGAAGAACTGGAGTCGCCGAGCGAGGGCAGCTCGTAGGCCGGTAACGGGGTGACAAGCAGCAGAGCCAGGGTTAGCAGTGTTGGTTGCAGTTTCTTCATGTGTTGGGCCCGTAGGGTGGAGTTCCGTGTAAACTGGTGTGCGTCTTGGGACGTGATGGCTGGCAGTCAGTGTATAGTTTTTTTGCTGGCGACGGGAACCGGCGGGTGCCCTGTTGGGTTGCCGGGTGCAGAAGCGTGTTTGCAACTCTGCATGGTTGAGCAATCAGTTGACTATGAAAAATGCAAAACATTCAAGAAGCGGGCTGGGTAATGCAATATAACGAAGAAGTGGATGCGCGCGGGCTGTCGTGTCCGATGCCGTTGCTGAAAGCCAAACTGGCGCTGAACGGGATGGCTCCGGGGCAGGTGTTGCAGGTGTTGGCCACTGATGCAGGCTCGCAACGTGATATTGCCAGCTTTTGCCAGTTGGCCGGACACCAGTTGTTATACCAGGAGCAGACTCCAGAAGGGGTGTTTGTGTACCTGATCTGCAAGTAGCCGGAGGGCTGCTTTCATCGGGGAGGGCTTGCGGCTGGCAGGGGCATGCCGAAAGGCTGTTGTTGCAGGGCAGAAACCTCCCGGGGTGTGACAGTGCACGCCTTCTTCAGACTGGCCAATGTACAGTGTCTGTTAAACAGGTGCGATAAGGCCGTACCCTCTGGGTGGCTTCTGTTCACAGCAAGATTGCGAGAAGAGTGCTTGTGGTGGCCAGGGGGTGCGAGGCGTGTGTGAACATGCCGGTGAAGCATGTTCACTGTTTGTATGCTCGTGCAATAGACCGGGTTTACTTTTGCTGCAGCTCTTGTGCTGCAGTTAGCACTTCGGCGACATGACCGGCTACGCGCACTTTGCGCCAGCTACGTTGCAACTTGCCCTCGGCGTCAAACAGAAAAGTGCTGCGCTCGATGCCCATGTGTTCTTTGCCGTAAAGTTTTTTCAGCTTGATGACGTCAAACAGCTTGCACAGTTCTTCGTCCGGATCGCTGATCAGTTCAAATGGAAACTCATGCTTGGCTTTGAAATTTTCATGGGTGCGCAGGCTGTCGCGAGATACCCCGAAAATCACTGTGTTGGCAGCGGCAAACTGGGCATGTGCGTCACGGAACTCCTGGCCCTCGGTGGTGCAGCCGGGTGTATGGTCCTTCGGATAGAAATAGATCACGACCTGCCGGCCACGCAGACCGGACAGTGAAACTTCTTGGCCGCTGGTGGCCTGTGCGGTAAAGTCGGAAATCTGGATGGAGTCGGTCATTGGATACCTCAGGGAAATTGTGGACGCCAGGGTTCGATCAGGGCGTCCAGATTGAGCAGGTCGGCAAATTCGAGAAACTGGTCACGCAACCAGCTGATTTGTGTGTCGACCGGCAAGGAAACAGTAATGTTGGCGTTGATCATCAGGGCACCGGATTGGGGTGCCGGGTAGCTGTCATAAACAATATTGTTGACGGCGATACCCTGGTCGGTAAAGAACTGGCATAGCTCGGTCAGTGTGTCGGGCTGATGCAGGGCACTGACGTAAACGACATAAGGAAGGGCTGGTCGCTGCGGGGTAGCAGCGCTGATACGGGTGCAGGATAGCATGACATCCTGACGGTGGCCGACCTGCTCCAGGGCGGATTCAAGCCGGGCCAGGGCATCCCAGCTACCGGCTGCCTGCAAAGTCAGCGCGCTATGGTCACCATGCTGTGTCAGGCGGCTGCTGATAACGCTGCAGCGGCTATCCTGGCAGGCGCGACATAACATGAGCGACAGGGCCGGGGCATTTTTGCCGAGCGCGCTGATCAGTACGTGCTGTTCGCGGGGTAAGGGGGCTGACATGAAACACTCCTGTGTGGGACGACCCGGGCCGGGCGGGTAGCCGACAAGGTTAACCAAAATAGCCGGCAAGGGGAATGGTAAAGGCTAGTCACAGTGCTTGTGCAAGCGGTGTGGCGTTAGTAGTATTAGCCATTGTGTTATTTTTTTCCTGGCAGGAGTAATGTCATGATTGCAGGCAGTATGGTGGCGCTGGTCACCCCCATGGACGCGGAAGGCGGGCTGGATTGGCAGGCGCTCGAAAAACTGGTCGAGTTCCACCTGCAAGAGGGCACTGATGCAATCGTTGCCGTGGGTACCAGTGGCGAGTCCGCGACCCTGAACGTGCAGGATCACGTGGAAGTAATCCGCCGGGTGGTGGAGCTGGTTCGCGGCCGCATTCCGGTCATCGCTGGTACGGGTGCCAACTGCACACGCGAGGCAATCGAGCTGACTACCAATGCCAAGGGTGTTGGAGCGGATGCCTGTTTGCTGGTGACCCCCTATTACAATAAGCCAACCCAGGAAGGCTTGTATCAGCACTTCAGGAAAGTTGCCGAGACTGTGGACATCCCCCAGATCCTGTATAACGTACCAGGCCGTACCGTATGTGACATGCTGCCCGAGACGGTTGGGCGCTTGTCTCAGATTGACAACATTATCGGCATCAAGGAAGCGACCGGAAGCATCGAGCGTGGCCGCCAGGTGATTGCAGCCTGTCCCGATGATTTTCTGGTCTATTCCGGCGATGATGCTACCGCTTGGGAGCTGATGCTTAATGGCGGCAAGGGCAATATATCGGTCACTGCCAATGTGGCGCCACGCCTGATGAAAGAGCTGTGCGATCTGGCCATGGCCGGCAAAGCCGACGAAGCCCGGGCGCTGAATGAACGCTTGATGCCGCTGCACGTCAAACTGTTTATTGAAGCCAATCCGATTCCGGTCAAGTGGGCGCTGCATCAGATGGGCCTGATCGGGAATGGTATCCGCCTGCCACTGACCTGGTTAAGTGAGTCTTGCCACGAGCCCGTTCGTCAGGCCATGCGCCAGACTGGCATTCTGGACTGATCGGAGAGCTGGCATGAAGCGTATTGCGGGAGTGGCACTGATTCTGCTCAGCCTCAATGGCTGCAGCTGGTTATGGGGTGACAAGGGATACTTTCGGGACCGGAGCAATGACTATCTGGATGCCCGCATGTTGCCCGAAATGCAATTGCCGGACGGCACGCAGAGCAAACCGCTGGATCCGCTGCTGCCAGTGCCGGGCCATGTAGCCGCCCTGAATGGTCAGGGTGCGGTGGTGCAGCGTCCGCACACAGTTAACCATGCAATGCTGGAGGGAGACTTCTCCATTCAGCGTGGTGACGGGCAGAGCTGGATTCTGGCGCAACGCATTCCGGCACAGGTCTGGAATATGGCGCAGGCATACTTTGAAGAGCAGGGTTATACCATTGCCGAAGAGCGTCCCCATGTAGGCGAATTTATTACCGCATGGCTGCCTGCTTCGGAGATGCCCGAAGCCACCCGTGAGAGCCTTGCCCTTGGCAAGAACCAGGAGAGCCGCTTCCGGGTACGCATTGAGCCGGGCGTACAGCGCAATACCAGTGAGATATTTGTTGACGCGGCCACCCGCAAAGGTAGCAGGGAAAGCGATTGGCATGCAGACAAGAAAGAGCCGGCTGCAGCCTTGGCCCTGACCGGCCTTGAGCGTTTTTTCAATCAGGCGGGGAATCAGGGGCAGAGCTATTCGTTACTGGCAAGCAAGAACTTTGATGCACCGCGCCGGGTCGCCCTGATCGAAGCGGGAGAAGGCGGCCTGCAGGTTTTGCGTCTGGATGCCGGGATGGAGCAGGCCTGGTCGGGGGTTGGCCGCGCGCTGAGCGCAGCCGGCATCTACGTGGACGACATAGACCGCAGTCAGGGAATATATTTTGTTGATCTGGAACGCAAAGCGGCGCAAAAAGAGCCGGGATTGCTGAAGCGCATGTTTACCTCAAAAAAGAGCCGTGAGCGCAAAGCCACGGGCCAGCAGTATCGGGTCAAACTGACGCAAATCAGCCGCCAGGTGTTTGTCGGCGTTGAGCGTGAGCCGGGCCAGCTGGCTGACGCTGCAACTACCAACCGGGTTCTGAGTGCCATCCAGCCGCACCTGAATTGACTCTGGCCGGCCTTCCCTGGCCTGTGGGGCAGGGAGGGCCGGCTTTTTCTCTTGTATATACACAGCAGGCGCCGGACGTATCGCTCTGGTCCCGCGTTGAACAAAACCAACAGGATAATGCCATGAGCACAGCAACCCAGCTGAGTCTGAAAAACATTTACTCCGGCAAGGTGCGCGATCTCTACGAAATTGACGACAAACGCATGCTAATGGTGGCCAGTGACCGCCTGTCGGCTTTTGACGTGATTCTGGATCAGCCGATTCCGGGCAAGGGTCAGGTGCTGACAGCAGTTTCCAACTTCTGGTTTGGGCAGCTCAAGGGCATGGTACCTGACCACTTCACTGGCGATTTGGTTGAGGATGTGGTGCCTGCCGACGAGTTGCCGCTGGTCGAGGGTCGCGCGGTGGTGGTCAAGCGCCTCAGGCCCGTACCGGTCGAAGCGATTGTGCGCGGCTATTTGGCGGGTTCTGGCTGGAAGGAGTATCAGGATAGCGGCATGGTCTGTGGCATCCCTCTACCGAAGGGTCTAAAAGAGGCATCACGCTTGCCGGAGCCAATTTTTACCCCATCCACCAAAGCCGAAGTGGGTGACCATGACGAAAATATTTCATATGCGCGCTGTGAAGAAATCATCGGCAGCGAGCTGGCTGCCAGAGTGCGGGATGTGTCCATTCGCCTGTACCAGGCGGCAGCAGAGTATGCGCTGGGTAAAGGCATCATCATAGCCGATACCAAGTTCGAGTTTGGCCTGGATGAAGACGGCACCCTGACTTTGATGGACGAAGTGCTAACCCCGGACTCCAGCCGTTTTTGGCCTGCCGACCAGTACGCCGAGGGCACCAACCCGCCAAGCTTTGATAAACAGATCATCCGCAACTGGCTGGAAAATAGCGGCTGGAACAAGGAGGCGCCGGCGCCGCAGGTACCGCAGGACGTAATCGAGCTGACAGCTGCCAGGTATCGTGAGGCTCTGGAGCGCCTGGCTGGTGTCTGATGTGTTTCCGTGCGGGTGAGCTCGCAGCGTAGAGCCGGATAAGGCTTGGTGTACCCTGGCACAGGGCATATGAATGCGCAGCGTCACGCGCCTGCGGTCCGGATATGTTCGGACAGGGCTGGGTACTGACAGATAAATAAAAACGCCTGTGCGAACATGTTCGCACTTGTGGGAGGGTAACAGATTCATGGCAGCTTCATTCGTCCATCTGCGGGTACACAGCGAATACTCATTGGTGGACGGGCTGGTTCGCATCAAACCCCTGATCAAGGCGCTGGAAGCGGGTGGCATGCCGGCAGTAGCGATTACCGACCAGAGCAATCTGTTTGCTTTGGTCAAATTTTACAAGGCTGCCCGTTCAGGAGGCATCAAGCCGATCTGTGGCGCTGATATCTGGCTTGGCAGCGAGGAGCCGGACGGTCCGGTATCCCGCATGACCCTGCTGGCCATGGATGCCAGGGGTTATCGCAACTTGACCGAACTGATATCCCGTGGCTGGAACGACGGACAGCACCACGGAATTTCCGTGATACAGCGTGAGTGGGTGGCTGAGGCAGCTGAGGGGCTGATTGCCCTGTCGGGCGCCCGTGAAGGGGAAATCGGGCGTGCCTTGCTCAGTGGCGATCTGCAGCAAGCAGAAAAACTGTTGCAGTACTGGCAGCAAATATTTCCTGGCCGGTTTTACCTGGAGTTGCAGCGTACCTCAAGACCACAGGATGAAGAGCATGTGCATGCTGCCATGGAGCTGGCCGGGCGCATGCAGGTGCCCGTGGTAGCCACCAATGATGTGCGCTTTCTGAAGCAGGAAGATTTTGAAGCGCATGAAACCAGGGTCTGCATTGGCGAGGGGCGGGTGTTGGAAGATCCGCGTCGTCCACGTCATTACTCCGATCAGCAATATCTGAAAACCCCGGAAGAAATGGCCGAGCTGTTTGCCGACATTCCCGAGGCATTGGCCAACACGGTAGAAATTGCCCGTCGCTGCAATATCGAGATCCAGCTGGGCAAGCACTTCTTGCCGGATTTTCCAGTGCCGGAAGGCATGACCATGGACGAGTATTTTCGCCATGTATCCCACGAGGGTCTGGAAGAGCGGCTGGCCGTGGTGTTGCCGCCGGACGCGCCCGATTATGCCAGCAAAAAACAGGTTTACCTGGACCGTCTCAAGTTTGAGCTGGACATCATTATCCAGATGGGGTTTCCCGGTTACTTCCTGATTGTTATGGACTTTATCAAGTGGGCCAAAAACAATGGCGTGCCGGTAGGTCCGGGGCGGGGTTCCGGTGCGGGTTCGCTGGTTGCCTATGTGCTGAAGATCACTGATCTGGATCCTTTGCAGTATGACCTGCTGTTCGAACGTTTCCTCAACCCGGAGCGGGTGTCCATGCCTGACTTTGACGTTGATTTTTGCATGGATGGGCGCGACAGCGTCATCGATTATGTGGCCGATACCTATGGCCGGCAGGCGGTCAGCCAGATCGTCACCTTCGGCACCATGGCAGCCAAGGCGGTGGTACGCGATGTGGCACGGGTACAGGGCAAGTCCTATGGGTTGGCTGACCGCCTGTCAAAGATGATTCCCTTTGAAGTGGGGATGACGCTGAAGAAAGCCCACGACTCTGAAGAACAGCTGCGTGACTTTCTGAAAAACGATGAGGAAGCGGCCGAAATCTGGGAAATGGCCCTCAAGCTCGAAGGTGTCACCCGGGGCACCGGCAAGCACGCTGGTGGCGTGGTAATTGCCCCCACCAAGTTAACCGACTTCTCTGCCACCATGTGTGACGAGGATGGTACCGGCCTGGTGACCCAGTTCGACAAGGATGATGTGGAGTCGGCGGGTCTGGTCAAGTTTGACTTCCTGGGGTTGCGCACCCTGACCATCATCAAGTGGGCGCTGGAAGCCATCAACGCACGTCGTATCGAAAACGGTGAACCGCCGCTGGATATTGATCAGATCCCGCTGGATGACAAGCCGACGTACCAGCTGTTGCAACGCGCAGAGACCACAGCGGTGTTTCAGCTTGAGTCCCGTGGCATGAAGGAGCTGATCAAGAAGCTCAAGCCCGACTGCCTGGAAGACCTTATTGCCCTGGTTGCGCTGTTCCGGCCGGGCCCGTTGCAGTCGGGCATGGTGGACGATTTTATCAACCGCAAACACGGGCGTGCCGAGCTGGCCTATCCGCATCCCGATTATCAGTATGAAGGCCTCCGGCCAGTACTTGCCCCCACCTATGGCATTATCCTGTACCAGGAACAGGTTATGCAGATTGCCCAGGTCATGGCAGGCTATACTCTTGGCGGGGCCGACATGCTGCGTCGCGCCATGGGCAAAAAAGACCCGGAAGAAATGTCGCGTCAGCGCGGGTTGTTTATTGAGGGGTGTGAAAAAAACAACATCAGTGCTGATTTGGCAGGCAATATTTTCGATCTGGTAGAAAAGTTTGCGGGTTATGGCTTCAACAAGTCGCACTCGGCCGCCTACGGCCTGATCTCTTATCAGACAGCCTGGCTCAAGAAGCATTATCCGGCCGAATTCATGGCGGCGGTGCTTTCGGCGGATATGGACAACACCGACAAGGTGGTCACCCTGATTGAAGAATGCCGTGACATGAAGCTGCGCATCGTAGCTCCGGATGTCAATCATTCCGGCTTCAAGTTCACGGTCAACCCCAGTGGCGAGGTGGTTTATGGGTTGGGTGCAATCAAGGGCGTGGGCGAGGGGCCGGTAGAAGCGATTGTTGAAGCCCGCCAGCAGGGTGAAGCTTTTACCGATTTGTTCGATTTTTGTGCACGTATTGACCTGAAGCGGGTTAACAAGCGTACCCTGCATGCACTGGTCGCCAGTGGTGCGCTGGACCGTCTCGGCCCTTATTATTATGCCGACCCCAAAGATTATCTGGAAGGCATTGACCGCAATCGTGCCTGCCTGTTCGCTGCGCTGGAAGAGGCAATTCAGGCAGCCGGGCAGGCAGCGCGCGATCGTGCAAGCGGCAATATGGACTTGTTCGGCGGGCTGTTTGCTGCAGAAGAGGAAGATGCCTACGAACAGTACCGCAATGCCCGGCCGCTGACGCTGAAGGAGCGCTTGAAGGGAGAAAAAGACACCCTCGGCCTATATCTGACCGGTCACCCGATTGACGAGTACGAGCAGGAAGTGCGCCGCTTTGCCCGCCAGAAAATCGTCGATTTGCGGCCATCACGGGATGTCCAGACCGTAGCCGGGCTGATTGTTGCCCAGCGCGTGATGCGCAACAAAAAAGGTGACCGTATGGCGTTTGTTACCCTGGATGACCGTTCCGGGCGCATTGAGGCGTCACTGTTTGCCGAGGCGTTCGGTCAGGCTCATGGCCTGTTGCAGACTGATACCTTGGTTGTAGTTGAGGGTGAGGTGAGCCATGACGACTTCTCCGGTGGGTTAAGATTCAGGGCGCGCCGGGTAATGGGGCTGGAGGAAGCCCGCACCAGCCTGGCGGAAAGCCTGCGCTTGCGGCTGGATGCCGCGGCACTCGATAACGGACGGACAGAACAGATGCGCAACTTGTTGCAACAGTTTCGTGGTGGCTGCAAGGTAAGCCTTGAGTATAGTGGAGAACAGGCCAGTGCCTGTCTTGAGCTGGATGACAACTGGATGGTGGAACCTGCCGACGAGCTGATTCAACGGCTGCGTGACCTGTTTGGCCAAGACAACGTCTTTCTTAATTATCGCTGACTAAATTTTAACGGTAGCGTCAGGCTGAAACCGCCTTCCGCTACTGCAATAGGTCCCCTGATAAACAGAGGGCCACAAACAAAGCTGGATGACACATGAACCCGAATTTTCTCGACTTTGAACAACCTATCGCTGATCTGCAGGCGAAAATCGAAGAATTGCGCCGGGTCGGCAGTGACAACGACCTGAATATCAGTGACGAGATTGCCCGTCTGCAAGAAAAGAACAAGACCCTCACCAAAAATATTTTTTCCGATCTGGACAGCTGGCAGGTGGCCCGTATGGCGCGCCACCCGCAACGCCCCTATACACTGGACTATATCGACTACCTGTTTACCGAGTTCGAAGAATTGCATGGTGACCGCCATTTTGCTGACGATGCTGCCATCATTGGCGGCATTGCCCGTTTTGAAGGCATTCCGGTGATGGTGATTGGTCATCAGAAGGGGCGTGAGGTGCGCGAAAAGGTTCGTCGCAACTTCGGCATGCCGCGCCCGGAAGGTTACCGCAAGGCATGTCGCCTGATGGAAATGGCCGAACGTTTCCGTCTGCCGATCCTGACCTTTATTGATACACCGGGTGCCTATCCCGGCATTGATGCCGAAGAGCGCGGCCAGAGTGAAGCAATTGCCTGGAATCTGCGTGTCATGTCACGGCTGAAAACACCGATCATTGCCACGGTAATCGGTGAGGGTGGCTCCGGCGGCGCGCTGGCAATCGGTGTGTGCGACCGGCTCAACATGCTGCAATACTCTACTTATGCCGTGATCTCTCCCGAGGGCTGCGCTTCGATCCTCTGGCGCAGTGCCGAAAAGGCTCCCGAGGCAGCCGAAGCCATGGGCATTACGGCTGACCGCCTGGCCGGCCTGGGTATAGTTGACCATGTTATCGAAGAGCCGCTAGGCGGTGCTCACCGTGATTTGGCAGAAATGGCCGGACAGATCCGTCGCACCCTCAGCGCCCAGCTTGCCGAGTTGCAGCAGCTGAATACCGATGAGCTGCTGGAGCAGCGTTACACCAAGCTGATGAGTTTCGGCGTGAGCAACTGATACGCGCAAGGGCTGCCTTGTGTAAAATACAGCCTTGCGCATCAGTGTCAGGTTTCAAATCATATCAACCCGCTGTTTTTGGCGGGTTGATGCCTATGGGGGGATGAAAGTGTAAGGTACGCTGCCGGTTTTTGGTGTGTGAACCATGTTGGCGTTATTTTCATCCTTGGCATTCAATGTTTCTTTCAACTGTCCATGAGCAATCAGCTGGCTGATCAACTTGCGTTGACTTTGCGCGACCACCAGAGCGCTGGCAGCTGGTGCGTGGCGTTTTCAGGTGGTTTGGACTCGACTGTCCTGCTGCACCTGCTGGTCGGATTTTGTCGCAAGCACGGTGGGCCGGAACTGCGCGCGATCCATATTCATCATGGCTTGCAAGAGGCTGCCGAAGCCTGGCCGGAGCACTGTCGCACAGTGTGCGGGCTGCTGGATGTACCCTTGCAGGTGATTCGGGTGCAGGTGCCCGAGGTGGCCAGCATTGAGCAGGCCGCTCGCGATGCACGCTATGTGGAGTTTGCCAGACAGTTAAAAGCTGGCGAGACCCTGATGCTGGCCCAGCACCAGGATGACCAGTCAGAAACCCTGTTGTTGCGGCTTTTGCGTGGTAGTGGTGTGGCCGGCTTGCAGGGCATGCCATGGTCGCGCCCGCTGGGAGCCGGGCAATTGTTGAGGCCACTGCTGGGTATCAGCCGGGCGCAACTGGAAGCATATGCACACAAGCATGGTTTGAGCTGGATCGAGGATCCGAGCAACAGCTCAGACACATATGATCGCAACCTGCTGCGCAACCGGATCATGCCCGGTTTGCGTCAGCGCTGGCCAGCACTGAATACCGTGCTGGCGCGTACTGCGGCCCATATGCAGCAGGCGCAGGGTTTGCTTGAAGAGCTGGCGGCAATCGACCTGCGGCAGGCTGCAACCCAGGCGCTGCCTGACTGGTTGCCACTTGAAGCCCTGAGCCTTGACGTGATAGATCAGCTGTCGATTGCGCGCCAAACCAACCTGCTGCGCTACTGGTTGCGTGACAAGACAGCCATGCCAAATACTGCCCATTGGGCTGGCTGGCAGGCGCTGTTACAGGCCGGCGCTAACGCGCAGCCGCTGTGGCAGTTGCAGGACGGTGCCTTGGTACGTCATGGGCGGCGGTTATACTGGCTGCCGCTAGCCTGGCAGAAAACTCCTCCGGATCCGGGCTTGCACCAGGTAAGAGATGGTGAATACTTGTTGCCGGACAATGGCCTGTTGCAGATTGCCGGCTTGAACACTGCACCGCTGCGCATAGGGTACCGTCAGGGCGGCGAGCAGATGGAGTTGCCCGGCCGCGGCAGGCGAGACCTCAAACGGTTGTTGCAGGAGCGGCAGATTCCGGCTTTTTTGCGTGGCCGCCTGCCCTTGCTGTTTGCTGGAGAACAGCTGGTGGCGGTGGCAGGCTTGCCGGAACTTAGACCGGCAGAATACATGAAGCTGAAACTGGGCTGGACTTTTTCGTCCTGATACCCGCTTTGGTGTTGCCTCACCGCCGGTGGCCTGCCTGCGAGCACCGGCCTTTTCCAGAGCGGATTGCTATCTGTTGTTTAAAGGAGGCATGAGGCGAGCCTGCCAACCCTGTCTGGCCTGGCCGGCCGTGCACATTCGCCTGCAACATGGGCTGATGCCGACCTGTGGCATTAGCAGGAGTTGGCAGCACAGGCCGATTTTTTGCCGCTGTGGTGACGGATGCGGCCGCTCTGGGTGCTTGATGGTACGGGCGCCGGGCTTGCCGGCCGATAGCCTCAGCAGGCTGCTGTGGAGGGCGATCTTTGAATTGAGTCAACCACGCCTTTAGCGTAAACTAGTCACCCGTCTTGAGTGGCTGGCCCTGGATGCTTGTTTGGGGTGACTGCAACCGCTGGTTGCAGGGCAGGCACGTTAATTTTCCGGGCGGACGACACCGCCTGCATCTGATTCCAGGGTTTTTTATGACGCGCTATATCTTTGTCACCGGCGGTGTGGTTTCTTCATTGGGCAAAGGTATTGCCGCTGCCTCCCTGGCCGCGATTCTCGAGGCCCGCGGCCTTAAAGTCACCATGATGAAGCTCGATCCCTACATCAACGTGGACCCGGGCAACATGAGTCCCTTCCAGCATGGTGAGGTTTTTGTCACCCACGACGGCGCCGAAACCGATCTCGATCTGGGCCACTATGAGCGTTTCGTGCGTACCCGCATGACCCGCGACAACAGCTTTACCACCGGCAAGGTGTATGAGGAAGTCCTGCGCCGCGAACGCCGTGGCGATTATCTGGGTGCCACCATCCAGGTTATTCCGCACATTACCAACGAGATCAAGCGCCGCATCATCAAGGGTGCCGGTGATGCCGACATTGCCCTGATCGAGATTGGCGGCACCGTTGGCGATATTGAGTCCCAGCCATTTCTTGAAGCCATTCGCCAGCTGCGGGTAGAAGTGGGTGCCAGGCGCGCACTGCTGATGCACCTGACCCTGGTACCCTACATTGCCACTGCCGGCGAGACCAAAACCAAACCGACCCAGCATTCGGTAAAAGAACTGCGCTCCATCGGTCTGCAGCCGGACATTCTGGTTTGCCGTTCCGAAGTAAACATCGACCTTGGCTCAAGGCGCAAGATAGCCCTGTTTACCAATGTCGAAGAGCGCGCGGTGATCAGCCTGCAGGATGTTGATACCATCTACAGGATTCCTGGCGTACTGCATGCCCAGGGCGTTGACGACATTGTTCTTGAACGCTTTGGCATGGAGGCTGATACCGCTGACCTGAGCGAGTGGGAGCGGGTGATCGAAGCCAAACTTAACCCGTCCCGTGAAATTACCATTGCCATGGTCGGCAAGTACATGGAGCTGCTGGACGCCTACAAGTCGCTGATAGAAGCGATGAGTCATGCGGGCATTCATACAGATACCAGGGTAAACCTGCGTTATATTGACTCGGAAGACATTGAGGCACAGGGGACCGGCATACTGGAAGACGTGGACGCCATACTGGTGCCAGGCGGTTTTGGCCTGCGCGGTGTAGAAGGCAAGATCAAGACTGTTCAGTTTGCCCGTGAAAACAAAATTCCGTACCTGGGCATTTGTCTGGGCATGCAGGTGGTGGTGATCGAGTACGCCCGCAATGTACTGGGCTGGGATGCTGCCAACTCTACCGAGTTCGACAAGGACAGCCCCTATCCGGTGGTTGGCCTGATTTCCGAATGGCAACAGGGACAGGCGGTACGCATGCTGCGCGCTGACGAAGAAGACCGTGCTGCCAGCATGCGGCTGGGTGCCCAGCTGTGCCGCCTGGAAGAGGGCAGCCTGCTGGCACAAAGCTATGGGGCCAGCGAAGTTGAGGAGCGTCACCGTCATCGTTATGAGGTTAATACCAGCCTGCTGGAACCGCTACAGGAGGCCGGTCTGCGGGTTTCTTCCTGGTCTGAAGATGGCCGTTTGGTCGAGGCGGTCGAAATTGCCGATCATCCCTGGTTTGTTGCTTGCCAATTCCACCCGGAGTTCACTTCAACCCCGCGTGACGGACACCCGCTATTCAGCAGCTTCGTCAATGCAGCTTTACAATATCAGGGAGAAAAGAAAGCATGAGCCAGAAAACCGTTCGTGTTGGCCAGATTGATATCAGTAACGACAGGCCGTTCGTCCTGTTTGGCGGGATCAATGTGCTGGAATCGCGCGACCTGGCCATGCAGGCCTGTGAAGAGTATGTGCGCGTAACCGAAAAACTCGGCATTCCTTATGTGTTCAAGGCCAGCTTCGACAAGGCCAACCGCTCTTCGATCAATTCCTTCCGTGGTCCGGGCCTGGACGAAGGCCTGAAAATTTTCGAAGAAATCAAAAACACCTTCAAGGTACCGGTGCTGACAGATGTGCACGAGCCATATCAGGCGGCTCCGGTCGCAGAGGTGTGCGATATCATCCAGCTGCCGGCTTTTTTGTCACGCCAGACCGATCTGGTGGTGGCAATGGCGAAAACGGATGCGGTCATCAATATCAAGAAAGCGCAGTTTCTTGCGCCACAGGAAATGCGCCACATCCTGACCAAGTGTGAAGAAGCTGGCAATCAGCAACTGATACTCTGTGAGCGCGGCAGCTCTTTCGGCTATAACAACCTGGTGGTAGACATGCTCGGCTTTGGCATCATGAAGCAGTTCAACTACCCGGTATTTTTTGATGTGACCCACTCCTTGCAGATGCCCGGTGGCCGCGCCGACTCAGCCGGTGGCCGTCGAGCCCAGGTAACCGAGCTGGCCCGTGCCGGCATGAGCCAGGGGCTGGCTGGCCTGTTTCTCGAAGCCCATCCTGATCCGGACAACGCCAAGTGCGACGGTCCCTGCGCCCTGCGTCTGGACAAACTAGAGCCCTTTTTACATCAGCTGAAGCAGCTGGATGATCTGGTAAAAAGTTTTTCTGTAATCGAAACTGCTTAAATTGCAAAGTAACGGAGTATTCCTGCCCATGGCCAAGATTGTTGACATCAAGGGACGCGAAGTCCTGGATTCCCGCGGTAACCCCACTGTTGAAGCGGACGTGATTCTCGAAGGCGGCATTGTCGGTAGCGCCTGCGCTCCTTCCGGAGCTTCCACTGGCTCCCGCGAAGCGCTGGAGCTGCGTGATGGTGACAAATCCCGTTACCTGGGCAAGGGGGTGCTGAAAGCGGTTGCCAATGTCAATGGTCCGATCCGTGACGCCCTGCTGGGTCAGGATGCTACTGCGCAGCAAGTGCTGGACCGCATCATGATCGACCTGGATGGTACCGAGAACAAAGCCAGGCTGGGTGCCAACGCCATTCTGGCAGTTTCCCTGGCAGCGGCCAAAGCGGCGGCCCAGGCCAAAGGCATCCCGCTGTACGCACACATCGCCGACCTGAACGGCACGCCGGGCGAGTATTCCATGCCGGTACCGATGATGAATATCATTAACGGCGGCGAACATGCCGACAACAACGTCGATATTCAGGAGTTCATGGTGCAGCCGGTTGGTGCCAGGAGCTTTGCCGAAGCCCTGCGCATGGGGGCCGAGATCTTCCATCACCTGAAAGACGTATTGCAAAAACGTGGTCTGAATACAGCTGTGGGTGATGAGGGCGGCTTTGCGCCAAACCTGGAGTCCAACGAGGCAGCCCTTGGAGCCATTGCCGAAGCCGTAGCCAATGCCGGTTACAAGCTGGGTGATGATATTACCCTGGCGCTGGACTGTGCGGCCACCGAGTTCCACAAAGACGGCAAGTACGACCTGGCGGGTGAGGGTAAGCAGTTTGATGCCGAAGGCTTTGCCGATTATCTGACCGGCCTGGCTCAGCGCTACCCGATCATTTCCATCGAGGATGGTATGGACGAGTCTGACTGGGCCGGCTGGAAGGTGTTGACCGACAAAATCGGTGAAAAGGTACAGCTGGTCGGTGATGACCTGTTCGTGACCAACACTAAAATCCTCAAGCGCGGCATCGACGAAAAAATCGGCAACTCCATCCTGATCAAATTCAACCAGATTGGCTCCCTGACTGAAACCCTGGAAGCCATCCAGATGGCCAAGGCCGCCGGTTTCACTGCGGTTATTTCGCACCGCTCCGGCGAAACCGAGGATGCCACGATTGCCGATCTGGCCGTGGGCACCGCTGCCGGCCAGATCAAAACCGGTTCGCTGTGCCGCTCAGATCGTGTTGCCAAGTACAATCAGTTGTTGCGGATTGAAGAACAACTGGGCAGTCAGGCACCGTACAAGGGCCGTGCTGAATTTCGTGGCTAACAGGGTAATCTGATCCGGTCCGGAACAGTATTCAGAGGGCAGCTCCATGCTGCCCTTTTGCCGTGAGGCGTATTGCCATGAAAAAACGTCCCCTAATGATTCTTGTTGTGCTTGCCTTGTTATTGGCCGGAATACAGTACCGCTTGTGGTTTGGCGAAGGTGGAGTCTCCGAAGTTGCTCGCCTGAAAAGCCAGATTGCTGACCAGCAGGCAGAAAATGAGCGCCTGCTGGAGCGCAATCGGGTAATGGAGGCAGAAGTGGTGGAGCTTAAACAGGGCATGGAAACTGTCGAGGAGCGTGCGCGTCACGAACTGGGTATGGTCAAGGAAGGGGAAACCTTGTATCTGCTGATGGAGTGACCAATGAAATTTTGGCTGATCATTCCTGCTGCCGGTGTCGGTTCGCGCATGCAGGCGGACTGTCCGAAGCAATATTTACGGGTTGCCGGCAAAAGCATTCTTGAGCACACACTGGGTATATTTTTGCGTCACCCGCAGCTGCAGCAGATAGTGTTGCCGCTGGCTGTGCATGACCGCTGGTGGCAACGCAGCAGGCTGGCCGATGACCTGCGAATTACCCGGGTTGAAGGAGGAAAGGAGCGCGCCGATTCCGTCTTGGCTGGGTTGCGTGCTTTGCCGGCGCTGGGGGCGGCAGCTGAAGACTGGGTGCTGGTACATGATGCTGCGCGACCACTGCTGCAGCAGGGTGATTTGCAGCTGCTGCTGGACAGCCTGCAGGATGATCCGGTTGGTGGTTTGCTGGCTTGCCCGGTGCGTGACACCCTGAAGCGGGCCGATGCCAATGGACGAGTCGAATCAACCTTGTCACGTGAATGTATCTGGCACGCACTGACGCCGCAAATGTTTCGGCTGCAGGCATTGACCGATGCCCTGGAGGGTGCGCTGGCGCAAGGCATCGCCATTACTGATGAAGCTTCTGCCATGGAGTGGCGGGGTTTGTCGCCGCGCCTGGTGCCGGGTCGCAGCGATAACATCAAGGTAACCCGTCCCGAAGACCTGCAGCTGCTGACAGTGTTGCAGCAGGTCGCGAATGGCCAGGTGGTGGCAGATGTCTGAACAGCCGCCCGGGCAGCTTAGCTGGCGCCTGATCCGCCAGTTGGCACTGCAGCATAAGCGCAAGATCATCCTGGCCAACCTGCTGGCCGTGCTGGCCACTCTGGCCAGCGTACCCATTCCTTTGCTGCTGCCCCTGCTGGTTGATGAGGTTCTGCTGCAGCAGCCGGGCAGGGCCATTCCTTTTTTACAGGCCGTTCTGCCGGAGGCATGGGCGGTACCGGCCGGTTTTATAGCCAGTTTGCTGTTGGTGACACTGCTGCTACGCAGCAGTTCGCTGGTGTTCAATGTGTTGCAGGGCCGGCTGTTCACACAGCTGGCCAAGGGTATCGTGTTCCAGCTGCGGCAGCTGCTGTTGGGCCGGCTTGAGCGCATTGCCATGGCAGAGTACGAGAGCCTTGGCAGTGGCTCGGTGGCTGCACACTTGATCACTGACCTGGATACCCTTGATGCCTTCATAGGCGAGACTTTAAGCCGTTTTCTGGTTGCGCTGCTGACCCTGCTGGGTACTGCGCTGATTCTGTTCTGGATGCATTGGCAACTGGCGCTGCTGATTTTATTGCTTAATCCGCTGGTGGTGTTTGCGACGGTCAAGCTCGGCAAGCACGTAAAGCTGCTGAAAAAACAGGAAAATGACAGTACCGCACGCTTTACCCAGGCTTTGACTGAAACGCTGGATGCGATCCATGAGGTGCGTGCGGGTGGCCATCAGGGGTATTTTTTTGGCCGTTTACGCCGGCGCGCGGCGGATGCACGGGACTTTGCCATTGCCAGCAAGTGGAAAACCGAAGCGGCGATGCGGGCCAGCGGATTGATGTTCCAGTTTGGCATCGATGTATTCCGGGCTGTGGCCATGCTGACCGTGCTGTTTTCCGACTTGAGTATCGGCCAAATGCTGGCAGTGTTCAGCTATCTCTGGTTCATGATTGGTCCGGTTGAACAGTTGCTCAACCTGCAGTATGCACTGTACGGGGCCAATGGAGCCATGCAGCGTCTGAATCAGTTGCTGGCCAGCAAGGACGAGCAGGACTGGCCGCCACTAACCAATCCCTTTGCCGGACAGTCGGGAGTGGCACTGGAAGTGCGTAATCTGCGCTTTGCTTACCGTGACGAACCGGTGCTAAGAGGCATGAGCTTCCGCATTGCTGCAGGTGAGAAGGTGGCGCTGGTGGGTGTCAGTGGTGGCGGAAAAAGCACCCTGGTGCAGCTGCTGCTGGGCCTGTACCGGCCTTCTGCAGGCGAAATTTTCTATAACGGCGTACCGATTGAACAGATCGGGCTGGATCAGGTGCGCAGCAGTCTGGCGGTGGTGCTGCAAGCCCCGGCGCTGTTCAATGCCAGCATTCGGGAAAATATCCTGCTGGGGCGTGGTGACAGTGACCAGCACTGCTGGCAAGCACTGGAGGTGGCCCAGCTGGCCGGTTATGTCAGGCAGCTGCCACAGGGGCTGGATACCGTAGTCGGCCGTGCCGGCGTGCGTCTTTCCGGTGGTCAGCGTCAGCGTTTGGCGATTGCCCGCATGGTGCTGGCTGACCCGGCAGTGGTTATTCTGGATGAAGCCACCTCGGCGCTGGATAGTCGTACGGAGCAGGCAGTGCATGAAGCATTGCAAGCATTCCTGGCCGGGCGTACCACCCTGATTATTGCCCACCGTCTCAGTGCGGTGCGCCAGGCCGACCGTGTACTGGTGCTGGCCGATGGACGAGTGGTGGAACAAGGTGATCACCAGAGCCTGTTGGCTGAAGATGGCGTGTATGCGCGGCTGTATGGGCATTAGGCTTGGTGCTGTGTGGCATGGAGCGGGCTGCCTTCATTGATGTGCCCGGGCTGACGGGCTGGTGTGGCGTGCATTGCCGGGGAGGGTGGGGGCAGATTTGCCTGGGCATAAGGAGAATGGATGTTTATTTGTGTGCTGCTGTTGACATTTACCCGGTGGATGCTTAATATGCGCTCCGTCCAAACGAGTTGGGGCTATAGCTCAGCTGGGAGAGCGCTTGCATGGCATGCAAGAGGTCCGCGGTTCGATCCCGCGTAGCTCCACCAATTCGCACTGCAACTGCAAAGTTGTGAAGGGTTTGCGTCCCCTTCGTCTAGTGGCCTAGGACACCGCCCTTTCACGGCGGTAACAGGGGTTCGAGTCCCCTAGGGGACGCCATTTTCAGGATTTTGGGGCTATAGCTCAGCTGGGAGAGCGCTTGCATGGCATGCAAGAGGTCCGCGGTTCGATCCCGCGTAGCTCCACCAAGTCCATCTAAAACCGTAAAGCCGGCAGGTTTTGCGGTTTTTTTATACTCTGTGTTTTTTGCTGTTGGCGGGCTTAGAAAAGTTCGCCTTCCTGGCGTCGCCTGGCCTCGCGCTGCAGATGATTTACGTAGCGCTCGATAGTGCGCTGGGACATGCCGTCCAGGTGTAAGAATTTTAGCCCGAGGGTAGTGCAGCTGTTGTCTTCATCGGACTGTATATGCCTGACTTCCACAGCAAGGCTGACCTGGCTGCCGGGGAACACAATTTTGCAATCGTCAAACATCTGCCCGGGCTGCAGCGGCGGCACAGGCTGAGCAATGTATGCTTTGCAGCCGGTGGCAGACAGGTCGGCTACCTGGCCTTGCAGGACGATGTCCGGTCCGGTTCCGCCCAGAAAAAGCTGCACAGGTTCATCACCCAGGGTGCGGGCGCGAAATGCACTGCGCTTTTGGTGATAGATCACTTCTTCCGGGAAGTCGAACCAGGCAACGGTGTAGCCTTTGTGCTGGTTAAGGAACGGGACGGCCGCCGGGGACTTCCAGTGAACGTGTACGCCATCCAGGTAGACGTCGATCCGGAAGGGTTCGCCACGGCTCAGTAAGCGCTGCCCTGCTTCTGGCACCAGCTCGTCCAGGGCAAGCTTGTGCTCCTGTTTGTTGATGGTTGCCATATAGGTAAGAAAGCGCTGGCTGCGATCACTGAAGGTTAGCGTCAGCGGAGTACTCTGCGCGCAAAGCTGGTGGAAAATTCCGGCCTGCTCGACAGGTGAGCGCAGAATTTTCGGGGGTTGCGGGCCATTCCCGTCGCCAAAAAAACCAGACATGGTTACGCTCTTCTTCTCATACAGGCTGTAAATGATGCCGGGTTCAGGCGCGGGTGAAGCTGCGCTGCATGCCTTTATAGGCGGTGCTGCCGGAGCTGTCGTACAGGGCAGGCCCGTCGCTGCCGCGGATGATGTTCAATGCTTTGCCGATGCTGACCTGGTTGGTGCGTATCAGCCGCCCGTTACGCAGGTTGGCTGTCTGGCATTTTTCCATCAGTCCATGCAACCGCTGGTGAGCATCCTGCAAACGTTCGCGCAGTGGAGACTGGCTGGCAAGTGCAGCAAAACCATCGGCATCAGCACTTTGCCCTTGTTCCAGCAATATCTGGCTGCGTTGGCTGGCGTGTTGGGCCAGGCTCTCCAGCAGGGGCTGCTTGTCTGCCAGTAGTGCTTGCAGCTCGTCCAGGCGGCGTTCGTTCAGGGCGACAAATTCCTGCTCAAGCAGTTCGGTCAAGCGTGTACAGGTTTCGATATCTGTTTCAAGGGATGCAAGCAGCTGTGTATCGGGCATGTGGGCTATCAACTAAAGTGGGCTTCAAAGCCCAACATCTTATCTGCCAGCTGCAAGCTGTCAATACTGTAAGTCCCGTCTTCTATGGCTTGCCGTATTTGCGCGACCTTTTCTGTATCGGCAATATCTGGAGCATGTGCCAGCTGTCTGGACAAATGTTGCACTTGCAGGGCGCTGTTGCTCAGCTGCACGCTATCTGCCTGGCCCTGTGAGCCGGCCTCCGGTTTCGCGCTCAGGGTGGTTGCTGTTTTTTTGCTGGTGTCGGTCAGTTTGCCGACATATCCGCCGGACGGCTGTGTGCCTCCGGAACTGTTGAAATTGATTGCCATGATTCGTCTCCACTGGCTGCCATTGGCCAACGGCCGGCACGGTTTATGCTGGCGGGGCAATGTGCTGGCTGTTGTTCCGTTAACTCTCTATGGCCGTTATCGACCGGCCCCGGTCAATCTTTAATTTGAAAATTTCGCTTGGTGTCGGGTAACGATAATTTGGCTGGGGTTTGGCCACATATTGCCTGAATTTTCCTTACATGGATACTTCAACCTGCCCTGGGGCTACTACCCGGGCTCGAACCACACGTTGTGAGCGCAGGTTGCGCACCCTGATCTGCTGGCCATGGCTACCGTCGGTTAGCGCTTCACCGGGCATGCGTACACTGATGGCGCCACTGCGGGCACTGATCACGACCTGGTCGCCACGCTTGACCATCGGCGGAGTCCGGATCTGACTGGACAGCACTGGCTGGCCCGCGCTCAGGGTGCGGGTTGCTTGTGCTCCGACAACTTGTTTCAAGTCCAGATAGTAACCCTGTCCCAGGGCGCTGATATCGCGTTCGGCCAGCATCAGGTCGCTGTCTTGCAGCAGGTTGTTGCGCTTGACAGGATGCTTGGCAACCACCACGTCAAGATACAGGTTAACGTGGGCCGGGACAAAAATGCTCCAGGGGGTGTCGCCATTACAGCGTATGCGTACAGTCAGGCGCCCTACCGGGGGAGAGCTGCTCTCAAGGCTTGCATCCAGAGGCTGGTTGCAGCTATGCAGGCGCAAGCGGGCATCCAGGCGATTGATCTTGATCTGCTGGCGGCCAGCCAGCTGGCTGTGTTTCAGGTAGTCGGACACATGCTGCTCAAGAAAAGACTCGGCAGTGCCGATAATGTCTTCAATGCTGGTGTAGCGGGCTGCCATTGCGTGATTGGCTGCCAGTAGCAACCCGGTGCAGGCTGCTATACATAGTTGGCGTGCAGTTTTTTGCCGGGGCTGCGTCAGCCTTGTGGCAGCCGGGTTAGGGCGTAGTGCTCTCATGATGGGCTATGATGGTGGCCGAAAGATAGACCTTAAGGTTAACACATGGGTGTCGGGGTTCCATGTTGTGTTCCTGCTGTGGCATAACAGCATCAGTTACAAACTCAAATTATCATCATGTGTCGTCATTTCTGGCTGGAGGCAGGCAGAAACAGCCGACTGGAGAAAGTGTATGGCCAGTATTATGGATTCGGTAAACCAGAGAACACAACTGGTTGGCCAGAACCGTCTTGAGCTTTTGTTGTTTCGCCTGGCCGGAGCGCAGCTTTACGGGATCAACGTGTTCAAGGTGCGCGAGGTTCTGCCCTGTCCACAGTTGACAGCACTGCCACATGCCAACCCGGTGGTGCGGGGTGTTGCATCCGTGCGCGGCATGACAGTATCAATCATTGACCTGGCACTGGCGACGGGGCGTCTTGAAAAAACAAGCCTGGAAAACAGTTTCGTGATTATCACCGAGTACAATAATGGAGTGCAGGGCTTTTTGGTTGGCGGCGTAGAAAGAATAGTCAACCTTAACTGGTCAGAAGTGCTGCCGCCGCCGCCAGGTAGCGGCCATGACCACTACCTGACCGCGGTAACCCGGGTTGACGAGCAGTTGGTCGAGATTATTGATGTTGAGAAGGTTTTTGCCCAGGTTGTGCCCAGCGATACCGGGGTCAGTGAGGGTGTGATTGATGAGCAGGTGCGTAGTGGCGCGGTCGGGCACAAGATCATGGTTGTGGATGACTCCTCGGTGGCGCGCAAGCAGTTGCGGCGAGTGCTTGAAGACATAGGGGTTGAACTGGTGGTCTTGAACGATGGCCGGGCGGCCTATAATCATTTGCATGGCATGCTTGCCGAGGGCATCAAGCCGTCGGAGGAGTTTGCCATGCTGATTTCGGACATTGAAATGCCAGAAATGGATGGCTACACCCTGACTGCGGAAGTTCGTGCTAATCCGGAACTGAAAGATTTATACGTGATGCTGCATACCTCGTTGTCAGGCGTGTTCAATCAGGCCATGGTTGAGAAGGTGGGGGCCAACGAATTTTTGGCCAAGTTCAAGCCCGACGAGCTTGCGGAGAAGGTGATTAACCGCTTGCGTTCGCTGCACAGCTAAACAAGGCGGCAGGCCTGTTCGGGCGCAGCCATGGCTACCGCTAACAATATACGGCCTGTCTGCTGTAAATGATCTATAATCACTCTCGCTTCATTCACTTTTAAAGGCGCGCGTCGTGTCAGTAACAAATCTCGATTTTGAGCTGTTTCGCGATTATCTGGAAAAACATTCGGGAATCATGCTGGGTGACAATAAACAATACTTGGTCACCAGTCGGCTCAGGAAGATTATGGAGTCCGAGCGTCTACAATCCCTGGCCGAGTTGCTCAGGGCCATGCAGTCGGGGCCGCGCAGCGGCTTGTATCAGCAGGTGATTGACGCAATGACGACCAACGAAACCCTGTGGTTTCGTGATGGCTATCCGTTTGAAGTCATGAAAAACAAAGTTCTGCCGGAACTTACACAAAAATATCCAAACCAGCGCCTGCGCATTTGGTCGGCGGCCAGCTCATCCGGGCAAGAGCCGTTTTCACTGTCAATGATGGTGGATGAATATGAGCGCAGCAACCCTGGCCAGTTGCGTGCCGGTGTGCAGATCGTGGCAACCGACCTCTCCGTAAGCATGCTCGAAGCTTGCAAGCGGGGCGAGTACGATGCGTTGTCAATGGGGCGCGGTTTGTCGCTGGAGCGTCAGCAGCGCTATTTCGAAAAACTTGATGGCGCCCGCTGGCGTATCAAGCAGCCGGTTCGTCAGCGGGTCGAATTTCGCCAGCTGAACCTGCTTGACAGTTACGCTTTGCTGGGAAAGTTTGATGTAGTGTTTTGCCGCAACGTCTTGATTTATTTCTCAGCAGAAGTAAAAAAAGATATTTTGCGTCGCATTCACGCCACGCTGAAACCCGGCGGATATCTGTTCCTGGGTGCATCCGAAGCGTTGAATGGTTTGCCCGAGCTTTATAGCATGGTGCAGTGCAGTCCGGGCATCATTTATCAGGCCAGGTAGCCAAACACTTTCAGTGTGGGTAAACGGGGCCGCATGTTTTAGCAGACATGCGGCTTTTTATTTTGGCAAGCCCGGTGCGGGAGGTGTATGCATGCGGATTGTAGTTGACGAAAACATCCCTGAAGCCAGTGTGTTTGCGCGTCATGGCGAGTTGACAGTATTGCCGGGCCGGCATTTGACAGCAGCTGACGTACAGCAGGCGGATGCCTTGATTGTGCGTTCAGTTACACAGGTCAATGCGGATCTGCTGAGGGGCAGCAGGGTCGGCTTTGTCGGCAGCTGTACCATTGGTACCGATCATCTGGATACGGCCTGGCTGGACGCCGCCGGAATCGTCTGGAGCAATGCGCCGGGGTGTAATGCGCGCTCGGTGGTCGAGTATGTATTGGCAGCGTTGCAGCTGCTGGCAACCAGACACCAGGCAAGACTTGAGCAGCGCCGGTTCGGTATTGTTGGAGTGGGCGAAGTTGGCCAGCGTCTGGCTTGTGTGCTTGACGCTTTGGGCTGGCAAGTGATGCTGTGTGATCCTCCACGTGAGGCGACCGGAACTGCTCCAGGAGTAGCTGCCTTGCCGGAGCAGGGCTTTGTCAGCCTGGACGAGGTACTCGAACAATGTGATGTGATTTGCCTGCATACACCCTTAACCAGCTCGGGACCGTGGCCAACCCGGCACTTGCTGTCTGCCGGGCAGCTGCAAAAGCTCAGGCCGGGAAGTTGGCTGTTGAATGCCGGGCGTGGACCGGTAGTTGATAACAAGGCGTTGTTGCAGGTGCTACAGCAACGCTCCGATCTGTCTGTGGTGCTGGATGTCTGGGAAAACGAGCCATGGGTAGATCCACAGTTGGCAGCCCGTTGTGCACTGGTTACGCCGCATATTGCCGGCTATAGCCTGGACGGAAAAATCCGCGGCACAGAAATGATTTATCAGGCGTTTTGCCGCCATTTTGAGCTGGAAGTAAAACAAGGGGTGCAATACCCGGTGCCAGAAATTAAAGCACTGAGCATCAGCAATAGCATGCCACCAGAAAAACTTTTGCAGCAGCTATCGAGCATGTTTTATCAGCCCTTGAAAGATGATGCAGCGTTGCGTGCAACACTGTCGCTGGATGTGCAGGCACGTGCTGTGGCGTTTGACCGCTTGCGCAAGGAATATGGGGTGCGCCGGGAAATGCTGGCTACCCGCCTTTGTTTGCCGGCAGGCAACCAGCCGCTGCAGCAGCTGGCGCAGGCTCTGGGCATGCAGTGGCAGGAGGAAGCTTGAGCTGCCGCTCAGCTACAGCGTATCAGTCCTGTGAGCCGGCTGGGTCAGGGACGGCTGGCAACCTGATGCAAGCTGGTCCAGTCCAGCAGGATATGAGCGGTTTCTTTCAGGTAGGCATCCTTGAGTGGGTCTTTGTCTTCGTCCGGGTCGCTGTGGACGCTGTTGTCCAGTTCGTCATCTTCATCGTTCAGGGCTTTAAGCAGCTCTTCACCCTTGGCACTGCGGCGCTGGTTTTCCAGCTCAAGCTGCAGCTTTTCGATACGCTCCTGTTCGGCGCGACGGGTGCTTTCCTTCAAGCTGACTACGGTTTCCTGCATTAGCTGACGGGCCAGGTTCAGGCGCTGGCGGTTGTAGATAAAGTCCGGATCCTGCTCGGTGCGGGCGTCATGGCGGGCCTGCAAAACATCAAGGTGCGGCTTGAAAGGGTCTTTGCGCGCTGGAATGGCGGGCTTGATGCTGTCCCAGGGCATGGCTTCAGGCAGGGCGCTTTCGCCAATCTGCTCGGTATCAACCAGTGCAGGATAGTGGATGTCAGGAATTACCCCCTGATGCTGGGTGCTGCGCCCGGAAACACGATAGAACTTGGCCAGCGTCAGTTTGAGCTCGCCATGATTCAGGGGCTGAATGCTTTGTACCGTGCCTTTGCCAAAGGTCTGGCCACCGACCACCAGCGCACGATGATAGTCCTGCATGGCGCCCGCAAAAATCTCCGATGCTGAAGCAGACAGGCGGTTGACCAGTACGGCCAGCGGCCCACGATAAAAAGGACCGCCGGCTTCTTCGTCAGCCAGCACATCAACCCGGCCATTGCTGTTGCGTACCAGCACGGTAGGGCCCTGGTCAATAAACAGGCTGGTCAGCTCGGTGGCTTCTTGCAGTGAACCGCCCCCGTTATTGCGCAGGTCAATGACAATGCCTTCGACCTTTTCTTTTTGTAGTTCGGTAATGAGCCGTTTGACGTCGCGAGTGGTGCTCTTATAGTCTGCCTGGCCGGCACGATAAGCTTTGAAGTCTATGTAAAATGTAGGAATTTCGATAATACCGATTTTGGATGTGCGGCCATCCTGTTCCAGCTCTATGATCGACTTCTTGGCAGCCTGTTCCTCCAGCTTGACTGCCTCGCGAACCAGACTGACCACCTTGCTGCTTTGGTCGTTGGGTGCGTTGCTGGCCGGAATGATTTCCAGCCTGACGGTGGTGCCTTTCGGGCCACGAATCAGTTTTACCACTTCATCCAGGCGCCAGCCAATGACATCCACCAGTGACTTGTTGCCCTGGCCAACTGCAATGATGCGGTCTGCTGGGGCCAGAAGCTTGCTTTTGTCGGCAGGCCCGGCTGGAACCAGGCGCACAACTTTAACGTATTCGTTATCACTTTGCAGAACTGCACCAATGCCTTCCAGTGAAAGGCTCATGTTGATGTCGAAGTTTTCCGCATTTTCTGGTGACAGGTAGCTGGTGTGCGGGTCGTAGGTTTGAGTGAAAGCGTTGATGTAGGTCTGGAAAACATCTTCACTGCGAGTTTGCTGCATGCGCTTGTGCTGATTTCTGTAGCGCTTGACAAGAAGCTCGGCGATTGCCGGGTTCTCCTTGCCGGCCAGCTTCAGACGCAGCACCTCGTCCTTCAGGCGTTTGCGCCAAAGCTCCGCAAGCTCATTCGTGTCGGCAGGCCAGGGGGCTTTTTCACGATCAGTTTCAAGGGACTCATCCAGGTCGAAGTCCAGACTGTCCAGACCTTGCTCCAGAATGGCCAGTGACTGCTCCAGATATTGGGACTGGCGCTGCAAGTAGAGGCGATACAGCTCGAAGCCGGGTTCCAGGTTGCCCTTGCGCAAAAAATCGTCGTAACGCGTTTCCCAGCTGCTATAGTGGTCAAGGTCCTTGCGGGTAAAAAACAGGCGTGCGGGATCCAGGGCTTTTAGATAGTTGGCATGGATTTTTGCCGAGCGAACGTCATCCAGTGGCGGCTTGTTATAGTGATGGCGCTGGAGCAGTTCGACAATATTGAGGCTGGCGATTACCTGCTCGCGTTCAGGTTGCAGGTGTGACCAGTCAGCAGACGGGGTGGCAGCCAGTACGGTCAAAGAGAACAACAGGGCAAAAAAACCTGTTATCAAGGAGCTTGGTGTGGGCAGTTTCATTGGCTTCATTCTTTGGTTGGGTGGCCGTGTGGCGGCCTGGGTGAAAAACTACTGGCTCAGCTTGCCTGATGTCAGGAAAGTGCCGGCCAGTCTTGGCTGCTGTCGGCTGACTGGGCAAGTATATTGGTTTTGATGCCTGGTTGTGTGCAAAAAGAGCATGCAGCCGGCAATGTCTTGTTCACTACTATGGAGGCAGAATGAAGGCATTACAAGCAGTGGAAAAAAAGCCGGTGGTGGTTGAAGTTCCACGTCCGGAATGTACGGAGGGTCAGGTGCGTATTCGTGTCACGGCCACCGGAGTCAATCGTGCGGACCTGTTGCAGGTAGCTGGCCTGTATCCGCCACCGCCCGGTGTTTCTGATGTTCTGGGCCTGGAATGTGCAGGTGAGATTGTTGAGGCCACTGCGGATAGCGGCTGGCAGGTGGGTGACCAGGTTTGTGCGTTGCTCGCTGGCGGCGGCATGGCCGAGGAGGTTTGCGTTGATGCCCGTCATGTGCTCCCGCTGCCGCAAGGGCTGACTTTACTGGAAGCCGCCGCTGTACCAGAAGTGTATGCAACAGCCTGGCTGAATGTATTCATGCTTGGTGAAGCCAAAAAAGGCGACAGGGTCCTGATTCATGCCGGTGCCAGTGGCGTCGGGTCGGCAGCGATCCAGCTATGCAAGGCACTGGAGATTGATTGCTGGGTCAGTGTCGGCTCGCAGGAGCGTCTGGATTACTGTATTGAGCTGGGTGCCCAAGGAGGAGTGATCCGTGGTGACGGCATTGAGGGGCTGCAGGAGTTTGGGCCTTTCGATGTGATTCTGGACCCCGTTGGAGCCAGCTATGCAGTGCAAAACCTGAAAATGCTTGCAGTAGATGGCCGCTGGGTCAACATCGGATTGATGGGCGGGCGTCGTGTAGAGCTTGATCTTGCTCAGTTGCTGGGCAAGCGCATCCGCTTTATCGGCTCGACTTTGCGCACCCGCGATGATGGCTTCAAGGCAGACTTGATTGCTTCGTTGCGTCAGCAGGTATGGCCAATGTTTGCTGCCGGCAAGCTGCATCCGCAAGCTGAAGAGGTATTTGATTTTGCCGATGCCGAGCAGGCCTTTGCCCGGCTGGCCAGCAATCAGGTTAACGGCAAGCTGGTGCTGAAACTTTAATGGCAGGGGCTGCTGCCAACCCGAACAGCACTTGGGGCCTGAGGCCAAAGACCTGGTTGGCCGGGTTGTGAGCATAGCTGGGGTGAACAGCGCTGGAGCCTGCAAAACCTGAGGATGCGCTGAATAAAGATGAGCGGAGCAGTCTGGGTCAGGCGAAAAGCGCAGCTGGCTTGTGGTAAGCGAGCGTTTGCACCGGTTTTCAACAATGACCTGACAGCGCAGATGGTTATTCAGCGTTTCCGTGGTTTGAAGTGGCTCTGACTGCGCCAGGTCACCGCAGTTTCAATGCCTGCTCCAGATAGCGATTGCTGGCATTGAATGCCTTGAGGCTGTCCGGTTGTAGCGGGTGTCCCCAGTCATCGGCGATTGCCAGCAGAATCGGCTTGTTATTGCGCCAAATGCTGCCCATAACCAGGTTTCGGCTGTTTAGCCTGACGGCCAGCTGTTCGCTCAGGTGGCCGAGGATTTTATAGTGGTTGTCAGTATGCACCAGCAAGGGTTCGCGATGCTTTAGCAGATGGCGAAAGAGCGGGTTGGTTGTGGTGTCGAGCAGGGGCTCTTGCAATGTAAACTCATAGTTTAGCTGGCAGACGGGTACCAGGTGACCATTGCTGCCCTGGGGACCCAGTACCAATACCCTGGAAAAACCGCCATGCATCAGCATGCCGGCATAGTGGTTGAGCAGTTGCAGGGTATTACCAAACGGGCTGGGACGTTGTAATAATGTACTGGCCTGCTTGCGCCACCGGGGCAGATCCAGCGCTTTTCTTGTACTTTCGTCAGGTTGTGCAGGTTGTGCAGGTTGTGCAGCGGGGGCTGCATTGGCATGCTCGGACTTGATGCGCTGCACATGCCATGGCCATATCAGAGCCTGGGCAGGGTGCCACAGGTTGGTAATGCCCAGATAGCGGGCGTGCTCGACACTGGTCAGGTGGTTTTGTTGCTGCACGGTGGCCAGTGGCAGACGCAGATAAAGGCTGATCAGGCGCTGCCAGCGCAAGCAATGGTTGTCGCCCCACGAGTTGTGGCTGGCTAATGCCAGACCGCTGGCCAGCACTATGCTGTTGGCTGGCTGACTGAGCCAGGTGTTCAAATCTTTTTGCTCATCCAGCCGTCGCTGCTGCTCAAGCGGTGCATGGTGCAAGCGCGACAGCAGCAGAGCGCGGGCGATCATGCGGCGATTGCTGCCCAGGGTGGCATAACCGTCAATGATCCACTCTGGCAAGTTCCAGTGCCTGGCCAGGGCGTGGCAGAGCCTGTTCAGGGGCAGGCCGAGCAGTTCGCGCTCCACTTTGTAGGCCGGCTCGCCATTGCCCAGTACGCGCTGCTCCCAATGTTCAAAAAACTCGGGGTAACGGGTCAGCAATGGCCAGAGCGGAGAAAAAAACAACAGGCTGCCCCAGTGGATTTCCTGCCACAGGCGTGCCATTTTGTGGGCGAACAGTGCATTGGCGTGGCGGTTGGCATGCTGGCCGATCAGCCAAACCTGGCGCAGACTGGCTGGTATGGGTACTTTGCTTTCGTCCATCAGGGAGGCCAGCAGAGTGCTGCAGCGGGCCATGCCCAGCCGCTGGAGAACCGCGTTCAGGCTATAGGCTGGCTCTTTCAGGCTGCTGGCCGAGCGACTGGCCTCGCGAAACAGGATCAGGGCTATGCTTGGAGCCTCGGTAATGGCACGTGAAATTTCGCCCAAGCTGCTGTTGGGATTGGCTATAACGCGCTGTACGCGTTCTTTTTGACCGGTGTGGACTGGCAGGGCCGTACGGTCCAGCAGCTTTAACCATTCATTTAGTGGTTTTGGTTGGAGTATACTGTTGCCCATTTGATGCGATTCCCGTGATGGCAAGCCACCCAGCTCTGATAGTTCGTCGATATTAGCAAATATTGACGCATTCAAATATTGGTGTGTTGTTGGGTGTCATCTGAACTTGAGTGTACGTGAAAAAGAATGATCAAGATTGTAGGCATACTGATAGTGCTCGGCAGTGTACTGGGCGGATACGTTCTGTCGGGCGGACATATCATGGCGATTGTACAGCCGTTCGAGGTGCTGATTATTGGCGGTGCTGCCTTTGGGGCTTTTTTACAGTCGAATCCGGCTTCGACGACCAAGCGTGTTCTGAAAAAATCATTGCAAATGTTTGGCAGTCGCATCAACAAGGCGTTGTATCTGGACGTGCTGAAAATGCTTTATGAGGTACTGAACAAAAGTCGGCGGGAGGGCATGATGGCCATTGAGGCTGATATCGAAGAGCCAAATGCCAGTGCGATATTCAGCAAATACCCGGCGATTCTCAAGGATGAACAAATGACGGCATTTGTTTGTGACTATTTGCGCATCCTGTCTTCTGGCAACATGGCGCCACACGAGTTTGAGGGGCTGTTTGAGATGGAGCTGGAGTCTCTCAAGGCGGACCTTGAACGCCCGCCCCGGGCTGTCAACCAGGTTGCTGACGCCTTGCCCGGTTTTGGCATCGTGGCTGCGGTTCTGGGAATTGTGGTTACCATGGCCATGCTGGGCGAAGCCGAGCAGAACGCGATTGGCCAGCATGTTGGGGCTGCGTTGGTGGGGACCTTCCTGGGTATTTTGGCTGCTTACGGCTTTACAGGCCCGCTGGCTGCGTCGTTGGCCCATGATGCGGCCGAAGAGCTTAATCTCTATGAGGCGATCAAGGCAACGCTGGTCGCTTCGTCATCAGGCATGCCGCCCAGCATGGCGGTAGAATTTGGCCGCAAGGTATTGCTTCCGGGTAACCGCCCAAGCTTTGTCGAGCTGGAACAGGCTGTGCGCGGCGGCTAATAGCGATGAGCACCAATCAGCCAATTATTATCAAGCGGGTCAAAAAAGTCGTGGGTCGCCACCATGGTGGTGCCTGGAAAATTGCCTTTGCCGACTTTGCAGTGGCAATGATGGCATTTTTTTTAGTGATGTGGTTGCTGTCATCGGCAACACCTGAGCAAAAAAAAGCCATTTCAGGCTATTTTCAGGACCCGGTCGGCTTTAGTACTTCGGCCAGCCCTTATGTGATTGACCTTGGGGGGTCGCCAACGCCGGCCCCAGAGCAGACGTTGAATCCGGAGCTGCAAGAAGAAAGCTCGCTGCAACAGCTGGAGGACGATGAGGAGCTAGACAAGCTGATGGAGCAGCTGGAGCAGGACCGGCTGCAGATGCTTTTGCAGGAGCTGCAAGCCAAGGTGGATGAGAACGACCAGCTGCGGCCTTATCGCGAGCAGATCTTTCTGTCCATCACCCAGGAAGGGTTGCGCATCCAGATTGTCGATAACGAAAAGCGGCCAATGTTTGATTTGGGTAGCGCTCGTCTGCAGAGTTACTTTGAAGATATTCTCTATATGATGGCGGGCTCGATTCGGAGTGTGCCCAACAAGATCAGTATTGGCGGGCATACGGATGCCAAGCCTTTTGCGGGTGAGGGCGGGTTTGGCAACTGGGAACTGTCAGCCAGTCGTGCCAACGCTGCGCGGCGTGCTTTGCGGGCCGGCGGGCTTGAAGACGAGCAAGTGGCGCGGGTGGCCGGCTATGCCTCTTCCATGCTGTATGACCGAGAACACCCCTACAGCCCGGTTAACCGCCGTATTGATATTGTTGTTTTGACCAAAAAGGCGCAGCTGGATCTGGAAGATACAGTTGATGAGCCAACTGCAACCGAGCACATGGAAGAAGATGCACCTGCAGCACCGGCAGGACGGCCGGCCAGGGAGCGGCTGAATCTGTTTGAAGAGGGCGTGCTGCAGTTTGATGAAGGGCGCGGCTAGAGCCCTGGCCGGGACTTGACTGTAGGGGTGCCCTGACAACGCACAGATAATTACTCAGCGTTTCCATAGGCCTCATACAAACAATGCCGGCCTTATGCAAGGTTTTTCAACAGCAGGCGAAAGCTTTCTAGCCGCGGCTGACTGATCTTGCCGGCAGCAACTGCAGCCAGCAGTGCGCAGCCGGGTTCGTGTTCGTGGCTGCAATCGCGGAAACGGCAGTTTCCCAAAAAATCGGCGAATTCGATAAATCCGGCTTCTACGTCGGCCACTTCCACGTGGCCAAGGCCGAACTCGCGGATCCCGGGTGAGTCGATCAGGCTGCCGCCGCAGGGAAAGTGGAACAGGCGGGCCGTGGTGGTGGTATGGGTGCCTTTGTGGGTCAGTTCTGACAGGGCTCCAACTGCAACCTGTGCATCCGGCAACAACCGGTTGACCAGCGATGACTTGCCGACACCGGACTGGCCGACGAATACACTGGTTTTGCCCTTGAGCAGCTCCTGAAGCGCTTCCAGTCTGCTGCCTTGCTCGGCAGAGACATCAAGAATGTTATAACCCAGAGAATCGTATACCGACAGAAGCTCACGCGCTTTCGCACCATGCTCGCCGTCCAGCAAGTCAGCCTTGTTCAGCAGCAGCAGAGGCTTGATGCCGGCATGAATGGAGGCTACCAGGTAGCGGTCAATGAGGTTGGCATGGGGCTCAGGTAGCGGAGCAAAAACAATGACAATCTGGTCGACGTTGGCGGCAACTGGCTTGAGCTGGCCGCGTATGTCCGGGCGACACAGCTCGGAATAACGCGGTAGCTGGGCAACGATCACGCCTGAACCCTGATGGGCCGGCCGCCAGATGATGCGATCGCCGGTGACCAGCGCAGGCAGGTTGGCGCGGATGTAGCAACGGTAGTGATTACCCTGCAGTTCGCCTTCCAGTGCTTCAACTTCGACCTGGACGCCAAAGTGGGCAATGACCAGTCCTTCCTGCTCGTGGCCAAGGTCACCACCTTGCAGCTCATCAAGCATGCGTGCTTCGCGCCTCTCCGCGCGGGCAACACGTTCTTGCTGGATTTTGTCGATGCGCCAGCTCTGGCGACGGGTCAGGGTGCGTTTGGCCATGGGCAGGGGCTTCCTTGAACATGAATGGCAGTACGCAGGAGCATAGCATGGGCCTGCTGGCGGCCGACAGCTCCAGCGAAGCTTTGCCTGATCGGCAGGGGTGCTTGCAGGCTGCTGTTGTTGTATTACATCCAGCCTAGCGCCCGTGCCGCGGCATAAAGGGCCATCAGCAAAAAGCACAGTGCAGCAAGACTGCGAATCAGTGTTAGCGGGAGGCGTGCAGCGGCAAAATTACTGATCAGGACGACCGGCACGTTGGCCAGCAACATGCCCAGCGTAGTGCCGGCAACTACGGCCAGATACCAAGGATACTGGGCCGCGAGCATCACGGTAGCGACCTGGGTTTTATCACCCATCTCGGCAACAAAAAATGCAATCAGGCTGGCGGCAAAGGGGCCGTACTGGCTGAGCAGGCCGCCCTCATCATCCATTTTGTCGGGAATCAGGGTCCAGGCAGCAACGGCCAGAAAACTTGCGGCCAGAGCCCACAGTAATGTGGTTTCGCTAAAATATTGGGCAACATGATTGCCTATGGCAGCAGCCAAGGCATGATTGAGCACGGTAGCAACCAGAATGCCAAGAATGATGGGTATGGGTTTGCGAAAACGTGCGACGAGGATAAACGCCAGCAGCTGGGTCTTGTCACCGATTTCTGCCAGGGTGACGATACCAGTGGAAACAAACAGGGTTTCGAACATTGCAGGGTTCCAGAGGGTGGATCAGGTTTGCGAGCATCATGACACCCGCAACAATCCACCCGGTGGTTGCGTGTGTCACGAGTCTCGTCAAACCTTGATGCGTGACGGTTGTCACTGCCTCCAGGTCGCCGGCGCCATGATCGGTTGATCAAGTATGTTGACGCAGGCACCGTGCATGGCACGGCAGACTACTCCCTCAGGACGCTGCAGATGGTACGTAGTGTCGCAGGCAAATGCAAGTGTGTCGGCCTCGGAGGTGTTTTGTCCGCTATGACGGCCCTGGCGGCCTTGGCGGCTCAAGGGCAAGACCGATTGTTGCCAGTGCCGGGAGTGCATTTGTTACACTGTGCAGTCTTTGGAAACAGGAGGTTGTCCATGATTGAGGCTTCCGCTTTGTGCAAGTCGTTTGCTGGCAGGGCAGCCGTGAAAGAGATGTCGTTTAGCGTGCAGCCGGGTGAGGTGGCAGGCTTTTTGGGGCCCAATGGTGCCGGCAAGTCCACCACCATGAAAATGCTTACGGGCTTTTTGGCAGCCGACGCCGGAACTGCACGCCTGTGCGGTGTTGATGTCATGCGTGAACCGGTACGCGCCCGGCACATGCTTGGCTATCTGCCAGAAGGTGCGCCCTGCTACGCCGAAATGAAAGTACATGATTTTCTGACTTTTATCGCTAAAATGCGTGGCTACCGTGGTGCAGAGTTGCAAGAGCGCATCCGGCGGGTTCAGGATTTGCTGGAGTTGGGCGAGGTAAGCCAGCAGCTGATTGGTACCCTGTCCAAAGGGTTTAACCGTCGTGTGGGGCTGGCCCAGGCAGTGCTGCATGAGCCACCTGTACTGATCCTGGATGAGCCGACAGATGGCCTGGATCCAAACCAGAAACATCAGGTGCGCGAGCTGATCCGGCGTCTGGCTCCGGGGCGGACGATCCTGGTTTCTACGCATATCCTTGAAGAGATTGAAGCCATTTGCAGTCGTGTGCTGCTGATTGCCCGTGGCCGGCTGGTCACAGATGCAACACCGCTGCAGTTGCAGCGGCAGTCCCGCTACTGGCAGGCTGTCTGTTTGCGCAGCAGCCATTCGGCACTGGATGCAAGCTTGCTGGCCAGAGTGCCCGGCGTGCAGCAGGTGGAAGCTGCTGACGATGGTGCGCTGATCCTGATTGCCGAGCCGGGTCAGGTACTGCTGCCTGCGGTGCAGGCGCTGGTGCGGCAGCAGGCATGGCAGCTGGACGAGCTGAGCGTGGAAGCGGGCCGGCTGGACGATGTGTTTCGCCGCCTGACACAGGAGAACGCTTCATGAGGCCGTTTTCGGTGCTGGTTCGTCGCGAGTTGGGCGCATATTTTGCCACACCGCTGGCTTTTGTCTATTTGCTGGTGTTTGTGGTGCTGGCCGCTGCCCTGACGTTTTATGTGGGGGGCTGGTATGAAAACGAGCAGGCTGATCTGCAGGTGTTTTTTGAGTTTCACCCCTGGCTGTACCTGTTTTTGCTGCCGGCGCTCGGCATGCGGCTGTGGTCCGAAGAGCGCAACAGTGGCAGCATCGAATTGCTGCTGACCTTGCCGGTATCCCTGTGGCAGCTGGTGCTGGGCAAGTTTGTCGCTGCCTGGCTGTTTGCCGGGCTGGCGCTGTTGCTGACCTTGCCGATGGTGCTGACGGTTAATCTGCTTGGCAGCCCTGATAACGGCGTTATTTTTACTGGTTATCTGGGCAGCTGGCTGTTGGCCGGTGCCTTTCTGGCGGTCAGTGGCTGTATTTCGGTTTTGAGCAAAAGCCCGGTGGTGGCTTTTATAGCTGCCGTGGTGGTGTGTTTTCTTTTTTTGTTGCCGGGGCATGGGCTGGTGCTGGATACTTTTCGCGACTGGGCGCCGCAGTGGTGGCTGGATTTGCTGGCCTCGATGAGCTTTTTGACCCGGTTTAAAAATGTCAGCCAGGGTTTGCTGGATGCCCGTGACTTGCTGTTTTTTGTCAGCTTCATGACCGCCTGGCTGCTGGCCAATGGCATCCTGCTCGAATTGAAGAAGGCGGACTGAAATGCGCAAACTGATGCGGTCAACACTGGGCCTGATATTGGTGGCAGTTGCGTTTCTTCTGCTCAACGCGTTGGCTGCTCCTTTGTTGAAAAACCGGCAGCTGGATCTTACCCGGGGGCAGCTTTACAGCCTGTCGGAGGGCACACGCAATCTGTTGACTGAGCTTGCAGAGCCGGTTGAGCTGGAGCTGTTCTTTTCTGCCCGGGCTGCCCGCGAGCTGCCCCGGGTACGCCAACATGCCCGGCGTGTACGTGAGTTGTTAGAGCTTTATGTGCGGCATGCCGGTGGTAATTTGAAGCTGAAACTGGTTGAGCCGTTACCCTTTTCTGCCGAAGAGGAAAGGGCAGCAGCGCTGGGCCTGCAGCCGGTACCCATGCCGCTGGGTGAAATGCTTTACCTGGGCTTGTCCGGGCGCAACAGCAGCGGCCGGCAGGCGGCAATTCCGCTGTTTGCGCTGGATCAGGAGCACTTTCTGGAGTACGAGCTGAGCCGTCTGCTGCAGGATCTTTCTCGTATCAGCCAGCCGGTGGTAGGCCTGCTGTCCGGCTTACCGCTTGAGGGCGGTTTCGCCAATGGCCGCATGCAGCAACCCTGGGCCATGCTGGAGCAGGTACGTCAGCAGTTTGCGCTGGAGTTTCTGGATGTGGGCACCGACCTGATTCCGCCGCAGGTTGATGTGCTCTGGCTGGTGCATCCGCGCCAGTTGTCACAGCCGACCCTGTACGCCATTGACCAGTTTGTGATGCGCGGTGGCCGCTTGCTGGTATTTGTCGATCCGTTGAGCGAAGTTGATGCCAGTGTTGACCTGCAGTTGGCGTTGGGGCAGGGGCGAAACTCAGATCTGGATAGCCTGTTTAAGGCCTGGGGATTGAAACTGTTGCCAGAACGGGTGGTTGGAGATGCAACCTATGCGATGACCGTAGCAGCAGGTGAGCAACAAAGACCGGTGCGGCATCTGGCCTGGTTAAATGTTCCGCAGGAAGGGCTGAACCGCGAGGACGTGGTGACTGCCCGGCTGGAACGCCTGACCATGGCCAGCGCCGGTATTTTACAACCGCTGGAACAGGCAACAACCCGCTTTGTGCCGCTGGTGGAAAGCTCTGCAGCAGCCATGCCCATGGCTGTCAGCCGTTTGACGTTGCTGGAGCACCCGGGCGAGCTGTTGAGCGGTATGGAGCCGACGGGTGAGCGTTATGTGCTGGCGGCACGCATCCAGGGGCCGGCTGCCAGTGCCTTTCCTGGCGGGCTGGAGGGGCAGCTGCCAGGAATAAAACAGGCGGATGATATTCAGGTGACAGTCGTTGCAGATACCGACATGCTGAGTGACAGCCTGTGGATGCAGTACCAGGAAATTGGCGGGCAGCAGGTTCCGCGTCCCTGGGCTGATAATGGCAACCTGGTGCTGAATCTGCTGGAAAACCTGACCGGCAGTCGCGAGCTGATCAACGTACGTTCGCGCGGTGAACTTAGCCGCCCCTTTACCCTGGTCGAGCGTATCAGGCGCAGTGCCGAAGAGCGCTTTCGTGACAAGGAGCAGGAGCTGCAAGGGCGATTGGCGCGGCTGGAGCAGCGAATTGCCGACTTGCAGCTGATACCTGAACAAGGGCTTGGCAGTACACCGGAAGAGCAGCAGCTGTTGCAGCAGCACCGCCAGGAGCAAATGGCTGTGCGCCGTGAGCTGCGTGAGGTGCGCTATCAGCAAAACGCGGATATCGAGGCGCTGGGCCAGACGGTGAAGCTGTTTAACCTGTTGTTGATGCCGGTGGTGCTGGTTTGTGGGCTGCTGTTGCTTGGCTGGCGGCGCTACCGCAGACAACAGGCTCATCGCAAGTGATACAGGGGACTGACCCGGAGCCGGCCAGGTACGCAGGGCTTGCACAGCTGCAACACGCGGTTGCGTAACACCGCTTTAAAGAAGGCCAGCGACGGGGCCGGATGTGTCTGGCGCGGTGTACTGGTCGGTAGGAACAATGATTGCAGTCAGCAAAGTCCGGCAAGACCCGGAAGGGCTAGCCAGACTTCTGGTCAAGCCTGGCTGCTGCAACACATTAGCGTCCCGGGCGGGGCGGGCGCTTTAGCAGGTGCTGTGGCGGGGTTTCGCAGTCGATCTTGCGACCTAGCAGCGCCTCAATAGGGGGCAGGGCGAAGGCATCGTTTTCACCGGCGAAACTGATGGAAACACCGCTGCTGCCGGCCCGGCCTGTACGGCCAATGCGGTGAATATAGTCGTCCGGGTCTTCGGGGAGCGTGTAGTTGATTACGTGACTGATATCGTCAACGTGAATGCCGCGACCAGCCACGTCGGTGGCTACCAGTACCTGGATTTTGCCGGAGCGGAACTGCTCCAGCACCCGTACCCGTTTTTGCTGTGGCACTTCGCCGGACATCTGTGCAGCATTCACGCCATCACGCAGCAGCCGCTCTTCGATGCGGCGCACCTCGTCGCGGCGATTGGCAAATACCATGACCCGGTTCCAGTTGTTTTCGCTGATCAGGTTGTACAGCAGGCTGTATTTGTCCTGTTCGGCTACCGCATATACATGCTGCTCGACGGTATCACTGGCGACCTGCTCGGGTTCGATTTCTACTACGGCGGGTTTGATGGTCCACTGGCTGGCCAGGTTCATCACATCGTCGGTAAAGGTGGCGGAGAACAGCAAAGTTTGACGCTGCTCCTTGCGCGGAGTCTGGCGGATAATTTGGCGTACCTGCGGGATGAAGCCCATGTCCAGCATGCGGTCAGCCTCGTCCAGCACCAGCACCTCAACCAGGTCCAGGTGCACTTCGCCACGCTGGTTGAAGTCCAGCAGACGCCCGGGCGTGGCGACCAGGATGTCACAGTAGCGGGCTTCCAGCTGGCGCAACTGTTTGTCAAAATCCATGCCACCAACAAAACTCATCACGTTGAGCTTGCAAAAACGGGTCAGTTCTTCGGCATCCTTGGCAATTTGCATGACCAGTTCACGGGTCGGCGCAATAATCAGTGCGCGTGGCTCACCCATGTAACGCTCATCGGGTGGCGGGTTTTCCAGTAGCTGGCTGATGGTTGAAATAAGGAAGGCCGCGGTTTTTCCCGTGCCGGTCTGGGCTCGGCCAATGGCATCATGCCCTTTTAATGTGTGGCCCAGTACCTGTGCCTGAATTGGGGTGCAGTAGGGGAATCCCAGCGCCTGGATGGCGCGCATCAGCTCGGGCCTGAGCTGAAAGTCGTGGAAGCGGGTCTTGCCTTCTGCCGGCTCGACTACAAAATCTTCAATGCTCCAGCTGTCGCTGGCTGCCTGCCGTGGCTTGCGGTTTGGGCGCCCCTTGCGGTTGTTGCGTTGTTTGCTGGCTGCCTGTACCGGCCTGGCTGCAGCCTGGCTGGTGGCTGGTTTGGTTTCAGGCTGGGGCTGTGGTGTTGCAGACGGAGCCTGCTGTTCTTTGCTGGGAAGGATTTTCTTGAGTGCCTTGAGCACGGCGTTCACTTACAGGTTGTTGGAAATGTAGCTAGTGTAAGCGATTTGACAGTTTTAGCGAAGGGAAACAACGAATCCCAGTGGCTCGATAGTGGCCCAGCAATGGTCCGGCAGTGCTTTCCTGTACGAACGGCTTTGGCCGCGACCTGTGGTTGCTTCCTGGGGTATGCATTACTCGCCAGTTAAAGTGGCTCGTGCAGGGGGCGTTAAACTATAGGCATCACAAGCTATGGGCATCAGGCCCACATAGGCTACAGGCTGCGTTCGACGGCAAAACGGGCCAAGTCGGTCATGGCGGCTTTGTAGATGGAGTCGGGCAGTGCATCCAGGCAGGCAATGGCTTCATCGGCAAACTGACGGGCTTTGTTTGCAGTGTAGTCGAGTGCACCGCTGTCGCGTACGGCCCGGCTAATAGCTTTCAGGTTTTCCAGCCCGCCTTTCTGGATGGCGGTACGCACCAGTTGTGCCTGTTCGGGAGTGCCCTGGCGCATGGCAATAATCAAGGGTAGGGTGGGTTTGCCTTCAGCCAGGTCGTCGCCAACATTCTTGCCCAGGGTTTCTGCATCACCCTGGTAATCGAGCAGGTCGTCCATGAGCTGGAAGGCAATGCCCAGCTTGTCGCCGTACTGCCGCAGGGCTTCGGTTTGCTCTGCGGAAGCACCCACCAACAGCGCGGCGCACTGGGTCGAGGCTTCAAACAGCATGGCAGTCTTGGCACGAATCACTTCCATGTAGGTTTCTTCGGTGGTGCTGGCATCACGCACCTTGGTCAGCTGCAAAACCTCGCCTTCGGCAATGACGCGGGTAGCGTTGGACAACACCTGTAACACGGGAATTGACTCCAGCTGCACCATCAGTTCGAAGGATCGGGCGTAGAGGAAATCGCCGACCAGTACACTGGCCGAGTTGCCCCATTTGGCGTTGGCAGTGGCGCGGCCACGGCGCAGGTCGGATTTGTCGACCACGTCGTCATGCAACAGGGTGGACGTGTGCAGGAACTCAATGGATGCCGCCAGCTTGCAGGTGCGTTCGTCGCATTGCCCCAGCGCATTGCCGGCCAGCAGGGTGAGCAGCGGACGCAGGCGCTTGCCCCCGGCAGAAATAATGTAGTCGCCGATCTTTTCCACCAGCGGTATGCGTGAGCTCAGCTGCTCACGGATCAGCCGGTCAACGATGGCAAAGTCGTCGCTAACGACCTGGTAGAAACTCTGTGGTTGCATGGCAGGCAAGGCTCCAAATAGTCTGTGCTGCATGCTAGGTTCAGCGCTCGATGATGTCAAGAAAACAGCAGCACCCGGGACTTGAAACCTGTGCGCGGCTTGCGTACAATTCGCGCTCCAAAGTAATGGATGTGCGGATTTGACGCCCGTCCGATTTCAGGCAACCTGCCTTACGCAATTGTCAGCAGCCCATCCAGCCACTGACAGCCATGCCGGACACTACCTATTCTTAAAAAGGTTCGGGTGAGCAGGAATTACGGAGATATATGATGTACGCAGTTATTGTAACTGGTGGCAAGCAGTACAAGGTCGCCGAAGGCGAGTACTTGAAAATTGAAAAGCTGGAAGAAGCAACCGGCAACAGCATCACTTTTGACCGCGTGTTGCTGGTTGGTAACGGTGATGATGTAAAAATCGGTGCGCCGGTTGTTGAAGGTGCCAAAGTTACCGCCGAGGTGGTTGCCCAGGGTCGTCACGACAAGATCCGCATCATCAAGTTCCGCCGCCGCAAGCACAGCATGAAGCGTCAGGGCCACCGTCAGTGGTTTACTGAAGTCAAAATCACTGGTATTCAAGCCTAAGCGCTTGGGTTTTTAACAGGAGAACTGAACTCATGGCAACGAAAAAAGCTGGCGGTAGTACCCGCAACGGTCGCGACTCGGAAGCGAAACGCCTTGGCGTCAAGATTTACGGCGGCCAGTCTGTCCAGGCAGGCAACATTATCGTGCGTCAGCGCGGTACCCAGTTCCACGCAGGTTACGGCGTAGGCATGGGCAAGGATCACACCCTGTTTGCAAAGCAGGAAGGCGTGGTCAAGTTTGAAGTCAAGGGCGAGTTCGGCCGTCGCTACGTGAGCGTAGTCAACGCCTGAGCACCCTGATTTGCAAAAAGCCCTGTCAGTTCAATTGACGGGGCTTTTTTGTTTATATGGATGCTACATCATGTGCTGATGCTGATGCTGATGCTGATGCTGATGCTGATGCTGATACGGGAGGCCGTGCGGATGAGAAAGCGCTTGTATATGCTTTATCCAGATAAGTCTGGACCCGCCGCAGGGCGTAGTTGTGCTAGCAGCCCCTCGCTTGTAGATGTGAGTTTGTTTGCGCAGGCCAGCTGGCATTTTGTATGAACAGATCCGTACGCGCATGATCCTGTT
>Ga0209075_1000362_pt1 | contig 43996 bp, 54 predicted proteins | sample Stecom2011_FD_187523 | JGI IMG/M metagenome (GOLD analysis project Ga0209075, IMG submission 187523) | Agricultural soil microbial communities from Utah to study Nitrogen management - Steer compost 2011 (SPAdes) (version 2) | ecosystem: Environmental > Terrestrial > Soil > Agricultural land...
ACCCCCTGTTAAGGTCAAGATCCTTTTGGATCTTTTTTGCAATCTCTGCGTCCTTAACTTGCCGCCACTGCTTGGTGACAACGGCGGCGAATTATAAGGATCGCCGCGCACTCTGCAAGATCTTTTTTTGCAATTTTAATCGTTCGGTCTATTTTTAAACACATTGAACAAATCTTAACTATTCGTTGTCTATAACTTCAGCTAATGTTAAAGAACTGAAAGTCTATAAGAACAATAACAACAAACTGGGGTGCGCATAATGAAATTACTAACCGCTCTATGTGCGACGAGCATACTATTTAGCTGTAATCTATATGCGAATGATTCTGCAGTAATTGAATCACTAGTGATTAAGCAAGAATTACTCGATGAGGAACAACAACGTTTAGCCGAGACTTATAAACGGATGTTACGCTATTATGAGCAGCGCAACTTTTCCTCCACACGATCAGTGCGGATCCTTCTCAGCAACTACCCACAACACGTCACCCCGATTTTATACGCAGCGTTAGAGCGCTATCCCCGCCATTATCGACACATCATTAAAGCAGCGATTGATGCTGAACCGGCATTTACTCGAGAAATTATTTCTGTGGCATTACATCTACAGGTTGCCGACCCGGGCAACTTAGTCAGAATTGCCGTTGCCACTGAACCAAGTTATGCAGAAACCGTTGTGTCTGCAGTAGAAGAGATAAACCCAGGTCACTTAAATGATGTTATTCGCGTTGCGGTAACGACCGAACCTAATACAGCTGATGGAATCCTACGCGCAAACTCCCAACAGGAAACATCAAAACTTGTACGAATTATTCAAACTATCCTATCGGCAGGTCCTACTGTTGGTAATTATCTTGCGGATACCCTTAGCGATATCATAGGTACGAACAAAGAATCTCCAGTTTCTGAACTGGATCAAGACGCTAAACGGGTGCGCGCGATAAAACTTCTTCGTAGTGCGTACCAACACGGTGGAATCACTGCCGAACAGCTCGAACAGCTCGCAGCTAAACACGATCTGAGTGAAGCTGATTTATCTGATATTCGAGAAAACTATTAAACTTAACTTCCTAATAAAAAAGCCGCTCATCTGAGCGGCTTTTTATTGTGACGAATCACTTACTCTTCTACAGCTACTTCTGCAGCCGCAGCGTCTAGTTCTGGACGGTCAACAAGCTCAATGTAGGCCATTGGTGCATTATCACCAGCGCGGAAGCCACACTTCATAATACGAGTGTAACCACCAGCACGCTCTTGATAACGAGGACCTAGTTCATTGAACAATTTACCAACCACATCTTTGTCGCGAGTACGAGCAAATGCCAAACGGCGATTTGCTACGCTATCTTGCTTCGCTAAAGTGATTAGCGGCTCGATAACACGACGCAGTTCTTTTGCTTTAGGCAATGTGGTTTTGATCACTTCGTGACGAACCAGTGAGCTTGCCATATTGCTAAACATCGCTTTGCGATGGCTGCTATTGCGGTTGAGTTGACGACCACTCTTACGATGGCGCATACCTATACCCTTCTCAGTAAATCTATGTAATAGATAACTTAGTCGCGATCAACAAGGCTTGCTGGCGGCCAGTTCTCTAGGCGCATGCCCAGTGATAAACCACGTGACGCAAGCACGTCCTTGATCTCAGTGAGCGATTTCTTACCCAAGTTTGGAGTTTTTAACAACTCTACTTCGGTACGCTGCACTAAGTCACCAATGTACTGAATAGCTTCTGCTTTCAAACAGTTCGCAGAACGCACAGTTAATTCTAAATCGTCTACTGGACGCAACAGAATCGGATCGAACTCCGGCTTCTCTTCTTTCTCCTCTGGTTCGCTCATATCGCGTAACTCAACAAAGGCTTCTAGCTGTTCAGCTAAAATCGTTGCTGCGCGGCGAATGGCTTCTTCTGGATCTAACGTACCGTTAGTTTCCATATCGATAACCAGTTTATCCAAGTCAGTACGTTGCTCAACACGTGCAGAATCGACGTTATAAGCAATACGTTCTACTGGACTGAAAGATGCATCTACCAGTAACACACCGATCGGACGCTCTTCATCGTCAGCGGACTGACGAGCCGAAGCTGGCACATAACCACGACCACGCTCTACCTTGATTGACATATTAATCGCGGTATCACCTGTTAAAGTACAGATCAGATGGTCTGGGTTAACGATTGTGATATCACCGTCATGAGTGATATCGCCAGCCTTGACAGGGCCCGCTCCGGATTTTTTCAAGGTCAGAATCGCTTCATCTTTGCCTTCCATGATTACTGCCAAACCTTTTAGGTTCAACAGAATCTCGATGATGTCTTCCTGAACACCCTCTTTGCTGCTGTACTCGTGTTGTACACCGTCAATTTGTACTTCAGTCACTGCCACTCCTGGCATTGATGAAAGCAAAATACGACGCAACGCGTTGCCCAGCGTGTGACCAAAGCCACGCTCAAGAGGCTCCAACGTCACTTTAGCGTGAGTCGGGCTAATTTGTTCGATATCGACTAGCCTTGGCTTTAGGAATTCGGTAACAGAACCCTGCATTGTGTCCTCTCTTTTTGCTTAAGCTTTACTTCGAGTAAAGCTCTACGATCAACTGTTCGTTAATTTCAGCAGACAAGTCTGCACGCTCAGGAATGCGCTTGAATTGGCCTTCCATCTTAGTGCTGTCTACTTCCAACCAAACTGGCTTCTCACGCTGTTCAGCGAGTTCCAGTGCGGCTGCAATGCGCGCCTGCTTTTTAGCTTTCTCGCGAATACCAACAACATCTTCCGGACGTACTTTGTACGAAGGAATGTTGACAACTTTGCCATTCACAACGATTGCTTTGTGGCTCACCAACTGACGTGCTTCTGCACGAGTTGACGCGAAGCCCATGCGGTACACCACGTTATCAAGGCGTTGCTCAAGCAATTGCAGCAGGTTCTCACCAGTATTACCCTTAATACGGGCAGCTTCTTTGTAATAGTTACGGAATTGCTTTTCCAGTACGCCGTAAATACGACGAACCTTTTGCTTTTCACGTAACTGCAAACCGTAATCAGACAAACGACCACGACGTGCGCCGTGCTGACCCGGTGCGCTTTCGAGTTTACATTTTGTATCGATCGCGCGGACGCCGCTCTTCAGGAACAAGTCTGTTCCTTCGCGACGACTTAGTTTGAGTTTTGGACCCAAATATCTAGCCATGTTCTTTCTCCAACTATCGTTTAGCGCCTATTAAACGCGACGTTTCTTAGGCGGACGACAACCGTTGTGAGGAATAGGAGTCACATCAGTAATGTTAGTGATGCGATAACCTACAGCGTTCAATGCGCGAATTGAGGATTCACGACCTGGACCTGGGCCCTTAACGAACACTTCTAGGTTTTTCAAACCATATTCCTTTGCCATTTCACCCGCGCGCTCCGCAGCAACCTGTGCAGCAAATGGGGTAGATTTACGTGAGCCACGGAAACCTGAACCACCTGCAGTTGCCCATGCTAACGCGTTACCTTGACGGTCAGTGATGGTCACAATGGTGTTGTTGAAAGATGCATGGATGTGTGCCATGCCATCGGCAACTTGCTTTCTTACGCGCTTACGAGTACGAGTTGGTTGTTTAGCCATTGATCAACTCCTTACTTCTTGATCGGTTTACGCGGACCTTTACGAGTACGCGCGTTGGTTTTAGTGCGCTGTCCACGTAGAGGTAAGCTGCGACGATGACGAAGACCACGGTAACATCCAAGGTCCATCAAGCGTTTGATGTTCATAGAAACTTCACGGCGAAGGTCGCCTTCTACAGTATACTTAGCTACTGCATCACGAAGTTCATCCAATTTCTCTTCTGACAAAGAGCCGATTTTTGTATCTTCCGGTAAATCGACCGAAGCTAAAATAGCTTTCGAACGAGTACGACCGATACCATAAATCGCAGTCAAAGCAATGACCGCATGCTTATTGTCAGGAACGTTAATGCCAGCGATACGGGCCACTAACACGTCTCCTATTATCTATGGGTGACCGAATTTGAAAAGCCCGTTAGGATACTCAACCGGTCGCCAAATTGCAAACATATCAAAGCCGCAGCCAAAACTAATTTTTGACTGCGGGCTTCTACTTCGAATTAACCTTGCCGTTGTTTGTGCTTAGGGTCACTACAAATTACCCGCACAATACCATTGCGCTTAATAATTTTGCAGTTACGGCAGATTTTCTTCACGGAAGCACGAACTTTCATTGCTACACTCCGTAATTATCCAACCTTAACGGCCGAAGCCTTTAAGGTTAGCTTTTTTCAGGACCGACTCATACTGATGTGACATCAAATGAGTTTGGACCTGCGCCATAAAGTCCATGATAACAACTACAATAATTAATAGAGACGTTCCACCAAAATAGAATTGAACGTTCCACGCAATCATCATGAACTCAGGAACCAAACAGACAAAGGTAATGTATAAGGCGCCTGCAAGCGTCAAACGAGTCATTACTTTATCAATGTACCGAGAGGTTTGCTCGCCTGGACGAATACCAGGGATAAACGCGCCGGATTTCTTCAAGTTGTCTGCTGTCTCACGCGGATTAAACATCAGCGCAGTATAGAAGAAACAGAAGAAAATAATTGCTGCCGCATAAAGCATAACATACAAAGGTTGTCCTGGTGACAATGTCATCGACAACTCTTGTAAAAAGTTTGCTACCACACTATCACCTTGGCCGAACCAAGATGCGATAGTACCTGGGAACAAAATAATGCTCGATGCGAAAATTGGTGGAATTACCCCAGCCATATTAACTTTCAATGGCAGATGGTTGCTTTGTGCTGCAAACACTTTCCGTCCTTGTTGACGTTTTGCATAGTTCACCACGATACGGCGTTGACCACGTTCCACGAAAACAACGAAGTAAGTTACCGCTACAACAACAACACCAATCAGCAATAACAGTAATAAATGTAAATCACCTTGACGAGCTTGCTCTGCCGTTTGCCCAATAGCAGACGGTAGCCCTGCTACAATACCGGTGAAGATTAGAATAGAGATACCGTTACCAATCCCACGCTCGGTAATTTGTTCACCTAACCACATTAAGAACATGGTTCCAGTGACCAAACTCACCACTGCAGTGAAATAAAACCCAAAGCTTGGATCTACAACAAGACCAGGCATTAGGTTTGGTAAGCCTGTAGCTATACCAATGGATTGGAACGTTGCGAGTATCAATGTACCCCAACGTGTGTATTGGCTAATTTTACGCCGCCCACTCTCACCTTCTTTCTTAAGCTCAGCAAGACGTGGATGAACCACGCTTGCTAATTGCATAATAATCGAAGCTGAGATATACGGCATAATACCTAGTGCAAATACTGAAGCACGCTCAAGAGCACCACCACTAAACATGTTAAACATGGCGACGATAGTGTCTTTTTGCTGCTCAAATAATTGCGCCAATACCGCGGCATCAATACCAGGAATCGGCACAAAGGAGCCCGCACGGAACACAATTAATGCGCCGAGTACAAACAGCAGTCGACGTTTTAGCTCCGACGTGCCACCTTGAGCTCTGTTAGATTCCAATCCTGGTTTAGCCATGTGCCCTATCCTTCGATTTTGCCGCCAGCAGCTTCAATAGCTTCACGGGCGCCTTTGGTGACCTTAATGCCTTGAACAGTAACCTTACGGTTGATTTCACCAGACTTGATTACCTTTACAGATAATACGTCTTTACGGATCAAACCTGCTTCTTTTAACGAAGCTAAGGTTACGGTATCACCAGCAACTTTTGCAATCTCAGCCAAATTCACTTCTGCAGTAGTCAATGACTTACGAGAAGTAAAGCCAAACTTTGGCAAACGGCGTTGGATTGGCATTTGACCACCTTCAAATCCTGGCTTGATTGAACCGCCAGAACGTGAAGTTTGGCCTTTGTGACCACGTCCACCTGTTTTACCTAAGCCCGAGCCGATACCACGGCCTAAGCGCTTTTTGCTAGTTTTAGCACCAGGTGCAGGGGAGATCGTATTCAAGTACATGTTTTAGTCCTCCACCTTTACCATGTAATTCACTTGGTTCACCATGCCGCGGATCGCTGGAGTATCTTCCAGCTCTACCGTGTGACCAATGCGGCGTAGACCAAGACCACGAAGTGTAGCTTTGTGTTTCGGCAAACGGCCGATTGAGCTACGCGTCTGGGTTACTTTAATTGTCTTCTTCGCCATTGCTCACTACCCCAAAATTTCATCAACGCTCAATCCACGTTTGGCCGCTACTTGCTCTGGCGACTTCATACCGTGAAGTGCCTTAATAGTGGCACGTACAACGTTGATTGGGTTGGTTGAACCATATGCTTTTGACAGCACGTTGTGTACGCCTGCTACTTCGAGGACTGCACGCATCGCACCACCGGCGATGATACCAGTACCCTCTAAAGCTGGCTGCATAAATACTTGTGAACCTGAATGACGGCCTTTCACTGGGTGCTGTAAGGTATCACCTTTCAGCTGAACGGTTATCATATTACGGCGCGCTTTTTCCATTGCCTTTTGAATAGCAGCTGGAACTTCACGTGCTTTACCATAACCGAAACCCACGCGACCTTGACCGTCACCAACCACAGTGAGTGCTGTGAAGCTAAAGATACGACCACCTTTAACTACTTTTGCAACACGGTTAACTGTGATCAGCTTTTCTTGCAGGTCACTTTGTTGAGCTTCTACATTTGCATTTGCCATGTTCGTCTCCTAGAACTGAAGTCCAGCTTCACGAGCCGCATCTGCCAAAGCAGCTACGCGTCCGTGATAACGGAAACCACTGCGATCGAATGCAACGTTGCTCACGCCTTTCTCAATCGCCCGTTCAGCGATCAGCTTGCCAACCATTTTAGCTGCTTCGATATTACCAGTTGTTTTTAACTGCTCACGAAGTGCTTTTTCAACAGTAGAAGCTGAAGCTAATACTTCAGAACCATTCGGTGCAATAAGCTGTGCGTAAATATGCCGTGGTGTACGGTGAACGACCAGGCGGTTAGCACCCAACTCTTGCATTTTCTTACGAGCGCGGGTGGCGCGACGTAAGCGAGCTGATTTCTTGTCCATCGTCTTACCTTACTTTTTCTTGGCTTCTTTACGGCGCACTTGCTCATCTGCATAACGGACACCTTTGCCTTTATATGGTTCAGGTTTACGGTATGCGCGAATATTAGCGGCTACTTGGCCAACTAAATGCTTGTCTACACCTTTTACGACAATTTCAGTTTGTGTTGGGACTTCGATAGTGATTCCTTGTGGAATATCGAACTCTACTGGGTGAGAGAAGCCCAATGACAGGTTCAACTTTGAACCTGCAGTGTTAGCACGATAACCAACACCGACTAATTGGAGCTTACGCTCAAAACCCTGTGCAACACCAACCACCATATTGTGAATTAACGAACGTGCTGTACCTGCTTGTGCTGTAGCATCAGCGTAGCCTTCGCGAGGAACAGTGCGCAGGACGTTGTCTTCAACAACAACTTCAACTGCATCGTTAAATACACGGCTCAATGAGCCTTTGGCACCTTTGATTGTTACTTCCTGGCCATTTAGCGTAACTTGAACGCCAGCAGGAATGGCAATCGGTGCTTTAGCAACTCGTGACATTTCCTAACTCCTCGTTAAGCTACGTAACCAATAACTTCACCGCCCAAACCTGCTTTACGCGCAGCACGGTCAGTCATTAGGCCTTTTGAAGTTGAGACAACGGCGACACCCAAACCACCCATTACTTTAGGTAGCTCGTTGCGTTTCTTGTAGATACGCAATCCTGGGCGACTTACGCGCTCAATTGTTTCAATAACAGGTTTGCCTTCAAAGTACTTCAATGTGATTTCTAATTCAGACTTAACTTCTTCAGTTACATTGAAGTCCGCGATATAGCCTTCTTCTTTCAGAACTTGGGCAATTGCCACTTTCTGCTTTGAAGCCGGCATGCGCACGGATACCTTGTTAGCACCCTGAGCGTTGCGGATGCGAGTGAACATATCCGCAATTGGATCTTGCATGCTCATATTTGCTTTCTCCCGTGACTCGTGGCTTACCAGCTAGCTTTTTTCAAGCCAGGAATTTCACCGCGCATCGCTTTCTCACGCACTTTAATTCGGCTCATGCCAAACTTACGTAAGAAACCGTGTGGGCGGCCCGTTACACGACAGCGATTACGCTGACGAATTGGGCTCGAATCACGAGGAAGACTTTGCAATTTCAGCACGGCTTCCCAACGCTCTTCGTCCGAAGTATTCGGATCGCTGATCACATTTTTAAGTGCGATGCGTTTTTCTGCGTATTTAGCTGTAAGCTTTTGACGCTTCAGCTCACGCATTTTCATTGACTCTTTTGCCATAACTCTACACCTTACTTCTTGAACGGGAAGTTGAAGGCAGCGAGCAAAGCGCGAGCTTCGTCATCAGTGCCTGCAGTAGTGGTGATAGTGATGTCAAGACCACGAACCTTATCAACTTTATCAAAGTCGATTTCAGGGAAGATGATCTGCTCACGTACGCCCATACTGTAATTTCCCCGACCATCGAAAGATTTCGGGTTTAAACCGCGGAAATCACGAATACGTGGAATTGCAATCATAATTAAACGTTGCAAAAAGTCCCACATACGCTCGCCACGCAGAGTCACTTTACAGCCAATTGGGTAGCCTTCACGGATTTTGAAGCCAGCGACAGATTTACGAGCTACAGTGCGTACTGGACGCTGACCAGAAATAGCTTCTAAGTCACTTACTGCGTTATCGAGAATCTTTTTGTCTGCCAGAGCTTCACCAACCCCCATGTTAAGGGTGATTTTTTCAATCCGAGGGACTTGCATGACGCTGTTGTAGCCGAACTGTTTCATCAGCTCAGGAACTACTGATTCTTTGTAAAAATCATGCAGTTTCGCCATCGTAAAACTCCAAATTAAAAAAATTAAATGATTGCGTTAGTTGATTTAAAGAAACGAACTTTTTTACCGTCTTCAAATCGGAAACCAACACGATCTGCTTTACCAGTCTCTGGGTTATAAATCGCTACATTAGAAACGTGAATAGGAGCTTCCTGTTCCACGATACCACCAGGGATGCCTAACGCTGGGTTTGGCTTCTGATGTTTCTTAATGATATTAACGCCTTCTACGAAGACACGATTCGAAGCGGTATCGACTTTCAGCACTTTACCACGTTTGCCTTTGTCTTTACCTGCCAGGACTACTACTTCATCATCACGTTTGATTTTTGCCGCCATATCTGGACTCCTTACAGTACTTCTGGGGCCAGAGAGATAATTTTCATGAACTGCTCAGAGCGCAATTCACGAGTCACTGGTCCAAAGATACGAGTTCCAATTGGTTGCTTGTTGTTGTTCAACAAAACAGCCGCGTTGCGGTCAAAACGGATGACTGACCCGTCTTGACGACGGACGCCTTTCTTGGTGCGAACGACCACCGCATTCACAACATCGCCTTTCTTCACTTTACCACGAGGAATTGCTTCCTTCACTGATACTTTGATGATATCGCCAATGTTTGCGTAACGGCGGTGCGAGCCACCTAGAACCTTAATACATTGTACGCTGCGTGCGCCGCTGTTATCGGCCACTTCCAGTGTAGTTTGCATTTGGATCATTGCAGTGCTCCGCTTTATGTAAAAAACAGACCCTTTTGGGCCGCTGCTGCCACATTACTCTCGCATTTTTTAGTAAACAAAAACCGCCACTAAAATTTTGAGAATAACAGACCTCCCCTTATAAAAAGGGCGGCGAATTGTAACAGATAAAAAAAAGAGATGGTAGTGCGAAAGACGAAATAAAGCGGAATTTTATCTGCCACTCATTGCAGCGAGACTGAGTGATTATCAGCAACCGACCAAGATCATATCAGAAAAGCGGCAGCATAGCTTTTCTTATTTATATGTTCAGATCGCATGAGTTCCTCGTTAAACGGCATATCTTAAGGGGTCGAAACGGTTGGCAAGAGGGTAAGCCAAGTGTTAAATTCAACGCTGCGGAAGCGGTATAATAAACTATCAAGGATAACTATGGAGTTAGCACTCATTATCTTGTTGCCTTTTTTGGGCGCGATGCTGCCATACGCAGTGCCAGCACAAAAGCAACTAAACATTACATCGCTTGTGGTTGCAGTAACCAGTATCAGTCTTATCCTGCTGATCAGCCAAGCACCCGCAGTGATTGCTAACGTTCCTGTACGGCTTGCGATCGAATGGCTTCCTGTACTTGGGCTTAACTTAAGTTTTCGCTTAGACGGCTTATCACTGCTATTTGCAAGCCTTATTCTTGGGATTGGCCTACTCATTGTTATTTATGCACATTATTACTTAACTAACCAAGACAACCGGCCCAAGTTCTTCGCGTGCTTACTATTATTTATGGGCTCGATGCTGGGTATTGTCACTTCGGATAACCTCATTCTAATGTGGTTCTTCTGGGAGCTTACCAGTATTTCGAGCTTCTTATTAATTGGCTACTGGTCTCATGAAAGCCAAGCCCGGCGCGGTGCGCGCATGTCAATTGCAATCACCGGCGGTGGTGGTTTGGCACTGCTGGCTGGTATCTTGTTAGTGGGCAACATTGCCGGCAGTTATCAACTCGACGCCATTTTCGCGGCAGCTGATGCTATTCGGGCCCATGCATTGTATTTACCTGCGCTACTTTTGATCTTGCTCGGTGCCTTTACCAAATCGGCACAGTTCCCGTTTCAATTTTGGTTACCGCATGCAATGTCAGCACCTACTCCAGTGAGTGCGTACTTACACTCTGCAACCATGGTGAAAGCCGGGATTTTCCTGATGGCACGGTTATTTCCCGTCTTAGGCGGCACTCCCGAGTGGTTTATCATTGTCACTCTTACTGGTCTGACTACTATGCTTTTCGGTGCCTATTTTGCACTGTTCAAAACAGACCTAAAAGGGTTGCTGGCCTTCTCCACAGTAAGCCATTTGGGGCTCATTACTATGTTGTTGGGATTAGGCTCAGCGGGAGCCCTCCTCGCAGCATTGTTCCATATCCTCAATCATGCAACCTTTAAAGCTGCACTGTTCATGATTGCGGGGATTATCGACCATGAAGCCGGTAGCCGCGATTTACGCAAACTTAGTGGGCTTAGAAAATTTATGCCGTACACCATGGTATTAGCAGCAATTACTGCTGCCGCTATGGCCGGTGTACCATTTCTCAACGGGTTCTTATCCAAAGAAATGTTTTTTGTAGAGAGTTACCAGCAGCACCTATTTGGTGGTTTGTCCTGGCTGATTCCAGTATTAGCAACAGTTGGTGCAATGCTTTCTGTTGCCTACTCTATCCGTTTCGTACACGGCGTTTTCTTTGATAAAGTAGCAGATAAACTCCCGAAACAACCCCATGAGCCGCCATTAATGATGCGCGTTCCAGTTATTATTCTGGCAATCATGTGTATCGGTGTGGGCATTGCGCCTATGTTGTTTGTCGCAGAACTATTACAAGCTGCAATAGCTGTCGTCAATCCGTATCCATACATCGTTGAGGTGCAATTATGGCACGGCTTAAATCTAGCCTTACTAATGAGCGCGTTAGCATTTTTAGGGGGCTTGGGAATTTACTTCAATCGCGAGGAGTTGCTCTCATTTAACCGCCAATTCGAACACCATAATGCGAAGGATATCTTTGCCAAAACAGTAAAGAATGCGACCAATTTCTGTCATAGTCTGATCAACCGACTTGAGACGGGGTCCTTGCAACGATACGTAGCGGCATTACTAATTCTAACCATTATTTTCGTTCTTCCGGAAATCTACCAAATTACTCAATTAACTGGTTCGCGCGCGCAACAACCCATTAATTCGGTAGCTATCGTCGGGGCAATCATGATTATGTTTGCAGCACTTGGCACGGCAGCTTTCCATCATCATCGTTTGCAAGCGTTAATGATGCTTTCGGTCGTAGGGCTAATGGTATCCCTTACCTTTATTCACTTTTCCGCACCGGACCTTGCGTTAACGCAGCTGGTGGTTGAAGTTGTCAGCATCATTCTTATGATTTTAGCGTTATTTTTCATGCCACAACGAGTCCCTAATGCATCAAGCAGCGGGCGGGTCGCACGTGATATTCTCATTGCTGGATTCATAGGTGGTATTGTTGGTGCCATTAACTTTGCCATCTTAACGCGTCCTTTTGCTTCGATTTCCGACTTCTTCATCGAGCAGGCCGTACCCGGTGGTGGCGGATCCAACGTCGTTAATGTCATTTTGGTTGATTTCCGTGGATTCGATACCCTCGGTGAGATTACTGTATTAGCAATTGCCGCTGCCGGCATCCATAAGTTATTAAACAATCTCCGGCCATTTATGCCATCAAGCGATGCTGATGGTCGCCCATGGCATAGCATAAAACACCCACTGCTGGCCAAGATCATTGCGCAAATGATATTGCCGTTAGCATTAATGGTTTCTATTTATATCTTACTACGCGGACATAACCTGCCAGGTGGTGGGTTTATCGCTGGCCTTATCACGGCCTCTGCGATGATCTTACAATACATGACCAGTGGTGTAGATTGGGTGAAAGAACGTTTCGATTATAACTATCAATCTGTCGTTGCAGTGGGCGTCATGATTGCCCTCTTTACAGGGCTTGGCAGTTGGTTCTTTGGACACGCATTTTTAACATCTTGGTTCACCCATTTAGATTGGCCTGTGGTAGGTGAGTTTGAATTTGCAACCGCCATGCTATTCGACATTGGGGTTTACCTAACTGTCGTTGGTGCCACCCTCATGATCTTGGCAAACTTTGGCCAAATGACCACCAAACATCGGCCTAGACAGGAGAATCTATAATGGAAGCGCTCTTTTCCATTACCGTTGGCGTGCTCACCGCCTGTAGTGTCTACTTAATTTTACGCGGCCGTTCGTTCCCTATTGTGATGGGATTAACCATGTTGTCCTATGCTGTGAACTTATTCCTGTTTTCAACCGGACGACTGGTACTCAATCAATTACCTATCATAGGTAATCAAGCGGAGTATACTGACCCATTACCTCAGGCATTCGTGCTAACAGCAATTGTGATTGGTTTTGCGATGACCGCCTATTCCATTATTTTGGCGGTACGCGTACGCGGTGAGTTAGGCACTGATGAGGTAAACGCCCCGTCAACCAAGGATGAGGAGACGAGTCGCTAATGTTATATCAACACCTCGTTATTATGCCTATTCTGATTCCGCTTTTGGCTGCACTGTTGTTACTGCTGCCATGGGGTGACAATCCCCAACCCTACCGACGTGCGATCGGATTGATCTCATGCTTGGCACTGTTAGTTGTCGCCATTGCTCTGGTGGTAAAGGTAAGTGAGGGCCCTTCAGTTTACGCTTTAGGTGGCTGGCAAGCGCCATTTGGCATCGTCTTGGTCGCCGATCGCTTGGCCGCATTAATGGTACTCTTAACGGCTGTGCTTGCCCTCCCTGTACTCTGGTATTCCTGCTACGGTGAAGACAGTCTGGGCTCCCATTTTCATGCCTTGTTCCAATTCCAAATCACCGGAATTATCGGTGCTTTTTTAACCGGTGATTTATTTAACCTGTTTGTATTTTTTGAAATTTTGCTTATTTCAAGTTACGCGTTATTGATGCACGGTGGCGGTAAATTTAAGCTGCGGTCTAGCCTACACTACGTCATTCTCAACCTGACCGGTTCATCCCTATTCCTCATCGTCCTAGGAACCCTCTACGGTATTACTGGAACACTGAATATGGCGGATCTCGCGGTCAAAGTAAGCCAACTAACTGGTGATGAGGCATATATTGTTCGTGCCGGCGGCTTAATGTTGCTCATTGTATTTGCCTTAAAATCAGCGTTGCTCCCACTGTATTTTTGGCTCCCACAAGCGTACGCAACAACCACTGGTACTGTTGCTGCATTGTTCGCGATTATGACCAAAGTTGGTATCTATGCCATCCTGCGTACCTTCACGCTGATCTTCGGTGAGCATGCTGGTGCTGCGGCCCTACTCGGCTACGAGTGGCTTTGGTGGCTTGGCCTAGCTACTCTGGCAATTGGTGGGATTGGCATCATTGGAAGTCGTGATCTCCGACTAGTCACAGCCTATTTGGTAGTGATCTCGGTAGGGACGATGCTCACCACCTTTAGTATGAATTCAGAAACCTCGATTGCTGCAGTACTCTACTACCTCATTCATTCAACCTTGATTACTGCTGCATTATTTCTGATTGTTGATGTCATTGCCAAACAACGTGGCAAAACTGCGTCACGTATTGTGAAAGGACGACGAATGGCACAACACGGTACGCTTAGTTTAATGTTTTTCATTGCGGCCATTGCAGTCATTGGCATGCCCCCTTTTTCCGGGTTTATTGGCAAGTTATTCATTCTTGAAGCCGCGCGTACAGGCGCACAGGTTGCCCTTTTGTGGCCGCTTGTGCTTGGTACCAGCTTCCTCGTTTTAATTTCGCTGTCACGGGCTGGAAGTCGTATCTTTTGGCATAATTTTACTGGCAAAGTAGGCGAAACACGCCATGCTCGTGGGCAATTAACAGCAATCTCACTGTTGTTAGTAGCTATAGTAGGTCTTACCGTGTATGCCGATCCGGTGAGTCAATTTATCGGTCACATCGCCGATGAACTCCACCATCCCGCGGGCTACATTGAAGCAAGTTTTGGCGGAGGTGTCGTCTATGACTAAATTATTACCTAGCCCACTACTGAGCTTATTCTTACTAGGGTTCTGGTTACTCCTACAGAATTCCGTTTCCGTCGGCCAAATTATCCTTGGTTCGTTTTTGGCGGTTGGTATTCCACTGTTCACTCATCGTGGTTTAGATTATCGAACCACTTTGCATCGCCCCAAACTCATTATGGAATACTTGCTGTTGGTGTTAATCGATATCATTCAATCTAATATCGATATAGCAGCAATTATTTTATTACCGTCACGCCGCATCCGTCCCGCACTCATTGAATACCCCTTAGAAATTAAAGGTGAGATCCCGCTGGCGGTGTTAGCAAGTACCATTACCTTGACGCCGGGAACTGTCTCCGCAGAGTTAGGCCGTGACGGTAACTCACTTCTCATTCATGCGCTTAACGTTGATGACCATGAACAGATGATCAACGATATTAAACGTCGCTATGAGTCTCGCCTTAAGGAGATATTTAAATGTTAATCTATGCACTGCAATACGCATTCTTTGCATTCAGTATCGCTCTGCTGTTAAACCTTTGGCGTCTCTATGAAGGCCCAGATCTAGCTGACCGCATTCTGGCTCTTGATACGATTTACATAAACTCTTTGGCGTTGTTGATTATTCTTGGGATCTGGCATGGCACTCAACTTTATTTCGAAGCCGCCCTGCTAATCGCGATGTTTGGCTTCATTGGTACCGTTGCCGCCGCCAAGTTTCTATTGCGTGGCGATATTATCGAATAGGTATTAACATGACTATGATTGAACTCCCTGTTTGGATTGAATGGTGTATCGCGTTTATGCTTATTATCGGCGCAACTTTTGCGTTGATTGGTTCCGTGGGTTTAGCGCGCTTCCCCGATTTTCTCACGCGCTTACACGCCCCAACTAAAAGCACCACTATGGGCGTTGGCAGCGTCTTGATTAGTTCAATTATTTATTTTTCTGTGGTTGATACTTTCAGTTTTCATGAGCTGCTTATTACTATTTTTCTATTTTTAACCGCTCCTATTAGTGCTCACTTATTAGCCAAGGCTGCCTTGCATCTTGATTTAAAACGGGTTGAACAAACGCAAGACTTACGCGCTCAATCAGCTGCTGATCCGGATAAACCCAAATAACTTATTAACTCACCCTCGGGTAAATTAAGATGTTGTCGCAGCAGGGCCAGCAGCGAGTCAATTTGATCCTTTAGTGATACAATCTCATCGAGCAACAACGGGTGTCGTGAAAAATTATATACCTTAAATGCACCATCTACGTGCAACTCATCAGTTTCGGTTTCGGCTACTTTGATCGAACGAAGATAAGTGTCTCCCACAACTTGCACCTGATCTGCATTAACATGTCTTGCGGTAAGTTGATGGCCTCCTAATGACAATGAAGTGTCCATTGTTGCCGTATCTTTACGCGGCAAATAGCGTGTTGATAACGATTTTGTTGGTGCATCCGTCAAAGTTGCCACGACTGTATGCTCGACAATTGTCATTGTTGCCGCAGTATCAAGCTCTTGCAACAGTGCAGTATCAGAAGCGGATAAACCGAGCCATCGCAACTCAAATTGTTCCTCCCAACCTTCACCCTGTAAAAATTGTGGGACATCACCGAGCGCAAAATGCTGTGCTACTGCGTGAAGGTTCGCGGGCCAAATGCCAGTCTCCCGCTGCAACCGAATAACAGCTTGTTGCCAAAACCACCACGTTGCATGCTGGTATCGTAATTTCTGCATCTGACTGCTAAGTGGCACAATACTCGGCAACCACAGCAGCATGAGCACTGTCCCTATCATCACCACAAGAGGCGCGAACATACCCCGCTGTTTAGTACGCATCGACAATGCCCTCATGCAATTCACCACTCAATCCATGTAGGCGTTTCAATTCACTCATTAATAAGTGATAGTTATCACTAAAATGGGGGTATTTGCCATTGGCTTCGACCGATACATAGGGTAACCCGGTTATCAACAATTCGGTGGCTTGACGCAGTTTTAATGCTGCCAAGTTGTGCCATATCATCGGCTGTTGTGGGTGAATCTGTAAACATTTATCGTACGCTTGATGCGCCGCGTCATAACGATTCAGTCGAAACCCAATATGCCCTAACAAACACCAACTATGCGCATGATTTGGTTCTGCTGCAGTTACCTGATGCAGATAGCCTTCAGCAACATGAAGATCACCTTGCTGATAGGCCTGCCACGCAATTCGATAATAAGTATCGGTAGCCCCGCTATCGGGTCGTGTTGCTGTCAATTCACACGCACTTAATACCAGCGTGCTGACTATCACCACTACTAATTTAAATTTCACAAGCATGATCACTCCAACGAAACTGTAGCTGCTGTCCAACTTTGATCGCACAGGAAAATGGAACATCTGCACCACATTCAAAAATCGAATCCACCCCAGCAATCCGAACCACTTGTCCAGGCGGTACCCGCGGTAAGATTGCGACCACTTTGTGCTGTGCATCTAACCCAATCACTCTAATTGCGAAGTGCATGCCCCAGGTATGAACCGCGCGGCAACGTGGAAACCAAAATGCCACTGCAGCCAATGGCTGCGTAAGATACAACATACCTACCAAGCGCTGCGGGAAATAACGCATGACTTTGACGTCCACCCCTAAACACTGGCCAGTTACGCCATCATAGAAACGTCCATGTTTCACCATTCACCTCCGATTGAAAAACGAATCAAAATTGGCCCCAGGATTAACAGCATCGTTACCGGGAAAAAACAAAAGATCAGTGGCAGCATAAGCTTGACCGAGACTTCTTGCGCACGCTTTTCTGCCGCCAACAACTGTTGTTGACGACATTGATCTGCCTGATTTCTTAATGTGTGCGCCAGCGCTCCACCAGTTTGTTGTGCTTGCAATACCGCGCCTGCGAATACGTTAATCCAGGAGTGAGGAATGCGTTGACATAAGACTCCCAAGGCTTCAGCTATAGTTGCGCCACCTTGTTGTAATCGATGTAGCTGAGCGAGCTCGCTGATACTGGCAAGATTACTCGGCACGCTGTGCAATGCGTGTAATGCTGCTGGTAATGAGAGTCCAGATTGCAGAAGCATAGATAACATATCTAGCGTACTCGGCCATTGACTTAGCACCAAGTGCATGTATCGACGGCGCCGCTGTTCTGTGACAAGCCAGCGAATGAGTAACAGTGATAACAGTGCCAACTTATACATCAGCGGTAGCGGCAGTAATAATGCCGGGCTAATAAATAAAAGCTGCATTATCAGCCGATGTAGCCATCGCCCCGCACTATACCCCCCGCTCTGATATTGGGCATTCTGGCGTTGGGCGATACGCTGTATGCTTTCTTGTATTGGCAACGGCAGATGCTGTACCGCGCGCTCACATAATGTGACGAGGTTTTGTTGGCGGGTACCGTACCAAAACAATAACCCCCAACCGCTCGTAAGCGCTAAACTTACCACCGATAATGCAGCCCATAACATCCAGTCAGCGTGCATAGGCTCGTCCTAGTATTTGCCGGACAATAAAGTGGCCCATCCCCAGTAAGGCGACGCAGAAAATAAGCAAAGTATTGCCCAACTGTGTGGTGAGTAAGATGGAGGTATTTTGTGGGTGTAGATGATGTAATCCAAAGAATAACAACAGTGGCAATATAATCATCACTTTACCCTGCATTCGTGCTTGTGCAGATAAACTTTTAACCCGTTCAACCGCGTAGTGCTGTTGCCGCAAGTTGGTTGCTAATCGCTGTAGTATCTCAACCTGTTGTGCGCCATGCTGCAAGCCAAGCTGAATTGTAAGTAATAACTGCATGACCGCTTGCGTTTGGATGCGCTGATAAAATTGCTGTAGTACAAATTCCATCGAATCGCCAAGCCGCAATTGACGAAGTAATAACGTCCATTCATGACGTAACGGTGCCGACAGCTGTGGTGTGCTACGCTCCAATGCCGCAGCAAAACTTAAGCCAGCTTGCATGGCAGTTACCAACAAATCGATGGCGTCAGGCAATTGTTCATTAATCAAGCGATATCGGCGTTGTAGTAGTCGACGTTTTAACAGCAGGAGTAAGACCACAATACCCAATGCAGTAACCACGCTTATCCATAGTGAAACTAGCATTGCTAATATCACTAGAATAGGGAGTAGTAGCCATAAGATTCGCTCCCAAAAAACGCGAGCTGGAACGTATATTAAAAATGCAGCCAATGAGCTTTCGGTACTTTCCGCTAACCAGAATTGCGCAGGCTTGCGCCAACGCTGGCTTACATAGTGCAGCCCATAAATACCACTGATAATGAACATGGTAACAGTGAGAATGATGACCATAGGCATTATTAAGTCCACGCCGATATCACTCCCGTTTCGACTAACTGTTCGCCATCGTGATAGAACATGCGATTCAATTGGATCACATTGGCATCCACTCCCACCACCTCACTGATTTCATGAACAACACGCTGTCCCATTGACGTTCTTTTAATATGAACAATCACATCAATCGCGGCGACAATTTGCTGCCGAATGGCAAGTAACGGGATCTCAAAGCCAGCCATCAATACCATGACTTCTAACCGTTGTAACGCTTCCCGAGCGCTATTAGCATGTAACGTAGTTAACGACCCTTCATGACCAGTATTCATTGCCTGTAACATGTCCAACGCTTCTGCCCCGCGGCATTCACCTACAATAATCCGATCGGGCCGCATACGGAGCGCATTAATGAGCAATTCCCGAATTGTTATTTGCCCTTTTCCTTCGGCGTTCGCTGGTCGTGCTTCAAGGGCAATCAAATTATCATGGCTAAGCTTTAGCTCTGCGGCATCTTCAATAGTGACAATTCGTTGTTGGGGGGGAACAGCACTGGCAAGCGTATTTAATAATGTTGTTTTACCTGTTCCCGTACCGCCAGCAATAACGATATTTCGCCGCGCTTCAACGCTCTGCACTAGATAATTAGCTGCTGCCTGCGATAATGCCCCCTGTGCAACCAGTTCCGGGAACGTCAGTTGTTTGGCTAGAAACTTTCGAATCGTCAAGCAACTACCGCGTAGCGCCAGCGGGCCCAATACAGCGTTGATCCGAGAACCATCTGGCAAACGAGCATCAACCATGGGTTGCGAGCTATCAAGGCGCCGCCCAAGCGGAGTAATAATTCGCTCGATGACCCGTAACAGCTCAGCTTCATTAGCAAAAGTAACAGTACTTGGAGCTAGTTGACCATTTCGTTCAATGAAAATAGTTTGAAAATCATTGACCATGATTTCACTAATACTGGCGTCTTGCAGTAAGTTGGTTAACGGCCCTAAGCCGATACAGTCATTCACAATATCGTTCATGAGCGGCAGCAATTGTGCAGCTCGCTCCGGCGACAATGACATTCGGTAATCATCCAACAAGTGTAAGGCATGCTGATGTAACTCTGCTGGTGTCATGGCTTCAATATTGTGCTGACTACGTTGTAGTGTTCGGCGCAGGTAATGACCTGCTAGCTGTTGTTCAGAGCTCATCATAAAGTCCTACACAATTAATAGCGCGACGAAAGTTTTCAATCGCCATTTGCGCTTGTTGATGGGCTAACCGTTGCTGCTTTTTGTGTGACAGCAACGTTGGGGTTACCACAACCACAAACTCTGTTTGGGCCGTACGGAAATCTTGTGAAGTGAACAGCTCACCAAGTATTGGTAAACGTTGTAAACCCGGAAATAGATCGGAATGCTGCGATTGTTCTTGGCTGAACAGCCCAGATAATACAATTGCCTCACCGCTTTCTGCAGTGAGTAAACTACTAACGCGACGCGTCAACATGCCCGGGATACCCTGCACTGCCGTAGCGGGGTCTATAGTGCTTATTTTCGCCTGAATGAGTGTCGATATTTTCCCTTGCCCTAAATCGGTGGGCGACATCGATAATGAAATGCCATAATCGCGGAACTCAACATCAGGAACCCCTTGAGCACTCAGCTGCGGTATAGGAATTTCCCCTCCCACTAAAAATTCTGCTTGCCCACCGCTTGCAGCCATGAGCTTAGGCTCTGCCAGCACTTTTGCATGGCCACTTTGGACCAATAAATTAATCGTTGAATTCAGCAAAATTGGAAACGTCATCCAAGGTGAGGATTCATCACTTACAGTGGGGCCAGTGATAGAATTTGGCCATTTCACACCAAGTGATTCGGCACGTTGCCGCTTCACTTCCAAAATCCGCACATGCAATTCGATCATCGCTTGCAACTGTGGCTCTGCTTCGGTAATCAGCACTAACCAATGCGGATATTTTTCCGCCAACCGTGTCACTTGCTGGTGAGATTGCCCCGCAAGCTCACCACGAATTTGAACAAACTCATCGCTCGTACGGATATCCAACTGAGGAAAGGTAGACCTTAGCCAAGCCAGTTCAGCGTGCTCAGTTTCATTGGGGCGTGCAGTAACGTGAATTGAATACGTACTAAATTGTCCCGATTGATGGCGTAAAATTAACTCAGTATGCCCAACGTGCATCGCTTTGATCACCAGATCATCTGGCTCTAGTAGCTCCACCTGTACGATATAATCATCACCTACGACAACGTTACTCACTTGTGCCAATTGCAGCACCTTAGTGTCGCCAACCAGCATTTTCATTTCGTGAGCAGTTGCCGTCATCGCCGCTAAGCTCAGAGCCATCAGCCAACAAAGATATTTAAAAAAGTACATGCTTGTCCGCCTTATCCCTAGCAAACCAATGAATACGTACCGGCCGTGGAGGTACGCTGACCTGATAATTACTGTCGTGTTGCAGCCATAGCGCAAAATCTTGTTGTCTAATTTGCTCAAACTGCTGTGCCTGCTCTGCGGACATCTCAAACGTGACCGTTGTTGGCAAGTACCCACTCACTTGTGTATCAATATGTTGGGCTGATTCAAACTGATCAAACGCGATAACGGGAATATTTACTAACTCAATCAACTCCTGATCGGCTAGGTAATTTCGCCCCCGTAATGTTACCCAATCGCCAACTTGCAATAACCCATGGTGTAATTGCTGTAACGACACTTGTGCCGTCACTGCATAACGACCATCAGCGATTCGATCGGATAGCCCCATGCGGCGCCCCACAGTAATAGCTTCAGCCGTTAAGGGTTCACCACGTTCAACAAATCGGCTGGTTACTAGCCCGATAATCGCACCAGCATCACTCGGGCGTAGCCAGGTCTCTTGCACTAATCGCTGGGGGTAGCGTCGCACCACAAGAAAGTCTTCCTCAAGAACGACACCAGCCATTAAGTCACGCTGGCTCACCAAAACCCCCACCTCTACTTCTTGGTGTTGCTCAACTTGCCGCTGGGTGTGCTCGTCAATGTATTGCTGAATTAATTGATAACTAGCGAGGCTCAGTAACAAGCTACCACCAACTAATACCAACACCTTGTAGCGATCGATGTTGCGCATGACAGCATCATCCAACCAAAGGATTCAGTAGAAAGTAATTCCAAATCCAATCAAGTCGCTGGCTCACAACTTCAGTGATACGCCGCACATAACTGATAATGGTTAAGTCCGAATTCGACCAAGGCGTGTGCCAAACGAGCCATAACGCAACCACTAATAGCAATAGCTCAACGACGCTTTGCCCCTTTTGTAATGAGCACACTGTAGTTGCTCTGCGCATCTGGGATGAACAATAGTGATGCTTCGGGGTTTGCCAGCTGGGCATGATATCGTCCATGTGAAATCTCCATTAATGACACTATCCGTTGTGCTAACCGCAACTCAGCCGCTTGCACTAATGCAGACGTGCGGTGCGGCGAACTAAAAATTTGTAGATGGTAATGCTCGAACCATTGCTCAACCACGAGTTCACCTAACCATGAGTTTCGCTGCGTAGCTGGTGAATGTTTCAATTGAAACGACTGAACGTAAACGTGTCCAACCATTTCATGCACGTGCCAAAATTCCTGCTGTGATACCTGACACAAATAGTGCTGTGGCGCCTGGCTCAGCAACGTACAACTAAGCAGGCTGACTAATTGTGACACCAGCTGAGGTTCATGCAATTGCCAGAGCGCCCCTGTGGCTGCTGCAGCAACACGTCGTGCATGTTGTTGTAACCAACCTGTTATTGCCGACATGGCTCAGCTCGGCAACGTAGTTCAAACGGCGTAACATCCGGCGCAACCTTACCTAATTGCAACTGTTCCTTAGTAAGCTCTTTAGCAATGGGTAAATACCCGACAAAATTCAGGACATGGCCAAGTCCCAACTGTTCGACATAATGACTCAACGTTAATGCCTGTGGCAGTTTGATCAGATCACCTGCATGCTGCGCTTGCCAACCGTCGACCAAACGCGCCAATGAATATTGATGGTGGTCACTACCAACGCTATAGAGATTATCCAGCGCAACATTTAACTGTGTATACTGCTGCATAGGCCGTAATACTCTCCCAACCTGCTGACTAAATTGATCACCGGGGTGGCGCTGCCAGGTTGGTTGTGGCACCGGTTGGAACATATCGGCACGGATGCTATCCAGTTGCTCATGTTGCTCATTAAGGGCATGGTTTAGCTGACTAACACTCAGCCAAAAGGTGACCCCTAGTAAACTGGTTAGCAGCAAAAGCTCGACCATTCCTTGACCTTGTTGCGTCTTCCTTAGCTTCATAAAAACCGCTCCAATACAAGTTTGTCTGCAGTGGTCAGTGCTTGTAACTCTGGTTCCCACAGTGGATTAAATAAGTTTGCTCGTTCGATACGACCATCGCGACGCGGCATTTGTGGCGGTCGGGAAAAACGTAAGCCAGCTTTGGCGACAACGCGATCGAACTTAACAATAACCGCAGGCCATTCAGTTGGCAGCAGTTCGCGTTGGTTAAAATACTGCGGGTTCAACGCCACGCCATAATTGTGTTGATTTGCAACGGCACCGCGGGTTGTCCGCGGGTTACTCCTCCGACTACGACCAAAGGCGTCATTCGTCATACGATTGATTGCTGTTGTTTGGTAGGCTGCCCCATACCCCCACGGTATTTCTTGGCGAGTGAACAGTAAATTTATATGTACTGCCACAGTATCTAACGCTTGCCAACCCCAACGCCCATATTGCTCAACCTGAAGCTCACTTCCACCCGTTTTTTGAATTCGCACTAACCCACCGTCCAGCCAGCGATAACTACGACTTTGAGAAAATGGATCACGGCTTGCAATCACCATATCGGCCAGTAGGCTTTCGTCCTGCACACCCAACTGTGGCGTAACTACACGCCACCATAACCAAGGAAATTCTATTAATCCCGGACTATGAAATATCTCCCATGATTGCTCCGCAACCTGCTGCCGTTGTGCCAGTTCAGTTAACGTTTTAGGGATCAGCATGGCGAACGATGAGCGAATCATCCATTGCGCCGTGTGCAACACCGTTTCAACCACTTGCTGCATCACCAATGCCGCTTGAATAATTGCGCGTAAGGGCTGTTCAATTCGTTGCATGATTGTTGCTAGATAGCGGGTCAATACATTGACATAAGGAATCACGGAACTGACCACAGCTAATCGCAAAGCAGCAGTTGCAAGATTGCTGTACCAACTACTCAGACCGAGCAGTTGACCACGAGTAACCTGATTGGCGATGATGGCACGATTCACAATTGCCAATAGATTGAATTCTCGTGCCATTATCGTTGCGGCACTGAGTGCCATGGCATCTGCTGCACTTTGTAGGTGCCATTGTCGCTGCAATCGATGCTGCTGCGTCGCGCTACCTAATAAAAGTAACAATAACGCAGCGACCACGGGGAGGGTGAGAATGCTCACGTACCCTGCCGACGCAGAACTATTGGTTGCCAGACTCAGTAACTTCATCGTAGTTACCTAAAGTGACATCCTGCCGGCTAAGCGTATTGGCACGACGTGCAGCACTGCGGGCGGTATTCAATTGGCTATTAGCACTTTGTCCGGTGATTTCACTCGCGATACCAGCTACTTGACCGCGCACAGTTTTGCCCAACAAGGAATACACACCGATAGCTGCCACGGCTACCAATGCTACTATGATGATGTATTCAGTCATGCCCTGACCTTGAATTCGCCGGCATGTGCTATGGTGGGGAGAAGAATGAGTGTCCTGCCACATGTTGCGCTTCCTTTTGGTTAAACCATCTGAAAGCTCAGTGTAGCCATAAATTCACTAGGGTTAGTGAAAAATACGCAATGACTTACTCGATGTTTAAATATTTATGGAGTTGTACCGATAGCCTCCAATTACGTTCGATACAGGTTTTAATCGCTAGCTCTGTCGCCCGCGGACGCTGGCTAATTGGCTGCAAAGCAATAGACACATTTGGACGGGGAGGACAAGATTTTAAGAGATTGTCTAGCATGTCGATATGCTTTTGCATCGCCACCGGATATTTGATCTCGTCCGCTCGGTTCATACAATCCGGACGCACCAACAACCCACCTGGCATATCAATTTTGGGAGAGACAGTCACCCAAGTTGTTGGTGTTACTTGCAACAAGAAGGTGCCACTGGTTTCAATTTGAACGCGATAACCCGCCTGTTCCAACACCTGACACAAACTCGTCAGGTCATACATGGCCGGTTCGCCACCGGTCAACACCACATGCTTGGCGGTGTATCCTTTGCGTTGTAGCAAGGCTAAGATTTCTGTTGCTGACGCTGATGCCCACGCGGAGCTTGCACTTGGTTTTTCTACCACCTCGGCCAACGAGACTTGGTCTGCTGTTCGCTGTTCCCACGTATGTTGCGTATCACACCATGGGCAACCAACGGGACAACCTTGTAAACGAATGAAGATGGCAGCAACGCCGGTAAACATTCCTTCGCCTTGGATGGTTTGGAATACTTCATTCAACGGATAGCGAGTATTAATGGGATTCTCCAACATCAATTTATATAATTACGATACAATAACAGGTAAATTCTATCGTACATTGCAGCAAATTAGGATAAGAACATGGCAAAAGTTGTCGTCATCTATTCAGGTGGTATGGATTCGTTCACTGTGCTCCATCATGCGTTAAAGCAAGGACATAACGTCTATGCACTCAGTTTTAACTATGGACAGCGCCATGTTCGTGAACTTGATGCTGCAGCAACAGTGTGTCAGCAGCTTAACGTGCCGCATAAAATTGTTGATATTACAGCCATTAACAGCTTGCTTGCGGGTAGCTCATTAACGTCCGATATCGCTATTCCTGAAGGTGAATATGAGGAAGACAACATGCGGTCGACGGTGGTTCCTAATCGGAATATGATTTTACTATCGCTGGCGATCGGCTATGCAGTAAGTATTCATGCTGAGGCTGTATATTACGGTGCGCATTCGGGTGACCATGCAATCTACCCCGACTGTCGCCCCGAATTTGTAGAGAAGATGAATGCGGTGAGTTTGATTGCAAACTACGAGCCGGTTCGCATTGAAGTCCCTTATCTACACTGTGATAAGGCCGAGATACTTGCCGCTGGCTTGGCCATGAACCTCGACTACAGCCAAACGTGGACCTGCTACAATGGCCGTACTCATGCATGCGGTAAATGCTCGGCCTGTACCGAACGGCTGGCCGCATTTGCCGCGAACCACGTCACCGACCCACTCACTTACGAAAGTGACGTCACCTGACACGCCTTTTCAATTTCAGCTAAAATAGCCTGCGCGCCGTGCCACCGCGGATGATTTACTAAGATTTGCATAGGCATTCCCGCAGGCTTACTCAAGCGCTGGTAACAACGTGTTGCAACCGATAAGTTTTCAGCAACTCGGTCAGCTACCGCTTCAATCACCGTGAACGCTCCGGCTCGATCATTACACACGAGTACCATATCACAGCCGGCGTCCAGCGCTGCATGAGCACGTTCAGCCATAGTTCCAGCAACGGTCGCACCAGCCATCGCCAAGTCATCACTAAAAATGACCCCATCAAACTGTAGCTGCGATCGTAAAATATCTTGCAACCAGTAACTGGAGAATCCAGCAGGCTTATCATCAACTGCAGGATAAATCACATGTGCTGGCATTATTGCATCTAGACAATGAATTAGTTCTACAAACGGCGGCAAATCTATCCTGCGGATTTCCTCCCAACTGCGGTTATCGATAGGTATTTCAAAATGAGAGTCAGCACGCACCGAACCATGTCCAGGGAAATGTTTACCCGTTGCTTTCATCCCCGCTTGCCGCATACCACGAATAAAGGCTCGTGCAATTGGAATAATTTGCTCCGCAGATGTTGCAAATGCACGGTCGCCGATAACTTCGCTAATACCATTTACGTCGAGTACTGGCGCAAAACTAATATCGATATCCATAGCCATCACTTCATTGGCCATAAGCCACCCTAATTCTTGCGCCCAACACAGTGCCTGTTCAAGCGAGGCTGCACTACGGCCGATCGTAGCCATTGGAGGAATTTGGCTAAACCCTTCACGGAAACGTTGGACACGTCCACCTTCATGGTCAACGGCAAGAATCAAAGGGTTCCGTGCCGCTGCTCGCGTTTGGCGCACCAACTCAGATAACTGTTGCTGATTCTCGTAGTTACGGGTAAAGAAAATAACACCGCCAACCGCTGGATGAGCCAACAATTCCCGCTCTTCTGCGCTTAACTCAGTCCCCTTGAGGTCAATCATTACTGCTGTCATATACGGCTCTCATTCATTGCAACAGGCTGGCAGTGTGCCAAAATAAAAGTCACCCGTCACGTATCAAAGTTTGGAGATTTGCTTAAAAATCTGTCATCTTTATAGTAAACCAGATAAAAACTTAGAGATGGGACTTATGAATACACCAACTAAACTCATATTATCAAGTATTATCAGTAGCTTCCTATTAGCTGGTTGTGGTGGTAGCGACAATGATGACAGCCCGCCGCCAATTTATGACCAATGCAGTTTAAACAATGAATTAAACGGCTTCTACGATTACATGCAGGATGCTTATTTGTGGAATGACTTGATGCCAACTAATGTCAATCCACAAAACTACAGTAGCGTTTACGCATTGCTTGATGCCTTAGTTATCCCCGAAGACCGTTACAGTTTCATCCTGACTGAACAAGAGTATCAAAGCCGCTTTGTTGCAGCGGAATACGTCGGCTTTGGTTTTGCATCTCGGATAACGACCGATAATCGAGTGTTTATTAACTATGTCTATGCTGATTCACCGGCAGATATTGCAGGAATGACACGTTCCGATGAACTGACTCACATCGGGGGTGAATCGGTTCAAGTTCTCCTTGCCCAGAATCGTTACGAAGAAGCACTCGGTGCGGCTCAAGCCGGTGTCTCAGTTGAATTAACCTGGCGCGATATGGCCGGCAATAACCATACCGACATTCTCACCAAAACGACTGTAGAGACCAATACGGTACTTGCTGCTACCCGCTTAAACATGGGGGAGAAAGAGGTTGGTTACTTCGTTCTCAATAGCTTCATTAATCGTACCGGAGCCGATCTAAACTCAGCGTACAATCAATTTGATGGGGTTGATGAGTTGATTATTGACGTGCGCTACAATGGTGGCGGCCTAACTCGCTATGCCAACCAAACAGCAAGCCAGGCTGCTGGTAATAACGTTATTGGTAAAGTGTTTGCTAAGTATTTATTTAACAGCAACAATGCCAGCGCCAACTTTATTGAAAACTTCCAACTCTACGATGGTATCCGTCAACTCAATCTTGATCGGGTCTATGTGTTAACAACCGCCGCGAGCTGTTCATCATCTGAACTGATCATCAACTCACTTGATCCACATGTTGAAGTTATTGTGATTGGTCAGCCAACTTGCGGTAAACCTGTAGGGCAAATTCCAGAGCGGCTTTGTGACAAACGTACCTTTGTGGTTAACTTTGAAACCGTGAATGCGCTTAACGAAGGCCGTTACTTTAATGGGCTTGCCCCCAATTGTTATGCCGATGATGTCCTCGTTGGTGATTGGGGTGACGTGAATGATCCTATGTTAATCACTGCCGCCTATCATATGCAGCAAGGCAATTGTCCCGTTGCAGTAGAGGTGTACCAAGACGTTGCTGCGGACGCTACGCAAGCTCCTGCGGTGATTGCCCCTGCGCCAGCGATGAAATTGCCTGATTTGTGGCGGCAAGAACATTAAGTTATCACGTGCAGACTAATATCCCTTGCAGTGCCGGAAATCGCAGTATGGGATCAGTCTGCACATGCTTCAAGCGCCTCGTCAAGCGTGCGCACACCGATCACTTCCATCCCTTTAATCTGTTCTTTAGGGCAATTGGCTAATGGCACAATAGCTTTACGAAAGCCATGTTTAGCCGCTTCCTGTAGCCGCGCTTGACCGTTCGGTACTGGGCGGATTTCACCGGCTAAACCAACTTCACCAAACACAATCAGGTCACGCGGTAATACGCGTTCTTTAAAACTCGAAACTATCGCTAACAAAAGAGCCAAATCAGCGCCAGTCTCCATAACCCTTACGCCACCAACCACATTCACAAACACATCTTGATCAGCCATCATCAAACGGCCGTGGCGATGTAATACGGCTAACAACATTGCTAAACGGGTGGTTTCCATGCCTACCGCGACCCGCCGTGGATTGGCTAGTTGGCTCATATCCACCAAAGCCTGTAGCTCAACGAGTAATGGTCGAGTGCCTTCCCACACCACCATGACCACCGAACCACTACCGTGCTGTTCGCCACGTTGGAGAAATATAGCTGATGGATTCGTCACTTCTTTCAGGCCTTGGCCCGTCATAGCGAATACACCAATCTCATTGGCAGGCCCAAAACGGTTTTTATGTCCCCGCAAGGTACGAAACCGCGAATCTGTATCGCCTTCTAATAAAATCGAGCAATCAACACAGTGTTCTAATACTTTGGGGCCTGCCAAGGCTCCTTCCTTGGTGACGTGACCCACCATAACGATGGCCACGCCTTTTTGCTTTGCATAGCGGGTTAAGTAAGCCGCACTTTCGCGCACCTGTGAAACACTCCCTGGCGCTGATTGGATATCAGCCAAATGCATAACCTGGATGGAGTCGATCACCATCACTTTCGGTTGCTCTTGATCGGCGAGGTCGCAAATCACTTCCACCGACGTCTCAGCCAACATACGTAAATGATTCGTAGGTAATGCCAGCCGCTGTGCTCGTAATGCGACTTGTTGTAACGATTCTTCGCCAGTGACATAGAGTACTTTCATTTGTTCAGCTAAACGGCACATTGTTTGTAGCAATAAGGTACTTTTCCCAGCCCCTGGCGAGCCACCAATTAGGATGGCCGAACCCGGTACAATACCGCCACCCAACACGCGGTCAAACTCGGCAAAGCTACTACTAAAGCGAGGTAATTGCTCTAAATCTACATCACTTAAGGTTTGCACCTTGGCTTGTGTTGCGCCAGCATAACCTTGCCGAGAACGGCTTGCAGGTGCTGCTGCCAATCTAATTTCCGTAATGGTATTCCACGCCTTACATTCGGTACATTGCCCTAACCACCGAACGTAATCAGCGCCACACGCATTACAAACATATGCTGTTTTTGCTTTTGCCATGACCAAACCTTGCTTTAAAGTAGACGTTAAATGACGCTGTTAGCGGTTTCAAAATAATGAATCAATTGGGCTAAATCGGGTTCATCAACACAATAATCTGCCACTGCTTGAACTTTAGGTTTAGCGCAAAAAGCAACACTGAATCCCGCTTGCTGAAACATTGGGATATCGTTTGCACCATCACCTACGGCAAGCGTTTGGGTTAACGGCAGTTCCAGTTCGCGAGCCCATAGGGTGAGATATTGTGCTTTGCTTTGTGCATCGACCACAGGATCAGCAACCTCACCGCTTAATTGTTCGTTATCCCATAATAAAGTATTCGCATGGCTAAAATCCAAATTGAGTACTTGCGCCACCTGATCGGTAAACCAAGTGAATCCCCCAGAAACCACACCAACCGCCCATTGGCGTTCCTGTAACCAACTGACTAACTGGATCGCACCAGCGGTCAATGGAATTGGCTGAAATAATTGTTGTAACTGCTGCTTGCGTACACCCCGTAACAATGCCACCCGCGCCTTTAGGCTGTCAGCAAAATCAAGCTCACCTCGCATCGCTTGCTCGGTAATTGCACTCACTTCAGCTTTACACCCAACTAATGCCGCGATTTCGTCAATGCATTCAATACCAATTAAGGTTGAATCCATATCAAATACGGCAAGCCCCGGTTTTGAAAAATCCACCATAGACTCCGTTTCCTTCGGTCAAAGTAGGTTGCCTTAATACCGTGGTTCAACGTATATTTGCACCATGCTAAAAGTTCCCGATCATGTTACCAATCTCTTCTTCCTTGTCTATCGGCGTTTCCGCCGATTGGTCCTAGCTGTGCTGCTTATTTTTTTCATCGAACAATTTTGGAGCACGATGCACAGTACCAGTCTGCGGGAATTACAAGCCTATAGCCACCAATTAATGAGCCTAACCGCACAACAAGCAGCGGCAGAAGCACGCTACTGGATTACCGACAATGACACCACCAATTTGGAGAGCTTGATTACCCAGCTGCAACAACAACCTTTTATCGCTGCGGTGCAAATTCATGATCGCTATGGCCAACTTATGGTTGCAACCAACGGGCAGCAGGAGGATGAGTTGGAAGCAGCTGCAACCTTAGTATTAGTCGAAGAGATTAACTCAGGATCACGTCACGACGGCTACTTAACGTTGCTCATCGATGAGCAAGCACTGCTTGCGCAACCTGTACGAATTCATCAATACTTAGCCTTCTACGGGCAGTTTTTATTAGGTTTCGCCATACTCGCCGGCGTATTCATCACGATCACCTTTAATCGCTGGCGCTATCGGCAACCAAAGTCATTGGTTGAATCGGAATAATCGCTGGGTGTTGTCCCATATAATGTCGGCCAGCATAGCAGGTGGCAATTGCTGTAATTCGCTAAGTTCTAGCAACACCTGAGCCGCTTGTGCGGGTTCATTCCGTTGCCCTTGGTAACCAAAGAGTGGCATATCGGGTGCATCTGTCTCTAGCAACAAAAACTCTATTGGAATTTGCGCCAATGCCCGCCGCGTTTTTTGTGCTCGCTGATACGTTATGGTCCCACCAACACCAAGCATGAAACCAAGCGCCACCCATTCTTTCGCTTGCGCAAAACTTCCACTAAATGCGTGCAACACACCAGGAACTACTGGTAGCCTGCTCCGAACTGGTTTAATAAGACGTAACAAGTCAGCCTGACTCCGACGGTGATGGAGGACTAATGGGCGCTGGTACTCTATCGCTAATTGTAGTTGTTCTGAAAATAGTACGAGCTGACGCTCATAATGATCTACCGTGCTGTCTAAACCAACTTCTCCGATAAAGGCTGCAGGATCGCCTTGCAAAGTGGTGGCTAACCAATCTAGATCAGTGTCTTGGTGCTGGTTAATGAAATAAGGGTGAAGTCCAAATCCTTGGATAATACTTACGGCACCGCAATCGTTCTGCCATTCGGTTGACTGGCTAAGCTTTCGACTTACTCCCGGCACAACAAGCGTATGAATCCCTGCACGTGCAGCTCGCTGAACCACAGCAACACGATCATGGTCGAAGGCATCAAAATTAATATGGCAATGACTGTCTATTAATTTCATGATGCCTCCGCTTCACGATGACTGAATTAGTGTTCTCGGGTTTGGTGGAACTCAATATCAGGATAACGTTCCATTGCGAGGTTTAAGTTCACCATCGTCGGGGCGATGTAAGTTAAGTTTTCGCCGCCATCTAAGGCTAGGTTTGCCTCAGCCTTACGCTGGAATTCATCAAGTTTCTTCGGATCTTTACTTCCCACCCAGCGTGCTGTCGCAACATTAATGTTTTCGTAGATCGCATCCACGTTATATTCAGTTTTGAGTCGGTGGACAACCACATCAAACTGCAGCACCCCCACAGCACCAACAATCAAGTCGTTACTGATCAATGGTCGAAATACTTGTACCGCGCCTTCTTCAGCTAATTGTACTAAGCCTTTGAGGAGTTGTTTCTGCTTTAACGGATCTTTCAGGCGAATCCGTCTGAATAATTCCGGCGCGAAGTTCGGAATACCTGCGAACTTGAATTGACTGCCTTCGGTAAAGGTATCACCAATTTGAATGGTTCCATGATTATGCAACCCGATAATATCACCGGGGTATGCCTCTTCAACCTGTTCCCGATCACCGGCCAAAAATGTTAACGCGTCACTAATCCGGACATCTTTCCCAGTACGCACTTGATGAAGCTTCATACCTTTTTGGTACTGGCCAGAAACGATGCGTAAAAAGGCAACACGATCACGATGTTTAGGATCCATATTGGCCTGAATTTTAAAAACGAAACCAGAAAACTCAGGTTCTGTTGCTGCAATGGTCCGCTGCTCATCGGTAATACGGCCAAGTGGTTTCGGTGCCCATTGCACTAACCCATCAAGCATGTGATCAACCCCGAAATTACCTAATGCGGTACCAAAGTAGACTGGGGTTAACTCACCTGCTAAAAACATTTCTAGATCAAAGGAGTTTGATGCGCCTTTTACTAACTCAATTTGGGTACGCAATTCTTCTGCTAATGGTCCTATACGGGTGTCTAGTTCTGGGTTATCGAGCCCTTTCACCACATCCAACTCCTGAATTCGATGCCCCTGCCCACTCTTGTAGAAAATTACCTCATCATTTAGTAGGTGGTAGACACCTTTAAAACTCTTACCCGAGCCAATCGGCCAGGTAATTGGCGCACACATAATGTTGAGGACGTTCTCTACTTCGTCCAGTAGCTCGAGTGGATCACGAATATCGCGGTCCAATTTGTTCATGAAAGTAATAATAGGAGTATCACGTAACCGAGTGACTTCCATTAACTTTATGGTACGTTCTTCAACGCCTTTACCACTATCAATCACCATTAAGCATGAATCCACCGCCGTGAGTGTGCGATAGGTGTCCTCTGAGAAGTCTTCGTGACCTGGGGTATCTAGCAAATTCACCAAAGCATCACGATACGGAAATTGCATGACCGAGGTTGTGACTGAAATACCCCGCTCTTTTTCCATCTCCATCCAGTCAGATTTCGCGTGTTGGCCTGACTTTTTGCCTTTAACCGTACCAGCTGTTTGCAACTTATGCCCGTGCAACAAGACTTTTTCGGTAATGGTCGTCTTACCCGCGTCCGGGTGCGAAATAATCGCGAAGGTGCGACGCTTAGCAACTTCTTTGGCAATAGTTTTGGCCCGATCTGACATAAAGTATCCGTGTTCCTTGACTGAAAGCAGAAAATTAAAAAAGTGCCGCAAATTCTACCTGAATTTGCGACACTTTTGTATGTTTCCCTTAGTTCAGGGGAAGAACTTCTTAGTGATGAAGTAAATGCGCCTCATCAATAATTTTCTTTAATGCATCCACTGCGGGTTCAACTGGGCGGTTAAGCCCTTCAATTCGCTCAACGATACGACCATGTTCATCCAAAATGGTCACTAAATTGCTGTGATCAAAGTTGCCGTCATCACGTTTACGATAGCGGATACCTAGCAAGGTTGCTAGTGTCCGAATATCAGTGTCGGTACCATGTAAAAATGTCCAAGCCGATTCATTGAGCTTATAGCGTTCAACATAATCAGCAAGTGCAGCTGGGGTATCACGGTCATCATCAAAACTCACCATGACTAATTTCACATGGCTTTGATAGGCTTCTGGTAAAGCGTTATAAATACGTCGTGCATCATTCACTAATACTGGGCATGCAGTGACACAATTGCCATAAATCATCGAAATCACAACAGCTGAGCCTTGAAAATTATGTAGGCTAATTTGCTCGCCGCGGTGCGTGTACCAAGTCCCAGCTAAATGATAGATAGAGTCACTCATATCCACACTATCTGCTGCCATGGTTACATGGTGGCTGTGGTCCTGATGTTCTTGGTGATGATGCTGGTTAGCCAGTGCAGTGGTACCGCCCAAACTCAGCATTATCATAACTGCCATCGCTAGTTTATTCATGGTCATTACTCCATATCATAGGCACAACGAAAACCTAAAGTGCTGGTTGTGCTCTGTGGCCGATAATTGCTTCGTGACTGATAGCGAAAGAATGTTGCATAACTAGCTTCACCCAGATCGGTCAAGAAGCGTGCTGAGTCACCGCATGAGCCTGACAAAATATCGGTATCATCACCTGAGGTCATCAATAACTGGAAATCGTCCACCCATTCATTCACACGATCATGCATATGAGCAAGTTGATCACTATTAACCTGTACATCTTGCGCGCTGAATGCAGTTGGGTTGCTGTGCCAACCGAACAGCTGCTGTGCATAAGCTTGATCACTTAGCCCTTGCTGTTGACGATAAACCAACGAAGCATATTCCCATTCATCGAGTGTTGGCAGTCGCCCTCCTTGCGCCGCACAATACGCACGAGCAGCAAACCAAGAAACTTGAGTGACCGCTTTGTTTTCATGACCAGCTGGAATGGTGAGTGAATCAGGCCAGTTGTTTAAATAATGGCCGTCATGGAAAATGGCTGGGATTTGGTCCTTCTGCCACTTCTCATAACTTTTGACGAACTCAAGATACTGGGCAAAAGTGACTGGTGTCGCATCCAATCTGAATGCAGCCATAGCAAGGTCAGTCACAGTTTCATCCAACACCACGATGGGTTTGTAGGAACCTGCTGGAATGACCACTGGTTCGGCGGCTGCTTGTGCAGCCACCATCCATACCATAACACCTAGCCACTTATTCATGAGTTAGCCCTCTTCTTATGGCTTACGTGGACCGGCCATTAGTAAACCACCAGCACCTCGCTCTGCGTCTGCGAATTCATGATCTACGAGTGTGTAGCGTCCCTCTTCTGGAACAATGAACTCAACAGTAGCACTGCTACTTGCACCTAATAGGACAGTTTGCATGCCATACCAAGTATTGCGTGGGTCACCTTCAGCCCAGACGCGGTCAAAAATAGCGCCAATCACATGGAAGCTAGAGGTGCCTGATGGGCCTGCGTTTAAGAAGTGAATACGTACCCGGTCACCAGCATTAGCTTTCAGTGGGTTTTCACTTAGGGCAGCAACGTGGCCGTTAAAGACAACATGACTCGGGTCACGCGCTAGAGCCGCAGAGTGATCATAAATGTAGCTATCCCCCATTTGTGATAAGTACATTTCTGACTGAACAATCACGTACTCATGAGCCACATCTTTGTCAGTTGGGTAACCTTCTTTAGGTGATACCACGACTGCGCCGTACTGTCCCATTGCGGTATGCATTAACACACTTGAAGTACCACAGTGGTACATATAAGTACCTGGATAGTTGGCAATCCATTCAAACTCGATAGTTTCGCCCGGGGCAATAGTTGCCCACTTATCGTCTGCAGCAACAGTGCCACTATGGAAGTCCATTGAGTGCGGCATTGGAGCTATGACAGGCTCATGCTTTTGTAATGGCGTGCTCGCCATTTGTTGATAAAAAGGTGCCGCCCCTTTAAAAGGTTTAGTGACAACAACTTCTTCAGTTGAACGGTTCTTCATTTTGAACACGATCCGATCGCCTTCCCGAACGTGAAGAACTGGACCTGGAACAGTGCCACCGAAAGTCCAAGCGTTGTAGCTGACCCCTGGTGCTACTTCAACTTTTTGGGAGAACACATCCATACGAACTTCGTGTTCTTTATTACCAACATAGTCTAGCTTGGCCAAGTGCGGAACCATGGTGATATAGTCACCAACCACTGCAGGGCCATTGTAATCCTCACGATAGATTTTGGCTTTTGGCATCCCGTAAATCTTGCCGTCAATCACGTACTCACTGGCATGTTTCAACGGCACATGAGCGTCAACGGTAGCTGGTAAGCCTGCAATCGATATCAGTAAACTGCTCGCAATTGCACTTTTGATGAAAGTTTTCATAGGTTGTCTCCACGACGATGTTAGATAAACTGTTATCGAATTGCTTTAACGTCTTCTGCCGAAATCTCTTTCGAACCGCCGGCAAACTTCTTATTTACGTAGTTCACAACGGCAGCGATATCGCTATCAGTCATATAAGCCATAGGAGGCATCATACCGTTATAAGTTGCGCCGTTAACGCTGATCTCACCGGATTTACCTTTCACCACAGTTTCAGCAATATACATTGGGTTATCAGTAATATTGGCGTTGTCAACTAACGGCGGAAATACCGCTGCCATCCCTGTACCATTAGCTTGGTGGCACGCCATACAGTTTTTCTTGTATACTGCTTCTCCAGCATCAGCGTAGGCAGCACTAGAAATGATTGCCAAGACAGAAGATACAGCAAGAATGCATGATTTAAATTTATTGATGTTAGTCATAACAACACCCCTTATATGATGTTTTTTTGATATCTTTAGACTACATCAAAAATGACAGAATACGAGTGAAATGAGGGAGTAAATCAATGCTACCACTTTCAGGTTAGACGGAGTATTACAAATAGAAAAACACATCCTACTGATTAGTTAAATTTATGCGATTGTAAATAATTAAATAATGAAGAGAGAATTAAGATGACTACCGATACGCCTCTTAACTTACTGACCCAAGAAGCACAGAACGCCGCAGCATTCTTGCGTTCACTGGCGAACGAACATCGATTACAAATTTTATGTCATCTTGCACAAGGCGAACAAAGTGTCGGGGAGCTGAATAAATACTTCCCATTAAGTCCATCCGCTTTTTCACAACATTTGGCCGTACTTCGTGAACAAGGTTTGATCAAATTTAGAAAGCAAGCTCAGACGATTTTTTACTCAATTAGCGACCCAGACACCTTAGCATTTATCCAGTTATTACAAGCCAAGTTCTGCACAAGTTATACTCCTGAATAACTAATCGCTAGGGCTTTTCCAGCACATCACGATAGCAGCTTCGCGACCACCAGCTGCAGTTGGATAGTAATCCTTGCGGTACCCACATTGGATAAATCCTACACGCTCATACAGACGAAAGGCCACTTGATTAGATTCACGAACTTCCAACCAAATCGTCGCTAATTGCCGCTGTGCCAACTGGCAAACATGCTCAATTAATTGAGCACCTATGCCTTGCCGTTGAAACTGCGGATGAACCGCGATGTTCATCACCGTCCATTCGTCTGATAATTGTTGATGCAGGATAAGATAAGCGACTGGTTTACTTGTTGCCGAAGGGAAATAACCGAACACTTGATACGAGGGGCTAAAACAGGAGCGCAAATTAGTTCGCGACCAGGATAACTCAGTTGCCGCTGCTTCAATGTCAGCGATAACTTCATCCCATTCTAGAAGCGGCTTAATCACCTTAGCCATTCATAACCATGCGTTGGAGCTGCCGCCACAACTGCTGTTTATCGGTAGCCGCAACCTGTTCAATGGGATAGCTCGTCAGATCAATAACTCGCGTCGGGGCCCATTGTTGTAGGGTTGTACCTGATACTTGGCTCAATCCATGGCCTGTTTTACCGACAACCCGTAATACATCCAGCAACCATTCTGGACGTTGAACAGGTAGCGCAGTTGCGGTCACCAATAACCAGTCATCCACGCGATACGTAAACTGCGTCGTAGGTACTGTTGACGGGGTAGCTGTATGTGCACGCCACTTTCGCAAGCCAAGAGCCGCGAGCGCGTGTTGTTGAGATGGTGAAAATAATTCTGCAGTCATGGGCTTAGCCTAACCCAATTGCGCCTTTGAAAGAAGTGGAATTTTTCAAAAAGTGAAGACTGGCAGGGGTGGAGGGATTCGAACCCCCAACCGTCGGTTTTGGAGACCGCTGTTCTACCAATTGGAACTACACCCCTGCAATGACGGTCTGAATTATACTGTTCAAATATGGCGTGGCAAGCAATTTATGCTTGTTGCGCAGTTGATTGCACTATTTTTCACCACTTCGCATGAATCTCAGTGGTATACTGCTATTCATTAGAACATTGGCTATAGAAGGTTATCAAGCTATATGGGATTGCGTTATCTCCAGCGATGGATAATTTTTTTCATGATGATAATCATCTTACCGGCGCATGCTCAAAGCCGATGGCAAACACCCACAGCTACCTTGCAGGTTGAAATTACTGGTATTGAAGGTGAACTATTGCGTAATGCCAAGCTATTCCTTAGCTTGACAGAACTGACCAATCAGCAAGTCCCCTCCCTATTTCGAATTAGGTACTTGGCACGTCAAGGAGAGCAGGAAATCCTTTCCGCTTTGGAACCCTTCGGCTTTTATAACGCAGTAGTCTCCCATACCATTCAGCAAGCACCAGATATCTGGCTGGTCAAATACGAAGTGGAATTGGGTGACGTAACAACCTATGGCAATGTATCCGTTAAGCTCATCGGTGCCGCAGAACAAGATGAGGCATTCAAAAAGCTGTTAGCTGCCTTACAGCCTAAACCAGGAGCTGTGTTTGAGCATCAATCATATGAACGGCTGAAATCAAGTTTACGTAGTCTTGCTGCGGAACGAGGTTACTATGATGCCGAGCTGTTGACTCATCAAGTCCACGTAGAGACCACGACGAAAACGGCAGACGTAACCTTGGTGTTCAATTCAGGTGAACGCTACCGCTTTGGTCACACCACCTTCTGCTGCGCCTTTTTGTCAGATAGCTTATTGGACCGATATGTCCAATTTATGCCCGGTGAACCATTCAATACACGCAGCTTACTCGACCTACAGATTGACTTAGCTGGTAGCGGCTATTTTAGTAGTGTTGAAGTATCACCTCAATGGCAACAAGCGGAACATCAGCAGGTGCCCGTGGAAGTATTATTAAGTCCCAACAACCGTAACCGTTATCAGTTTGGCTTAGGGTATGGGACTGATACCGGTGCGCGGGTTACGCTCGGGTTCGATCGGCGCTGGGTGAACGATCGCGGCCATCGTCTCAGTAGCGTGTTACGGTTATCTGAGGTACAAAATACTGGCTTTGTGAGTTATATTATTCCTGGTCGTAATCCAGCACGAGACTCCTATAGTTTCGCTGGTGAGGTTACCGACCGTTCGTTTGAACAACAAATGTCAACATTACTACGTACGTCATTCAAGGATACCCGCCATTACGACAAGTGGCACCGCACCTACCAGCTCAGTTATCAACAGGAAGATTTCGCATTTGGTGCAGAGCCCACCACCTCATCAAATTTCCTGATCCCTTCAATTGAATGGAGTTTGATCAACAGTGCGACCATGCCAGAAAACCGTAATATGATCGATGACGGGTACCGTCTAACCATTTCTCTACAAGGTGGTCATGAGAGCTTGCTGTCGGATACCAATTTTATTGCCGCTAAGATTGGAGCAAAGTGGGTTCAGCGATTAAATGATGATTGGCGATTGTTATTACGCGGTGAATTAGGGGCGCTCACCACCGATGATTTTAGCTTACTAGGGCCAACCTTGCGTTTCTTTGCTGGCGGTGACCATAATGTCCGTGGTTACGCCTATCAGCAGTTAGGCCCGAAAAATGCTGAAGGTGTCGTTATCGGTGGCCGCTATATGGTGGCTACATCGATTGAAGTTGATTATGCCATTAAACCCAATTGGCGCGTGGCTGTATTTAGTGATTTTGGTAATAGTATGATGCATTGGGATGAACGTCTCAAACAAACACTAGGTGCCGGTATTCGTTGGATTTCGCCAATTGGCCCAGTTCGATTAGATGTCGCTGCGGCCATTGATGAGCCAGGAACACCTTGGCGTCTGCACCTAACCTTGGGTCCAGATTTATGAGAATCGTTAAATACCTAAGCTGGTTTGTCGTTATTGCATTTACTGTTATCTCGGCAGCAATTCTCGCATTGCTGATGACGTCCAGTGGATCACGTTTAGTGTTAGAACAAGTGGCGGAATTGGCTGACGTTGAGCTTCAATTTGAGCATATCGAGGGAAACCTCGTTAGCGAGCTTATACTAACTAATGTCACAATTCGTCAACACGATTGGAACGCAACGCTAAGCTCATTAACGATTGCCTGGAGTCCATCACGGTTGCTGGATGGTGAACTCGTATTTGATGCAATTCAAACCCAGCAATTACACCTAACTCTTGTACCAAAACCAGAATCTGCTAGTGATACTGCAGCAATTGTGTTGCCTACTGTAGAACTTCCTTTGACATTAGTCATACACGCGTTAAACGCACAACAGAGTCGTATCACCGTTAATCAGCAAACGCATGAATTACCGGACGTGATGCTGCGTTTGGGCTGGGACCAATCTACCGTCTCTATCGACCAGCTTTACGTGGACTATCCACCGTTACAAGCAACGCTATCAGGGCATATAAATACCAGCGGCGAATATCCAATAGCATTAATGCTCGACTGGGTGTTAACGCAGCCCACACAACAGGTACCTATTCGACAAGTAAGCGGCAATTCGCAGTTGGAAGGTACGGTTGATCACTTCTACTTACGTAATCAATTTTACGTGGAATCAAGTCGTGAACAACATCAGGTTGATATCGAAGTTAGAAATTTACTGGCCGGGGAACCTGAGTGGTTGGCACAACTACAACTCACTGAGTTCTCAGTAGCACCCTTGCTCCCAGTACTTAATGTTGAGCAAACCGCTTGGTACGATTGGCTTCATGCTGCAACTATTACCCTGGATGCTCAGATTGACACGCAACAAGCTGTGCTCACCAATTTAGCAGTCAACAGGTTAGGCCATCAGCAAGGCAATCTCCAAATTCATGGCGTGCTTAATAACTACTTAGCCATTACCGATGCTCCAGAAACGGTTGTTTTCAAGGGGAATTTAACTGGTGCGAACATAGAGATACCTGAAACTGTTGCCGATCAGCCCATCAGCATTAACGAGCTCAATGCACAGCTCGATGGCTCTATAACTCACTATCACCATGACCTCACCGCGGATGTAGAATGGTTCGAGCATCAATCGTTGCATATACAATTGAATGGCATTGGTAACCAACACCAAGTAACGAACTCGATTCAGGTTGAATCAGAGGTGTTCTCGTCGAACCTAACTGCCATGATCAATTGGCAAACCGATCTTCAGATTCAAGCTGATATTGCGCACTTACAAGCGGACCTCAGCAAGTTAACAACACAGTTGCAAGTTCAACAGTTCAATGCCCACGGGCAACTTGGCTTTCAGCACAATCGCTTAACCGCTAGCGAATTAGTGTTCACTATTGACGACAATCAGATCCTCCTAGACGGCGCAATGACTCAAACGAAACCCTTACTCATTGCGTTTGATTTCCCCGAACTCGCAAAACTACATCAACATGATTATGTCGCAGGTCGAGCGAGTGCGTCACTATCTGTCGTGGGTGACATATTTAAAGAACTGAGTATCGATATCACCCAATTCGAGCTGGACCATCCAGATTTCGGTACCTGGTCTAATGGAAAGACCGGAACCATAACGGTACCAATTACGCACCCAGTAGCTAGTTCCGCTCGTGATCTGTGCATTATCCAACAGGGGATCCGTACCCCTGCGGAATTCTGTATTGCAACCACCGCAACTCGTCAGCAACAACACACTCATATTGCAGGCAAGAACCTCCCGCTCGCTTTGCTTAACCGTTTTCGTGACGCAACAGTAGCTGAGCGTGTGTGGGGATTGGCCACATTAACGACATCATTTATCTATAATACGTCCACCTGGGAGATTGAAAAAATTGAAGGCGAACTACGCAGTGAGCGGACAATTTTGTTTGCCTTAGACGAAGATATCTCAACCCGTTTTGATTACTGGCAACTGAATTGGTCGGGCAATTTACAGCAGATTAAAGGCAGCATCACCGCTGAACTTGAACAAAATAAAGGCATGATTATTGGTGATATTGCGATAGAGCCATTTAAAGATGACGGTATCCTCGATGGTGAAATCTTGATGAATTTAAGAGATCTCACCGTACTGCAATGGGTATTACCTGACCTGCGTTATGAAGATGCACATGCGTTGGCTGAAATAAATATTTCTGGTACCAATCGTGACCCTGTTATAGAAGGCTCGGTTGAACTCGCAGCACGAGAAATTGGATTCGCACAAAGTGGCTTACTGCTAACCAATGTACGGATCGCGGCCTATGACACGCCTGACGTCGAGGATAGCATTACCCTTGACGGGCAAGCTTTATCGGGTGATGGATGGATTAGTATTGAAGGACTTATAGAACCACTAAAGCCGGAATTACTTATTTCAATTGAAGGTGAAAACTTTCGCGCAATTCAGGTTCCAACTGTCGTCGTCGATATAAGTCCTAAGCTTACAATTAAGTTAAAAGATGAGCGGATAGATATCCAAGGCGAGCTAACGGTACCTTACGCTAAAATCGATCAGCCAGAAATTGCAGAAACCGGTACCTCAGCTTCAAACGATGTTGTGGTATTAAAGGATGGTACTCCTGTTCGTGAGCAACAAGGGCTTTCTCATTACCCGGTCTATGCTGACGTGCGAGTCACTTTAGGCGACAACATAAACGTATCTGGCTATGGTTTTGAAGGCGCCTTGCAAGGTAGTTTACGCTTAATTGAGACACCGACTCGGGCGTTAACAGCGTCTGGAAGCGTTTCAGTACGTAATGGACATTACAAAGTATACGGACAGCGATTAGAAATAGAACGCGGTTCACTCATCTATAACGGTGGTCCTATCGAGAACCCTGGGCTAGATCTCCGAGTTGAACGTGCTTCGGAGAATATACTGTCAACCGAGGATGTTAGAGTTGGCGCACAGGTTAGTGGAACGTTACATGAACCGAATTTTAGATTGTATTCAACCCCGACGATGCCCGACAGTGAAATTCTTTCTTACTTAATTCTAGGACGAGGTTCAGGAACACAGTTTGGCAGTTCAGATAACCTACAACTACAAGCTCTCATTCTACTTGGCTCGAAAGGTACGGACTATCTGGGGGAGTCATTGCAAAGCACATTTGGCTTTGATGAGTTTGGTATTGATTCAACCATGAACCCCAATGATACATCGTTCTATATCGGTAAATACTTATCACCAAAACTTTACGTGAAGTATGGTGTAGGTTTATTTGAAGATACCAACACCTTTTTAATTCGCTATTTACTGTCAGATAAACTCATTATTGAGAGCACTACCAGCTCCGAGGCACAAGGTGGTGATATCTTCTACACCATTGAAAAGTAATATAAATATTTATAACGAGTATTCTTAGGCATAAAAAAACCCCGAGCGTGAGCTCGGGGTTCTCGATTTGAAGCCTGGCAGTGTCCTACTCTCACATGGGGAGGCCCCACACTACCATCGGCGCTGAAGCGTTTCACTACTGAGTTCGGAATGGATCAGGTGGTTCCACTTCGCTAT
>Ga0209075_1000363_pt1 | contig 43928 bp, 36 predicted proteins | sample Stecom2011_FD_187523 | JGI IMG/M metagenome (GOLD analysis project Ga0209075, IMG submission 187523) | Agricultural soil microbial communities from Utah to study Nitrogen management - Steer compost 2011 (SPAdes) (version 2) | ecosystem: Environmental > Terrestrial > Soil > Agricultural land...
GATGAAATTTTGAACGAACCGGGTGCCTCTGAATCATCAGGGCATTGAAAGATTGGGTATCAGGAGCATTACGATGAGCGGCAAGAACAACATCATCAGTCAACTTGAAGCAGAACAGATGACCAACGAGCTCCCTGCGTTCGCGCCGGGTGACACCGTGGTTGTTCAGGTTCGCGTCACTGAAGGTAACCGTGAGCGTCTGCAGGCGTTTGAAGGCGTGGTTATTGGCAAGCGCAACCGTGGCATGAACTCTTCCTTCACCGTGCGTAAGATCTCTTACGGCGTAGGTGTTGAGCGTACTTTCCAGACGCACTCCAAGCTGATTGGCGGCGTCACCGTCAAGCGTCGTGGTGACGTGCGTCAGGCCAAGCTGTACTACCTGCGCGATCTGTCGGGCAAGGCAGCTCGTATCAAGGAAAAGCTCAACTGAGTTCAGCGTTCCGGCTGATCAGGTTGAAAAAAAGCAGCCCCGAGGGGCTGCTTTTTTTATGATTTAATAGCCAGGGTAAGCAACTGATGAGGTAGTGCCTTGCTGCGCGCGGACGATGAGCAGTTAATCAGCCGGTTTAGTGATGCGGTCTGGCTTGAGGACGGTCTGGGTGAAAAGACCCGGCAGGCCTATGCCAGCGACCTGACGCGCCTTGCCGAGTGGCTTGCGGAGCAGCCGGGCAGCCCGTCCCTGGCCCGCGCCCGGCGCACGGATCTGCTGGCCTGGATGTCCCGTGGCCTGGCCGACGGGTTAAAGACCAGCACCGCCGCCCGCCGGTTGTCCGGCCTCCGTCGCTTTTACCGCTTTCTGCTCAGGGAGGGGGTGATCCCGGAAGACCCCAGCCTGCGAATCGACAGTCCTCGCATGCCGCGGCGCCTGCCTGATACCCTGACCGAAGAAGACGTGGAACGGCTGCTCGCCGAGCCCGACCCGGAGGAGCCTCTGGAGCTCAGGGACCGGGCGATGCTGGAGATTCTGTATGGCTGTGGCTTGCGGGTGTCGGAGCTCACCGGGCTGGCGGTCGATCAGGTCAATCTTCGCCAGGGTGTGGTGCGGATCGCAGGCAAGGGCGGCAAGGAACGACTGGTCCCCCTGGGCGAAGAAGCGATGGACTGGTTGCTCCGGTACATGCGTGAAGGTCGTGCCATCCTCCTGAAAGGCAAGACCAGCGATGCGCTTTTCCCCGGCAACCGCGCCAGCAGTATGACTCGCCAGGCATTCTGGTATCGCATCAAGCTGTATGCGGGCCGGGCGGGCATCGGCAAGCAGCTGTCGCCGCATACCCTGCGCCATGCCTTCGCTACCCATCTGCTGAACCACGGTGCCGATTTGCGGGTGGTGCAGATGTTGCTGGGGCATTCGGATCTGTCCACCACCCAGATCTATACCCACGTGGCGCGGCAACGGTTGCAGGATCTGCACCAGGCACACCACCCCAGGGGCTGAATCTGTTACCCTCTGCTCTGAACTCACGACTCGACAACTAGGTAGACTGGAACCCATGAATCTGAAAATCGCAGCACTGCTGGCCGGAGCTCTTCTGACGCTGGCCGGGTCGCCCCACCTGCTCGCGGGTGAGACCGAGGAGCGGATTACCAAACGCCTCACTGAGGCTGTGCCCGGGCTCAGAATCTCAGGGGTTCGTGAGTCTGAGGCCAAGGGACTGTATGAAGTGCAGAGCAACAGCGGCGAGATCATCTACACCACCGCTGATGGGGCTTACCTGCTCACGGGTGATCTTCTGAAAGTGACCGGGAGCGGCATTGCGAACGTTTCCGAGCAGACCCGCGCCGCGGCGCGGGAGAAGCAGATGGCTGCATTTGGCCGGAAAGGGCTGATCTCGTACCCCGCCAAAGGCGAAGAAAAAGTGGTGATCGATGTATTTACCGACATCGACTGTCCGTTCTGTCGTAAGCTCCATGACGATATTCCGGCGTTGAATGGCTACGGAATCACCGTGAATTACTATGCCTTCCCCCGCTCCGGCCCCGGAACACCGTCGTTTATCAAGTACGAATCGGTGTGGTGCTCGGAAGACCAGCAGGCGGCAATGGACGCTGCCAAGGCCGGCCAGAGCATTCCCCCCAAGCGCTGCGACAACCCGGTGCAGGACCAGTATCGCCTGGGTGGTCAGGTTGGTGTCACCGGTACACCAGCCTTGTTGCTGGAAGACGGGAGCATGATTCGGGGCTATGTGCCGGCTGAGGAGCTGGCGGCAGGTCTTGGTCTGCTCTGAGTGTGCCCCGCTGTTTGAAATGTGACCGCTTCAGGGCTTATTCAGCAGGCCCTGAAGCGCTATACTATGCGACCTTTTTATTGCAATCCATCAGCACCCCGCTTTGGGATCAGAGGTGAGAGCTTGAAAGACGTTAATGTCGGAATTTGCGGACTGGGAACCGTTGGCGGCGGTACATTCAATGTCCTGAAACGCAATGCCGCAATCATTGCTGGCCGGGCCGGCTGCAATATCCGGGTAGTCCGGGTGGCCAGTCGTCGTAGCCGTGACGATCTTGCTCTGGGAGATATCCCTTTTAGCACCGACATTTTTGATGTGGTGAATGACCCGGCCGTTGACGTCGTGGTCGAGCTGATTGGCGGTTATGAAGTGGCCAAAGAGCTGGTGCTGGCGGCCATCGCCCATGGCAAGCACGTGGTCACTGCCAACAAGGCGCTGATTGCGGTCCATGGCAACGAGATTTTTGAAGCGGCCGACAAAGCCGGTGTGGTGGTGGCCTACGAAGCCGGCGTGGCCGGTGGCATTCCGGTCATCAAGGCGGTGCGGGAAGGCCTCGCAGCCAACCGTATCGATACCATTGCCGGCATCATCAACGGTACCGGCAACTACATTCTTACCGAGATGCGTGCCGGCCGGGAATTCGACGAAGTTCTGAAAGAGGCCCAGGCCCTGGGTTATGCCGAAGCCGACCCGACCTTTGATGTGGAAGGCATTGATGCCGCCCATAAGCTGACCATTCTGGCCGCTTCCGGTTTTGGTGTGCCCCTGCAGTTCGAGAAAGCCTACACCGAAGGCATCTCCTCGGTGACGCCCAACGATATCGCCCATGCCGAGCTGCTTGGTTATCGGATCAAGCATCTGGGAATTGCCCGTCGCCGCGACGAGGGCATCGAGCTGAGGGTTCATCCGACGCTGGTTCCCAGGAGCCACCTGATTGCCCAGGTTGATGGTGTTTTGAATGCGGTCCTGGTGGACGGAGATGCGGTCGGCCAGACCATGTATTACGGCCCGGGCGCCGGCGACGAAGCCACCGCCTCGGCAGTCATTGCCGACGTTGTGGATGTGGCGAGGGCGGTGGCCAGTAACAGCAGCCTGCGGGTTCCCTATCTGGGCTTTGTCCCGCAGGCACTGGAAAGCCTGCCGGTGCTGCCGATGGAGGATGTTCAGTCTGCCTACTACCTGCGTATTCAGGCATTCGATCATCCGGGTGTTCTGGCCAAGGTCGCTTCGATCCTGAGTGAGCATGGCATCAACATCGAATCCATCATGCAAAAAGAGTCTGAACTTGAGGACGGCCGTATTCCGGTCATCATCCTGACCCACACCGTCCAGGAGCGCCAGATGAACCGGGCCATCGCCGACATGGAGGCTCTGGCCGACGTGGATGGCAAGGTGGTTCGCATTCGCGCTGAAAACTTTAACTGACAGGTACGCACGTGAGATACATCAGTACACGGGGAGAAGCGCCCGCCCTCGGCTTTGAAGACGTTCTTCTGACCGGACTGGCCTCCGATGGCGGCCTGTATGTGCCGGAATCGCTGCCTCATTTCAGTCTTGAGGAAATCCGCAGCTGGCGCGGCTTGCCGTATGCAGAGCTGGCTTACAAAGTGATGTACCCGTTTGTGGAAGACGCCATTCCGGCGGGCGATTTCCGCAAGATGCTGGACGAAACCTACAGTGTGTTTACCCATCAGGCCGTCGCACCTCTGGTGCAGCTGGACAGTAATGAGTGGGTGATGGAACTGTTCCGTGGCCCGACACTGGCGTTTAAGGATTTTGCCCTGCAGCTGCTTGGCCGCCTGCTTGACTATGTTCTGGAAAAACGTAACCAGCACGTGGTTATCATGGGTGCGACTTCTGGTGATACCGGCTCCGCGGCCATCGAAGGCTGCCGACGTTGCAAGCACGTGGATATTTTCATCCTGCATCCGCATCAGCGGGTGTCGGAAGTCCAGCGCCGCCAGATGACCACGGTTGCCGGCGACAACATCCATAACATTGCTGTGCGCGGCAACTTTGATGACTGCCAGCGCATGGTCAAAGAGAGCTTTGGCGACCAGTCCTTCCTTGGTGGCAAAACCCAGCTTGCGGCGGTGAACTCGATAAACTGGGCGCGGATCATGGCGCAGATCGTGTACTACTTCCAGGCGTCGCTGGCGCTTGGTGGTCCCGATCGCAGCATGGCGTTCTCTGTGCCTACCGGGAACTTTGGCGATATTTTTGCCGGCTATCTGGCCAAAAAGATGGGCCTGCCCATCAGCCAGCTGGTGATTGCCACCAACCGTAACGACATCCTCCATCGCTTTATGAGCGGCAACAAGTACGAGCAGCATCAGCTGGAGCACACCCTGTCGCCGAGCATGGACATCATGGTATCCAGCAACTTCGAACGGCTTCTGTTCGACCTGCACGGTCGTGACGGTGCGGCGGTGAAAGATCTGCTGGAGCGGGCAGCCAAGGGTCCGGTCAGCATTGAGGATTACCGCTGGAAACACGCCCGCAAGCTGTTCGACAGTGATGCGGTGGACGACAAAGGCACCTGCGATACCATCCGGGAGATCTACGAGCAGAACGAATACCTGCTGGACCCGCACACCGCCATCGGTGTGCGCGCTGCCCGTAACTGCCGTCGTGACAGCGCCGTACCCATGATTACCCTGGGTACCGCCCACCCGGCCAAGTTCCCGGACGCCATCTCCGAGTCTGGCCTGGTTGTGAAGCCGCAACTGCCTGCCCACATGGCGGACCTGTTTGAGCGGGAAGAGCGCTACACCGTGCTGGATAACAGCGTGTCCGAGGTGCAGGGCTTTATCGCCAGGCATTGGAAGAATGCCTGATCCGGCATGACTCCCAAAAAGATCCTGCGTCGCCCCCAGCCGTCCGCCGTGACGGGCTGGGGACAGAACCTGCCGCCCATCCTTCGCCGCCTGTACGCCGCTCGCGGTGTGCACTCCGACGACCAGCTCCAGTACACCCTGAAACACCTGGCGTCGCCGATGCAGCTTCGCGGTATTGATCGCGCGGTTGAACTGCTGGCCGAGGCCGTTGCCCGGAAGCAACGGGTGATGGTGCTGGGAGATTTTGATGCCGATGGCGCTACCAGTACTGCCGTCGCCATGCTCGGCTTATCCATGTTGGGCGTGGCTGCGATCGACTTCCGGGTACCCAGCCGCTTCTCCGACGGCTACGGCCTGACGCCGGGCATCATTCACCGGTTGCAGGACGAAGGCGATTTACCCGACCTGCTCATTACGGTCGATAACGGTATATCCGCCATCGAAGGCGTGCGCGCCGCCCGGGAACTGGGCATCAGGGTGGTCATCACCGACCACCACCTGGCCGGTGAAGAACTGCCAGACGCCGATGCCATCGTGAACCCTAACCAGCCTGGTTGCCCATTCCTGAGCAAGAACGCCGCCGGTGTTGGCGTGATGTTCTACGTGCTCACCGCCCTGCGCAAACACCTGCGGGACAACAACCTGCTGCCAGACCCGGAGCCCAACCTGGGTAACCTGCTGGACCTGGTGGCCCTGGGTACCGTGGCAGACGTAGTGCCGCTGGACCACAACAACCGGATTTTTGTAGAGCAGGGCATCCGCCGCATCCGCAAAGGCGAAGCCCGACCGGGCATCCTGGCTCTGCTGGAAGTGGCAGGCCGCGACTACACCGAAATCAGCGCTACCGACCTCGGCTTCGTGGTTGGCCCGCGCCTGAACGCCGCCGGCCGGCTGGACGACATGAGTATCGGCATCGCCTGCCTGCTCGCCGACAGCCGCGACGAAGCCCTGCGCCTGGCCCGGGAGCTGGACAACTTCAACCGCGAACGCCGCAGCATCGAAAAAGACATGAAAACCCAGGCTCAGGACCTGCTTGCCTCCATGTCCCTCGACATTGAAGGTCTGCCCTGGGGTCTGGCCCTGTTCGACCAGGACTGGCACCAGGGCGTGATCGGCATCCTGGCCGCCAGAATCCGCGAGCAGACCCACCGCCCCACCATCGCCTTTGCCCCCGATGACGACGGCGCACACCTCAAAGGCTCCGCCCGCTCCATCCCCGGCCTGCACATTCGCGACGCCCTGGCCGTGGTCGACGCGAAGAATCCGGGGCTGATGAAAAAATACGGCGGCCACGCCATGGCCGCCGGCATGACCATCGCCCTGGACGACCTGGAGCGTTTCAGCAACGCCTTCGACCAGGCCGTGCGCGATACCCTGCAACCGGAAGACCTGGAAGCCGCCATCACCACCGACGGCCCCCTGGCCCCGGAAGAGCTGAACCTCGACACGGCCTACCTGCTTAAAAGGGCCGGCCCCTGGGGTCAGCATTTTCCAGAGCCGGTGTTTGACGGCGAGTTCCGGGTGGTGAGCCAGCGGATTGTCGGCGAGAACCACCTGAAACTGGTGCTGCAGCCGATTGAGGGTGGGGGCATTATTGATGGCATCGCCTTCAATACCGGGCCGGAAGTGCCGGACTATACCCGCAGTGGCGCGCGGGTGGTTTATAAGCCGGATGCCAATACCTTCCGGGGGCGGACCAATCTTCAGCTTCTGGTGGATTATCTGGAGCCGTTAGCCTGAATCTGCTGACTCCCAAAACATGTCTGGGCGCAGGGTGGGCGGGAACTTTTCCGGGAGTATCGAAAACATGGATGTTTTCGTTAAGCGTACATGGACGTATTCACAGCGTCTCCCGGAAAAGTTCCCGCCCACCCTGTGCTTGCATCAGAGCTGAAGGCCGCGGTCTGAATACTCCGTATATTCCGTCTGCTGATTTAACCCGCAAGTTCCGGTAGAATCTCCCGTCTGTTTTATCGCATCATTTTCCAACGCGAGACAAGGTTTCATGGAAATTAATCCCATAGTGACGAAGATCAAAGAGCTTCGCGAGCGCACCGAAGCGCTGAGGGGGTATCTTTGACTACGATCAGCGAAGTGAACGACTGGTCGAAGTAGAACGCGAACTCGAACTCCCCACCGTATGGGACGATCCCGAACGGGCCCAGAGCCTGGGTAAAGAGCGTTCCGATCTTGAATTGATCGTCCAGACCATCGACAACCTCACCAACGGCCTGGCCGATGCAGAAAGCCTGCTCGAAATGGCCGTGGAAGAAGACGACGAAGGCACCGTTCAGGACATCGAGGCCGACCTTGGCGGCCTCGACAACGAGCTCGAGAAACTCGAATTCCGCCGCATGTTCTCCGGCGAAATGGACGCCAACAACGCCTATCTGGACATCCAGGCCGGTTCCGGCGGCACCGAAGCCCAGGACTGGGCCAATATGCTGCTGCGCATGTACCTGCGCTGGGCTGAGCGTCGTGGTTTCAAAGCCGAAATCGTTGAGCTGCAGGAAGGTGAAGTGGCCGGCATCAAGAGTGCCACCATTCATGTTCAGGGCGACTACGCTTATGGCTGGCTGCGCACGGAAACCGGCGTACACCGCCTGGTGCGCAAATCTCCGTACGATTCCGGCAACCGTCGCCATACCTCCTTCTCTTCCGTGTTTGTGTCACCGGAAGTGGATGACAGCTTCGACATCGAAATCAACCCGGCGGATTTGCGGGTGGATGTTTACCGCGCTTCCGGTGCCGGTGGTCAGCACGTTAACCGGACCGAGTCTGCGGTACGACTGACCCACAACCCGACCGGGATTGTTGTGGCCTGTCAGGCTGGCCGAAGCCAGCATCAGAACAAAGACCAGGCCATGAAACAGCTGAAAGCCAAGCTGTTCGAGCACGAGATGCAAAAGCGTAACGCAGAGAAGCAGAAGCAGGAAGACTCAAAATCCGACATCGGTTGGGGTAGCCAGATCCGTTCGTACGTGCTGGATGACAGCCGTATCAAAGACCTGCGCACCAAGGTGGAAACCAGCAACACCCAGTCGGTGCTCGATGGCGACATCGACAAGTTTATCGAAGCCAGTCTGAAGATGGCGCTGTAGTCAGCGCCGTTCAACCCGATCCGGACATCCCTGATTTCTTAGTGAGCCAACATGACTGAACACACCCAGAATGCTGCACAGCCCGAGGACAACAAGCTGATTGCCGAGCGCCGCGCCAAGCTGGCGTCCCTGCGCGAGCAGGGCAATCCGTTCCCCAACGACTTCCGTCGCGATGCCACCGCTGCCGAACTGCAGGAAAAATACGGTGACCAATCCAAGGAAGAGCTGGAGTCTCTGGGCATCAAAGTCGCCATTGCCGGCCGCATGATGCTCGACCGCAAGGCGTTCAAGGTGGTTCAGGACATGACCGGCCGGATCCAGATATACGCCTCCAAAGATGTCCAGAAAGACACCAGGCACTGGGACTTGGGTGATATCGTGGGCGTGCGCGGCACCCTGGCGAAGTCCGGAAAGGGCGACCTGTACGTGACCATGGACGAATACGTGCTGCTGACCAAGTCCCTGCGTCCGCTGCCGGAAAAGCATAAAGGTCTGACCGATACCGAAGCCCGCTACCGCCACCGTTATGTGGACCTGATGGTCAATGACGACAGCCGGAGGGTCTTCCACATCCGTTCCAGGCTGATCAGCGCCATGCGTCAGTACTTTACCGAGCGGGACTTCATCGAAGTGGAAACGCCGATGCTGCAGGTGATCCCCGGCGGTGCCACGGCGCGTCCGTTTGTGACTCATCACAACGCCCTGGGTATCGACATGTACCTGCGGATTGCCCCCGAGCTGTTCCTCAAGCGCCTGGTGGTTGGAGGCTTTGAGCGGGTGTTCGAGATTAACCGTAACTTCCGTAACGAGGGGCTGTCGACACGGCACAACCCCGAGTTCACCATGGTTGAGTTTTATCAGGCGTATGCCGATTACAACGACCTGATGGACCTGACCGAAGACATGCTCCGTACCATCACCCAGAGCGTTCTGGGCACTTCGGTGGTGACCAACACCCGGGTACTGAAAGACGGGACCGAAGAGCGTGTTGAGTATGATTTTGGCAAGCCCTTTGAACGCCTGACCGTGGTGGACGCCATCCTGCGTTACAACCCCGGAGTGACCCGTGAGCAACTGGCGGATGAAGAACAGGCCCGCGCTCTGGCCGCCCGCCTCGGCATCCAGACCAGGGCCGGCTGGGGCCTGGGCCGGGTGCAGATCGAGATTTTCGAGGCGACAGCCGAGCACCGTTTGATCCAGCCCACGTTTATCACGGAGTACCCGAAAGAGGTTTCACCGCTGGCGCGTAGCAAAGACAGTGATCCGTTCGTAACCGAGCGCTTTGAGTTCTTTGTGGGTGGTCGTGAAATTGCCAATGGTTTTTCCGAGCTTAACGATGCCGAAGACCAGGCCGAGCGTTTCCGGGCCCAGGTGGCGGAGAAGGACGCGGGTGATGACGAAGCCATGTTCTACGACGAAGACTACGTCATGGCACTGGAATACGGCATGCCGCCGACCGCCGGAGAAGGCATCGGTATTGACCGTCTGGCGATGCTGCTGACCGACTCTCCGTCGATCCGCGATGTGATCCTGTTCCCGGCCATGCGCCCTGAGCACAAGGCCGCCCAGAAGACCGGCGAAGAGTAAGCGATGCACCCGGCAGAGGCGCTGGCGCAGCAACTCAGGCCTGACCGGGGCTGGGACCGGTGGCTGGCGGACGAGTTCCGCCAGCCCTACCTGCGTAAACTGGCCGAGTTTCTGGCGGCCCGGGAGCAGGCGGGTGCGGTGATCTTTCCCGAACAGAAGCTGTGCTTCAATGCCCTGAACAGCACCCCACTGGATCAGGTAAACGTCGTGATCCTCGGTCAGGACCCTTATCATGGTCCGGGACAGGCGCACGGGCTGTGCTTCTCGGTAAGGCCTGAGGTGGCCACTCCGCCGTCACTGGTCAACATGTTCAAGGAGCTCCAGTCAGACCTGGACATTGCGCCGCCGGATCACGGGTGTCTTCAGCCATGGGCTGATCAGGGTGTACTGCTGCTTAACGCCGTGTTGACGGTAGAGCAGGCGAGTGCTGGCGCGCACCAGGGGAAGGGTTGGGAAACCTTTACTGACAAAGTGATCGAAACGGTTAACCGGGAGCGTGACGATGTGGTGTTTCTGCTTTGGGGCAGCTACGCCCGCAAAAAGGGGCAACACATCGATCGCACCCGGCACCTGGTGCTGGAAGGGCCGCACCCTTCGCCCCTGAGTGCTTATCGTGGCTTTTTTGGTTGCCGGCATTTCTCCCGGGCCAACGAGTGGTTGCTCAGCCGCGGCAGGCCCGCGGTCAACTGGAGCCTGCCGGATAAGGCCGGGCTGCTGCAGCGATATCGCCCACGCTGATCAGCCCTGGGCGGCGCTGGCCTCCCGTTCCGGCACCGGGTAGGGCAGAGGCAGCAGGCCCAGGCGAACGTCCGCGTTTTCGGCCAGGCGCAATGTCGCCATGTCGGCATCATGCCGGAGCACGGCCAGCATTTCACCGGCGTTTTCAGCCGTCATCGCGGCATTGACCACCTCACCGGCTTTTGCTTCTCCAGCCCGCACAATGGTGCCCGGTGCCGGTGCTGTGTGGCACCCGCTGAAGGACAACCGATACAGGCTTTTCTTGAGCTGTCCGAGAAAATGCATCCGGGCAATGACTTCCTGTCCGGTGTAGCAGCCTTTCTTGAAGTGGACGCCTTGCAGGTGCTGCAGGTTGAGCATCTGGGGCACATAAGCCTCAACAGTTTGCGGCGTCAACCAGGGTACGCCGGCTGCGATACTGGCCGCCTCCCACTGCCTTGTGCTGAGTTCGGGCACCCCATCGGGGCGCAGGCTGCCACCTTCCGGAAGCCACCATTCGTAACGGGCCACGCCGTCAGGGGTATCTTCTATGCGGATCAGGTAACCCGGGTTGGTGGCCAGCACGTCGCCGTTATCATCGAGCCGGCCGGCCTGCTCGCCCACCGTCGCCAGCGCGCTGTGTGTGCCGATCAGCCCGACAAATTCTGCGCCCTCTACAATTTCCATGGTGGTGCCGCGAAACAGCATCAGGTATTTCCTGAGCTGGCTCAGTGTGGCGTCTGCCAGTTCACGGTCCAGATCCATCAGCAGATCGTCCCCGTCCCGCACCAGCCGCGTCAGGGCATAGGCCCGCCCCTTAGGGGTGTTCACCGTCGCCCGGCGGGATTGCCGGGGCGTGATGTCGTCGACCTGCTGGGAGAACTGGCCCTGTACGAATTTGTCGGTGCCCGGGCCGCTGATCCTGACCATTATTCGATTGCCCAGAACGGCATACCCCTGATACTCACTGGCGACACGATTGTTCATAACATTCTCCACGATAAGCACGGTGAATTCAGTGCGCAATCTCGGGTTGTCCTGCCCTGAGCCACATCCGCAGCCGACGAAACTCAGTTTCGGCTGCGTTGGCCGTGAACAGGGAACAGGGACCGAGGATAAGGACGAAGATACGCTCTGATCTGGCGTCGACCGGGTGCAGATTCAAGAGCACGAAAACGGCCCCGAGACTGCTGGATCGGCCGATTCTGGCGGTGCGTAGCCGGCCGTCGACAAACTCGCAGACCAGTTGATTGCCGGCATTGACGCCCAGCGCCACGACGGCTTTGCTGCCCAGCAGCAACCCGTAACGGCGAAACTGGCACACGGCGATCCCGGCGACAGGCAACAGGAACAGGAGCAGCCAGAGGCTGCTTTCCGGAGCGGCAATCAGAATAAACCCGGCCAGCGCCAGCCAGGGCATGGCCGCCAGCGAGCCGGCCGCCAGCGAAGGAAACAGTCTCAGTTCAATCGGGCTGGACACGATTCAGGATCATCTCCACGATCCGGCGCAGGTCGGGATCTTCGGGTTTGCTGCGTTGCATAAACCACGCAAACATATCCGTATCTTCGCAGCTTAACAGCTTGCGGTAGCGGGCCTGGTCTTCCGGGTCCAGATCCCGATAGGCTTCTTCCAGGAAAGGAATCAGCAGAACATCCAGTTCAAGCATTCCCCGACGGCTGTGCCACCACAGGCGGTGGAAGTCGGTGTGATCGTTGGAAGGGGTGTTCTCAGACATAGTTGCTTGCCTTGAATACAAAGTGGAGCCTCCCGGTCAGGGAGACGGGGTGCGATAGGTAGGGGGTACCAGAACTGTATCCCGGGGATCGTTGAGCAGGCCGGGGTAATCCAGCGTGTAATGCAAACCTCTGCTTTCCTTACGCTGCAATGCCGAGCAGATGATCAGATCGGCGACCGTCACCAGGTTGCGCAGTTCGATCAGGTCGTTGGTTACCCGGTAATTGCTGTAAAACTCGCTGATTTCCTGAGACAGCAGGTCCACCCGGTGTTTGGCCCGGTGAAGGCGCTTGGTCGTGCGTACAATACCGACATAATCCCACATAAAGTGGCGTAATTCATCCCAGTTATGGGAGATGACTACGTCTTCGTCTGAGTCCCGCACCTGGCTTTCGTCCCAGGCCGCGACCTGGGGCGGTGCCGGAATGTCGGCTTCCCGGCGGGTGATGTCGGCGGCGGCCGCACGGCCGTAGACCAGGCACTCCAGCAGCGAGTTGCTGGCCATGCGGTTGGCACCGTGAAGGCCGGTGAAGGCGGCTTCACCCACCACGTAGAGCTGATTGATATCGGTACGTGCCCGTTCGTCGCTGACGACCCCGCCGCAGGTATAGTGGGCGGCAGGTACCACCGGTATCGGTTCTTTGGTGATATCGATGCCAAAACCCAGGCACTTCTCATAAATGGTGGGGAAGTGCTCCCGGATAAAATCCGCCGGCTTGTGGCTGATGTCCAGATACAGGTGGTCGGCACCCAGGCGTTTCATCTCATGGTCAATGGCCCGCGCCACAATGTCCCGGGGTGCCAGTTCGGCCCGCTTGTCAAACCTGTCCATAAACCGGCTGCCGTCCGGCAGTGTCAGTATGCCGCCTTCGCCCCGGACCGCTTCGGAAATGAGGAAGGACTTGGCGTGGGGATGGTACAGGCAGGTGGGATGAAACTGGTTGAACTCCATATTGGCCACCCGGCACCCGGCCCGCCACGCCATGGCAATGCCATCGCCGGAGGCACCGTCCGGGTTGGTGGTGTAACGATAGGCTTTGGAGGCCCCGCCGGTCGCGATCACGGTAAACCGGGCCCGGAACAGTTCAACGTGGTTGTCTTCAAGGTTCAGTACATAAGCGCCAACGCAGCGGTTGCCGGGGAGTGCCAGCTTGCGGTTGGTAATGAGGTCAACCGCTACCCGGCCGGCTTTCAGGTCTATATTGCCCTGCGCCATCGCCTTGCCGGCCAGCGTGGTAGACACTGCGTGGCCGGTGGCATCGGCTGCATGAATGATGCGCCGGTGGCTGTGCCCGCCTTCCTGGGTCAGATGGTAGTCGTGGCTGCCGTTCTGCCGGGTAAATTCCACGCCGGTGTCGATCAGCCACTGAATGCTGGCCTTGCTGTTCTCGACGGTAAAACGCACGGTGTCTTCGTGACACAGCCCGCCCCCGGCCACCAGGGTATCCTGAATGTGGTTTTCAGCCGAGTCAGCGTCATCAAGCACTGCGGCGATTCCGCCCTGGGCCCACAGGGTGGCGCCCGAGCTTATGTCGGCTTTGCTGATGACGCACACGCGCAGGTGCGGTGGTAAATTAAGCGCTACGGTCAGGCCGGCAGCGCCGCTGCCAATAATAAGAACATCATATTCGTAGGACTGTGGCATTGGGTCGATATCGCGGGCCATAATGTGGACGTGTATTGAACTAAACTTTGCGCTTGCTGTCTATTTGGCCTGAACGAACGCCGGAAAATACCGAATGACACAAGCCGATCAAGCCAGGGTCAGGTCGCTGGCCAGCCATAAGGGACACACTGCTGTTTCGTCGATGACATCCGATAAAGACTGGAGACCCGGTGAGCCGTCCGATAGCCAGACGGACCTGCAGCTAGTGCGCAAGGTCCGCCACGGCGATCGCGCTGCTTTTGACCTGTTGGTGGTGAAGTACCAGTCCAGGGTGGCTTCGATTATCAGCCGCTATGTGTACGACAGCCAGGAGGTCATGGATCTGGCGCAGGAAACCTTCGTCAAGGCGTATCGGGCCATTGATCGCTTTCGGGGTGACAGTGCATTTTACACCTGGCTGTACCGGATTGCCGTCAACACCGCAAAAAACCATCTTGATGCCAGAAGCCGCCGGCCTCAGGGTTCGTCGGATGTGGCGGATGCCGAGAATTTTGATGACGGAGGGCGCCTGCGGGATGTGGCGTCGCCTGAGCGGTTGTTACAGCGGGAGCAGTTGCAACGGGCGTTGAACGATGCCATCGCCAGGTTACCGGAGGAACTTCGGTCGGCGTTTCTGCTCAGAGAATATGATGGTCTGAGCTATGAGGATATTGCCCGGATTCTCGAATGTCCGATTGGAACGGTTCGTTCACGGATATTCAGGGCACGGGATGCAGTGGACCGCCATCTGGGGCCGCTGCTGAACCATTCAGAGACTTGAGCGAGGTTGCGTCTGATGGATGATCGTCTCAGAGAGACCCTGTCGGCGATGATGGATGATGAGGCCGATGAGCTGTCGGTTCGTCGCCTGTTGTCCCACTCTGATCAGAGTGACGTCTGTGAGCAGTGGCAGCGCTGGCAGCAGGTCCGGGACCTGATGCACGAAAATCATGGGCCGGTCAATGCCAGCCATATTGCCGCCGCTGTGCGGGACCAGCTCGACGGTCGGGCGGGCCCGGAGGCAGAGGAAGTGCCGGTACTGGCAGCGGTGGGTCGCCGGTGGCACATGCCGGTGGCGGCATTGATGGTACTGGCGCTGGTGGTGGGTTTTGGCGCCGGAGCGGGCTGGGAGGCCGGGTCGGCTGAGTCTCCGGCGCTGCTGGCCAGCCCGGCCGCCGGCAATGCCTTGCCGGGGGCCGTGGAAGAAGTGGCTCTGCAGCGTCTGGACGAGGAGCAACTGCAGCTCATGCGTCAGTATCTGCTTGAGCATGCGCAGAATAACAGTGTCGGCGCCGGCGGTGGTTCGGTCGGCTATGCCAGACTGGTCAGTGCCAGTGCTGGATACTAGATCTGGAGCAGGGCGAATGATGGCGCAGGCAGGCAACAGAGTCAGAATGGCCGGAGCAGCATTGATGCTGCTGGGGTTGTCGTTGCTGATGCCCGTGCAGGCGCAGGAGACTCAGCACCCGGCGACCGCCCTGGACTGGCTCGAGCGCATGGGGCCGGCACTGAATATGACGACCTACCGGGGGGTGTTTATTTATGCCCGGGGCGATCAGGTGCACTCCATGCGGATCGCTCATCGCTACCGGGATGGACAGGTAGAAGAGCGCCTGGTAATACAGGACGGCGGCAGTGGTGAGTTTGTCCGCAAAGGCGTCAATGTCGTGTGCGTATTGCCCGATCGCGGTCGTTTCAATCTGAATGAAGTTATTCCTTCCGGACCCTTTGCTGAAGCCTTTACCAGCCAGCTGATGCCGTTTGGTCAGTGGTATCAGCCCGAGGTGACCGGAGAGGACAGGGTGGCCGGGTACGATGTAATGACCATCACGCTGATGGCCCGGGATAGGCACCGGTACAGCCACCGCTTGTGGCTGGAGAAAGAGACCGGACTGCTGGTTAAAAGCCATGTCCGGGATGCTGAAGGCGAGGTGCTGGAGCATTTCCAGTTCACCCACCTTGAAATCACCAGCGATATCCCCGATACCGAATTTGAGGTACAGAGCCGGGGCCGGGAGATTGTCCGGACTCTGGAAACACCAGGTAATCCTAAACCGTCCATGCTTGCACGGATGAATGGCTGGACTCTCAACTGGCGGCCGGAAGGGTTTGAGCCCGCCGCGGCACCCCGTGCCAGACAGGGCAAGGCCATTGCCTTTTCTGATGGCCTGGCGGTATTTTCCGTGTTTGTTGAGCCGGTGGAACAGCTGAAAATGCCCACCGGTGCTTCGAGGATAGGTGCGACGACCGTTTATATGCGGGAGGTCTCTGTCCGCGATCAGGCGTTTTTGGTGGCGGTGGTGGGTGAGATACCTCCGGCCACAGCCCGGCAGGTAGCGGATGCGGTTGAGATCAGCGAAAACGCAGCCCTGGCGATGAAACCATGATCACCGAAACCGGCAAGGTAGTTGCCGTACAGGGGGGGCAGGCCTGGGTCCAGACAATCCGGCTCAGCGCCTGTCAAAGCTGCTCGGCCAGGGCCGGCTGTGGTCAGCGGGCCCTGGCGTCGGTGTCCGGGGGCCGGGCCAACCAGATTCTGGTCGCCAACCCGGTGGATGCCCGGGTGGGCGATGAAGTTGTTCTCGCCCTTGATGAGCAGTCCGTGCTGGCGGCGTCGCTGGCAGTCTACGGTGTTCCCTTGCTGTTGATGGTGCTGGGAAGCATCGGCGCCTGGCACTGGCTGGCGGCCACCGATCTTGCCGCCGTTACCGGTGCCCTGGCCGGGCTGGCTTCGGGTTTTCTTCTGGTGCGTCGCTGGCAGGCCCGGGCGGGTGACCGCTTTGAGCCGCGTCTTATCCGGATCAACCGTATCGCAACGGTCGATTGCCTGTAATCCTACCTGTTTTTAAGTTGAAAACGGGATTGCCGGCCACAAACTAAGCGACGGATCACTGTCAACACAGGGGGAATAGAATGTTGAGAATACACACAGACGCCGCCCGGCTTCCGGCTGTAGCGGCCGGGCCTGTGATGGGCGTGCTGCTGATGCTGTCGGCGCTGGTCTCGGTTTTCTGGAGCCAGGGTCTGGCGGCCCGGGATTTGCCGGATTTTACGAAACTGGTTGAGGAAAACTCCCGTGCGGTGGTCAACATCAGCACGGTCACCGAGCCGGAGAGTACGGGGTCGCGTTTTCACGGTACGCCTTTTGATGAGCGCCAGTTTGGACAGTTGCCCCCGTTTCTGCAGGAGTTTTTCCGCGGTCCCCAGTCTCCGTTCGGAGGCAGTCCTCATTCCCAGCAACCCCGCCGTTCCATGGGCTCCGGGTTTATTGTCTCCAAAGACGGTTATGTCCTGACCAATAACCACGTGGTTGAGGGCGCGGATGAGGTCATCGTTCGCCTTAACGATCGACGCGAATTCAAGGCCACCATTGTCGGGACAGACCCCCGGTCTGATATGGCGGTGCTGAAGATCGAAAATGGTGGCAGCCTGCCGGTGGTCAGCGTTGGCCGCTCCCGGGACCTGAAAGTCGGTGAGTGGGTGTTTGCCATCGGGTCGCCGTTTGGTTTCGACTACACCGTGACCGCTGGTATTGTCAGCGCCCTGGGCCGCTCTCTGCCGTCTGAGAACTACGTGCCTTTTATCCAGACCGATGTCGCCATTAACCCCGGTAACTCCGGTGGTCCTCTCTTTAATCTCGAAGGAGAAGTGGTCGGGATCAACTCCCAGATTTACACGCGTTCCGGTGGCTTTATGGGCGTATCGTTTGCCATTCCCATTGACGATGCCATGAATGTATTCCATCAGATCCGTGAAGACGGTGCCGTGTCCCGGGGCTGGCTGGGTGTGCTGATCCAGGAGGTTAACCGGGATCTGGCTGAGAGCTTTGGTCTTAAACGGCCGCGTGGCGCCCTGATTGCCGAAGTGATGGACGGCTCGCCGGCCCAGCAAGGCGGGTTGCGGTCGGGTGATATTGTGCTTGAGTACGACGGCGAAGAGATTCATCGCTCGTCGGATCTTCCGCCCATGGTGGGACGCACACCGGTGGGTGAGTCGGCTGAGCTGACCGTACTGCGCGAAGGCAGGGAAATCAGCCTGAGCCTCGAAATCGGACGGCTGCCCGAGGATGGCGAGGTTGCCCAGGCCCCGGCGTCGGGGGATAAGGGCGATGCCAATGCCAATCCGCTGGGGCTGGTGGTGGAGCCGCTCAGCGACGACATCGCCCGATCAGCTGGCGTTGAAGGGGGCGTTCTGGTGGCCGGCGTCAGTCGCGGTGCGGCCTATGAAGCAGGGATACGGCCGAGGGACATCATTACTGAAATCAACCGCAAGCAGGTGCGCTCGCCGGAGGAATTCCGCAAAGTGGTGGCGGGCCTGCCGGAAGACCGGGCGGTTGCGGTAAGAATTGTGCGACAGGGCCGGGCGATCTATCTGGTGATGAAACCCTGAGACTGAACGCCAGCTAATCCGGTATAAAAGCCCCCGACGCGATTTGCGACACTTTCGGGGGCTTTTTGCTATACTGCCCTGATCAAAAATAAATATGATGATGGCAGGGATTGCCGGCGATGATGAGCAAGAAGGAACTACCTATCCGCAAGCTTTTACAATTCCGGACCGCGTGGCTGGCCTGGGTTGTTCTCCTTGTTACTATTGCGATTACCCTTGCGCTCTGGCAACTCTCCATCCGGCTTGTGGAAGATCGCACCGAAGCCCGGTTTCGCACCCAGTCTTTGCAGCTGAAGACCGCCATTGAAGAACGGCTGTTGAACTACGAACAGGTGCTGGCAGGGAGTGCCGGACTGTTTGCCGTGAGCGGTGAGGTGACGCGTGAGCAGTGGCGGGAGTATGTGCGCCGGGTGGATATTAATCGTTATTATCCGGGCATAGAAGGGATCGGGTTTATTCAGCGCATCGGCGTCACCAGGATGGCGGATCATATTGCCTCGGTACGGGCCGAGGGCCTGAGTGACTATGGTGTCCGGCCTCTGGGTCAGGATCGTCATTATTATCCGGTGGTGTACCTCGAACCAGACACGGTTCGTAACCATCGCGCCCTGGGCTATAACGCCTGGACTGACCCTGTCCACCAGCTTGCGATGGAGCGGGCGCGGGACTCTGCCGCGCCCCGGGTCACCGGCAAAGTCGTTCTGGTACAGGAGTCGGTGGCAGACGATCAGGCCGGGTTCCTGATGTATTACCCTGTCTACCATGGCGGTGAGATTCCGGCGACTCAGTCAGAACGGCAGCTGATGTTATCGGGCTATGTGTTCAGCGCCTTCCGCACCAACAGCCTGCTTGACGGCATTGTCGGGTTGATTTCTCCCTTTCTGGATGTCCGCATCTACGATAACGGCACCGAAGCCCGCGACACCCTGATGTACGGATCCAATCTGGGGTCTCTGGAGAATGACTACAGTTTTGAGATGAGCCAGCGGGTGGTGCTGGGGGGCCGCGACTGGCTCCTTAAAACCCGGTCTACCCCCGCTTTTGATTATCTGGCCGCCGATCCGCGGCCGCCGATTGTACTGGGGGCGGGGCTGGCGATCAGCGGGTTGTTGTGGTTGTTCGTGCTGGCCCTGCTGCGCTCGCGCTGGATGGCCCAGACCAATGCCGGTCGTCATCGTGCGATCACTGAAGGTGCAGCAAACGTCACCCTGGTGTTGAGCGAAGACGGCGAGGCTTTGTATGCGAGCCCGTCGAGCAAGGATATTCTCGGCTTTGACCCGGATCAGGTGAGGGGTATGGAGCTGGAGCCGCTGGTTCATACCGACGACCTGCCGGCCCTGAAGCGAGGGTTTAAAGAGGCAGTCTTGGCACCGGGCAAACAGATGCCCGTGGTGCGGGCGAGGGTGCGGGATGCCGAGGGCAGCTGGCGGGATATGGAAGGTACGTTCACGGCCATGCTGGCGGTGCCGGGGGTCGAGGGCATTGTGCTCAGCCTGCGCGATCTTACCCAGTTGAAAGCGGCCCAGTCTGAATTGCATCGGCTGGCATTCTACGATCCTCTGACCGGCCTGGCTAACCGCCAGCTGTTTCGGGACCGGCTGGAGCATGTCGTACGTCGCTGCCGTCGTAACGGTGAGCCGGCGGCGCTGATGTTTCTGGACCTCGACGGCTTCAAGCGGATCAATGACACCCTGGGCCACGATGCCGGCGATGAGCTTCTGTGTCACGTGGCGCAGTGGCTCAGGGGGTGCATCCGGGAAGATGACTCCGTGGCCCGTCTGGGGGGTGATGAGTTTGTGGTGTTGTTATCGAGAATCAGCAGTGCCGACGCCGCCGGCCGGGTAGCGGAAACCATCCTCAGGCGGTTGTGCCAGCGGGTACGCCTTAGCGAACACGAAGTCGGCATTACGGTGAGCATGGGTATTACCCTGATTCCCGATGACAGCGAGGATGCCGGAACCCTGATGAAGTACGCTGATCTGGCGATGTACCGGGCGAAGGAGCTTGGGCGTAATAACTATCAGTTTTTTACGCCGGCCATGAACATCAAGGCGGCCAGACGGCTGATGCAGCAGGAAGAACTGGCTGCGGCGCTTAACGGCGATCGGTTTGTACTGCATTATCAGCCCAAAGTGGACCTGATCAGCCAGCGGGTTATCGGCGTGGAAGCGTTCCTGCGCTGGCATCACCCGGACAAAGGGCTGGTATCGGCTCAGCAGTTTATTACCCTGGCAGAAGAAACCGGGCTGATTATCCGCCTGGGTGAGCTGGCGTTACGGCAGGCCTGTATCCAGATACAGGCGTTGGCCCGGGCCGGGTTTGAGTCCCTCAAAATGGCGGTCAATTTTTCGGTACGACAAGTGATGGACCCGGGGTTTACCGATCTGATGCGCCGGGTCATCACAGAAACCGGCGTGTCGCCGGAACAGCTGGAGCTGGAAATGCCGGCGGAGCTGCTGAATGAAGACTCCCGGCAGGTCCACGAGGTGCTGACCGCTCTGAGCGATATGGGGATGTGCCTGATCCTTGACGATTTTGGAACGGGCTCCTGCTCACTGGCCACGTTACAGCAACTGCCGCTGGATGTGATTAAAATTGATCACCGATTCATTCGCGATATCCCCTATAATGTGAGCGCCACCGATGTGGCTGCGGCTGTGATCGCGCTGGCCCACAAGCTGCACCTGACTGTGGTTGCCGAGGGAATTGAAACCCTGCAGCAGCTCAGCTTCCTGAAATCGGCCGGCTGCGCCCAGGGGCAGGGCAATCTTTTCAGCTATCCGCTGGATGAAGATAGCCTGATAGGCTTCCTGATTCGCCAGTATGAGAAGCCGCTTATTTCCTGAACATGGAAATAACGGCCGGTAACCGGTAAAATCACGCCGTTCCCGGACCCCGCTACCGGCCTCTCCGGGCTCAATCCTACGTCTTATATGAGTAATCATTGTCTGTGACTGACCTGAGCCGAATTCGTAACTTTTCCATCATCGCCCATATTGACCACGGCAAATCCACGCTGGCCGATCGTTTCATTCAGAGCTGCGGGGGCCTGAGCGAGCGCGAAATGGCTGAGCAGGTGCTGGACTCCATGGATCTGGAGCGGGAGCGGGGCATCACCATCAAGGCCCAGAGTGTCACGCTCAGTTACACCGCCCGTGATGGTGAAACCTACCGGCTGAACTTTATCGATACGCCGGGCCACGTTGATTTTTCCTACGAGGTCTCGCGCTCGCTGTCTGCGTGTGAAGGCGCCTTGCTGGTGGTGGATGCCGGTCAGGGTGTTGAAGCCCAGTCGGTCGCCAACTGTTACACGGCCATTGAACAGGGGCTTGAAGTGGTCCCGGTTCTGAACAAGATGGATCTGCCTCAGGCCGAGCCGGAGCGGGTCGCGGCCGAGATCGAGGATATCATTGGTATCGAGGCCCAGGACGCTGTGCGCTGCAGTGCCAAGAGCGGGCTCGGTGTTGAAGACGTGATTGAGGATCTGATCCGCCGCATTCCGCCGCCCGAGGGCGATCGTTCGGCACCCTTGCAGGCACTGATCATCGACTCCTGGTTTGATAACTATCTGGGCGTTGTGTCGCTGGTGCGGGTCAAGCACGGGGTGTTACGCAAGGGCGACAGGATTGTCATCAAGTCGACCGGTAAAGCCTGGAATGCGGACAAGGTGGGTATCTTCAGACCCAAACCCACCGACACCGATATCCTTGAGGCAGGCGATGTCGGTTTTGTCGTGGCCGGGATCAAGGACATCCACGGTGCCCCGGTAGGCGATACCATCGTGCACCAGAAATTTGCTACGGAAACCCCCATGCTGCCGGGTTTCCAGAAGATCAAACCCCAGGTATACGCCGGTATGTTCCCGGTCAGTGCCGACGATTATGACGATTTCCGGGATGCCCTGGAAAAGCTGACTCTGAACGACGCGTCGTTGTTCTTCGAGCCGGAAAACTCCGATGCGCTGGGTTTTGGTTTCCGCTGCGGTTTTCTGGGAATGCTCCATATGGAGATTATTCAGGAGCGCCTGGAGCGGGAGTATGACCTCGACCTGATCACCACAGCGCCTACGGTCATCTACGAAGTGGTCACCAGAAAGGGTGAGACACTGTCGGTGGACAACCCGTCACGCTTGCCGGATATTGGTTCGATTGAGGAAATGCGCGAACCCATCGTAGAGGCCAGCATCCTGGTACCTCAGGAGCATCTGGGGAACGTGATCGCCCTGTGTGAAGAAAAACGCGGTGTGCAGAAGAGCATGAACTTCATGTCGACGCAGGTCCAGGTCATCTACGAGCTGCCCATGGCAGAAGTGGTGATGGATTTCTTTGACCGGGTCAAGTCGGCCAGTCGCGGGTTTGCATCGCTGGATTACCAGTTCGTGCGCTTTCAGCCGGCCAACCTGGTCCGTCTGGACGTGCTGATCAACGGTGAGCGGGTGGATGCACTTGCACTGATCGTGCATAAGGATCAGTCCCACCGCAAAGGCCGTCAGCTGATCGAGAAGATGAAAGAGCTGATCCCCAGGCAGATGTTTGATATCGCTATCCAGGCGGTTATCGGGGCTCAGGTTGTTTCCCGGGTAACGGTCAAGGCGTTGCGTAAGAACGTAACGGCCAAGTGTTACGGTGGCGACGTCAGCCGTAAGAAAAAGCTGCTTCAGAAGCAGAAGGAAGGCAAAAAACGTATGAAGCAGCTGGGCAATGTTGAAGTGCCTCAGGAAGCGTTTCTTGCCGTATTGAAAGTCGACAATTAACCACTAAGGCGCCCGGATGGACATTGATTTTCCGCTGGTACTGGTAATTCTGACGTTGGTAACCGGTGTGATCTGGCTTGCCGACAAGCTGGTTCTGAGAAAACGGCGCCTGGCGGCTGCCGGAGCAGAAGGCTCCCCGGACGAGACCACCCGGGACGCCGAAACGGCAGAGCCCTGGCTGGTGGACCTGAGCCGGTCGTTCTTCCCCGTGCTGGCGGTGGTGCTGGTGTTGCGTTCGTTCCTGATCGAGCCGTTCCAGATTCCCTCCGGTTCGATGCTGCCGACCCTGGAGGTGGGCGACTTTATCCTGGTGAACAAATACGCCTATGGTCTGCGCCTGCCGGTTGCGGGTACCAAAGTCGTGGATATCGGTGATCCGGAGCGCGGAGATGTCATGGTGTTCCGTTACCCCGAGGATGGCACCACCAACTACATCAAGCGGGTGGTCGGACTGCCGGGCGACCACGTGCGGTATCGTGACAAGCAGCTGTTTATCAACGATCAGGCCGTCGCCCGCAACTTTGTTGCCCGGCTGCCCCCGATGGAACGCTGGCGTGAGCAGCTGGGCTCTGCAGAACATGATGTCTACCTGACCATGGGGCGCGTGAGCGGCACCGGTGAGGGCGAGTGGGTGATCCCGGAGGGGCATTACTTTGTCATGGGCGATAACCGTGATAACAGTAACGACAGCCGTTTCTGGGGTACCGTGCCCGACGAGCTGGTGGTGGGCAAGGCGTTTGCGATCTGGATGCACTGGGAATCCCTGACCAGCCTGCCATCCTTTGATCGGGTAGGTGGTATTGAGTAGTTCCCTGTTCCGGAGATAAAAAAGAATGACTAACGAGATTTCTGCCAACCTGCACCACCAGCGGGGCGGGGCGCTGGTGATGATGATTGTCGCGCTGTTCTTTGGCGGGTTGCTGATGCTTGCCATCAAGATCGGCCCGGCCTATATCGACGATCTGACCATCCAGGAAGCTCTGGAAGGGCTGGACGGAACCGAGGGTCTGGCCCAGATGGCACCGGCACAGGTTCGTACACTGATTAACAAACGCTTGAGCGTCAATAATGTCCGCGGCTTTGATGCCAGAAATATTACCGTTGAGAAAAACGGTGAGTTGGTGGTGATCAAGGTGGACTATGAGGTTCGCAACAACATCATGGGAAATGTGGACGCTGTGGTTCACTTCCAGCACGAGTATGAGTTAGAGGGCAAGTGAATTCACAACCAGATCTTGATCAGTTACAGCGCCGGATCGGCTATCAGTTCAGAGAACCTGAGCGGTTACTGCTGGCCCTTACCCACCGTAGCTTCGGCAACCAGAATAACGAGCGGCTGGAGTTTCTGGGTGATTCCATCGTTAACATGGTGATCGCCGAATACCTGTATATCCATTTCAAGAAGGCCCGTGAAGGCCAGCTGAGCCGGTTACGGGCGCGCCTGGTAAAAGGGGTGACGCTGGCTGAGATCGGTCGCGAGTTCGAACTGGGCAAGTACCTTCGCCTGGGTTCCGGCGAGCTGAAAAGTGGTGGTTACCGCCGGGAATCCATTCTTGCCGACGCGGTCGAGTCCATCATTGGTGCGATCTACCTGGACAGCGATTTCGATACCTGTCGTGAACAGGTGCTACGCTGGTTCAGGGAGCGGCTGGCCAATCTGGATATTCAGGATACCCAGAAAGACCCGAAAACCCGTTTGCAGGAATACCTTCAGTCACGGCAGTTTCCGCTGCCCCGGTACGAAGTGATTTCGGTAGACGGGGAAGCCCACAACCAGACCTTCCATGTATCCTGTGCCCTGCAGTCTCTGGACCGCAAAACCACAGGTACCGGCAGCAGCCGTCGTATTGCTGAGCAACAAGCCGCCCGTAATGCTCTTAAACAGCTGGGCGTGGAGAATAACTGATGAGTGAACTGATGCGCCCGACCAACCCCGACAGCCGGTGTGGCTTTGTGGCGATCGTGGGACGACCGAACGTTGGCAAGTCCACCCTGCTCAACCACATTCTGGGCCAGAAGCTGAGCATTACCTCGCGCAAGCCCCAGACCACCCGTCACCAGGTGCTTGGCATCAAGACAGAGGGCCCGGTACAGGCCGTGTACGTGGACACCCCGGGAATGCACGAGGAGGAGCCCCGTGCCTTGAACCGGTACATGAACAAAGCCGCGGCTTCGGCGCTCATCGGAGTGGATGTTGTGGTCTTTGTGGTGGACCAGCTGACCTGGACCAGCGCCGATGAGCTGGTACTGGAAAAACTCCGGCGGGTTAAGTGCCCGGTCATTCTCGCCGTTAACAAGGTGGACAAGCTCCCCGACCGGGATCGTCTGCTGCCTCATCTCGAAACCCTGGCGGGTAAACGCGAGTTTGCCGAGATCATTCCACTGTCTGCCCTGAAAGAAACCAATCTGCAGCCCCTGGAAGACGCCGTCAGCCGCTATCTGCCGGAGAGTGTGCACTTTTATCCGGATGATCAGATTACCGATCGTACCGAGCGTTTTCTGGCGTCTGAGATCGTGCGCGAGAAGATCACCCGCCAGTTGGGGGCCGAATTACCCTATTCCGTGGCCGTCGAGATCGAAGAGTTCAAGCACCAGGGGAAAACCCTGCACATCTCCGCACTGATCCTGACCGAACGGGAAGGCCAGAAGAAGATCATCATCGGCGACAAGGGTGATCGCCTGCGCCAGATCGGCCAGGAAGCACGGCTTGATATGGAGCGGATGTTCGACTCCAAGGTGATGCTCCGGTTATGGGTCAAGGTCAAGCGCGGCTGGGCTGACAGTGACCGCGCGCTCAAAAGCCTGGGCATGGGCGACTTTTGAGCCGCCATCGTGGCCTCGGGTAAGCAAGGAGTTCAGCAAGAGCCCGCCTATGTGATACACCGGCGTCCCTGGCGGGAGACCGCGCTGATGGTGGAGCTGTTTACCCTCAATCACGGCCGGATGACCCTCGTGGCCCGGGGGGCGGCCGGCATCCGGAGCCCGCTCAAGGCACAGCTGCAACCGTTTCAGCCACTGCTGGTGGATTGGGCCGGTCGCAGCGACATGAAAACCCTGGTGCAGCTTGAAGTCCGCTCGGCACCGGTGCTCAAGCATACCCTGGCGCTCTACAGCGGGTTGTACATCAACGAGCTGCTGCAGCGCATTTTGCCCGCCGCCGATCCCTATCCGACACTTTTTGCCAGTTATATCGAGGCCTTGCAGGCACTCAGCGGACTTACAGAGCGAGACCAGCTGGAACCCGTTCTGCGGCGCTTTGAGCAGGCGTTCTGTTCCGCCCTCGGCTATCAGTTCGCCTGGGATCAGGCCACCGACAGCGGGCTGCCGGTGGTGCCAGGCGGCTTGTATGGATACGACCCGGTACAGGGAATTGTTTCTGACAGCAGTGACAGTGCCCGTGTTACCCGGCTTCCCGGCCACGTTCTGCAGGCACTCGCCGCCGGTGATTATACCGGTGCGGACAGCCGCCGGGTCGCAAAACGGGTAATGCGGGTACTGATAGACTATCTGTTGCAGGGCAAACCTCTGCACAGCCGTAACCTTTTCAGTCAGAGTGTTTCATCATCAGGGAGAAATCCATGAACCCCAGAGTGTTGCTTGGAGTCAATATCGATCATGTGGCCACCCTCCGGCAGGCCCGGGGCACGCGCTATCCGGATCCGGTGCAGGCCGCACTGATGGCGGAAGAAGCCGGCGCTGACGGTATTACGATTCATCCGCGGGAAGACCGCAGGCATATCCAGGATCGGGATGTGCTGTTATTGAAAGAGACGCTGCAAACCCGGATGAACCTTGAGATGGCCGTTACCGATGCCATGCTGGCGTTTGCCCGCCAGGTGCGGCCGGAGTGTGTTTGTCTGGTCCCGGAAAAACGGGAAGAGCTGACCACCGAGGGTGGTCTGGATGTGAAGGGACAGGAAGCGAGAGTGGCCAGGGCCTGTGAGCAGCTGGCAGACCTGGGCTCGGAAGTGTCATTGTTCATCGATCCGGATCCGGTTCAGATTGATGCTGCCGTGCGCTGCGGGGCTCCGGTCATTGAATTGCACACGGGTGAGTACGCCGAAGCCGGAACACCGGAACAGGTTGAGGCGTCGTTCCGCCAGGTTGCAGATGCGGTTGCCTATGCCCGCAGCAAGGGGCTGATTGTGAACGCCGGCCATGGCCTGCACTACCACAACACCGAGCGCATTGCGGCGATCCCGGGGATCAATGAGCTGAATATCGGGCACGCCATTATTGCCCGGGCGGTATTCACGGGGCTGAAAGAGGCGGTCCAGGCCATGCGGGCGATTCTGGATAATGCCCGGCGCTAGCTTCGCGGTACCGAGGCTGGCACCAGCCGCTCCCGGAACAGCTGCTGCCAGTCAGTCTGCTCGCTCCAGGCCTGAAGGCGCTGCATGGCCGCCAGCAACTGATCTTTCTGTATCTCAAGATCGTCAGCCTCGCGCTTGAGAGCGGTTTCAAAGCGGTTGGTAACCGTGCGCAGGTCCGGTACGCCACAATAACGGGTCGCACCGTGCAGTTTGTGTACCCGCTCCAGCAACAGCGCCAGTTGCTGGTTTTCCCACAGTTCCGGAATGATCTTCAGGTCTGCCTGCATCTGTTCCAGCAGCATGCTGAACAGTTCTTCTGCCAGGTCTGCCTTGCCGGCCGCCAGTTCCACGCTCTCATCAATGCTTACACAGTCTTGCTGGGTCCGCCGGTTGGACGGCCGGAGGCTGCGGCGGGTATCCCGCACCTCGGAGATCTTGTATCTGGGGGCTGAGCCGGCACATTCGTAGCCGGTGAACTCCCGCACCAGTTCGACCAGCTGGGCGCTGTTGATGGGCTTTGGCATGTAACCGTCGAAACCTTGCCTGGCCAGCTTTTCCTGCTCATCGGCCAGCGCGTGTGCGGTCAACGCAATGATCGCGGTCTGGTGGGAACCCGAGTTCAGTGATCGAATGCGGGCGGTGGTTTCGACGCCATCCATGCCGGGCATCTGCAGATCCATGAAAATCAGGTCAAAGGGTTCCTGGCGGGCCTTGGTCAGTGCTTCAAAACCGCTGGCCGCGCCTTCCGCGTCCAGCTGATAGTCCTTGAGCAGGGTCATCACCAGCTTCAGGTTGGCTTCGTTATCATCCACGGCAAGAATGCGGGGAATGCGGCCGGGCCCGGCCGGCGCAAACACCGGTGTACTCTGGTGCAGGGCGCTGCGGGCAGAGTGTATGCCATGGATCAGCAGCAGGAGTTCATCGTAAAGCGGTTCCCGGCAGACAGGCTTGGTCAGGTGCCCGCTGGCCAGCCCGGACAAGGGCAGTTCGTGGGTTTCCAGGGTTGGTGTCAGCAACAGCGTGCGACAGTCCCGCTCGACTTCCAGGCTGCGCACCAGGCTGGTGTACTGGCTGGAGTTGAGCAGATGCCGGGTGACGCCGATCAGGGCAACGCCATAGCCCTGCTGCAGGCGCTGCGATTCTTCAACCTGCTCCAGAAGCGCACCCGCAGAGGCGACCCGGTCAACCACCACGCCCCATTCCCGAAGCAGGTGCTCTACCGCCAGGCCGGTTGTCTTCTGGTGCTCCAGATAGATCACGCGTTCACCCTTGAGCGCATCCCGGGGGAAGGCACCGGTCGTGGCCACCGACAGCTCGGTAGTGAGGGTAAACCAGAAGGTCGAACCCTGGCCCAGCTCGCTTTCCAGCCCGATGTTGCCCCCCATTTCTTCAACCAGACGCTTGGAGATCGCCAGGCCCAGGCCGGTGCCGCCATACTGTCGGGCGGTGGAGGCATCGGCCTGGCTGAAGGCGTTGAATAACGACTGCTGCTGGGCCCGGGAAAGACCAACCCCGGAGTCGCTGACGCTCAGGCGCAGGGTGATCCTGTTGTTTTCCTTGTCTTCGTCTTCAAGGCTGGCGCGCAGGACCACTTCGCCGGTTTGAGTGAACTTGATGGCGTTGTTCACCAGATTGGTGATCACCTGTTTGACCCTCAGCGGGTCGCCCATAATGCTATCGGGCACATCGTTGTACACCAGGGGTACCAGGTCCAGGCTTTTGGCATGGGCCGCCGGGGCCAGCATCACCATCACTTCTTCCACGATGTCCCGGAGCCGGAAAGGGACACGGTCGAGAATCAGCTTGCCGGCCTCGATTTTCGAGAAGTCGAGAATGTCGTTGATGATGGTGAGCAGAATCTCGGATGACCGGCGGATAGTGTTCAGGTGGTCGCGCTGCTGTCGGGGCAGGGGGCTCTTCAGCAGCAGCTCGGTAAAGCCGATGATCCCGTTCAGCGGCGTGCGGATCTCGTGGGACATATTGGCCAGGAACTCGGACTTGGTCCGGCTGGCTTCGAGCGCTTCCTTGCGGGCAAAGTCCAGCTCGATGTTCTGGATCTCAATGGTTTCCAGTGTTTCCCGCAGGTCACTGGTGGCCTGGTCAATGTTCTGCTGCATCTCGGCCTGGGCCTGGCTCAGCTCTGCCGCCATTTCATTCAGGCCGGATTCCAGCAGTTCGAATTCGGGACCGGCCCGGGTATAGACACGGGTTTCAAGTTTGCCTTCCTTCAGCCGGGCCACCGCTTCGTTGAGCTGGAACACCGGGTCGATAAAGGCCCGGCTCAAACGCAGAGAGACCACCAGGCTGAGCGCACAACCACCAAGCACCAGCAGCAGGGAGATGAGCAGTGCCTGATACGTTTCTTTCTGGGTACGGATATGGGACATTTCCACCGCCACCCAGCCCAGCGGTTCGGCGGGGCCGGCTGATGCCCCCGAAGCGTCCGGGTCAAGGAAGGTTTCGAGCCCCAGGTCCTGCAGATAGACGGGGGTGACATACCGGGTACTGTGAGGCGACTCCAGTCTGGCGGCCCGGGCCTGCATCAGGGCCTCGGAGGGTATTGGGCCGGTACCGCCGGGCCCGCTGTGCAGCAGGCGTTCGCCGTCGCTGCCAAAGAAGGTGATGGAGCGGACATCCTGTTCTTCGAGCAAGGCATTCGAAAGGCTGTTGAGCAGGCTCCGGTTGGCGGTAAACAAGCCGTATTCTGAGGCCGCTGAGAGCTGGCGGGACAAGGATTCGCCCCGGTCACTCAACAGGTAATCTATGTTCTGTACCCACCGGTAAGTAAAAAACAGGCCAAGCAACAGGGCAGTCAGAAGGGTAGGGACGAGGGTCACTACCAGCACTTTTCTTCTTATACCCCAACGCCGCATACTGTGTCCCCGTCAGTTCTAGGATTCCGGTGTTGTCCTGCCAGCCTCTTGCCGGGCGTTTGTCAGCCAGCATAGATGATCCGGATCGGAATGACTGCAGCGGCCATCCCGCGTATCATTCAAAACCGAAATTGTATCACAGGGTTTGAGTATGATTTTCCCCACCATTGAAGATTATGTCGGCCATACGCCACTGGTGCGTTTACAGCGGTTACCTGGCAATACGTCCAATGTGATTCTGGCCAAACTGGAAGGGAACAACCCCGCGGGTTCCGTGAAAGACCGGCCGGCCATCAGCATGATCCAGGAAGCAGAGCGCCGGGGTGAGATCCAGCCCGGGGACACCCTGATCGAAGCCACCTCCGGTAACACCGGAATTGCACTGGCCATGGCCGCTGCGATCAAAGGCTATCGCCTGGTGCTGATCATGCCGGACAACCTCAGCGAGGAGCGCCGGGCGTCCATGCGTGCCTACGGTGCAGAGGTGGTTAACGTCACCCGTGAAGAGGGCATGGAGGGGGCCCGGGACCTGGCCATAAAAATGGAAGCAGAGGGCAAGGGCAAGGTGCTGGACCAGTTCAGTAACCCGGATAACCCGCTGGCCCATTATTGTTCAACCGGTCCGGAAATCTGGGAGCAGACCCAGGGTACGGTCACGCACTTTGTCAGTTCCATGGGGACCACCGGCACCATCATGGGGGTGTCCCGTTATCTGAAAGAACGGAATCCGGATGTTCAGGTGATCGGCCTGCAACCCGAAGACGGCGCGTCAATCCCCGGCATCCGTCGCTGGCCCGAAGCCTACCTGCCAAAAATCTACGAAGCCACCCGGGTGGATAAGGTGCTGGATATCAGTCAGCAGGATGCAGAAGACACCATGCGGGCGCTGGCCCGGAAGGAAGGCATCTTCTGCGGAGTGTCCTCCGGAGGCGCTATCGCCGCAGCGCTGAAACTGTCCGCTCAGGTTGAAAACGCGGTGATCGTAGCCATTATCTGTGACCGCGGTGACCGCTATCTGTCGACCGGTGTCTTCCCGGGCGCCTGAACTGCCAATTGAAAAGAGAACAGCCATTATGAGTAAGCGCCGCCGGAAGGTTCTGCCGCAGGAGCCCGTGCGTTGTATTATTGAGTCCCTCGGCCATGATGGCCGTGGCATTGCCCGTACCGGGGGGAAAGTCCAGTTTGTGGACGGCGCCCTGCCGGGAGAGACGGTGATGGGCAAAGTCGTCGGTTCCCGCAGCAAGTTCGACGAGTTGCGTACGCTGGAAGTGCTGGAGCCTGTGCCCGAGCGCCAGCAGCCACCCTGCGATTTTGCAGACCTGTGCGGCGGCTGCAGCCTGCAGCACATGAGCCCGGATGCCCAGATCCGGTTCAAGGAAAATACCCTTCGGGAGCACTTTGCCCATTTTGGCGGCATACAGCCAGAGCAGTGGGAGGCACCCTTGCGCTCCCCCGAGACCCTGGGCTACCGGCGCAAGGCACGGCTCGGTGTGCGTTATGTGAAAGCGCGGGAGTCTGTCCTGGTGGGCTTCCGGGAAAAGCGTAACAGCTTTCTGACCGATATTGACGAGTGCATTGTGCTCGACCCCCGGATCGGGCAGCGCATCATGCCGTTGCGGAACCTGCTACACAGCCTGGCGGCCTACAGCCGGATTGCCCAGGTTGAAGTCGCCTGCGGGGATGATGCCGCCGCCATGGTGTTCCGCAACATGGATGAGCTGGTGCCGGAAGACCGGGAAAAGCTGATTGCTTTCGGCCAGGCCCACGACTTGCATATCTATCTGCAACCCAAAGGGCCGGATACGGTACACAGAATCTGGCCGGAATCGGCCGGTCGGCAGGATGAGCGTCTGCAGTACCGTTTGGATGAATTTGATCTGACCCTGCAGTTTCATCCGATGGACTTTACTCAGGTAAATGCCGGCATCAACCGCGATATGGTACACCGGGCTGTTGAATGGCTGGAGGTTCAGCCCGGTGAGCGGGTGCTGGACCTGTTCTGTGGCCTGGGTAATTTTACCCTGCCGCTGGCCCGCACCGGTGGCCGGGTTGTCGGGGTTGAAGGTGACAGTGCGATGGTGGTGCGTGGCCGGGAAAACGCCCGCCTGAACGGGCTGGATAATGTTGAGTTTTTCGGTGCCGATCTGCATGGTGATTTTACCGGTCAGAGCTGGGCCAAAGAAGGTTTTGACAAGATTCTTATCGACCCGCCGCGTTCCGGTGCTGAGGACATCTGCAAGTACCTCACCGCGTTCGGGGCCGGCCGGATCGTGTATGTTTCCTGCAACCCGGCGACTCTGGCCCGGGATGCCGCTGTGTTGGTGAGTAACGGCTACCGGCTGGTCCGTGCCGGGGTGATGGACATGTTCCCACATACCACCCATGTGGAATCCATTGCCCTGTTTGAGCGCGACCTGTCGTAACCGGTGAGCATCCCGACCCGCTCGGAACGGCCGCAGCAGGAGCGAACATTAACAGGTAACAGATTGTTATGGTCAAAGTAAGGGAAGAGTACGGCGTCACCGGTAGCGGCGACGTCGATATCGACCGGTGGGTCCGGCATATTGCCGGGCAGACTCGCCTGGATGACCCTGAGCAGTTACGCCGGGCATGTGAGAAAGCCAGGCAGATTGCGGTTCAGGCTTACCGGGAAGACCGCCTGTGGGCTCCGGGTGCCAGCAGTTTTCGTACCGGCCTGGAAATGGCACAGGTGCTGGCCGAGCTGCATATGGATCAGGCCAGTCTGGTTGCCGCTGTGCTTTACCGCGCGGTACGCGAAGAGCGGGTGACCCTGGACGAGATTCGCAGGGAATTCGGGGAAGAAGTTGCCGGGTTGATCAATGGTGTTCAGCAGATGGCCGCCATCTCTTCCATACATCATCCGCTCAAGGGTAATGTGCTGGGTCAGAGTGAAGGTCAGCTCGATAACGTGCGCAAAATGCTCGTTACCATGGTCGACGACGTCCGGGTGGCCCTGATCAAGCTGGCGGAGCGCACCTGCGCCATCCGTGCGGTCAAGGATGCGCCGGCTGAAAAGCGTATGCGTGTGGCGCGGGAGGTTTTTGATATCTATGCGCCGCTTGCCCATCGCCTGGGCATCGGGCATATCAAGTGGGAGCTGGAAGATCTGTCTTTCCGCTATCTGCATGCCTCGGCGTACAAGAAAATCGCCAGGCTGCTGGACGAAAAGCGCCTTGACCGTGAAGACTACATCCGGGGCGTACTCGATACGTTGCACACCGAGTTGCAGGCGTTTGGCATCAAGGCAGAGCTGAGCGGGCGGGCCAAGCACATCTACAGCATCTGGCGAAAAATGCGGCGTAAGGGCATTGATTTTTCCCAGGTCTACGATATCCGGGCGGTCCGGATTCTGGTGCCGGAAGTGCGGGATTGCTACGCCGCACTGGGGATCGTGCATACCCTGTGGCGCCACATCCCCAACGAATTCGACGACTACATCGCCAACCCCAAGGAAAACGGGTACCAGTCCCTGCACACAGCCGTGATCGGCTCAGAAGGCCGGGTGATGGAGGTACAGATCCGTACCCATGCCATGCACGAGGAAGCCGAACTCGGAGTCTGTTCCCACTGGCTGTACAAAGGGACAGACGTCAACAACAAGTCCAGCGGATACGAAGCCAAGATTAACTGGCTGCGACAGGTGCTGGAATGGCAGGAAGAGCTGGGTGACCTCTCTGGGCTGGCAGATCACCTGAAATCCGATGTTGCCTCAGACCGGGTGTATGTGTTCACACCCGATGGTCACGTGGTGGACCTGCCTCAGGGTGCAACGCCGGTGGATTTCGCCTATCGGGTGCATACCGAGATCGGGCATGCCTGCCGGGGTGCACGCATCAACAGCCGGATTGTACCGCTGACCTACCCGCTGAAAACCGGCGACCAGGTGTCGATCCTGACCTCCAACAACCCGGCCCCCAGCCGGGACTGGCTCAACCCGAGTCTGGGCTACATCCAGACCTCCCGGGCCCGTGCCAAGGTGACTCACTGGTTCAAGCAGCAGGACCGCGACCGAAACGTGGCCGACGGCCGTGCGATCCTCGAAGACGAGTTCAAGCGCCTGTCCCTGTACGAGGTGGACCTGCTGGAGCTTGCGAAAAAGGTCAACTATCACTCAACGGAAGATATGTTTGCGGCGGTGGGTGCGGGGGACCTGCGCCCGACCCACGTGGCAAACGTTGCCCAGCAATTGCTGGAGCCGAAAACCGAGCAGCTGGACCTTAAACTCACGGGTCATCGCAAGAAGCCCTACGATACCGAGCCGGATATTCAGATTCTCGGCGTCGGCAAGCTCAAAACCCAGGTGGCCAAATGCTGCAAACCCCTGCCCGGGGATGCGATCGGTGGCTACATCACCGTGGGCCGGGGGGTGACCGTGCATCGTCAGGATTGCATGACGTTCCTGCACCTGAAAGAGCTTGAGTCCCATCGGATCATTGAAGTGAGCTGGGGTGGTAAACCGCTGGCGGTGTACCCGGTGGATATCGAAATCGAGGCCTACGACCGGTCGGGCCTGTTGCGCGATATTACCCAGGTGCTGTCGGCGTCCCGAAGTGATGTTCTGTCCCTGAACACCCAGACCAACAAGGATGAGAACACCGCCACCATGACGGTTACGGTTGAGATCTCGAGCCTGGAACAACTGGCCCGGTTGCTGGCGCAGATCCGTAACCTGCCGAACATTATCGACGTAAAGCGAAAACGCGGATGAGTTACACCCTGGATGACCTGAGAACACTGATGGCAAGGCTCCGGGACCCGGACACCGGGTGCCCGTGGGATACCCGGCAGACGTTCGCCAGTATCGTGCCCCATACTATTGAAGAAGCCTACGAGGTGGCCGATGCCATAGAGCAGGGCGACCCCGGCCAGATCCGGGATGAGCTGGGGGATCTGCTGTTTCAGGTGATCTTCTATGCCCGCATGGGCGAGGAAGACGGCTGGTTTGACCTTGATGCCATTGTGGACAACCTGGTGTGCAAGCTGCTCCGTCGCCACCCGCATGTGTTTCCGGAGGGCACGCTGGAGAGCCGGATCGACCCCGATAACCGCCCGGATGAAGCCTGGATCAAAGAAAGCTGGGAGCGCATCAAGGCGGAAGAGCGAGCCGCCAGGCCGGGTGGTACCGACGATGGCCCGGTCAGCCGGCTCGATGGTGTGGCCCGGGCGCTGCCGGCCATCGCCCGTGCCGAAAAGCTCCAGCGCCGGGCGGCACGGCATGGCTTTGACTGGCCCGATATCGGCCCGGTGTTTGACAAGCTGCACGAAGAGATTGATGAGCTGAAAGAGGCCTGGCAGCACGCCCAAGCCGGTACCGGTGATGCCGATGCGGTTGAGGATGAGCTGGGCGACCTGTTGTTTGTCTGCGTTAACCTTGCCCGTTTTATGAAGGTAAACCCTGAACAGGCGCTGAAGCGCACCAATCGGAAGTTTGAGCTCCGGTTCCGGGCGATCGAGCGGATACTGGCCGGGGAAGGGCGGGACATGGATGAGGAAAGCCTGGAAGCCCTGGACGCCATCTGGCAACAGGTAAAGGGCGTTGAGAAGGAGTAGCGCCAGGGCCGGATAGACTTTGCGTGATAATCCTTAGTATCGTGGTTGTCTGTTGTTTACGCGTTAAATAAGGACCCTCCTGTGACTGAACTGCATCCGGATCTCAGAGAAAACGTACGTTTGATGGGGGAGCTGCTCGGGCAGAGCATTCTTCAGCAGCCGGGCCGGGCGTATTTCGATCTGATCGAGCAGATCCGCGCAGCCGCCAAGAGCGACCGCCGGCAGGAGAGCGGGTCCGGCCAGCGCCTGGAAACCCTGCTCAGACAGCTCAGTGATGACGAGCTGGTGCCGGTTACCCGGGCCTTCAATCAGTTTCTTAACCTGGCCAACCTGGCCGAGCAGTACCACGGTATTCGTCGCAAGCAGGGCCATTCCTCTGATCTCATGGTGGAGTCGCTGAGTGAGGTTTTCGAACGTCTGAAAGCCGGCGGTGTGGATCCCGGGGAGTTGCATCGCCGCGTGGCCGAGCTGCGGGTTGAGTTTGTGCTCACCGCCCACCCCACCGAAATTGCCCGTCGTACCCTGATTCTCAAGTACGACGAGATGTCTGAATGCCTGGCACGGCTGGACCACGATGATCTGCTGCCTTCTGAGCAGACCGAAATCACCGGGCGGCTGGCTCAGCTTATTGCCGAAGCCTGGCACACCGATGAGATCCGCCATGAGCGTCCGACTGCGGTGGATGAGGCCAAGTGGGGCTTTGCGGTTATTGAAAACAGCCTGTGGCTGGCGCTGCCCGGATTTCTCCGCAGCCTGGACGCCGCTCTGGAAGAGGCGACTGGCCAGGGGCTGCCGCTCGGGGCCGCGCCGGTGCAGGTGGCGTCCTGGATGGGCGGGGACCGGGACGGCAACCCCAATGTGACCCATGAGGTGACTCGTGAGGTGTTCCTGCTCGGACGCTGGATGGCGGCGGACCTTTACCTGCGCGATATCCAGTCACTGCGGGCGGAGCTGTCGATGTGGCAAGCCAGCGATGAGCTGCTGCAGGAGGTGGGCGACTCTCCGGAACCCTATCGTATTGTGCTTGCCCGCCTGAGGGAGCGCCTGGTGCGAACCCGGGACTGGGCTGAAGCCATGATCAGGGGCGAGCCCGCCGACGCCACCGGTATCCTGTTTGAGAACGAGGACCTCACCGCACCGCTGGAATTGTGTTACCGCTCGCTGGTGGCCTGCGGTCTGGAGCATCTGGCCAAAGGGCCGTTGCTGGATACGATTCGCCGGGCCCATACCTTCGGTTTGCCGCTGATTCGTCTCGACATTCGTCAGGAAGCCACCCGGCATACCGAAGCCGTGGCCGAAATGGTTTCCTATCTGGGCCTGGGGGACTACCTGTCCTGGTCTGAGCAAACGCGTCAGGAGTTCCTGCTTAAGGAGCTGCAGGGGCGCAGGCCGCTGGTGCCTCGTAACTGGCAGCCGTCTGAGCCCGTGCGTGAAGTGCTGGCAACCTGTGAGGTGGTGGCACAGCAGCCCCCGGAAGCCCTGGGCTCCTATGTGATTTCCATGGCCAGCAGTCCCTCGGACGTACTGAGCGTGATCCTGCTTTTGCGGGAATCCGGAGTGCAGTTTCCGGTGCGGGTCGTGCCGCTGTTTGAAACCCTCAGCGATCTTCAGGGAGCGCCGGACAGTATGGCGGCCCTGTACCAGCTGGACTGGTACCGGGAATATTGCCAGGGCCGTCAGGAGGTGATGATTGGTTACTCGGATTCGTCTAAAGATGCCGGCCAGCTGATGGCGGCCTGGGCGCAGTACCAGGCCCAGGAGAAACTGACCCGGGTGGCCAGCCAGCACGGCATGCACCTGACCCTGTTCCATGGCCGTGGCGGAACGGTCGGGCGGGGCGGCGGTCCGGCCAACCGGGCGATTCTGTCCCAGCCTCCGGGTTCCGTTAACGGCAGTTTCCGGATTACCGAGCAGGGCGAGATGATCCGCTTCAAGTTCGGCCTGCCCCGGCTGGCGGTACAAAGCCTCACGCTATACACCACGGCCGTTATCGAGGCGACGCTGGCGCCGCCACCTGAGCCGGAGGACAGCTGGCGCCAGACCATGGACTGGTTGGCTGACATCTCACTCAAGGGCTACCGCGATGTCGTCCGGGAGAACCCGGATTTTGTGCCCTACTTTCGTGAGGTCACGCCGGAAACGGCCCTGGGTAAACTGGCCCTGGGCAGCCGGCCTGCCCGCCGTAAACCGGCCGGCGGGGTCGAAAGCCTGCGGGCCATTCCCTGGATCTTCGCCTGGACCCAGATGCGGCTGATGCTGCCCAGCTGGCTGGGCAGTGATGTGGCCCTTGAAGAAGCCGCACGAACCGGGCGTTTGCCCGAGTTGCGGGAGATGATGCAGGGCTGGCCGTTTTTCCGTACCTACGTGGATATGCTGGAGATGGTGCTGGCCAAGGCCGATCTTCGGATTGCCAGCTATTACGAGCGCACCCTTGTGCAGGATGAGAAGCTGCGGCAGCTGGGGGCCGGCTTACGCCAGCGTCTGGCCATTTGTGTTGAGCGTTTACTTGAGCTGAAAGAACAGACGGCGTTGCTGGAAACCGATCCGGTGTTCTCGCACTCCATGCAGGTGCGCAACCCCTACACCGATCCGCTTCATTACCTGCAGGCTGAATTGCTGCGCAGGGAACGGGAAAGTGCCGACAAGGGCGAGGTTCCGGCGATGGTGGAACGCGCACTGAAGGTGACCATGGCCGGTATCGCTGCCGGTATGCGAAACACCGGCTAAGCCCCACGGAGGATTCTGTTTTGCGTGTGTCGGAGCGTCTGGAACGGTACCTGGCCCGGAAGGGGCTGACTTTTGAGCCGATGGAAATTGCCCCGGCGGCGACGCTGCCGCAGGCAGTAGCGGCGTGCGGCAACCCCGGCCGATTTGCTGAGGCCATGGTGCTTATTGATGTGGATGGCCTGGTGATGGCGGTGCACGCCGCCGATGCCCGGCCCTCGCTGGAGGTACTGCGAGAGCTGACGGGACGGCCTCTTCATCAGCTGGAACCGATCCGTGCCGCCAGTTACTTCGATGACTGTTATCCCGGCTTTATCCCTCCGGTCGGGGCGGCCTGGGAGCTGGAGGTGTTGGTAGACCACGACATCTTCAATGCGGACCGGGTCTGGTTTACGTCGGGCAGCGAGCAGGTCCTGATACAAATGGACGGAGCTGAGTTCCGCAGAGCCCTCGGGGAGTCCCGGCGAGCTGATTTCGGACGGACAGCCCGTGCTTCTGACCCCGGCGCTGTGCGCTCACCGGAGCAGGTCAGCCAGCGGCTGAAAAGCGTTACCCGCCTGCCTCCCATCCCACTGCTTGCCAGCCGAATCAGCGCGCTGGCCGCTGATCCCGAAACCCACGCCCGGGAGCTGGGTGATCTGGTCCGGATTGATCCCGGGCTGGCGGCCCAGGTTCTGCGCTATGCGCGCTCGGGTCTGTTTGGCCCGGCGGATGAGGTGAATTCGCTGGCCTCGGCCATCGGGTTGCTGGGCAGCGAGCGGCTGACTCACATTGTTCAGGGTACATTGCACGTGCCATCGTTCACCGCCTCCCGGGATGGCAGTCTGGGTATTAACCGGCTGTGGCGCCATTCGCTGTATAGCGCGTTTCTGTGCCGGGCTTTGGCAGAACACCTGGGCCTGGACCCGGAGATGGCGTATCTGTGCGGCCTGCTACACAACTTTGGCCTGTTCCTCACGGCCTGGCTTTACCCGTCAGAGTTCCGGGAGTTGCAGGCCCTGCGGGAAATCCATCCGGATATGGCTACCTTATCCCTGGAGCACGAAGTGTTCGGTGTGACCGGCCGGCCCGGGGCCTCCGGGATCGGGCATGCGCATGTCGCGGGCCAGCTGTACCGGCTCTGGCAGTTGCCGGAGCCGGTCATCAGGGCAGCCGGGCTGCATCAGCAGTCCGCGTTGGACGATATTGACGACCCCTATGCCCGGACGGTGTATCTGGCCAACGAATTGCTCAAGCAACGAGGCATTGGCGATGAAGTGTGTGCTGTCGATATCGCGCCCCTGGCCCGGCTTATGGGGCTGAGCGACCGGGTGCTGGATCAGGTGCAGCAGCAGATCGCCCACATGGCCGCCGATCTCGATGCCCTGGTGAACCCCTTCGAACACTGATTTTCGTCCGTTATCGGCGTAATGATACTGAGGTCGGCTTTCTATGAGAGGGCTGACTTCGTATAATGCTGCCTTCCTTTTTTTCCGGTTTTGCCAGTTTTGCCGGGGCCGGTCTCAGCCGGCTTTGGAGAGGTTGTCGCAAAGGCGCAGGTCTTTGCCGCAACTTTTCAAACGATAATATAAGACAACGGGAGCACAACGTTATGCGAATCATCATGTTAGGAGCGCCAGGTGCTGGCAAGGGCACCCAGGCCCAGTTTATTACCCAGCGCTTCGAAATCCCTCAGATCTCGACCGGGGATATGCTGCGGGCCGCCGTCAAGGCTGAGTCTGAGCTGGGTAAGCAGGTCAAGGAAGTCATGGCATCTGGTGGTCTGGTGTCGGACGAAATCATTATTGCCCTGATCGAAGAGCGGATTCAGCAGGCGGATTGCGCGAACGGGTTTTTGCTGGACGGCTTCCCGCGCACCATCCCTCAGGCCGAAGCCTTGAAAAATCAGGGCATTGTCATTGATTACGTGGTTGAGATTGCGGTTGCCGATGAAGAAATTGTCAGCCGTCTGTCTGGCCGGCGGGTCCACGAAAGCAGTGGCCGTATTTACCATGTGAAATACGATCCGCCCAAGACAGAAGGCAAAGATGATGAGACCGGCGAGGCGCTGGTTCAGCGTGAAGACGACAAAGAAGAAACCGTGCGTAAGCGCCTGACTATCTACCATGAGCAGACCGCGCCGCTGATCGGTTTCTACCAGGACTGGGCCGCCACCGCACCCTCGGATGCGCCGCAGTATGTTCGCGTAGAGGGCGTGGGCAGCCTGGACAGCATCCGCGACCAGATTCTTTCCCAACTCAAGTAATTATCAGGCCGGAGCGGCCCCGGAGGCATTGTTCTGTGAAGTTACTGGCACTGGATACGTCTTCCGAAGGCTGCTCTGCCGCTCTCTGGCTCGACGGCCGGCTTAATGGTCGTTTTCAGGTGGCCCCCCGGGGCCATACCCGTCTCCTGATGCCCATGGTTCGCGAACTGCTCGCGGAGGAAGGGCTCGTTCCGGCCGACCTGGACGCTCTGGCATTTGCCCGGGGTCCGGGATCGTTCACCGGGCTGCGGATTGCCACCGGTGTTATTCAGGGCCTGGCCTGGGGCCTGGATATTCCTGTGGTACCGGTGTCGTCGCTCACGGCCGTTGCCCTGCAGGCCATGGATAAATATCAGCTCACCGAAGGTGCACGGATTGTGGTGGCGTTTGACGCCCGTATGGATGAGGTCTATCTGGGCACCTACGAATGCCGTTCAGGCTGGCCCATACCACTGTCGGAAGAACGGGTATGCCCGCCTGAAGCGGTTGGGCTGGGCCGCTCCGACGGCGAAAATTGGCTGGCGGCCGGCTCCGGCTGGGCCTACGCAGCCAGGATGCCAGCGGCGGTGACCGCCGCTGTCTCGGCCACCGATGAGTCGCTGGTGCCCAGAGCGGTTGAGGTTGCCCGCCTGGCTGAATACGACTATCGGCAGGGTCGCGCGGTCCGGGCTGATCAGGCTCAACCTGTTTATGTACGGGATGAAGTCGCCTGGAAGAAGTTGCCCGGCCGTGACTGACCCTGTCGCGGCAGGCTCGCTGGCCGTCGGCTGTAGCGCCTTGGGCGATCAGTTACAGGCCAGGACACTGGCGGACCAGCTTGGACTGCCCTGGCTGGGTGTGGTCAACCCCCGGAACATTTCTGATTTTTCCATCCTGTTGTACGCCGATGATCAGGGGCTGGCTCTGCAGGTGACGGGGAAGGGTGCTCCCGGCCCGGTTCGGGCTGAGTTTGTCGCGGGTAAGATGGGCTATCGCCGTGAGCATGGGGGTGGCACTGGTCAGCTGGTGGCACGGGCAGTGGGGCTGCACAAAACCCGGGCCCGGCTGCATGTGCTTGATGCCACTGCGGGGCTCGGCCAGGACGCCTTTGTGCTGGCAGGGCTGGGGTGCCAGGTGACCATGCTGGAACGCAACCCGGTGATCCACGCCTTGCTGGAAGACGGCTTGTCCAGGGCCGCACTGAGCGTCGACTGCGCCCCGGTGGTAGATCGGATGAGGTTGTTGCCCGGCAGTTCGGTGGAGTGGCTGGCCCAGGCCGGGCCGGAGTCGCTGGATGTGGTGTATCTGGACCCGATGTTCCCACACCGGGGCAAGGCGGCTCTGGTGAAGAAAGAAATGCAGGTGTTCCGGCAAGTGGTGGGCGATGACGATGACTCGCCACAGCTGCTGCAGGCCGCCCTGACAGCCGCGCGCTACCGCGTGGTCGTCAAGCGGCCGCGCAAGGCTCCGGTGGTTGACGGCCCGGAACCCGCCACCCGCATCGAAGGCAAGAGCAGCCGGTACGATATCTATTCCCTGAGAGCGTTGCCGGCCTGATTTTTTCTATCAGCCAGGCCCGCAACCGCAGAATCATGCGTCCAGCATGGTGATCTGCTGGATCGCCTGACGTTTCTCTACACTCAGCACCAGCCGGGCATCTTCTGCCACCTCGTCCAGCCCGTCGCTGTAGCACAGCAGGCCATTTTCATCGGTTGTGAGCACGCCTTCTTTCTGCATGTTGGCAATGAAGTTGCGAAACAGGCTCTTGTCGAAAAACTCCGGCGCATTCAGGCCAAACAGAATGGACATTCTTTCTGCCAGCAGGGTGCTCTGTTCTTCCAGCTCCTCCGCCGTCAGCTTGCCGGAGCCGTATTTGCGCAGGATACCCAGGGCAATGTGGTAGCGCTCCAGAGTCTGGATGATAAAACGCGACAGGATACGGGCCCGGAGCATGGCTTCTGTGCCCTCCTCGGGACGGCTCAGGCGGTCGTCGTCCTGTACCACCAGCAAACCTTGCGCTACCAGCACATCGATCCATTCGTTAACCACCTGCTCAATGGCTTCCGGTGGATATTTCAAGAACAGTTCAGATCGCAGGTAGGGATAGGCAACACTGGCCAGGAATACAATTTTGTCCCGGCGCAGACTGGCTTTGTTCTCAAACAGGCTGACCACCAGCGCCGGCAGGGCAAACAGGTGCTGGATGTTGTTCCGGTAGTAGGTCATCAGGGTGGCGTTTGAGCCTTCGAGGGCAATGATGTCGCCCAGCTTCTGCGGCTGCCGGGTAACCAGCCCCATGGTTTCGCAATAGCTTACCCAGTCGCTGCCGCTACCTTCCGGGAGGGTGACGGTATCGGCGTAAGGCTTGGCTTTGAGCAGACTGGCGTACTGGTCCAGCAGGCGTATCAGCTGACGTTCATCCATGGCCAGACGCTCGGTCCCCAGCAGGACGGTGGCGGTCATACCAATCGGGTTAACGGCAACGGCAGAGTTGATGTTGCTGGCGACCTGCTGGGCGAGGGCATCGACGGCCCGGGGCAGCCAGCGGGGCCGGTATTCGGTGTCGTAGGCTTCCTCGCGCCAGCTGTCATGCACCCGGTCAAGGAGGCCTTCAAGTGCAATGGGATCACCAAAGTTGACTGCTACCCGACCAAAGGAGTCGGTCAGCTTGCGGGCCGTCTTCGCCAGCTGGAACACGCTCTCTTTCTGCTTTTTCTTGCCCCGTAGCTCCCCCAGGTATGACCGGCCTTCCATCACCTTCTCATAGCCGATGTAGACCGGCACAAACACGATGGGCTTGCGATGGTCACGCAGAAAGCTGCGCACGGTCATTGCCAGCATGCCGGGCCGGGGTTGCAGCATCCGGCCGGTACGCGAACGCCCGCCTTCGACAAAATATTCCACTGAGTAGCCCCGGGTGAACATGACATGCATGTATTCGTTGAAAACGGTGGCATAGAGGGGGTTGTCCCGGAAGCTCCGGCGCATGAAGAATGCGCCGCCCCGGCGCAGGATCGGCCCGACCACGGGCATGTTCAGGTTGATCCCGGCGGCAATATGGGGCGGCATGAGGCCGTTCTTGTAGAGCACGTAGGAGAGCAGCAGGTAGTCAATGTGGGAGCGGTGGCAGGGTACGTAGACCACGGCGCTGTCCTGGGCGGCTTCCTTGGCGACCTTGATATTGTTGATGGCGATGCCTTTGTAGATCCGGTTCCATAACCAGGCCAGCGCCAG
>Ga0209075_1000364_pt1 | contig 43832 bp, 41 predicted proteins | sample Stecom2011_FD_187523 | JGI IMG/M metagenome (GOLD analysis project Ga0209075, IMG submission 187523) | Agricultural soil microbial communities from Utah to study Nitrogen management - Steer compost 2011 (SPAdes) (version 2) | ecosystem: Environmental > Terrestrial > Soil > Agricultural land...
GGTACTGACTGGTTTTGTGTTTGGCGGGATCGGCTATATAGCCATGCAGTTGTTCTGGCGCTGGCACGTTACCCGCAGCTGGAATAAACGCCGCCAACACCGACTCTCGCGGCGCGACTAACCCCCGAAAGCCCCTCGCAAGCACACCGCAGAAAGTTATATTGGCTTTAACCGTTAACCGCGACTACTCGTGCCTTAGCGCCTCGGCGGGCAGCACTCTGGCGGCACGCCAAGCGGGATATACACTGGCCACAAAGCTTAACAGCAACGCCGCTGCCGCTATGTACAGCACATCGCTTAACAGAAGCGCCGAGGGTAAATAACTTACCGGGTATACATCCGAGTGCAAAAACTGAAAGCCAATCAACCGCTCTAGCCCCGCCACTGCCGAGGTTACCGAATAAGAGAGTAGCACCCCTAAAACAACCCCTATAAAGGTGCCGCTGACACCGATATAGCCGCCCTGCACCAAAAATATCCCGACAATATCCCAGCTGCTAGCGCCCTGTGTGCGCAAAATTGCAATGTCGGCTTCTTTGTCGACCACCACCATGATTAAGGTGGTCACCAAGTTAAACGCGGCGATACCGATCAGCAACAACAACAGCAATCCCACCAGCTTTTTTGACATATGGATCGCCTGATACAGGTTGCCGTGGCTGCTGGTCCAGTCGCGGCCGTAGATGGTCGCGGGCAAATTGGCGCTGATTTCATACATGGTGGTGGGGGCGCGAAATAAATCCTGCAGTTTTAATCGCACACCACTGACGCTGCCGGGGTAAGCGGTGAGTTTTGAGGCGGCGCTAATATTCATCAGCGCCAGTTTGCTGTCGATCTCGGTGCCGGTGATTAAAATATCAATCACCTCGAGCGCCCAGATGCGGGGGCTGTTACGTCCGGCGCCGGCCCGGGGAATAATCAGCGTTAAACGATCCCCCACTGTTGCCTTAAGGCTTTTGGCCAAATCACTGCCCAGCACCACGCCATGGGGGTTATCATTTAACTCGGCTAAGCGGTGTTGGGTTAAGTACTGATCGACCCCCGAGACTTTTACCTCCAGTGACGGCACCACGCCAAACAAACCCACCGGGGCCACCGCCTTGCCCTTGGCGAGCAAGCCTTGCAAACTGACAAAAGGCGCCGCCGCTTGAACCTCTGGATGCAATAACGCCTGCGCCATTACCGCGCTCGGATCGTCAATGCCATGGCGGCTGTAAAGCGTACCTTGCGGCATGACTTGTAAGATACGCTCGCGCAACTCGCGGTCAAAGCCGTTCATAATGGCCATTACCAAAATCAGCAGTGCCACCGAGATCACCAGGCCAATCACCGACATACGGGAGATAAAGCTAACCAAGTGGCTCCCTTGTCGCGCCGTGGCGTAGCGTCGGCCTACCGTCAAGGTAAAGCGGTTAAACACTTACCGGCTCCTGCCCTTGGTGTGGCACCAAGCCACCCTCGATCAGCTCAAGGGTTCGATCCATTTTAGCGGCCAAGGTTAAGTCGTGTGTCACCACCACAAAACTGGTGCCAATACGGGTGTTTAAATCGAGCATTAATGCTTGGATGTCGGCGGCAGAGTGAGCATCAAGGTTGCCGGTCGGCTCGTCCATCAAGACACAGTCGGGCTCGGTAACCAGCGCCCGGGCGATGGCCACCCGCTGGCGCTCGCCGCCGGACAGCTCGGATGGCTTATGGCTAACCCGCCCCGCCAAACCCACTTGAGCCAGCATGGTTGCGGCCCGAGTGCTGGCTTTTTTTCTATCGAGCCCACCAATCAGCAGCGGCATGGCGACATTCTCCAGCGCGGTAAACTCGGCCAGTAGATGATGAAATTGATAGACAAAACCCAGCGAGCGATTGCGCAGTTTGCCGCGCGCATCAGCGTTTAGCCCCGACAGCACTTGCCCTGCCACCAACACCTCGCCCGAGTCGGGCAAATCCAATCCGCCCAATATATTCAGCAACGTCGATTTTCCTGAGCCTGAGGCACCGATGATGGCAACCCGTTCACCGGCTAATATTGACAGCTCAACATTGCGCAATACGCTGACCGCTTGCGGCCCTTGCGTGTAAGCTTTATGCACCGCTCGACACTGCAGTACAGCGGCGACGGCCGATTGATTACTCATAACGCAGCGCCTCTGCCGGTTGAATTCGTCCTGCTCGCCAGGCGGGGTAAAGTGTTGCCAGGACACTTAACAGCAGCGCCACAGAACAGATCAGTAAAACATCGCCCCACATCAGCTGCGAAGGTAAGTGACTGATAAAGTACACATTGGCATCAAACACTTGTCGCCCGCTCAGCGCTTCAAAAAAAGCCACCACGGGGCTGATGTAAAACGCAAGCAGCACCCCAGCGATGGCACCCATGGCGGTACCTATGATACCCACGGCGCAACCTTGCACCATAAAGATGGCCATAATGTGTCGCGCGTTAAGGCCGAGGGTTCGCAACACAGCAATATCAGAGCGCTTATCGGCCACCATCAACACCAGGCTTGAGACGATATTAAAAGCAGCCACCAAGATAATAATGCCAAGCAATACCCCGATGACGACTTTTTCCATTTTTACCGCCTGAAACAAACTGCCTTGAGTCTGGCTCCAATCGCGCAGCTGATAAGAGCCCTCTAGGGTTTGACGCAAACCACTGGTAATGGCACCCGCGCGGTAAATATCGCTGAACTTTAACTGCAACCCGTGGGGAGCCTGACTGCGATAAAGCGTTTGTGCATCGGCAATATGAATCAGTGCCAACTCTTGATCCACTGGTGCGTTCACCTCAAACACACCCACCACCGTAAAACGTTTTACACGGGGATAAACACCGGCTGGCGTAATGGTGATATCCGGCAGCGTTAAGGTGAGCTTGTCGCCATTGGTAACGCGCAACTGACGGGCCAGCACAGCGCCCAAAACAATACCAAACTGCCCCGCTTGCAAATTGGCCAGCTCGCCGATCAGCATATTATCAGCCACCGCCGAGACCCCACCTTGCAGCAGCGGATCAACACCCGACACTTGCACCCCCTGCACCTCCGAGTGGAAACCCGCCAGAGCATAACCCTCCACAAAAGGCGCCGCGGCGATAATTTCAGGGTGAGTTAACAGCTGTTGACGCAGTGCTTGCCAGTTTTTCATGGCCGGTTCTTGGGTGATAAAACCGTGCGGAATCACCCTCAGCAAGCGCTGTTTCATCTCTCGGTCAAAGCCGTTCATCACCGACATAACCACGATCAGTGCCATAACACCCAACGCCATACCCAGCAGCGAAAAGCCACTGACAAAGGAGATAAACTGGTTGCGACGCTTAGCGCGAACATAGCGCAAGCCAATCGCCAAGGGGATGTTTTTTAGCATCTGCGCATTTAACCCCAACCCTTAAGTGACTACAAGCGCGGTGAGTGACGGCGCCGCCTTCTGTGGCTATCATTGATACTGCAGCAGCGGATCATCACGCACCAGCGCAGCTGTGCTATCGTTTGTTTAACATCTTCATAAAGGCTAACAAATATCACCATGGATGAACGACGCGATTATTTTCGGTTACCACTGGACGCTAGCATCGAGCTTAAAGAGTTGCCCGAAAAACCGACTGCCGATGCCGATGCCAACTCCTACTTCACCTCGAGCCATGCGCTACAAGCCATGGCCGAACTTAGACGGTTAGAGCTGGACGGCAGCCAGTTGCAACAGCAAGTAAAAGACGCCGACCGAGCGCTGGGTGAGTATTTAAATATACTCACCCGTAAGATCGACCTACTGGCACAGTTTTGTCTCAGCACACAAATCACACAACCCAAGGCTAGCCAAAGCATCGAGCTGAGCGAAAATGGCCTGGTGTTCCACCACCCCACCCCGTTAACAGAGCAACACTGGCTCGCTTTAATGTTGAGCTTTGAATCGCCCCTAATGGCGATTGCACTGCACGCGCAAGTGCTTCGGTGTGAACCGGATCGCGGCAATGGTTATCTGATTGCGGCACAATTTCTCTATTTAAGTACGGCACAACGCCAGCAGATCAGCCAACACATTATGCGAGCCCAACTGGAGTTAGCGCGGCGCAAACCGCACTAGCGCAACATTAAGGCTGCCACAAGGAATTTTCATGAAGTCAGTTAGCGCTTTTATTGTTATCCTCCTGTCCTGTCACTTACAGGCCGAGACCTTGCGCATCCCCATCGGCCAGCAGCAAGTTGCCGGCGAGTCTGTAACAACCCCCGCCACCGGCAGTGATAAAAGCAGCGTTAAAAATCACTATGGTGAGCCACTCGAGCAGAATGGCCCCGTGGGCGAGCCGCCTATTTACACCTGGGTGTACCGCGACTTTGTGGTTTACTTTGAGAGCGACCGAGTAATTCACTCTGTGCCAAAGTTTACCCCTAAAGTTAAAGAGGCAGACAAGCCACAGTAAAACAAGGTTAAACAATAGCCAGTAGCGCCACTTAGCGGATACCGTGGCGCTACTGCAAAACGGCAGATTTTACCCTAGCGGACTATTTCCGGTTGATGCGATTAGTGCCGTCTAAGGCCGCTAAACGATACGCCTCGGCCATGGTGGGATAGTTAAAGGTAGTGTTTAAAAAGAAGCTGATATTATTATTCTCGCCCGGCTGACACATAATCGCCTGACCAATATGAATAATCTCTGCCGCCTCTGCGCCAAAGCAATGAACCCCCAACAGGGCCCCTGTGTCGACATGAAACAGCAGTTTTAACATGCCTACATCTTCACCGCTAATTTGTCCACGGGCAGTGTTTTTAAATAAACAACGACCTACCTCATAGGGCACCCGCGCCTCGGTCAGCTCGCGCTCTGTCTTACCCACCGAGCTAATCTCGGGCAGGGTATAAATACCGGTGGGCACCTCACTGACATCGCTGGCTGGTTGACCCAAAATAATCGCCGCCAACGCCCGACCTTGGTCGTAAGAAGCGCTGGCCAAGCTTGGCCAGCCCACCACATCACCCACGGCATAAATGTTGTCGACATCGGTTTGGTACTGTTCGTTCACTGTTAGATTGCCACGATGATCGGGCGTCAAGCCAACCGCCTCTAGATTTAACTGGTCGGTGTTACCGCTACGACCGTTACACCACAGTAAAGCATCGGCCTTAATGCGTTTGCCCGACTGCAAAAATAACGTCACACCTTGTTCGGTCGCTTCGATTCTTTCGTAAACTTCGCTGTGGCGTACACGCACGCCATTATCGCGCAGATGGTAGCTTAAAGCGTCGGAGATTTCGTCGTCCAAAAACGACAACAAACGATCGCGGTTATTGATCAGATCTACTTTTATCCCGAGCCCCGAAAGGATCGAGGCGTATTCGCAACCGATAACCCCAGCGCCGTAAATTAAAATATGCCGCGGCGTATGCTGCATATCCAAAATAGAGTCGGAGTCGTAGATACGGGGGTGGTTAAAATCGACATCGGCGGGCTGATAGGGTCGCGAGCCGGTGGCGATAATAAAGTGCTCGGCACGAATGGTTTCGCTGGTACCTACGGGGATTTTTACCTGCAGCGTGTTGGCGTCGATAAATGAGGCAAAGCCTGAATAAACCACCACCCGATTGCGCACGTAAAAGTCTGTGTGCAACTCAACCTGTTTAGGGATCACCTGGCAGGCCTCTGCCAATACCCGGGGGAAGGTAAAACGCCAGTTCTCGCCGCTTTCACGGAACAAACTACTGGTTTTAAAGCGGATGATTTGCTTAACCGCATGGCGTAATGCTTTAGACGGGATAGTGCCTTTGTGGGCGCAGTTACCGCCCACCAAACCGCGGCTTTCAATAACGGCCACTTTTTTACCTGCTTTGGCAGAGGCCATAGCGGCACTTTCACCGGCAGGGCCCGAGCCAATAATCACCACGTCGTATGTATTGATCGCCACACTTTACTCCTGTTGTTTAAAGTCACAGATTTGCAGTCTAAGTTGCCGGCTCGACGGGTTATTTAGGCGTTTGCTTTAAAGTCGCATCCACCGCCAAGTCGGACCTTGCCGTAACGTTGGCGGCACTGTTAATGCTTTCACATTTTTGTTCATCGCCACCGCATAGCTCGCAAGTATAATTGTCCTCGCCCAGCGCCTTACCTACACCGCCACAAGATCCTGTCAGCGGCTTGCGGCCAAATATAACCCCCACTGACATGCCGACCACGACTGTCAGCAGCACCACCAATGCCACTAAAAACATCGCCATTACCCTACCCTCCTTTGTTGCCTAACGGTTGTGCATTAGTGCAACAACTGTGAAAAAGTCACCGATTGACTCTCAACAAAACCACCGTTGTCTTTGACAATAAAATACACCGCGAGTTGCTCGGCATTAGCCAGAGCCATGCCCTCTTCTGGCCCCAACACGGTCAGAGCCGTGGCCCACGCATCGGCACGAGCGGCGGTTTCAGTCACCACCGTAACAGATACTAAGCTGTGCTCGACAGGCCGCCCGGTGGACGGATCAATAGTGTGCGAGTAATGCACACCATCGACCTCGAAGTAGTTGCGGTAATCCCCCGAGGTAGCCACCGCATGGTCGCTTAAACTTAGCGCCAAGCGCGCACCGCCGGCCATTACCGAGGGCTGCTCAACTGCGATCCGCCAAGGCGCGCCGCGTGGACTATTGCCGACCGCACGCACCTCACCACCAATTTCCACCATAAAGTTATTGTAGCCACGATCGGTTAAAAAGTTGGCAATCCAGTCGACGCCGTAACCTTTGGCGACCCCCGACAAATCGACATCAATATCCGCGGTGCGGCGGGCACGGTTAACATCCAGCTGCAAATACTCGTAGCCGGTACGAACCAGCGCCGCCGTTAACTCTTCTGCGCTTGGAACCGCGTCGGGTTTTGCCTCGGGGCCAAACCCCCAGAGGTTAACCAAAGGACCAACAGTCACATCAAAAGCACCGTGAGAGCGCTGGCTAATGTCCTCGCTGATGTAGAGCACCTCCATCACCGGCTCTGACAACTCTACCCACTGATTGACGGGAGACCGATTAAAACGCATCAGCTCCGAATCGTCGATATAGGTCGACATCATCTGGTTAAAACCCACCAGCTCTTTGTCGACGGCTTCTTGCAACAGCTCCACATCGACATCAAACTCACCCGATGCGGGGCCCACCACGGTTATGTGATAATAAGTCCCCATGGTTTGGCCGCTAAACTTTACGCTCGGGTGCTCTGTGCCACTGGGGCTGCAGCCGAGCATTAGCAGACATAAAAACAAAAAAGAGGCTGACACTACTGTCAGCCTCTTTTTTATTATCATTATGTCAGGCATGTTTACTTTGCGGTTAGCCACCAAAGTCATCCAACATAATATTGTCATCTTCAACGCCTAAGTCGTGTAATAGCTTAATCACAGCCGCGTTCATCATGGGCGGCCCACACATATAATATTCGCAGTCCTCGGGAGCTGGGTGGTCTTTTAGGTACTCTTCATATAAAACGTTATGAATAAACCCGGTTAAACCTTCCCAGTTATCCTCTGGCTGCGGATCGGACATGGCCACATGCCAAGTAAAATTGTCGTTCTCGGCTGCCAGCATGTCGTACTCGTCGTGGTAGAACAGCTCTTTTAATGAGCGAGCGCCGTACCAAAAAGAGATTTTCCGCTTGGAGTTAAGACGCTTAAGCTGATCAAATATATGCGAGCGCATCGGCGCCATACCGGCACCACCACCAACAAACACCATCTCGGCATCGGTGTCTTTAGCAAAAAACTCACCAAAGGGGCCATACACATCAATTTTATCACCTGGCTTTAGGTTAAAAGTGTAGGTGGACATGATGCCTGGGTTGATGTCTTTAGAGCCAGGTGGCGGTGTTGCAATACGAATATTGAACTTCACCAAGCCTTTCTCTTCTGGGTAGTTCGCCATCGAGTAAGCGCGCTGTACCGGCTCTGTGTTTTTAGTTTCAAGATCAAAAAAGCCAAATCGCTCCCAGTCGGCACGAAACTGCTCTTCGATATCAAACTCGGAAAATTTAATATGAAACGCGGGGCACTCAAGCTGTACATAACCGCCTGCGCGGAAGTCGACGTTTTCACCTTCGGGCAGTTTCAATGTTAGCTCTTTAATAAAGGTTGCCACATTGGGGTTGGACTCGACAGTACACTGCCACTGTTTAACACCAAAAACGTCCTCGGGCACTTGAATAACCATATCCTGTTTAACCGGAGTTTGACAGGATAAGCGCCAGCCCTCGTTAGCCTCGCGCTTGGTAAAGTAACCTTCTTCGACCGGCAGCATTGAGCCGCCGCCCTCTGTCACTATACAGCTACACTGGGCACAAGTACCACCGCCGCCACAAGCCGATGGCAAAAACAAACCAGCGCTTGATAGAGTTTGCAGTAACTTACCGCCAGCTGGAACCGTCAGCTTTTTTTCACCATTAACATCGATTGTGACATCACCGGTGGACACTAATTGTGTGCGCGCGCCCAAGATCACCAGTACCAGTACCAGCACGATGACCGTGAACATGACTACACCAAGAATAATTTCGTTCATGTTAATCCTCGCTGATTACAGATCAATGCCGCCGAATGACATAAAGCCAAGCGACATCAGGCCCACGGTAATAAAAGTGATACCCAAGCCGCGAAGCCCTTCGGGTACGTCACTGTATTTCATTTTCTCGCGGATACCGGCCAACGCTGTAATCGCCAGTGCCCAGCCAACGCCAGAACCCACGCCAAAAACAACACTTTCACCGAAGTTATAATCGCGCTCAACCATAAACAGTGAGCCACCTAAGATGGCGCAGTTAACGGTAATCAGTGGCAAAAATACGCCCAGCGCGTTGTACAGCACAGGCACGTATTTATCCAGCACCATTTCCAGTATCTGCACCAGCGCGGCGATAACACCAATGTAGGAGATCAAACCCAAAAAGCTCAGGTTTACCTCGGGCAAACCGGCCCAAGCCAGTGCGCCGTCGGCCAACACATAGGTGTACAGCAAGTTGTTAACCGGCACGGTAATCGCCTGCACTACCACCACGGCAACCCCCAAACCAAAGGCGGCGCCAATTTTTTTCGAGATTGCTAAAAAAGTACACATCCCCAAAAAGTACGCTAGGGCCATATTTTCGATAAAAATCGACCGGACAAATAAGCTCAAATACGCTTCCATGATCAGGCCTCCTTAGCAATGGGTTTGGTGTTAGGTGCAATAGTGTAGTCGGCCTCTTCAACTTGGTCTTTTTTCCATGAGCGCAGCGCCCAGATAAACAAACCAATTAAAAAGAACGCACTGGGTGGCAACAACAGCATGCCATTAGGGGTGTACCAACCGCCTTCGGTGGCCAGTGGTATTAACTGTGTGCCCAGTAAGCTGCCCGAGCCAAACAGCTCGCGAATAAACGCCAAGGCCAGCAGCATAGCGCTGTAGCCCAAACCGTTACCGATACCGTCTAAAAAGCTGGTCAGCGGTGGGTTTTTCATGGCAAAGGCTTCTGCCCGCCCCATCACGATACAGTTGGTGATAATTAAACCCACAAACACCGACAGCGTTTTACTGATCTCGTAGGCGTACGCCTTAAGTATCTGATCCACCACGATTACCAATGAGGCAATAATGGTCATCTGGATAATGATGCGAATGCTGCCCGGAGCGTGGTTGCGTACCAGCGATATAAACAAGTTCGAAAACGCCGTTACCGCGGTCAGGGCGATACACATAACGATCGTCACCGACAACTGACTGGTAACCGCCAACGCCGAACAAATACCCAATATTTGCAAGGCAATTGGGTTATTGGAGAATATCGGTTCAAATAAAAGCTTTTTGATTTTCATAAAATCAGACCTCGCCGTTTTTCATGTTGGTCAGGTACGGCTTATAGCCATTGTCGCCCAACCAAAAATGAATCAGATTTGCCACACCGCGACTGGTGAGAGTCGCGCCCGACAAACCGTCAATTTGATGGCCTGCTTCGCTCGAGTTAGGATCAACTTTCCCTTTAATAACGGTTAGCTCAACATTGCCGTCACTGTCGTAAGCACTTTTTCCTTGCCACTGGGCTATCCACGACGGGTTGTCGACCTCGCCGCCCAACCCTGGAGTCTCACCGTGCTCGTAAAAGCCTAGACCGCGAACCGTGTTGAGGTCGGCATCCAGCGCTAAGAAGCCGTACAAGGTAGACCACAAACCATAACCACGAACCGGCAGCACTAGGGTTTCAAGTCCTGCATCCCCTTCGATCAAGTACACCAAAGCGTACTCTTCGCGACGCGAGATGTTGGCAATATCTTCAGAGGCCGTTAAGCGCTTCGAGCGCGACGAATCTTTACTCGCTTTGCGTTGATCGTAGTTGTCAGGGTCAACCGCGTCTGTGTATTTACCTGTTGCCAGGTCAACCACCTGAACGCTGACCCGCTCGGCAAATACGCTTTCGACACTGTCTTTATCGGTTTTATCCAACAAACCGGCAGCGGCCAAAACGTTACGTTTAAAGTCGAGCGCCTTATTAACGTCCTGAGTCGGGCGCAACAGTACTGCCGCGGTGGATACCACCACTGAGCAGACAATGCACAGCAACAAAGTTACTGTGATTGTTTTTTTAATGGATTCATTACTAGCCACGTGCCAACCTCCGCTTGATATTTGCGCTAACTACTAGGTAATCAATCAGCGGAGCAAACAAGTTAGCAAACAAGATGGCCAACATCATGCCCTCGGGGAAGGCAGGGTTTACAACACGAATAACAATCACCATAAAGCCAATCAAGGCACCAAACCAATACTTACCGGTATCCGTCATGGACGCAGAGACTGGGTCTGTGGCCATAAAGATCATACCAAAAGCAAAGCCGCCCACGACCATGTGCCAATACCAAGGCGTTGCCATGGCAGGGTTAGAGCTGGCATCGCCGGTGTAGTTAAACAGCAAAGCGGTGGCGATCATGCCCAGCATAACACCGGCGACAATACGCCAAGAGGCGATGCCCATAATCAGCAACACCGCGCCGCCAATAAAGATGGCTAAGGTCGAGGTCTCACCGATACTGCCCTGCATAAAGCCAAGAAAGGCATCCATCCAGCTAAGCTGGCTTTCGAGCGCCGCAACACCGTCTTGCGCCATAACCGACAAAGCGGTAGCGCCGGTGTAACCGTCGACCGTGGTCCACACAGTGTCGCCCGACATACTGGCAGGGTAGGCAAAAAACAAAAATGCACGGCCAGTTAACGCGGGGTTTAAAAAGTTTTTACCGGTACCACCAAACACCTCTTTGCCCAGCACCACACCAAAGCTAATACCCAGCGCGGCGTACAACAATGGTAAATCGGGCGGACAAATTAACGCGAACAGCACCGAGGTAACAAAAAAGCCCTCGTTAACCTCATGCCCGCGGATAGTGGCAAACAGCACCTCCCAAAAACCGCCGACGATAAACACGACCGCGTAAATGGGAACAAAGTAAGCCGCACCGTGGACTAAGCAGTCCCAAATGCTGTTAGGGTCAAAGCCGGCAATGGATGAGATCAGGCCGATGCGCCAGCCCTCAAGACCTGCCATGCCCATATCCGCCAAAATTAGGTTGGCGTTGTGACCGACGTTGTACATACCAAAGAACATGGCAGGAAAAGTACACAACCAAACGGTGATCATGATCCGCTTTAAGTCGATACCATCGCGCACATGGGAGGTGGTTTTCGTGACGTCTGCCGGGCGATACAACATAGTGTCGATCGCTTCAAACAGAGCGTACCATCTTTCGTGCTTGCCTCCTTTGTGAAAGCTCGGCTCGATTTTGTCGAGGAAATTACGTAATGCTTTCATGGTTAGCCCTCCCGCTCGATCATGGTGAGATTGTCGCGCAAGAGTGGGCCGTACTCGTACTTACCCGGGCAGACAAAAGTGCACAATGCCAAATCCTCTTCTTCCAGCTCTAAGCAACCCAGATCTTGTGCCGACTCTGTGTCGTTCACAATCAAAGCGCGCAACAATTGCGTGGGCAGGATATCCAGCGGCATAACTTTTTCGTAACTGCCCACTGGCACCATGGCCCGCTCACTGCCGTTGGTGCTGGTGGTAAAGTTAAATCGCTTCGAGGGATTCAGCTTAGAAAGATAAATATTCAACACCGAGAACAGATTAATGCCCGGACGCATGTACTGCATCATGGGCCGATCGATACCCTCTTTGAGGACACTGACCTGAGTGTGGTAACGACCTAAATAAGCATAGGGCCCGGAGGCGCTGCGGCCGCCGAATACAGAGCCCGATATGACTCGGTTATTTTGCTCCTTTAATTCACCGGCGGTGAGCTCGTCAAGATTTGCACCTATGCGGGTGCGCAGCAAACGCGGCTTATTAACAGCCGGCCCTGCCAGCGCCACAACCCGGCGGGTGTCGATACGACCGCTGGTAATAAAAGCGCCGTAGGCGGCAACGTCTTGGTAATTGATCGTCCAAACGGTTTTTTTAGCGCTGACCGCATCTAAATAGTGAATGTGCGTGCCCACGTTTCCGGCCGGGTGCACTCCGCCAAACTCATTGACAGAGAACTGCTCACCCGTAGCCACAGGGATATCGGCCCCAGGCGCCTTAGAGACGTAGACCTTACCTTCGGTTAGGCGTGCCAGAACTTTTAAGCCAAGAATAAAATCATCGGCGCGCTCCTTTAACACCACCTGCGGATCGGCAGCAAGTGGATTGGTGTCCATTGCCGAGATAAAAATCGCGTGGGGTTTGCTGTCCAGTGCTGGAACCTTGCTATAGGGGCGGGTCCGCAACGCGGCCCACAAGCCCGCTTCATTAAGCAAGTCTCGCAGGCGCTCAGCGCTGGCGCCGTTCAGTTCGGCCTCGGTTAAGGGGGTAAAGGTTTCAGCCTCATCGCCCGCAACATCGATCACCACCGCTTGCAACATGCGGCGCTCACCGCGATGAATTGCCGCCACGGTACCCGCAGCCGGTGCAGTGTAGCGCACGCCCTCGTTCTTTTTGTCGCTGAACAGCAACTGCCCGAGTTTAACCTTATCGCCTACGGCTACCTCCATGGTCGGTTTCATGCCGTGATAATCTGGGCCGATGACTGCCACAGAGCGGGCCTCAGGCCCTTCGGCGATCGTCTGCTCGGGTGCACCGGTTATAGGTAAATCCAATCCCCGACGAATCTTTATCATACGTCTCTGCCTAATCACTCGTTGGATTAATAAATAGCGCGACTCAATCGCTGAGCCGCAATGTCGCTGTGTTGACTGTGCGCCAACCACTTCTATTGCTTGAAGTTTCTTGCTTATTTAGGCTCAGCTCGGCGCATTCTGCCGCGCAGTAAGTAACCTGCTAAGAAGCTTTGTTAAGGTGTTGCCGTAAAAGCCGGCTTTATCCGTGGGACAAAAGCAGATTTAGACGCAAACGATCAAACCTGAACCTACTAAAAAATCGCGGCAATTATAAAGATCAGAGGCGCTAATGGCCAGTGCCGTGGCGCAAATTTAGCGCATCTTTGCGTAAATCGTTAATTTCCTCCCTCTTAAGGGGTAGCTGCCACCGCCATTGCGTGCAAAAACGGGTACAATGCCCGCCGCACACTTTTGCCCCTGTCTTTTTAACGAGCAGCTGTTAACCCTTTTTAAACTCACACTAGCCACAACCGATCTTTATGACTCAACTTGACCCGTGCCACCCCGATATTACTGACCGCCCTGGCGAGCGCCGCCACTGGGGTCATTTGTACGGCGCGGCACAAGCTTTAGCGTTAACCAGCGCCGCACGGCAGCACCCAGGATTAACCTTAGCGGTAACCAGCGACACGGCCAGTGCGCAACGGCTAGCGATCGAGCTGCGTTTTTTTGCCGGCGACGATCTAAACATTCTGCACTTGGCAGATTGGGAAACGCTGCCCTACGACACCATCTCGCCGCACCAGGACATTATCTCGGAGCGTTTGCGCACGCTGTATTACCTACCCAGTACGCGCCAAGGCCTACTGGTGGTACCCGTAACCAGCTTGCTGCAACGGTTGATGCCAAAAGATTACCTTATTCAAAACAGCCTGCTACTAAAGATAGGTGAGACACTGGATCTTGCCACCTTGCGTGACAACTTAATTCAGGCGGGTTATCGCGCCGTAGACACGGTTTACGAACACGGTGAGTTTGCTGTTCGCGGGGCGTTAATCGATATCTTTCCGATGGGCAGCGACCTGCCCCTGCGCATCGACTTGTTCGATGATGAGATCGACTCGCTGCGCACCTTTGACCCAGACACCCAGTTAACGCAAAGCAAAATCGACGCCTTAGAGCTGTTGCCGGCGCGCGAGTACCCCCTCGACAAAGCCGGCATTAGCCGTTTTAAAAATGCCTGGCACCAACGCTTTGAAGTAGATCCAGGCGCCTGCCCTATTTACCGCGACGTTAGCGACGCCATAGCGCCGCCGGGCATTGAGTACTATCTGCCGTTGTTTTTTCAGCACAGCAGCAGTTTGTTTGATTTTTTACCCAGCAACACAGTCGCTTACACCTTAGGTGATATTCAAGGCTCTGCCAGTCGGTTTCTGCACGAGCTGTGGGCGCGTTACGAATCTCGCGGCGTGGACCCCACCCGCCCACTGCTGTCTCCGCCAGAGATCTACCTGCGCGAGGAGGAGCTGTTTGGCCATCTCAAAACCATGAGCCGCACGCAAATCAGCGCCGAGCCACTGGCCGACAAAGCCGGCCAGCTAAATTTTGACTCCGACATCCCGCCCTCGCTGCCCATCCAGTCCCACAGTAGCAATCCTTTAAGCCAAATCGAAGCTTTTTTGTTGCAGTTTAACGGCCGAGTGCTGTTTTGCGCTGAATCCGCCGGGCGCCGCGAGACACTGTTAGAGCTGCTGGGTCGCATCCGCGTAACCCCCGCGCCCATGCCCAGCTGGCAAGCGTTTATGGACTCTGACGAGCCCATCGGGATCACCATTGGCGCCATTGACCAAGGTCTTGTCATTGCCGATGGCAGCGTCGCACTGATCACCGAGTCGCAGCTGTTTGGTGAGCGTATCCAACAAACCCGGCGCCGCCGTCAAGGCCAAGATAACGCCGAAAACGTGGTTAAAAACCTTACCGAGCTTAAAATCGGGGCGCCGGTGGTGCACATTGATCACGGTGTAGGACGGTACCGTGGTTTAGAGACCATCAGCGTCGAGGGCGAGAGCAACGAGTTTTTAATGCTCGAGTACGCCGAGGGCGCCAAGCTTTATGTGCCGGTCACCGGCTTGCACCTGATTAGCCGCTACAGTGGCGCCGATGCAGAAACAGCCCCCTTACACCGGCTCGGCTCCGACTCTTGGCAAAAAGCCAAACGCAAAGCCGCCGAACAAGTGCGCGACACCGCCGCCGAGCTTTTGGATATTTACGCCCGCCGCGCGGCGCGCAAAGGTTTGGCTTTTGCCGATCCCAAAGAGGATTATCTGGCTTTTTCGGCGAGCTTTGCGTTTGAGGAAACCCCCGACCAACAAAGCGCTATCGAAGCTGTGGTGAAAGATCTGCTTGCGCCACAGCCAATGGACCGCTTGGTGTGTGGCGATGTTGGTTTTGGCAAAACCGAAGTGGCGATGCGCGCGGCGTTTGTCGCCGCCCACGCCGGCAAGCAAGTCGCTATCTTAGCGCCGACCACCTTGCTGGCACAACAGCATTACGAGTCGCTAAAAGACCGTTTTGCCAGCTGGCCCTTTGAGATCGAGGTGTTAAGCCGCTTTCGCACCCACAAAGAGGTCGAAAACGTAAAGCAACGCTTAGCCGATGGCAGCGTGGATATTGTGGTGGGCACCCACAAACTGATTCAGCCAGACATTAAATACCACGATATCGGCCTGTTAATTATCGACGAAGAGCACCGTTTTGGTGTGCGGCAAAAAGAGCAGCTAAAAAAACTGCGCGCCGAGATCGACATCCTCACCTTGACCGCCACTCCGATTCCGCGCACCTTAAACCTGTCCATGGCGGGCATTCGCGATTTATCCATTATCGCCACACCGCCGGCACGGCGTTTATCGGTAAAAACATTTGTGCGTCAACACGACAACGCGGTGATCAAAGAGGCCATTTTGCGCGAGGTTTTGCGCGGCGGCCAAGTGTATTACTTGCACAACGAGGTTAAAAGCATCGAGCGCACCGCCCGCGCCCTACAGGAGCTAGTGCCCGAGGCACGCATCGGTATCGGCCACGGACAAATGCGCGAGCGCGAGCTTGAAAAAGTCATGTCGGATTTTTATCACAAGCGCTTTAACGTTATGGTGTGCTCGACCATTATCGAAACCGGCATCGACATCCCCAGCGCCAACACTATTATTATTCATCGCGCCGACAAGTTTGGCCTGGCGCAACTGCACCAGTTGCGCGGCCGTGTGGGCCGCTCTCACCACCAAGCCTACGCCTACTTATTAACGCCCGAGCGCCGCGCTATGACCGCCGACTCGCTCAAGCGTTTAGAGGCTATCTCGGCGGCAGATGATCTTGGCGCGGGTTTTACCCTAGCCTCTCACGACATGGAAATTCGCGGTGCCGGCGAGCTTTTGGGCGATCAGCAAAGCGGACAGATCCACACCATTGGTTTTTCGTTGTATATGGACATGTTAGATCGCGCGGTAAAAGCCATGCGCGCCGGCAAAGAGCCCAATATCAACCAGCCTCTGGACGATAACACCGACGTCAACCTGCGTATTCCGGCGCTGATTCCAAGCGATTATTTACCCGACGTCCACGCGCGCTTGGTGATGTACAAACGACTCGCCGGCGCCGCTGACAGCGAGGCACTGCGCGAGCTGCAGGTAGAGATGATTGACCGCTTTGGGCTGTTGCCCGAGCCGCTTAAAAACCTCGTGCAAGTCACCGAGATCAAACTGCTGGCCGCCGAGCTGGGCATCAAAAAACTCGAGGCCGGCAGCAACGGCGGCAAACTTGAGTTTGCCGCAGAAACCACGGTAGACCCTTTCAATATCGTGCAACTGGTGCAAAGCCAGCCCCGCGTGTTTCGCTTAGAGGGGGCCAACTTATTAAAATTCACACTGCCCATGGACGATGCCCCATCGCGCATAGAGCGGGTCAAGGATTTGCTGCAAATGTTAAAGCCGGCTAACACCGAAGGATAAATTAACGCTAGACTGAGCGAGAAATTCCGAGCTTACACGTGTTGCAACACGCGTCTATCGACCAACTGGAACTGACAATGATATGAAACTACGCGCCGCTGCTGTTTTTGCCGCCCTGCTGCTCACTGGCAACGTCTGTACTGCACAGGGCACCTTTGAAGGCTGGTATCAAGTTGAGCTGATCGTTTACAGTCGACCACAGCACAACAGCGTCGAGGTTTGGCCCAAAGACATTAATTTAAAATACCCTCTTAATTGGCAGCCGCTTTACAGCCCCGAGGCCAGCGAAGATGGCCCTATTCACGATCAAGAGCAAACGCCATTTTATCGTTTGGCAAAAGACGCGCGCAAACTCAATGCGGTGAAAGATCGCCTTAACGCGCAGCCGGGTTTTAAGGTTTTATTCCACGAGGCGTGGCGACAAATCATCGTCGATGAAAGCAACTCGCCGGCTATTTTGGTGTTTGGCGGCAAAGAGTTCGACGCCCACAACGAGCTAGAAGGCAGTGTTACCATCCATGTATCGCGCTACTTGCACATCAACACTAACCTGTGGCTGACACAGTTTCAGGCCAATACGGGGCACAACCGAAACCAGTGGCCGAGCCTACCGCAACAACCACAAAAACGCTTGGCGCAACAGCCCGACAGCGCACCGGCTCAGGCGATATTTACCGGCGGTAATATGGCCACCGCCAAGTCAGAGTTTTTAAGCTTTAACGACAGCGAGGCGGACCGCGCTTTGACAGACTTTTTAGCGGCGCCATTTGTACCCGGCGAAATAATCACCATGCAACAGTCCCGTAAAATGCGCAGCGATGAGCTGCATTACTTGGACCACCCGCGTTTGGGCGTGTTGGTTAAGATCCTTCCTTACACCGCAGCCAAAACTACCGGCTCAACTGCGCCGGGTAAAAAAGAGCCCATCGAGGCGGGCGGCGCGGGCTAACAACGGCTTGCCTAAAAACGAACGTTAGGCGGCACACGCCCCGCCGACGTTAAGGCCGTTAGCGGGTTAGCCTGCAGCCATGATCAGCACTGCTCGACATCGTCGGCCTGCAAGCCCTTTTCACCCTTTTGCACGGCGAACAAAACGTTCTGGCCCTCAGCCAAGGACCGGTAGCCTTCACCGCGAATATTGCGATAGTGGACAAAGACATCTTCACTGCCCTCGCCTCGGGTAATAAAACCGTAACCGCGTGCGTTATTAAACCACTTTACCGTGCCCGACAATCGCTCTGACATACTTTACCTCTCTTATTTTTATATCTTGTAAAATCACAACAGTCCATATGATTGGTTTTAGCGCAATCTTCCCCAGAAGTTGCTCTTGCTTTTGTACGCCACTGACCGGTTATTGTCCACAATATACGGCAAATCTTGTGAAGCCGAACCACTGCAAAAGCGGCAATAATCAATCTGCGTTAGGGCAAAGCAAAAACCCCAGGCGCATTGCGCAGGCGGCCAGCATAATCCATTCCCCAGCCATACAGGTAGCGGTCGTCCACCTCAAATGCAACGTAATCGGCAACCATTGCGGCCGCTTTGGCAGTGCGTTTACGCAACAATACCGCCGTGCGCACTCTGGCTGCACCAAGGGCATAACAACGCTGTTGCACGGCCGCTAAGGTGATGCCAGCGTCCAGTACATCGTCTACCAACAAGACCTCACGGTTTTGTATCGAGTTGGGCGGCTGGCGCAGCCAGCTGAGTGTGTCGCCCGCCTGATCAGCCCGATAACGGCTGGCATGAACATAATCCAGCTCGACATCCACACTCAGTGACGGCAATAAATCGCCGCCAAAAACCACCGCGCCGTTCATGACCAACAGCACCAGCAATGGCTCTGTCAATTGGCCATAATCAGCGCTAATACGGGCGCCAAGCGCCGCGGTGGCGGCGCGTATACTGGAGGCATCCAGCAAGCATTCGGCGCCATCAACAGCCCAGCGGTTAGCCAGGCTCTTATGAGTTAACTCATTCACGGGGTGACCCTAAGCCCCAGCCGATGACTCACTGAGCTGCCCCTCTGACAACACCTGAAGCGGCTCGGGCACCTGCAGCGTACGCGTGGGCAGCGCACACTCGGCGCCGTGACGGGTAATGATATCGATAATTTTCAGTAGTACATCTTGTTTAATCTCGTGAAACAGCACCCAGTTGGTGGTTTTGGTAAAGGTATAAACAAAAAAGTTTAACGACGAGGCGGCAAACTCATTGAGATTGACAATCAGGGTTTGATTGGCATCGATCTGCTCGTGAGACTCGAGCATGGCGCGCACATCGGCAATAATCGCGGCTACTTTGTCGGCATCGACGTAGCGCACGCCTATGGTCTCGTAGATACGACGGTTAAACATACGCGAGGGATTTTCGACGGATATTTGCGTAAAGGTTTGGTTAGGCACATACAAAGGGCGTTTATCGAAGGTGCGAATACGGGTTAAACGCAGGCCGATTTCCTCTACCGTGCCCTCAATGTTTTGATCGGGGGAGCGTATCCACTCACCGACTTTAAAAGGCCGGTCCATGTAAATCATTAGGCCACCAAAGAAGTTGGCCAATAGATCTTTTGCGGCAAAACCCACCGCTATACCGCCCACACCGCCAAAGGCTAATACGCCAGAGATACTGTAGCCGAGCGACTGCAACAACACTAAGCCGGCGGTAATAATAATGGCAATGCGCAACAGCTTACCCACCGCCATAACGGTTGTTGGGTCTGAGGGCTTGCCCTCGATTGGCTCTAAAAAGTTTTGCTCGCTGTTTTTAACTAAGCGCACCAAAAACCACGTCAGCAGCACGATAACACCGATGCGCAATACTCCGTCGGCAAAATCCAGCAGCGACTCCTCGGTAGCGCTTTGCGCCAACTCGGCCGCCAGGCACAAACCCGCCAACCATATTAAGGCGCTCAGGGGTTTGGTGGCCGATTCGATCACAATATCGTCCCAGCGGTTGCGGGTTTTTTCCGCCTGACGCATCAGGTAATTAAGAATAACGCGGGCCAACGACGCCATTATTAAGGTTACCAGCACCACGACAAACACTTCTAGCACCCATAAAAGCTCGTGCCTAGCCAAGGTTGCGTACCAGCGCTGCAGCTGCTCCATCAATAAATCTCCTGCTTATTTGTGTTCATTAATCTCGAAAAATGCTGCTCGCCAGTATAACCAACATCCCTATTAATTGTTATGTCAGCAATGCACGCTTGCACCACAAAGCGAACTGTATATAATCACATGTACTGTATAACCAAACAGTAGTTGAGCGCAGGCTCACGCATTCACTGTTACTGCCATACACAACCCAAAGGTAAGGGATGATATGCAAAACCTAACGGCACGCCAGCAGCAGGTTCTGGAGTTGATTAAAAGCTACTCACAAGAGACCGGCTACCCACCTACCCGAGCTGAAATTGCCCGTATGCTGGGCTATAAGTCGGCTAACGCCGCTGAAGAGCACATTAAGGCGCTGGCGCGCAAAGGCGCCATCGAGCTGATCCCTGGTGCATCGCGAGGCATCAGATTACCCGACGGACAAGAAGGCTTGCCTATCGTTGGGCGAGTCGCAGCGGGCAGCCCGATTCTTGCCCAAGAGCACATCGAGAGTTATTGCGATATCCCGCACAACTTTTTTCACCCGCCGGCGCACTACCTGCTTAACGTGCAGGGCATGAGCATGAAAGACGCGGGTATTTTTGACGGCGACTTACTGGCCGTGCATCGCACCGATCAAGTGCACAACGGCCAAATCGTGGTCGCGCGTATTGAAGATGAGGTAACGGTCAAGCGCTTTAAACGCGAAGGTAACCGCGCTCAGGTTGAGCTCTGGCCAGAAAACCCAGAGTTTGACGTGATTCGCGTCGATTTGCGCGACCAGAACTTTAGCATCGAAGGTCTCAGTGTGGGGGTTATCCGTCGTGGCTAATTTTAATAGAGTATCGCCAGTACAACAAACGTCAACCACAAGCCATAATGCCGGACTAACCGAGCTGGTGTTAGCGCCAGGGGCGGCCAATAGCTGGAGCATGATTTTGCCGATGGTTGCCCACCTGTGCCGCCAAGACAGCCAACGCTGGCTCACTTGGGTGACCTCCGAGCCACTGCCTGGCGCCCTACTGATCGAGCATGGCATCGATCCACTGCGCCTGCGCCAGGTACACTGTCGCGATACAGACCAACAGCTGTGGGTCACATGGGATGCACTGGAGCTGGGCAACAGCCATACAGTGATCGCCAGCCCCGGCGCTCTCAGCCAAGGGCAAGAACGTTATCTCGAGCAAGCCGCTTACGCCGGCAACTGCCAGGCATTGATATTGCGCTATCGTTAATTAACAACTGGACACAAGACACAAGCGCACGTGTCAGCACAAGGAGGGCAAACCTAGGGAGGGTAAGCGGGATAGCGGCCAAACGGGGCGTTTCATTTAGCGTAAAACCCGTCAGTTGGCGCATTTACCGGGTTAACTTAACGCGAAAAACTTGTGACTTTAATGCAATGTGTGTTTTGGGTATGGCTCTGACTCGGCCCCATCAGACCACTCATCGTGCGGCGCATCGGCTAAATCGCCGGCCACCTCCATGCCCGCCTCAATCATCGCTTTCGCCACGTCAAATTTTCCATCGCGCATAAACGAGAGAGACTCGGCAGAGAACCGAATACTGACCAAAGGATCGCCATTCTCATCGGCGCGTTGCAGCACAACATCGCCATTGGATAGCTCGACAATTTCATACAAAGAGGCTGACATGAAGTCTCCACTTGGGCAATAGCACAAGCATTAGGTTTATCTGAACAGGGATAACGTGCGCTATTCTAACACTTTTGGCCGCGGCGTTAAATGCACGCTGTGTTGCGCCGCTTTAACCGGCCAACAAACGCCTAGACACCCACTTAAAGCTCGTGTCCAGCAGCGGAAGTACACCCTGAGATAAAACCCGTGCGTTAAAACCCCAGACAGCATGGGCCTTTAACCGCCTGTTAAAGGCCCATTGTCAGCGCGGGCTGGCCGGTATTACTTATTAGGCACCCACTTTCCGCCTTTATAAAACGCCTTCCAACCACTGGCTTTGCCGTCGATTTCGGACTGCACATACTGCTCTTTGGTTTTGCGTGAGAAACGAATAACCGTGGGAACACCGTCTGGATCGGCCACGGGCGCCGAGAATAAAAACGTGTACTTGGGATCGATCTCTTTTTTGTGTGGCAAAATCTCGGCCACTAACGGCGCACGAGTCTCACGGTTTTTAGGAAACCCACTGGCGGCTAAAAACAAGCCAGACGCCCCATCGCGCAGTACATAAGTGTCGTCCACCTTGAGGCAAGCGAGCTCTGGCATGGGCACAGGGTCCATTTTGGGGGGCGCCGCCTCACCACTTTTTAACAGTTTGCGCGTGTTTTTACAGTCGTCACTGGTACAGCCAAAGTATTTACCAAAGCGGCCCGTTTTTAATTGCATCTCACTGCCGCATTTATCGCACTCCAGCGTGGGGCCCTCGTAACCTTTTAACTTAAAGGTGCCCTTTTCGACCTCGTACCCCGAGCAATCTGGGTTATTGCCGCAAATGTGCAACTTGCGCGTCTCATCCAACAGGTAGTTGTCCATGGCTGTGTTGCAAATTTGGCAGCGGCGCTTGGAGCGCAACTGGCGCGACTCGGCCTCTTCATCGCCCTCGACGTCCACCGCCTCGTCACCCGAGACGAGGTTCATGGTGTGTTTGCAGCGCTCTTTAGGCGTTAGCCCATAACCCGAGCAGCCCAAGAACACCCCCGTTGAGCCGGTACGAATCTGCATTGAACGACCGCATTTCTCGCATTCAATATCGGTATTGGTCGGGTCGTTGTGGCGCATCCCGCCGGGCTCTTCGCTCTGCGCTTTTTGCAGCTGGGCGACAAAGTCGGCGTAAAACTCATTCAGCAGTTCGCGCCAGTTTTTACCGCCTTCAGCCACCACGTCCAGCGATTGCTCCATATTGGCGGTAAAGCTGTAGTCCATCAGATCCGAGAAGCTTTCGTTGAGTCGCTCAGTGACGATATCGCCCATTTTTTCGGCGTAGAAGCGGCGGTTTTCAAGCCGCACATAACCGCGGTCTTGGATCGTCGAAATAATTGATGCGTAGGTTGAAGGACGTCCGATGCCTTGTTTTTCTAGCTCTTTTACCAAGCTCGCCTCGGAGTAACGCGCGGCGGGTTTAGTAAAGTGCTGAGATGGGTCGAGCTTCTCTAAGGGCAATTGATCGCCAACGCTCACCTCGGGCAACACCACATCCTCTTCTTTTTTGCTCACCTGTGGCATGACCCGAGTAAAACCGTCAAAGCGGATTACACGGCCGCGGGTACGCAGCTCGAAATCGTCGGCCTGTACCACAATTGAGGTGCTGGTGTACTCGGCATTGCTCATTTGGCAGGCTACAAATTGCGACCAAATAAGCGTGTATAAACGCTCGGCATCGCGCTCCATACCTTTTAATTGGGCGGTAAGCACAGTGACACTGGAGGGGCGTATCGCCTCGTGCGCCTCTTGTGCGCCTTTTTTACTGGAGTAATTAATGGCGCTTTTGGGTAAGTATCGGTCACCGTAAGTCTCTTGCACATAAGCGCGGCAGGACTCTACCGCCTCTTTGCTTAGGTTGGTCGAGTCGGTACGCATATAGGTGATATAGCCCGCCTCGTACAAGCGCTGAGCCAACATCATGGTTTTTTTAACGCCAAAACCTAAGCGGGTGCTGGCGGCTTGTTGCAAGGTTGAGGTGATGTAAGGCGCCGAGGGTTTTGATTGGGTGGGCTTGTCTTCACGCTGCGCCACCGCAAAACTGGCGTCTTTAAGTTTGCTAACAGCGGCCATCGCGTCGGCTTCGTTATTAGGACGAAACGCTTTACCGCCTTGCCGTTTTACTTCAAAGCGAATTTGATCACCGCTTTTGGCCACTAGATCGGCAAAAATATTCCAGTATTCTTCGGGCACAAATGCGCGAATCTCGCGCTCGCGCTCGACCACTAATTTAACCGCGACCGATTGCACGCGTCCGGCCGACAGACCGCGCGCCACCTTCGCCCATAGCAGCGGCGACACCATATAACCGACCACACGATCGAGAAAGCGCCGCGCTTGCTGGGCGTTGACCCGATCAATATCAATCGGGCCCGGGCTTTCAAACGCGTTTTGAATCGCGGTTTTGGTGATCTCGTTAAACACCACGCGACGATAGCGCGTCTCGTCGCCACCGATCGCCTCGCGCAAGTGCCAAGCGATGGCCTCTCCCTCGCGGTCCAAGTCCGTTGCGAGGTAAATGGTGTCGGCATCGGCGGCCAGTTGTTTTAGCTCGGCCACCACCTTTTCTTTACCCGGCAAAATTTCATAGCGGGCCGCCCAATCTTGGGTGGGGTCTATGCCCATGCGACTGATCAGTTGTTTTTGGCTTTTTTCGGCTTTGTGACGGATTTTGTCTTCAGGCGACAACTTACGAGTTATCGCCGCTTGACGAGCGCGCTCTTTGGGGTCAACTTTTTTGCCGCTACCGCTGGTTGGCAAATCACGTATATGGCCAACGCTAGACTTAACAATAAAGTCACGTCCTAAGTATTTATTAATCGTCTTAGCTTTTGCCGGCGATTCTACAATTACCAAAGATTTACCCATAAGAACTCTTCTATCCTTCCGTTAAATCGGACAAGTGTCACGACCTTGTGCGACTGGCAGTGTAGGTCTAGGCGACTTAGGTCACTTAAAATAAGTGCAAACCGCGCCTTCAAGGTGGGCATATATAAGTCCTGTGCGAACGCCGGTCAAGCGCCAACATTTTCTAAAGCGGACAATTTAGCGCTTTATAGGCGTTTTTAACTCGGTTTATTGGCACTCGCCGACAAGCTCAAGCCAACATTAATAAGACGCCATAAGTCATTGTTTATAATAGGATTTTACAATCAACCAGGAGCTCGCACTAAGCCTTTACGGCATCCTCAAGCAAAGGCGTTAAAAGAATTATAAAAATAATCTCGGTGTTTGCGGCATAAAGGATGATAATCGAGCTAACTGCCGAGCTGGCGCAGACACTGCAATAATTGGTCGATATCTTGCTCTTCACCCGCTTCGCGCCAAAATATAGCCACTTGTTGTCCACCGCTGCGCAATCCCAACACGCCCTTTGGCAGCTTATCGAGCACACTTTTTATGCGCTCTTGCACGGCCGCTGTGGGTTTAGCTCCAACAAACTGCCACCAATCGCCCAAGTGACTCTCGTGGATATATGGAGCCCGCATTAGGGTCCAACGGGTTTGCAGGGTCTGCAGCGTTAGTGAGTACACTGGCATCGATACGGGTGCTGCGGTATCGGTAGCCAGTGCTGGCGGCGGCAACAGCTTAACCGACAAGCCCACCTCGCGGGCGTAGCGCCGCAGCCTTTCATGCCGGCGCTGGGTCGGGTTAGGTCGCATCATGGCAATCGGCCCCACCACCATGGCGAGCACCAACAGAATCATAAAAATGACGTAGATATCCATAGAGTAATCCGCTGGCGAAATTTGTAGAAATCATCCATGCTTAGTGCAATAGACGCAAGTGAAACTGCAAGGAGCCTGTATGAACTTATATCAACATATACTGGTGGGCCTCGATTTAAGCCGCGGCTGCTCTGAAATCCTCCATAAGGCTGCCATTCTGGCTCGCGCTTGCGGCGCCAGCTTAACCGTGGCGCACGTCATAGAGCCCTTAACGTTCGCTTATGGCGGCGATATGCCCATCGATTTATCAGAGGTGCAAGATCAGTTGCAAGTAAAAGCCGAGCAAGAGCTGTTGCGCCTCATTAAGGAGATTGACTACCCCATCGAACAAGAACACGTTTTAGTGGGGCAGCCGGCCAATGAGCTGCACCTATTGGCAAAACAACTAAACGCCGACTTAATTGCCGTGGGCAGCCATGGCCGCAAAGGCTTTGCCCTGCTGCTGGGCTCGACCTCTAACAGCGTGCTGCACGGCGCCAGCTGCGACGTGCTGGCCATACGGGTCGAGCGCCAGGACGACTAACCTTGCCCCAGCCCCACGGGCTGGCGCTTTTAACCACCCAGTTCTTCCAGCTCGGCCCAGCGTTCAAAGCTCTCATCCAGAGACTGCTGCACTTGGGCTACTTGACGCAAGTGCTCGTCTACTTGCTCGGCCGGCGCGTTATAAAAGTCGGGCTCGGCCATTTGCAGCTGCAGCGCTTCGATCTGCGCTTCCAGTGTTTCAATTTTTTGTGGCAGCGCGTCAAACTCGCGCTGCAATTTATAAGACAGTTTTTTAACCGCTTGCGGTTTTTCTGGCGCGGCAGCCGATGGCGCGGCCTTTGCCTCCGTGCTGCTGTGGGTTTTGCTTGGTGTCGCTTCGTCCTTGGCCTCGGCCTCTACCCATTTACCGCCTTGACGCAGCCAGTCATCGTAACCGCCGATGTACTCGCGTACCTGCCCACTGCCTTCAAACGCAAAAACACTGCTGACCAAGTTGTTCAAAAATGCCCGGTCGTGACTGACTAACAGCACGGTGCCATCAAACTGACCCAACACCTCTTCTAATAGCTCCAAGGTTTCTACGTCGAGATCGTTAGTGGGCTCATCAAGCACCAGCACATTAGCGCTCTTACTGAACAGCTTAGCCAGCAACACGCGATTGCGCTCCCCTCCAGACAGCGCACGCACAGGCGTACGCGCCCTTTCGCCGGAGAATAAAAAGTCGCTTAAATAAGAGATAACATGCTTGCTTCTACCGTTGATTTCGATGCTCTCACGGCCTTCAGAGACGTTATCGACGGCGTTTTTATCTAAATCCAACTGATCGCGCAGCTGATCAAAATAAGCGACACTCAGGTTGGTGCCCAGCTTTACACTGCCCGCATCGGGTGTTAGCTCACCCAAAATCAGCTTTAGCAAAGTACTTTTGCCCGCCCCGTTGGGGCCGACCAAGCCGATTCGGTCGCCACGGATAATACGCGTCGAAAAGTTATCGACAATGCGGCGGCCACCATAAGCAAAACTCACCCCGTCAAGCTCGGCCACTAATTTACCCGACAGTCCAGCTTTGCCTAGATCAAAGCTGGCATTGCCCTGTTGCACTCGGCGCTGGCGGCGCTCATCGCGCATATCTTTAAGCGCTCGGACACGCCCCTCGTTGCGGGTGCGACGGGCTTTAATACCCTGGCGAATCCAGACCTCTTCTTGCGCTAGTTTTTTATCAAACAGCTCGTTGTGGCGGGCTTCTTCGGCCAGTGCCCGCTCGCGGTACTCAAGGTAGCTGTCGTAATTGCCCGTCCACGTGCGTAAGTGGCCGCGATCGAGCTCGGCAATGTGGGTCGCCACCGAGCGCAGCAACGCGCGGTCATGGGTGATAAAGATAAGTGCGCCGGTAAAAGCTTTTAGTTCTTTTTCCAGCCATTCGATAGCGGCGATATCCAGATGGTTGGTGGGCTCGTCCATGAGCAAGATATCGGGCTCTATCACCAGCGCCTGGGCCAGCGCCACGCGGCGGCGCCAACCGCCCGACAAAGAGGTCATAGGTGCACTGCCAACGAGCTCTAAACGGGTCAAGATAGCGTCTACTTTCTGCTGCAGTGCCCAACCATCCAACGCCTCTAGCTTGCCTTGGATTTGTGTTAACTCCTCAACCCAAGCCTCTGATGCCGCCGCATCCGCCGACTCGGCCAGCTGTCCCGTGCCCTCGGTGAGCTGATAGTAACGACCCAACAGCTGACCGACCCCCGGCAAGCCCTCTGCCACCACGTCAAACACACTGCGATCGTCAGCCTCTGGCAGATCTTGCGCCAAGCGCGCCACTCGCACACCGCGGTCTACTTTGACAGTGCCGCCATCGAGGGTTACCTCGCCACTTAATACTTTAAAGAAACTGGATTTTCCGGCGCCATTGCGCCCGATCAAGCACCAGCGTTGCCCCCTTTCGACAATAAAATCTACCTTGTCGAGTAATATCTGTAAGCCATAGTTCAACTGAGCGCGATCTACTGTCAGCAGTGCCATATAAGTTTTATCACCTGTGTCGTTAATGCCTGTCGTTTATTACAACTTATAGCCGAAAAAACAAACCCTTACCGATTACTGTTAAAGTGAGATTTAAGATCGGAAATGGTTGCAATTGGGATCAAAAAAGTGGCAGCATGATACCTGTTAAAGTGTTCGGCAGACAGGGCTTATAAGGCTACAGCCGCTGAATAGCGTATCCCTTGGTAGCAAGCCTGTGTCATATTAGGGTTAATAAACGAGCTTTTTGCTGACTCATCCGTGCAGCACACAGAAACTGGCAACCCCTACCGGTGGGCGCTAATAATCGCAGCAAATTGACATACTGAGGTACCGCTATGCGGTTTTTGCGATCGAAGTTTAGATTTATGACCGATGCAGTAAAAGCTGGCCGCTTGGTCGGTATCGTCGCTGCTGGGTTGTTTCTGAGTTTTAGTTACGCTCAGGCGGCTCCTACCAGCATTGCCGCGCCGCCCTCTATTGCCGATAAAACCCAACAACGGCTGCTGTACAATCAAGCGCAAACGGCCATACGCACTGGCCGCTATAGCGACTATCGCAAACTGCTGGCCGAGCTCGAGCACTACCCACTCAAGCCCTACCTCGAATACAACTACATCAGCCGCCGTTTAGCGCACCTGCCCAGCGCTGAGATTGCCGCATTTGAGCGCGATTACCCCGGCTCGTACTTGGCCGATAAACTTAACCGTCGTTGGATCGAGACGCTCGCGCAACAGGGTCAATGGGCCGATCTGGTCAGCCAATACCGGGCCGATAACAGCACCACCGAACTGACCTGTTTGTATTTGCGCGGCCGTGTCGCCCAGGGCGATCACAGCGCTTACGACGAAGTAGCCGATCTCTGGCGCGTTGGCCATTCACAACCGAAAGCGTGCGATCCACTGTTTGCCAATTGGATCAAACAAGGTGGCGTTAATGACACAATCGCCTGGCAACGGTTTATTAAAGCGATGGATTCTCGTCAGCTTTCGCTGGCGCTTTACGTTAGCAAGATGATGTCGCCAAAGACCCAACAGCGTGCCGACTTATACCGCGAGGTAGACCGCAACCCGCGGCTGCTGCGCGACATGTCACGTTTTGGCGAACAGAGCGAGGCCATGCAGCAGATTATCTTGCACGGTTTACAACGTTTGTCGCTGCGCGACGCCGAACAGGCCAACACTCTTTGGCACCGTTACGATGCGCAACAGCTGTTTAATGATCAGGCGCGGCTGGACACCCAGCGCTATATCGCTGTGCGGTTATTGCGCCAAGGCCATGCCGCCGAAACCGAGGCACTGATCAAGGCTACCCCAGCGCTTAGCTCGGAGGATATTACCGAGTGGCTGGTGCGCGATGCGTTGCGCAGCCTCAACTGGCATCGGGTTAACAAATGGATTGCCATGCTGCCAACACAGTCGCGCGCCTCAGAGCGCTGGCGTTATTGGCAAGCTCGCGCGCTGGAAAACACCGGCGGCTCACCCGAGCAGATCAAAGCGCTTTATCAACAAGTGGCACAAACGCGCAGCTTTTACGGCTTTTTATCGGCCGACCGCTTAGGCATTCCTTACGAGCTAGTGGATAAACCGTTAACAGTCGACGCCACAACCCACGATCAAGTCGTTTTATTGGACGGCGTGCAGCGCGCGCGCGAGCTGTTTATATTGGGCAAGTCTCTCGATGCGCGGCGAGAGTGGTACCACACCACACAAAAACTTGATGAGCCGCAAATTATTGCCGCCGGCAAATTGGCCGAGAGCTGGGGCTGGCACCGCAATGGCATTCAAGCGATGATTCAAGTGCGTTATTGGGACGACCTTGAGCTGCGTTTTCCGCTCGCCTATCAAGAGCATGTCAACACCACCGCTAAAGATTTATCGGTCGCGCCGCACCTGCTGTTTGCCATCGCCCGGCAAGAGAGCGCCTTTACCGCAGACGCCCGTTCCTCGGCTGGCGCGCTCGGCTTAATGCAGCTGTTGCCCTCGACCGCAAAACAAACCGCACATCGCTCAGGTATGAGCTTTTCAACTTATGATCTTTTAGAGCCAGCCACCAATATCGCCTTGGGCGGTCGTTATTTAAACCAACTGTTAGATCAGTTTGATGGCAACCGAATTCTTGCCACGGCCGCTTATAACGCGGGCCCTAACCGCGTAAAAAAATGGCTCAGTAAAAACAAAAGCAGCAGCCTGCCCTACGATGTCTGGATTGAAACCATCCCCTATCGCGAGACTCGCGGTTACGTACAAAACGTTTTATCTTACTCGGTAATTTACGGGTATCGACTGGGCCAAGAAAAACCCTTTATAACCGCCAACGAAGCCAGCAGCTCGCTGTAATGGCTGCCAGCCTCAACTGCGCTTACAAGCGGCTGAGACTGGCGGGCAATAAAAGGTATACTTATCTGCCAGCGGAGGGTGATTTGTCTTATAATAGGCGCCACTAAGATTTTCTGCTGCACACCCTTTTAAATAATAAGTCAGCGCTTGAGCTGTGCTTATACGGTATTTTTCATGCCTCAAGAACTGCCGCTACTGGCGCGACAACCTATATTTAATCGTGCCATGGAAGTGGTTGCCTACGAGCTTCTGTACCGCGCCGATCACAGTAATACAGCGCAGTTTACCGATGGTAACTCAGCCAGCACACAAGTATTGCTGAACACGTTTGCCGAGCTATCGATCGACAAAGTGGTCGGCAATAAGCGCGCTTTTATAAATTTTACCGCGGCCTTAATAGAAACACGTTTGCCTTTTGACACCTCGCAGTTGGTTGTTGAGCTGCTTGAAAACGAAGTGATTAATGCTCATTTGCTGCACAATTTAAAAAGCTTGTATGAAGAAGGCTTTACCATCGCCCTAGACGACTTTGTGTTATCCGAAGCCAGTGTGGCGCTTATCCCCTACGCCGATATTATCAAGCTCGACGTGCTAGCTTTAACTGACAGCCAGCTGATGGCACACGTCAATTACTTAAAGCCGTTAGGGGTACAACTGGTTGCCGAAAAAATAGAAACCTTTGAGATGCTAGATCATTGTTTAGCGCTAGGGTTTGATATGTTTCAGGGGTATTTTTTAGAAAAGCCAAAACTCATTAAGGGTCAGCGTTTAAGCGAAAACAAACAAGCGGTTTTGCAGCTGCTGGCGCAACTTAACGACCCTGAAGCCGCTTTTGAGGATATCGAAGAGATTATCGCCCGCGACCCAGTGTTGAGCTATAAATTACTGCGTTTAGTGAACTCAGCCGCTTTTGCTTTACCACGCACCATCGAATCGTTGCGCCAAGCGTTAACCTTGCTTGGGCTTACCATCATCCGCAATTGGATCGGCTTACTGGCCATGGCCAAGCTGGACGATAAGCCCGCTGAGCTTTCAGCTAAAACACTGATTCGAGCTAAAATGTGCGAGCTTATTGCCAGCCAAACTCGAGCCCGCACTGACTGCGACACCTTTTTTACAGCGGGTTTGTTATCCACCCTAGGCGCCTTTATGGACACCCCACTTATAGAGGTCATTGACACGATTAAACTTAGCACCGCTTTACGCGACGCGCTGCTAGAGCGCAAAGGCGCCGAGGGTAAAGTGCTCCAGTGCGTCATTCATTACGAGCATGGTGAGTGGGGCCAAATAGATTGGCACTATTTGGCCGGCCAGCAATTAAACCCACATTCTTTATCGGCCCTGTACATGCAAACCTTGCAATGGGTTGACGCGACCATGGCAAGCTTACAACCCGATTTGGAAAGCGCTTAGCTTATTTTCAAGCCTGCCAACCACGTTTGTAACGCCGCGGCGTTAAACGGCCAATCCAGCTCGCCACCGTTACCGGCACGCAACACCGGAATACGCGACCCGTAACGCTCGATCAGAGCGTCGTCCATGGCGATATCAACTTTAGTTAAACGTACGTGCGGGTGCCGCTCGAGCAGTAACGCTTGCGCGACATCGCATAAATGACAACCGCTGGTGGTTAACATAACAAGTGATTGCGTCATAACAAGTTAGACTTTTGCCGTAAAACAATAATCACGCCGGGTTAAGTTTAGCCGCGCGTGAAGTACAATGCGGCCACTACCACTGCGGCTAATATGGCCAACACGACTAGCCCTGCAGCGCCATAACGCGGCTTGGCCTCGGTGGGCAACACACTTTTTTGTGGCTCTGGTGAAGGCGAATTAACACTTTGCCCGACAACTGGCTGGGCTTTGGGTTTACCGCCGTTTAATGCCGGCCTGCCCGGTTGGCGTACTGTGGTTTGCGACATATCGTCGGCCGGGCCAATCACGCCAAAACTTAAGGTATCAAAACGCAGCTCGTCACCACGCTTTATTCGCGCCTCGGTAACTTGCCGCCCATTTAAAAAAGTGCCGTTAGCCGAGCCTAAATCTTTAACATACAACACACCGTCCACAATATTCAGCTCCGCATGACGGCGCGAGAGATGTGCTGCCGCCAAGGCGATATCGCACTCGCTGGAGCGGCCCACAAGGTTGGTAGGACGCAGCGCAAACACTCTGTTCTGCAAGGTGGGGTGATTGGCTTTAAGTGCCCAGCCGGTTGATTTTGGCACCCGCAGGTTGGTGGCGCGAGTAGCGGCAGCCGCTTTAGGTGCTGGCGGAGTTCGCACCTCGTCTTTTGGGTCGATCACCTCAAGCTCAACCCCAGCTAAAGTAACTACATCGCCCGGGAATAAGGCACGGGGTGAGACCAGCGCCTCGCCATTGAGCAGTACCTCGGTGTCGGGCACAAGATTAACCAGCTCGAGCTGTTCGTGATTGACATTAATTTTAAGATGGTGGTCGGCCACCTCGGGGGCTGTAACAACCAATTGGTTGGTTTTCTCGCGACCTATCCCTATGCTGGGCTCAACAAGCCAAACCGCACTGTATTTCTTATTTTTAAAGCGGATTTTTAGCATGCTCAGATCCTTTTGTCTGCAATATACGAAGCTTTTGATCATGCTACACAGGCGCAAAGTTTTCAAGTGAGCGATAACGTAACGGCGCCGCTTAAGCCTACCGCCTATAGGTTATTGCACAAAATAAAGCGTACACACAGCTACCTCTTTAAGCAGTAATTGAGCCTTAGCCTCTGGCGCGCTAGAATGCTACCGCTTACCCGCCAACGGCCACCACCTGAGATGTTAGCCCCCATGACTGAGCAGCAAGACACTCTGTACGCCAATCCATTAGATCAGGTGGACAGCTTCAGCTTTGACCCCCGTGTGGTCGAGGTGTTTCCCGACATGATCAAGCGCTCGGTACCAGGCTACCCAACCATCATCAATATGATCGGCTCGCTGGCCGAGCGCTACGTAACAGACCACAGCAACTGCTACGACTTAGGCTGCTCGCTGGCCGCTGCAACACTGGCCATGCGCCGCCGTATCCAAGCGTTAGGCTGTCGCATTATTGCCGTAGACAACTCACCGGCGATGATCGAGCGGGCACGCCAGGTAATTGCCGCCGACACTCAAAAAGGCGTTGCGGTTGATTGTATCGAGGCACGTATTCAGGACGTAAAAATCACTAACGCCTCGATGGCCGTACTGAATTTTACTTTGCAGTTTATTGACATCAGTGAGCGGGCCGCATTACTGGAGGCGACTTGTCGCGGGCTTAACCCCGCAGGCATATTGATTTTATCAGAGAAGGTGGCCTTTACTGATCAGCCTCACCAAGAGCTGATGACTCAGTTGCACCATGACTTTAAACGCGCCAACGGTTATAGCGATCTTGAGATTGCTCAAAAACGCGCCGCCATCGAAAACGTGTTAATCCCCGAGTCTCTGGCCACTCACCGCGAGCGTTTGCGCGCAGCGGGTTTTTCCAGTGTCGACGTGTGGTTTCAATGTCTTAATTTTGCCTCAATAATCGCCATTAAATGATCAACTTCGATTCGCTTTTAAATTTTATTAAAACCCACGACTCCCTCAACCGATGGTCCGAGACTTTGGCCAGCGATATTGCCAGCGGACTCGATACCCAGCGTTTTGGCGATCTCGGCCATTGGCTCGAGGCGATCCAACAGCTGCCCGCCATCGAGCCACAAAAAGTCGTCCTCGATGAGTGCGTGAGCGTGTCCGGCAACGCCGAGCAAGATGCACTGGCGGCAGCTCGGCGCGGCTTACAAGCGCTTATCCCCTGGCGCAAGGGCCCCTACTCTATCCATGGCATCAAGATCGATACCGAGTGGCGCTCGGATTGGAAATGGCAACGCATCCGGCAACAGATCGCCCCTTTGCAGCGTCGCTTGGTTTTGGATGTGGGCTGCGGTAACGGCTATCACGCTTGGCGCATGTTGGGCGATGGTGCCCGCCGAGTTATCGGCATCGATCCTTCGCCGCGCTTTGTGGTGCAGTTTCAAGCCATTAAACATTTTCTAGGGCGACATCATCCCATCGATGTATTGCCACTGGGGATAGAGCAAATGCCGGACGAGCTGGAGGCGTTTGACAGCACCTTTTCAATGGGCGTGTTTTATCATCGCCGCTCGCCCATGGATCATTTGCGCGAGCTAAAAGCAACCTTGCGCCCCGGCGGGCAACTGGTGTTAGAGACATTAATTATCGACGGCAAAGAGGGGGATGTATTAGTGCCCGAGGGTCGTTACGCGATGATGCGCAATGTGTGGTTTTTACCCAGCGTGCCCACCATGCTGAGCTGGATGCGCAAATGCGGCTGGCAAAACCCACGGGTGGTTGATATTTGCCCCACCACCTTTGCCGAGCAGCGCAGTACGCCTTGGATGCAATTTCACTCGCTGGATAAGTTTCTCGACCCCGACAACCCTCAACGTACCATCGAGGGTCACCCGGCACCTGTACGCGCCGTGTTTTTAGCCGAGGCACCTTAACCGCAATGGCTTTATTAATCCCCCAACGATAGCGGCGTATCCAAGCCAAACTCGCGGTGAATCTGAGTGCACCAGCGGTCCAATCGCTCGGCGGTTAAATCCTCTTGCTGATCTTCATCGATGGCTAAACCGACAAACTGACCGTCGAGCTCGGCCTTAGAGGCGTCGTACTCATAGCCGTCAGTGGGCCAGTAACCAATGCGTTTAGGGTTATGCTGGGCAATCACATCGTGCATCATCCCCATGGCATCAAGAAAATAATCGCCGTAACCGAACTGATCCCCCAAGCCAAACAAAGCGATGGTTTTATCGCTAAAATCAATATCGTTTAAATCCCCCCAAAACTCTTCCCAGTCGGATTGTATTTGACCAAAGTCCCAAGTGGGAATACCCAGTATAATGCGCTGGTACTGAGTAAACTCCAACTGGGTTACGTCGGCGATATCGTACACATCCACCACCGCAGCACCCAAACGCTTTTGAATACGCTCGGCAACCGTTTCGGTGTTACCTTCATCACTGCCGAAAAAAAGCCCTATAATGGCCACAGACGCACCTTTTAAGTTACAAGCTGTCTTAAGTAAAATGTAACTGAATTTTCCCAGCTATTGGAAAGCGACGCAAGCGCCAAGCAAACTTGCAACCGCGGTTAAGAAGGGTTAATAAGTAGTAGTTAACCATGACAGCGCTCGCGTACTGTTGCACACTGCTGCAGCGCTAGTGGCGCCAGATTAAACAGCATGAGGTCACAATGACAGACATCCTACTGATTGACGACGACAAGGAACTCTCCGAGTTGCTGCAAGAGTATCTCAGCTCGGAAGGCTTTAACGTCACCGCCGCCTATGATGGCGAGCAAGCACTGGAAATGGCCCGGGACAATCAGTACGCCGCCATGATCCTAGACGTTATGCTGCCCCGTCATAATGGTTTTGATGTGTTAAAAAAGCTGCGCCAGCAGCCTAGCTTAGGCCAGCAAAACACCCCTGTGATTATGTTGACCGCCAAGGGCGACACCATCGATCGGGTAATTGGTTTAGAGATAGGTGCCGACGATTATTTACCCAAACCGTGCGATCCGCGAGAGCTGGTTGCCCGAGTCCGGGCGGTGTTACGCCGCACCGCCAACAACGCGCAAGCACTGCCCGAGACCAGCGACTTTGAAGTGGACAAACTGCTGCTGCAAACCGGCAGCCGTTCGGCATTTTGGCAAGATACCCAGTTATCACTAACCGGAACCGAGTTTAGTGTGCTCGAGTTATTGGTGCGCCAAGCGGGACAGGTGATCAGCAAAGATGAACTGACCGAGCAAGCTCTGGGGCGCAAATTAACCCCCTACGATCGCAGCATTGACGTACACGTGAGCAATATCCGTAAAAAACTGGCGGCCGCCGGCGCCGGTAAGGATCAAATTATTAACGTCCGCGGCGCAGGCTATATGCTAACCCGCGCCAGTGAACCGCAGCAGCGCGGATGACTCGGCTTTACCTTCGGGTTTTTCTAACCTTTTGGTGTATCACCGCGGTGATTATTGTCACCACCAATGTGATCGTTCAGTGGCGCGGTGACAACCCAGATAACACCCTGCAACAACTGCGCGGCGGTCAGGAGTACGAACCGGCGCAGCGGTTTTTGTTCCAGATGGCGGGCTCCATCGTCAACCGCAACTCGGCCCAAGTACTGGCCGATATGCGCGCCATGCCGGAGTGGAGCCGGCAATATTTTTATATTGTCGATTCGCACAACGAAGACCTACTGGGGCGCCCTTTGCCCGAGAGCGTGCGGCATTTAATCCCTAAAATTAACCCCAGCCACCCGTTTAATAAAATCGTCGGAGACGATCACAAAACCTGGGGCCGACAGGTCACCCTCAACGATGGCAAAAGCCTTAAAGTGTTTACCATCTCCTCGGGGCAAGGGGCTAAATCCTCCGGCGATATCGTCTGGCAGTTGTTTATCAATAATATTTGGCCACTGTTGCTGGCCTCTATTTTAGTCAGTGGCACCGCTTGCTTTTTTCTTGCCCGCCACTTTGCCCACGCCCTTTCAACACTGCAAAAAGCCACCCACAGCATTGCCAAAGGCGATTTAAGTGTGCGCATCAGCCAGCGATTTAACAACCGTCGCGATGAGATCGCCTCGCTGGCGCACGACTTTGACCATATGACCGAGCGCTTACAAAAGGCCATGGCCGAGCAGAAGCGTTTAATTAAAGATGTCTCTCACGAGCTGCGCACCCCACTGGCGCGTTTGCAAGTAGCGCTGGCTTTAGCACAACAGCGCAGCAACGGCGAGGTGGATCGCGAGCTGGCCCGAATCAAACAAGCGGCCGACTACCTGAACGATGTCATCACCGATATTTTAGCTTTACCGGTGCTGGATGACGGCGGCTGGACCCTTGATGACACCACCGATGTGGTGGCTTTGCTCAATGCACTGCACGATGGCTTGCAACAAGAGGCGTGCCGCAACGGCGTTACCTTAACCCTGCAGATTCCTGTGCAAGAGGCACTGCTAGCCACCCACGGCAATATGTTGTACGGGGTATTTGATAACGTGACCCGCAATGCCCTGCGCCATACCCCCAGCGGTAGCACTATTACCACCGAGCTTGAGGTGGGCGAGAGCGAGTATCTGATCCATATACAAGACACCGGACCCGGCGTGCCCGAGCAACAACTAAGCGATATTTTCGAGCCTTTTTACCGTACCGACCAAGCCCGCGATCGCAAAAGTGGCGGCTACGGCTTAGGCCTTGCCATCGCCCAGCGTACTGTGGCACTGCACGGCGGTCAGATCGAAGCCAGCAATCGCCCCGAAGGTGGCCTGTGTGTCACCATCCGACTGCCGTACAGCCCAGACGTTAGCGCCGGCGATTACGTTTAGCCCAAAATACGCTACGACAAAGCTTTGACTGGCGGCAAACTATGGCCGCCAACCTGCTCAATAAGCGTCATAATTCTGACGGAGAATGTAAAAACCAACCCCGAAGCCAGCCGTAAGCCTCTGTTTTGTAAGCGTTTAATTTAAAACTGTGACGTGTGGCACAAAAATCGCTTAATGACACTTAGAAACGGTAAGCCGGACGCCTTGTCCGTGCCGCAACTGAGCCTCTGTTATGCGAGATATGTCTCTTATAGGCGGTGCAGAAGCACTGGCCAATACGCCATCGGGCGGCGCCGCTGCCAGCGATCTGCTGCCGCTGCGCGCTAAACTGGCCCACGCGCTGCAAACCTCGCTCGACACTGACACCCTGATTGGTTTATTTTTTAAACACACGCAAGAGCTGATCAACTACAACGGCTTGCGCTTTGTCGCCACCGACGAGTACGGCGAGACCATCAACCTAGGGCGCCACACCACCCACCGCTGCCACTACAATATGCGCTTACCCGAGCACGATTTAGGTGGCATCACGTTTTATCGCACCAAGCGTTTTAGCGATGCAGAACAACAAATTTTAGAAACTTTATTGGCATCGCTCGCTTTCCCACTGCGCAACGCCCAACTGTACGAGCAAGCCTTGCGGCTGGCACTGATTGACCCCTTAACCCGGGTGGGCAACCGCACTGCATTAAACACAGCACTCGAGCGCGAACGCCAACGGCTGCTGCGCAAGGGCGAGCCTTTTGCGTTAATTTTATTGGATATTGACCACTTTAAAGACATTAACGATCAGTACGGGCATCGTCGTGGCGACAAGGTTATTTGCGCTGTAGCCAACACCATCGAGCAAGTCAGTCGCCATACGGATATGACCTTTCGCTACGGCGGTGAGGAGTTTGCGTTGCTGCTCAGCGGTACCAGCAGCGCCGGTGCATTAATCACCGCAGAGCGGTTGCGACGGGCCATCGAGGCGCTGTGCATCAGCCATGAAGAAGCGTTTATTAGACCGACTGTGAGCCTTGGAGTAAGCGCTTGTATCGATGCACAAGAGGCAGCCGGAGGTTTAATTGATCGTGCGGATCTTGCCCTGTATCGAGCCAAGGCGGCGGGACGCAACACCAGCTGTTGCGAACCGCCAGCGCCAGCGCAAACCCGTTTCGGCGCGGCGCCAATACAACACTAATGCATCAGCGTTATTGACCGGTTTGGTTAACGCCGCGGGCCTTTTTTTAAGCGAGGCGGTTTACGCCCTTTGCCTGCACGCAGCTTGCGCTCGTGGCGCTCGCGCTGGGTTGTTTCTTCGCGGCTGGATTTGTTTTTAACACGCTTAACCTCGAGCCCCGCCGTTAAACATAAATCGGCGATCTCGCGTTGATCCAACTCCAACCATTGTCCCACTCGCACATGCGAGGGGATAAAGATATTGCCGTAGCGAACCCTTTTAAGGCGGCTGACCCGCACCCCTTGGCTTTCCCACAAACGCCTTACCTCGCGGTTACGCCCCTCCATAACCACACAGTAAAACCAGCGGTTACGCGACTCGCCTGCACCGTCAACGATATCGGTAAAGCGTGCCATGCCATCCTCAAGCAGCACCCCCTCCAATAAACGCTTGCGCATACCCTCATCCACATCGCCCTGGATTCGCACAAGGTACTCGCGATCGATCACCGAGGATGGGTGCATAAGCTTATTGGCCAAGTCGCCATCATTGGTAAACAGCAATAAGCCGCTGGTATTAAAGTCCAACCGCCCTACCGATATCCAGCGCTCACCGGATACTTTCGGCAGCGTTTGGTAAACCGTGCGTCGCCCCTCGGGGTCTTGTCGCGAGCAGATCTCGCCCTCGGGTTTGTTGTACAAAATAACACGACGTTTAAGGCTGTTTTTGGGGGCCGACACAGGTTTGCCGCGAAAGGTGACTTTATCTTTTTCGCTCACCCGATCGCCTAACGTGGCAACACGGTCGTTGACACTCGCCTCGCCGGCGGCAATGGCGCGCTCCATTTCACGGCGTGAGCCACAGCCGGCGCGCGCCAATACTTTTTGCAGCTTCTCACCCCGCGGTGCAGGGGCTGTAATTTCAGCCTCGGTTTCGGTATCGATTAGATCTTGAGGTGGTGTTGGTTTTGCCATATATAATTCGCTGGGTAGGCGTCGCAGAGTTATATCTCGCGATCGCGCTCTTGATGATCAATGATGTCAGACTCGGGACTGGCCTCAGTCTCGTCGTCGCTGGCCGGCAAGCTCTGTGTCGCAGGGCTGTCAGCATGGTTTGTTGCGTGTTCTACGGTTGTGTGCGGCGCTATTGGCGTGTCGCTTTGATCGCCGTTTAAGGGCTCGTCTTGCCCTGCATCGGTGCCTAAACTGGCAGCAGCCATAGCATCGCCGACTTGAGCATCGCCGATTTGAGCATCACCGGCTTGCGTGTCTGCGGCCAGATCAAGGGGCCACGCATCATTGTCGCTCAACTCTTGGCTGTCATCCGAGCGGGCATCGGCGTCGAGCTCGTCTGTGGCGGCCAGCTCCAGTGCCGTACCCAGATCCAGCTCGGCGTTTAACTCGTCTAAATCGCGGATTTCACTCAGGGTGGGCAGCTGATCTAAACTTTTTAAATTAAAGTAATCAAGAAACTCTCGGGTGGTCGCGTACAGCGATGGCCGACCGGGCACATCGCGCTGGCCCACCACTTTGACCCACTCGCGCTCAACCAAGGTCCGAATAATGTGCGAGCTTACCGCCACGCCACGGATCTCTTCGATATCGCCGCGCGTTATTGGCTGGCGATAAGCGATCAGCGCCAAGGTCTCGAGTGAGGCGCGAGAGTACTTTTGTGGTTTTTCGTCCCACAAGCGGTTAACCCAAGGGGCTAACTCTTCACGCACCTGAAAGCGCCAGCCGCTGGCGACCTCTTTAAGCTCATAGCCGCGCTCTTTGCAGGCCTCGGCAATGGCGTTTAGTGCCTCGGTAAATTGCGCGCTCTCGGGCCTGTCGTCTTCATCCCACAAGCTCATTAAGCGTTTTACGGTAAGCGGCTCGCTGGCGGCCATTAAGGCTCCCTCTACGATCGCTTGCAGTTGTTGGCTCGCTATCATTATTGTGTTCTTGCCTTAACGTGAATCGGGCCGAAGCTTTCACTTTGCACTATCTCAACCAAAGATTCTTTGATCAGCTCCATTATGGCCAAAAAAGTTACCACCACACCTAAACGCCCTTCCTCTACCGTAAACAAACTGACAAAGGGTATAAAGTTTCGCCCGGCGAGTTTCTCCAGCACTTGCGCCATCCGTTCGCGGGTCGAGAGCCGCTCTTTTTCTACTTGGTGACTCTCAAACATATCCGCCCGGCGCAACACCTCCGATAGTGCCAGCAGCAACTCTTGCAGCTCGACCTCGGGATCGGGGCGGGTTAAATTTCGATCCGGCGGCTCGGCGCTGGCGACAAACACATCGCGCCCAACCCGTGGCAGCTCATCGATATCCTCTGCCGCCTTTTTAAAACGCTCGTACTCTTGCAGGCGACGAATCAAAGACGCGCGCGGATCCTCGCCCTCTTCTTCTTCGATGCTGCTGCGCGGCAGTAGCATACGCGATTTAATCTCGGCCAGCATAGCCGCCATCACCAAGTACTCGGCCGCCAACTCAAAGCTGGCTGCGTCCATTAGCTCGACATAGGACATGTACTGAGTGGTGATCTCGGATACATCGATCTCTAAGATATCCAAATTCTGCCGACGGATAAGATAAAGCAGTAAATCCAAGGGCCCTTCAAAGGCCTCGAGAAATACCTCCAGCGCATCCGGCGGAATATAAAGATCTTTGGGCAGCTCGGTGTAAGCTTTGCCCTGCACCATAGCAAACGGCATTTCAGTTTGGCTAGGGCTTGCTTGCGCCTCTGCCGGCGCCATCTCGACAACTGGCGATGGCTCTGGCGCTACGGCACCGCTCGCGCCAGTGTTGCTCGGCGCAAGGTCTAGGTTTTGGTTGGTCACACAAGCCTCCCCTGTGTGCTAAAACGGTCGAGGCACTTAAACATCGATCCCGCTGCAGCGTTTGCGGCATTATAAAGAGGAACCAGCACGGTGGACAGCAACATCAACGGGCTCAATCGGCTAACAGGGCCGAAAAGTCGCCTTTACCCTGCCGAATCAAGGTCGGAGCACCCTCGGTTAAGTCCACCACCGTGGTCGGCTCTAGGCCGCAGTTGCCACCGTCGATAATCAACTCGATCTGATGCTCGAGTAAATCGCGAATATCGTAGGGGTCGGTCAGTGGGTATTCATCCCCTGGCAGCAATAAGGTACTGCTCATCAAAGGCTCGTCCAACTCCTCTAATAGCGCTAACGCAATAGGGTTATCGGGCACCCGCAAACCTATGGTTTTACGTTTAGGATGGCGCAGCCGTCTGGGCACTTCTGAAGTACCCTCTAGGATAAAAGTGTAAGGACCGGGCGTGTGTGCTTTAAGGAGTCGAAACACCTGATTATTGACCCGAGCGTAGGTGGCGATCTCGGATAAGTCGCGACACATCAGGGTAAAGTTGTGGTGTTTATCGAGCTTGCGCATAGCACGAATACGATCGAGCGCCGTTTTATCACCCAGATGACAGCCCAGCGCATAGGCCGAGTCTGTGGGGTAAGCGATGATGCCGCCGCGGCGAATAATATCCACCGCCTGAGAGATTAAACGCGCTTGTGGCGTTTCTGGGTGTATCTGAAAGTATTGTGCCACTGAGCTTTCCTTTGTTGTCAGCCGTGGGCCAACCGGCCCAATAAATCGTCAGTATAATTTTCACTCGAGTGAGTTACAAACCTCACCTTGAGCAGCGCCGGCCAGATCGGCCAACTCAGGCCACAAAGCCCACACAGGGCGGGCGTTGTCTGGCATGGGTTCAAACCGTCCCAGCTCTTGCCAGATACCACCGGGGCGATGGAAATCGCTGCCGCAAGAGCTGGCTAAGCCCGCCTCATTGGCAAGCGTGGCTAAATCTTTTGCCAGACCGCTGGGCTGATAGCCGCTGATCACCTCGATGGCGCCGCCACCGGCGGCGGCAAAATCGGCCACTAAAGCACGTAACTTAGTGCGTGTTAAGCGGTATTTGGCCGGATGGGCCAGCACCGCTACGCCGCCGGCGGCGCGAATGATGGCAACAATATCCTCTAGCGGTGGCCACTGCTGGCGAATATCGCCCGCTTTACCGGCCCCTAAATACTTTTTAAAGGCAGCGGCTACGGATTTAACCATGCCATCGTGCACTAACACCTGTGCAAAATGTGGCCGGCCAACCTGCGTGCCGCCAGCCAACTCGGTCGCGCGCTGGTAAACGTTGCGGGCACCGAGCTTTTCGAGCCGAGTGGCAATTTTGACATTGCGCGCGACGCGCGCCTGTTGCTGCGCCGCCACAGCTTGCTGCAGTGCAGCGCTGTTGATGTCCAGCTTAAGACCCACCACATGCACACCGATGGTGCCCCAGCGGGTTGACAGCTCGATCCCATTGATCAAAATTAAACTTTCGCGCGCGGCCGCGCTTTGCGCCTGAGGCAGGCCATCGAGGGTATCGTGATCGGTCAGAGCAACAACCTCTAACCCCGCATCTTTAGCGCGCAACATCAGGGCCTCGGGGCTCAGTTCGCCGTCCGAGTAATGACTGTGCATGTGCAAATCAATTTTCAAACCAAACCTCAAACAACATTAAGACCGATGAATACCGTATAATCGCTTATTTGCACCTCTGCATGGGGATAAACCCAGCATCTGTGGCCGATTGCGGCAGTCAAAACGACTTAAAAGCCCATTAAACAGGCAACAAGGTAGATACTTTTAGCATGAACAATCCAGCCCCACCCAATGGCGAGCAGCCTCGTGCTCAAGCGCATGAGTTAGCGTCAGCCACCACCGGTGAGAGTAAACCTGTCGGCCCAAAGGGCAAAAAACGTGAAAGTCTGTTGGGCAATATATTGCTTAACATTGTTATCCCAACGTTAATTCTGACCAAACTC
>Ga0209075_1000365_pt1 | contig 43782 bp, 37 predicted proteins | sample Stecom2011_FD_187523 | JGI IMG/M metagenome (GOLD analysis project Ga0209075, IMG submission 187523) | Agricultural soil microbial communities from Utah to study Nitrogen management - Steer compost 2011 (SPAdes) (version 2) | ecosystem: Environmental > Terrestrial > Soil > Agricultural land...
CATACAATGGAAGATAAAGATAAGGTCGTCAGCTTTTACGACCAATTTGCGGATAAACAGGAGAAAACCGGCATAAACTCTCGCCATTTAAGCATCTTGGATAAACTGGTTAAAGCCGGCTTATCCTCCCATCATCGGGTACTGGAAGTAGGCTGTGGGATCGGTACCGTCAGTCATTTGATTGCCAAAAAAGTTTCCAAAGGCGAGGTGCTGGCAGTTGATATCAGTCCGGAAAGCATCCAGAAAGCGAAGGTTTTATGGAAAGATCAAACAAACCTTCATTTTGAGGTTTCTGATATGAAAGGCTTTGAAAAGCCCCGGCAGTTTGACTTTTTTGTGTTTCCAGATGTACTGGAACACATTCCCGTGGACCAGCATTTTGCTCTTTTTGAAACGGTCAAACGCCACGCCCATCCTGCATCCGTCATCTTTATTCATATTCCTGCACCAAGGTTTTTGGAATGGATGATCAAGAATGAGCCGGCCAAACTACAGGTAATCGACCAGCCTTTGGACAGTGGTCAACTCGTAAACACCATAACAGACAACGGTTTCTACCTGGACAAGATGGAGACCTACAGTGTCTTTTACCAAGAAAAGGATTACCAGTACTTCGTCTTTAGGAATCAAAACCCAGTTAGCAAGACCACTCCTTTGAACAAATGGGCTGTGTTGGCGGAAAGATTAAAAATTAAACTAAGACATCTTATCTAGTTACTCCGGGGCCATGTTTTTGATTTTGGATCTTGATTCTTTTCTCTTTTTCTCAATACTTAATACTCAATACGCTATACTAGAATGATCATCTACACCTATCCCATCGCCACTGCTTTTACCGACCGGGATATTGAGATGCTTCGCCCCTACCAGCCTATCAAAGCCCTACCATTCACCAATGATCCGATAAAACTGCCCTTTTATTTTATCCTTCAATTTTTTCAACTGCTTCTTTTTTTACCGCGAACGTCGAAGTACCTGTGCTTTTTCGCCGGATACCACAGCGTGTTGCCGGTGGTTTTTGGAAAACTATTTGGGATCAAAGTATTTATCCAAAGCGGCGGCACCGACGCCATGAATATGCCGGAGATCAATTATGGCAACTTCAGAAAGAAATGGCTGAGAAAGGCCACCGTGTACAGTTTCAAAAATTGCAGCATGATCCTGCCGGTGGCGGAGGCTCTTGTCCAAAGCGACTATAGCTATGATCCCCGAATCGACCGCAGACAAGGGCTTAAGAATTTGATCCCCGACCTCAAAACGCCTGTCCGTATCGTCCACAATGGTTTTGATGCGGATTTTTGGGTGGATGAAGAAAAGCCAAAGCAACCCTTTACCTTTATCACCGTGGCGGTAGGAATTACGCAAGCCAACAGGGCAGCCGTAAAAGGAATCGACCTTATTCTTGATATGGCCAGCCGCTTTCCCAATTACGCTTTTACCTTGGTGGGTGATCCACATTTCAGGTCAGAACTTCCCAATGTAAAAGTGATGGGAAAGTTGACTCCGGTCCTGTTAAAGGATGAATTTAACCGCAACCAGTTTTACCTGCAACTCTCTACCTCAGAGGGCTTCCCCAATGCCTTGGCAGAAGCCATGCTTTGCGGCTGTATCCCCATCGGATCGGCCGTGGGGGCTATTCCCGAGATCATCGGCGATACAGGTTTCCTGCTTCAACAAAAAGACCCGGAGCGGTTGCAGGGATTGTTCCTGCAGCTTCCCAAAGAAGATCTAAGCCAGTTGAGAACCGCGGCTCGCCAAAGGGTCCAGCGGCATTTTAGTTATGAAAAGCGGCAAAAGGCCTTATTAACGATTTTGTCTGATGAAAAGCAGCCAAGAGGGATTTAAAGCCGGCCATTATTGTTAGCCTAGGAAACCAAGAGAAGATCAATGGGTATTATTGAAAATTTACTGAAATTAAGATTACAGCCGGCGGAGATCATTTACAAAGCGCCTCTTTCTTCCTCGGCTTTTCACATCCGCCTGAAAAGTGAGAAACTAAAATATGACGGCTTTGTACCCGGGTATTTTTTGCGACTGGGCGTAGGCATGGATGATGATACACATGGCATAAGGGATAAAGTCCGAAGTTATACCGCTTGGGATTATGATGCCAATCAAGGCACAGTCGATCTAGCCGTGGCTACCCACAGCAAAGGTGTGGGCTCAAAATGGGTAGAGCGTTGCCAAGTGGGTGACATGGTATTCTTCACCTGGCACAAATGCAAATTGGTGGTAGACGATGCTGCCGATAGTTACCTGATGATCGGCGACCTTTCTTCCTTGGCGCATTTATACAAAATCCGCCGCCATCTTCCGGAAAGTAAGCAGGTCGAGGGTATCTTTTACAGCCAAAACCAACCCGATTTATTTAAAGACATTGATGGCTCGGAACCTTTCTCCTTGCATGAAATGCCGGAAAACCCGGTGGAACAGCTTAAAGAAAAGATTGATGCTGCGCTACCAGCCATTACCGGCAAAAAGATGGTCTACCTGGCGGGAGACAGCAGAGTCTGCGTGGCGTTGAACCAATATTTCCGAAAGGAACTCAATTGGGATACCCTGCAGATCAAAACCAAGCCCTTTTGGAATCCGAACAAAAAAGGTCTAGACTAAATAATGAAGCAACAATCCCTATTTTTACGCTTGATCTAAGTCATGGGAAAAATCGTCAAGCAAAGTTTACTCACCACGGTCTTCTCCTATATCGGCGTCGTCGTCGGATATATCAATGTGCTTTGGCTGTTGCCTTATGCGCTAAGTCCGGAGGAGATTGGTATCTTCCGTACCATACAGGATATGGGCTTGCTGTTGGTGCCTTTTGCCCAATTGGGTTTGGGTCACGGTATTACCCGTTTTTATCCTCGGGTAAAGGACCAGCAGTTTGCGTTCTTTAGCTTTAGCCTCTTTCTGACCCTTATCGGATTTGGCATAGTGGCACTCGGCTTCCTGACCTTTAAAGAGCAGATCATCCAGGCTTATGCCGCCAACTCCCCGGAAATCATCGACTTTTTAAGCGTCGTTTTGTTTATCACCCTATATGCCGTGCTGAATTCCATTTTGGATGCTTTCACGCGGTCCTTTATTAAGATTGCCGTTCCTACCTTTTTTAGGGAAGTGGTTCTCCGCTTGATGTTGACGATTCTAGTAAGTCTTTACCTTTTTGGTTGGTTGGATTTTGGTCAGCTGATGTGGGGCTTGGCCGACATTTATCTTTTTACATTATTGGGTATGCTTGTTTACATGATCAGAAATGGGATGTTCAAGCTGAGCTTTAACTGGAGTAAGCTTTCTTCACCGTTTAAAAAGGAATATATTCAATATAGCCTGATCACGCTGTTGGGCACGGCGGGATCCATCCTGATCATGAAAATAGACAGCCTGATGGTGGCTTCCATGATCGGGCTCGACGCCAATGCCATTTACGCCATAGGTTTCGCTATAGCGGTGGTGATAGAGATGCCGAGACGGGCGGTTTCCCAGGTGGTGATGCCGATCATCGCCGAAAAATTTGCCCTGAACCAGCCAAAAGAGATCAATGTCCTTTATAAAAAGGTAGCGGTTAACCAGCTGCTCTTGTGTCTGTTAATTTTTTTGGGTATATGGGCTAATATCGACAACCTTTATCATTTTGTGCCGAACAAGGAAATATATCAAGCGGGAAAATGGGTGGTATTGCTGATCGGCTTGGGCAAGCTTTGCGATGTACTCTTTTCGGTGAATGGGGAGATCATTGTTTTCTCTAGGTTTTACATTTTTAACATTACTTCCACCCTTTTGATGTGTGTGATGGTAGTGGTATTAAATCTATTGATGATTCCGGTATGGGGGATTGAAGGTGCGGCCCTTTCTTCTTTGCTGGCCATGTTTTTTTATAACCTGATCAAGTATCTCTATGTCAAAAAGCGACTGGGTTTTGATCCCTTTAGCTGGGACATTGCGAAGATTATCCTGCTAGGGTTGCTGGTGTACGGGGTGGATTATTTTCTGGTTCCATTCTTTGAACCTGTGCTGCTGGACATTGTTGTAAGGTCAGGCCTGCTTGTGTTATTATACGGCTTGGGGATTTGGGCGATGAAGATTGCTCCTGATTCGCAAAGGTTGGTGTGGGGAAGGATAAAGGATTATATCTCCCGCAGATAAAACAGATCTACGCAGAAAGACAGTTGACATGCTATATAACGCCACCGCAAAAATGTTTTAGTAGAAAATGTGCGTCATCTTAGAATTTAGTAGGAAAAACGCTAAAGCATCAATATGTTGCGATTACATTTCTTCGATTTTCATGATAATGTTTTAGCTGTGAAACTAATTTTTACTATTTTTCTCTCAATGTGCATAGTAACACTTTTAAAAGCACAAGAACAAGCTTCTACTTTCCGCTCTGCCAGCCTTATTTCAGGATATCCCGAAAAGGCATCTTATGCTGTGGATGCTCTTCGATTGACCGACGTGAAATATGCTGAATTTAAAACAGGTGTTGATTCGCTTCGATTATTTTTTGGTTCTTTTTTGCAGGATGATCGAGACGGATATTGGGCAGGCTTAGATCATAAGAATGATTTTGAATTTATGACTGTTAGCTTGAATGAGACAGCTGAAAGTGATTTTCTAAGCCAGAACATCGAATTTAAATTTCGGGAATCGTCCATGCGCGTGTCCTTCCGTGTTGATGTTGATCCTCTAAGTAACGAAATATCTTATCAATGGCTCAATTCCAAAGGGGCTAGCGAAATTGCGCACATACAATCCATTGAGCGGCCGATTGAATCCAATGAGGCCATGCCCTATTTTACTGCCGAAACACTGCAATCATCCACCTTATCATTAGATGACTTCAAAGGAAAATATCTCGTAATCAACTGGTGGGCCACCAGTTGTGCACCATGTGTCGTAGAAATGCCTGGTTTGAATAAATTGGTAGACAAATATCAATCCCGAGATGATGTGGAGTTTTTAGCCATCGCTTGGGACAGTAGGGAAAGACTTGAAAAGTTTTTTGAAAAGCGATCTTTTGATTATCAACAAAGCTTGGCCAACGAGGAAGTTACAACCCTCTTTGGAGAATCGTTCCCAAAACATGTTGTCATCAATCCTGAAGGAATGGTTACCTACTTTTCTTCAGGGGGAAATGAGCAAACTCATGTATTGATTGACCGACACTTAACTGAACAGTTGGAACTTAATTAAATGTACACGTGCTGTTCTTCTATTTGAAATATCTCCTCACCTCCCCACAAATTCACTCCACCTCCTCTTGCTTCAGATAAGGATGAAGCGGCAAGGAAAGGTTGCTTTTTGAGATTCTTTCCGCCGTAAAACGTCCTCTTCAAGAGTTTAATCATACTGTCATCCTAATTCTCAATTACCGCGCCTTTAACATCGGAATCGCTCTTTTGCATAACTGGATCGCCAATCCCCACGGATCTCTAAGCATGACCAAGTGAGAACCGTCTTCCAATACCTCATCGCTCACCAGTTGGGCTCCAGCCTTAATCAACCGTTGTTTGTCTTCCTTCGGATCCTTTGAAACAAATGCTAAATGCACCATTAGGGGATGTAGCTCCTGGAATTCAAGAACCGCTGCAGCAGGATTGTTGTATATCTCCAACATAATGGTCCCGCTGTCGTCTGCCAAGAAAGTCATAAAGGGAGATTCCTCCGCTTTCCTAACCACCGACAATCCCAGGTTGGCTTTGTACCAGTCGCACATGGCGCGGGGTTGTGCTACATTCAGTGCAAAATGTTCAAATTTCATATAACAAATTTAAAATCCTTTCCATTGCTTTAAGTTTTATCCCATTTAAATATTGGGGTGGTAAAAAAGAAAGCTCCCCAAACCATTGGCCCAGGGAGCTTTCTTTTATTGGTACCCTGGATTTTGGGTAAACTCATCTTTGTTGATCACTGCATCAAGTTGCCTTTGCGGAATCGGCTTTAACACATGATGTTCCCGTACATTGGCGGCCGCCTCAGGATTATAAGCTTTCACCTTTTCTACCAGTTTCCCCGTCCTCTTTAAATCAAACCATCTAAACTGTTCCCCTGCCAATTCCCTGGCCCTTTCTTCGAGGATAAAATCTATCGAAAGGTCAGCCGGAGTAATGGCCATGGTTGCTTCCATACCCGGTACTGCCGCGCGGTTTCTTATAACATTGATGTGATCAGCAGCTGTCTGGAGGTCTCCCTCTTGAAGTGCTGCCTCTGCGGCAATCAGATACATCTCCGCCAAACGAATCACGAAGGCGTCCCTAGAACTCTGTTGCTCTGCCACTGAGGGGCGGGTAGGATCTACAAATTTTTTCAGGTTGATGTATTGCCGGTTGTTATTATAGGTTCCATCAGGATGATACATGCTCTCCATATCGTAGACTAAAAAAGGCTTTGCAAGTTCCTCTGCGGGAGAAAGCACCTCTTTAGTCGCCCAGATGGCCGTATCTCCCTCTTCCAACGTAAACTCTACTGTTTGGCCATCTACCGTTTTACTATAAGTCCCGGGTCTGTTGCTATACCATACCGTTTCAAAGGATCCGTGAAAACGGGAATCAACCTCCTCATCAAAAAGCTCCAGCAAGTATCGGCTTGGCATATATCGGGCAAAAGGCCGGCCATTGATGATGTCTCTCGTCATTCCCACAGTGCCGTTCCTGTCATAAGTGCTCATGAAAAGCAAATGCCCATTGTGACCGCCACGGGAATGGCCATTGGGAAAGGTGATACTGTTGGAAGCGTCATTGAGATTGAGGTCACTGGAGTAATTGACATAAAAAACAACCTCTTCATTCTCCACATTCTCCATATCCCAGAGATCAGCATAATTCTCCATCAACCCAAAATCATAGCCATTGATTACCTTTTCCGCCAAAGTCTGCGCCTCATTGTATTCTTCCCTAGTTAAATGTACACGTGCCAAGAAAGCTTCAGCCCCTGCCCTACTAACCCTTCCTTTCTGACTTGCTGGATAAGGAAGGTTGGCAACTGCAAAGTTTAAGTCTTCCTTAATCGAGGCATAAAACTGATCCACAGGAGTTCGGTTGGCGGTAGGCTGGGCGGTTTTTGTCCGTTCGGAGCTTAAATGAACTCCACCCCACGTTTCCACGATATGCCAATTATAGAAGGCTCGAAGAAAACGTATTTCTGCTTCTCTTTCAAGCTGAAGTGCGGGAGAAAGTCCTGATTCAGCCACAAATTCCAACCCTGCATTACAAAGATTGACCGCTTCATAAAGCTTGGCCCAAAGGGTCTCTACAGAGCCTTGGTTGGATTGAAGATTTTCATAATGCACCAAGGCTACATTGGCGCCGCCATCCACCCCGTTGATCCATAGGTCTGTGCCCATTTCGGATAAGTTGTACCCGTCTTCCTTTCCATACCACCAGCGGGTATAAGAATAGGTTGCATTAACAAGGGATTCGAAGCCATCAGGTGTAGTATAAACCCCCTCTGCTGTAATTCCGCTGGGATTATACTCATCCAACTCATTTTGGCAGGCCATCAGGCCAAAAAACAGACCTGCAAAACCTATTATATTTATTTTTATTGCTTTCATCTTTTCTTAAGGTCTTTGATTAAAATTCAAGATTAATACCCCCCACCAATAATCTAGGAATAGGATTGCTCATGGCACCTCCCCTTTCCGGATCATAGTTGTCGACATTGCTGAGCACCAGCATGTTCTTGCCCGTCACGTAGACCCGCAGTCTTCCGATGCCCAAACGCTCCAGAGCAGCAGTTGGAAGGTTATACCCAATTGTCACACCCCTTAATTTTACAAAAGAAGCATCTTCATAAAGCAATGAGGAATAATATATTGTGCTTCCTTGAGTTCTTCCCGCGTTGGGCCTTGGGTAGGAATTGCTTGGATTTTCAGGCGTCCAGTAGTCATGTGCATGACTGTTCTCGTTCCCTGAAGGATCATAGACATCGTAGAACTCATAGTTCATCATCTGCCCCCAGCGGGCAAACACCTGAAAATTAAAATCAAAATTGCCTACAGAAAGATCACTGTTGAAGCTGCCGCTCCATTTTGGTCGTGGAGAACCTAAAATAACCCTGTCATTATTGGCGTCAATTTGGTTGTCCCCATTTTGATCCACCACTTTTACCTCACCGGGCACTTGTTCATAAACCAAGGCAGCATCAGCCTCGTGGGTTTGCCATATCCCTGCCTTTTTGAAATCATAATAGGCACGGGTAGGCTGTCCGATAAACCATCCATTGGCAATGTCATCTGTGCCGGTGGCCAGTTCGAGGATCTCTTCTTTGTTCGTAAACCAGTTGACACCAAGGTTCCATACTACGTTGCCTTTTTCGACGGCCACTGCATCCAATCCTATCTCAATACCACGGTTCCTTGTTTTCCCGATGTTTTCAGTGATGGAGGAAACCCCTGAACTCGGAGGAAGAAAACGATCCAGCAATAGATCGTCTGTCTTGGTATCATATACATCAATGGTACCTACCAGTCGGTTTTGAATCAAGCCAAAGTCCAAGCCCAGGTTATAGGTTTTGGAAATTTCCCATCCCAGATTGATATTTCCTATTCTGGTCCCGAACGTATAACCAATGGCTCCCACTTCGTCAAACGCGTATGGAACCCTACTTAGGAGCGATTCAGTAGAATAAGGATCTACCGCAGCATTACCAGCCACCCCATAACTTGCCCTAAGCTTTAAGTCGGTGAACAAATTGGAGGATTGCATAAAGTCCTCTTCGATAATTCTCCAAGCCGTAGATACAGAAGGGAAAAAAGCCCACTTGTTGCCTTCGCTTAGTTGAGAAGCCCCATCGGCACGGGCGGTGAACATCAAAAGATACTTATCATTGTAGCCATATTGCAACCTTCCAGTGTAAGACATCAGGCTACTTGCCCTGTACGAACTTTGGATGGCCAACTGGTCATTGGCGTTCCCTAAGGAATAAAACAGCTGATAATCCAAAAGCTGATTTCTACCTTGCGCTGATTGTGTCTCATTTTCATTTCTCAACAAGGTATGGATACCGGTGACAGTGAAGGAATGGGCATCCATCTGCTTACTGTAGTTGATAATGTTCTCCCAGTTTAGTCCTATACCATTTCCTGTTTGATAAACTGCCTCCGATACGGCTCCTGCCCTATCAACAGTCTCCGGTCCTCGGTAGATACCGGTCCTGCTATTGCTGAGGGTCATCCCCAGGTTAGATCTGAAGCTAAGGCCATCGATGATTTTGTAATTGAAATACCCTGAAGAAAATAAACGCGTCGTCCTATTGTTGTTTTTATAGTGACCAGGTTCTTCATCAATTAAAGGGTTGACATCTTTCCAGTTATTGGGTTGGAATTCCACTCTTCCTTCCTCGTCATATGGATCCAGCAAAGGATTGATCTTGTTGGCGATATTCATGGGATCCCTTCGGAAATCCTGATTGTAGTAAGTCACTTGATTTTGAGTTCCTACACTGATCTTATCATTGATGGCGTGGTCAATATTTGCGCGGATGCTGTAGCGGTTGAGCTCATCCATCCTTTGATTGCCTTTTTCATTAAAGTAGTTGAGAGAAACGTAAAATTTTGACTTTTCGCTGGCGGATGAGACGCCCACCTGATAATCCTGTTGTGATCCCTCAGTCAAGAAAAGATCCGGCCAAATCGCCCCTCCGTTGTTGCGTACGCTAGCCAATTCCCAGTCGTTAAATATATTGGCATCATCCTCGGGTCCGTTCCAATCGCCGGTTGCGCGCCTTGCTTCCCTTCTAAGATCCGCATACTGCTGGGGGGTCTGCACTCTCGGATACTTTGTCACTTCGGAAACACCCATGTAAGTGTTAACAGTAACCCTGGTCTTGCCAACGCTTCCCTGTTTGGTTGTGACAATAATTACTCCGTTGGCACCTCTAGATCCATAAATGGCGGTAGATGCTGCATCTTTTAACACTTCCATAGACTGGATATCATTGGGATTCAGATCTTGGATATTACTGTATTGAATACCATCTACGATGAACAAGGGCGAGTTGCTCGCTGTCAGGGAGCGGTTCCCTCGGACGGTGATATTGATCCCTGCACCTGCCTGCCCGCTGGATCGGGTGATATCGACTCCAGGTAGCCTTCCTTGGAGGGATTCCATTACGTTGGTCGTGGGAACTCTCGTCAAATCCTCCGCCTTTACCGAAACAATAGAACCCGTTACGTTGCTTTTCTTGACTTCACCATAGCCTATGACGATCACTTCTTCGAGATCGCTCAAGTCGGTAGCCAAGGTAATATTAACTAAGGATCGATTGTTTATTGCCACTTCTTGGGTTTGATAACCTACAAAAGAAACGACCAATGTTCCGTCCCTATTGGGAACAGTTAGGCTGTAATTGCCGTCAAGGTCTGTTACAGAACCAGTCGACGTGCCTTTTAACATCACGGTGGCACCGGGAACAGGGAGTTGGTCATCTGCAGAGACCACCTTTCCTGTGACGGAAGTATTTTGCGCTAAAGCCGTGTTTTGAACAGCTGTTAGGAAAAAGAGGTAAATACATAGAAAGGCCACCGGTGACCGTAGCGCCTGCAGCAGGGGAAACCTATCGTCGGCTCCGTTTGCTAGTAACAGTTTTCTCATATCATTTTGGGTAAAATTGAAAATTTATTGAACAACAGTTGGACAATCGATTGCATATTAAATAGAAATGATTAATTATAAAAGTCACCCTCTAAAAAAATCGCTGGAACAGGTAAAATAAATCTTAAGGGGGCTAGATTTATTTAAAAACTTAAGTTTTGGGTTTTATTTCAATCCAAGCCCACACTTGTAGCCGCTCTTCTATTGTGATTTTATACCTCGCAAATATGGGGTCATCAAATCAGCGATGCTTAGCGCCACACAATGTTACGTGCAACCGATTACATTTTTTATGTGCTGTTCGGTTTCCTGCTGCGGGGATTAGTAATCCTGAACCTGAGATAAAGCTTCAATCCTCAACAATGCGATGCGGATTTGTGGCTTTTGGCTATGGCTGGTATGCAGAATTAGAAACCAATATCCGGATTCAAAAAAATTGTAAATTCCGAATAGCGGTCATATTAGATCAGCTAAAAATTAATAAATCCATAACCCTGGAGAACAGATCCCCTTCTACTTTCTTTTAGACCGCATGGCCTTGAGTTTTGTCACGGTGTCGTCAGCTAAAAATCGTGCATATTCATCGCTGTCCCTGCTATACAACGCGATCTTTCCTTCCGAATTGCTATGAACCCCCCATCCGAAACTTTTAGGCAGTGGTGATGCGCGGAAGCAAGGTTGCCCCTTGGAAAAAAATTCCTGCCTTTGTTCTTCCTGTTCTCCTTCTGGGATTCCTCTTCGAAGCGCAAAGACAAAAAATAAAATGTCATCAGAGGAATATTGATAGGGATGCCTGCTCAACAAGCCGTGCTGCAGGCCAGCTACAGTGGGTTTATCACCCCTATTAGGTGGCGTCTCCCCTGATAATACAGGACAATCCTCAGCGATCTCTATAAAAGTATTGAAATAATTAGTGGTATGGATTTTCATCATTGCCCCTATTTCGTAGGTAGGATCTTGGTGACAATCTCTCCGAAACCTACCCTCATTCCTTCTTTTTCACAAAATCCCTTAATAACTACAGTGTCTCCATCTTTAATAAATTCTCCGGCAATGCCACCGCCCGAAAACTCGGAAGCGTGATTGTATAACTCACTTAACGAACTGTATTGGCCTTCTAGAGGATTCGAAAAAGCGCCGGTCGCAAGCAGATCTCCAATTTCAACGTTGGAACCATTCACTGTCTGCTGAGCCAACATTTGCGGCGCAGTCCAAGTGGCATATCTATAATTGGTATGACAAACCGCATTTTCTGCTCCTTTTTCGGATTTAATTGATGCCTCCAGGTGGATGTCAAAACCATTTTCCCCTTCGTTTAGTAAATAGGGAAGCAGCTCTTGACTATGACCAGAAGAAGCAATACGAAACGGCTCCAGGGCATCCAGCGTAACTACCCAAGGAGATATACTCGAGGCGAAATTCTTGCTGAGAAGAGGACTTGACGCAGCCTTCCCTTCTACTTCAATATCTCTGGCGGTCCAATCATTAAACAGGATCAGTCCGAAAATAAACTCTTCACCTTCGGAGGCAGAAATCCCCTCTCCCATTCTGCTGGATTTGCCTACAACATAAGCCAGCTCCAGTTCAAAGTCCAGTTGTCGGGTGGAAGCAAACTCTAGCGAAGCGCTAGTTGGAGTCCTAACTGGTCCTTTGGGGCGGAAGATAGACACTCCCGTCGGAACGATGGTCGATACCTTTCTCTGGCTTTCTAAGGGAACCAACTGTTGGCTCAATAGATCGGATTCCGCTTTATCTTTAAACAGCAACTGCTCAGCTGGACTTGTGAAAGCGATGCAGTCTCCGATTTTTATCGGCTTCATCATCTCCGCCTCCTTCAGCCCCACCATGATCTTGCCTCTGGATTGGTGGTCTTTCAGATCTGAGTTTTCTTCATTTAACAAGTGTTGAACTCTATCTCTGACCTTCCTGGTGGTTGATTTACCCAAGGCTATAAAGGGATTGAGGCTATCCTGCAAAAAAATATCATCTTCCAATTTGATGTCCTGGAAAAAACCGGCCTCCTGAAGAGCGGATAAATCTACAATTTTGTCTCCAATGGCTATTCCCACTCTCGGAGTAAGTCTTTTGTTCCGGAAAATGCCAAAAGGAAGATTTTGAATGGTAAAATCAGACTGATTTGGTACTTGAACCCAGCTTTTGAGTGAGGCAGCTTTTTGGTATTCCATTATCAAAAATTAGTTTAGGCAAATTTAAAACTAATAACCACAACATAAAACATCAACTGCTTTATAAAAAAATATTGGGATAATCCGCATTTTTAAATGCTTCACAGATATTTATATTAATTTTGCCACCTGAGTTTTCTATTATTCAAAAGCAATTATGTCATTATCTACGAAATATAATCCATTAGAAGCGGAATCAAAATGGTACAAATTTTGGCTGGAACAAAAACTTTTTAATTCGACAGTCGACCCCAGCAAAGAAGCTTACACCATTGTCATTCCCCCGCCTAACGTGACGGGCGTGCTCCATATGGGCCACATGCTAAACAACACCATTCAGGATGTACTGATAAGAAAAGCCAGAATGGAGGGAAAAAATGCGTGTTGGGTACCGGGAACTGACCATGCTTCCATCGCCACAGAAGCTAAGGTCGTAGCTATGTTGAAGGAAAAAGGAATTGAGAAGAAATCCCTTTCACGCGAGGCATTTTTATCCCATGCCTGGGATTGGAAGGAAAAGTATGGAGGGATTATCCTCGAACAGTTGAAGAAACTGGGGGCTTCCTGCGACTGGGACCGGACCAGGTTTACCATGGACGCAGACATGAGCCGGGCGGTGACCAGCGTTTTTGTGGATCTTCACAACAAGGGCAAGATCTACCGCGGTATCCGTATGGTGAACTGGGATCCCCAAGGAAAGACAGCCTTGTCTGATGATGAAGTGATTTTCAAGGATGTTCAATCCAAGCTATATTATATAAAATATAGAATAGAGGGTTCTGACGAATATTTGACGATTGCAACCACGCGCCCAGAGACGATTATGGCTGATACTGCCATTTGTATAAACCCTAACGACCCGCGTTTCGTCCACTTAAAAGGGAAAAAAGCGGTTATTCCTTTAGTGGAGCGAGCCATTCCCATTATTGAAGATGATTATGTGGATATGGAATTTGGCACTGGATGCCTGAAGGTCACCCCAGCCCATGATATCAACGATTATGAAATTGGACTACGGCATCAGCTCCCTGTAATAGATATTATAGGAGATGATGGCACCCTTAATGAAAAGGCGGTAATTCTGGTAGGTGAAGACCGGTTCGTAGCCAGAAAAAAAATAGCAAAAATGCTGCACGAAGTGGGGCAACTGTTAAAAGAGGAAGAATACCGTTCCAATGTAGGCCATTCAGAAAGAACGGATGCGGTCATCGAGCCAAAGCTATCCTTGCAGTGGTTCCTGAAAATGGAAGATATAACCCAGCCTGCCCTCAAGGCTGTGATGGATGACGTTGTCCAGCTATATCCTCCCAAATTCAAAAACATGTACCGGAGCTGGATGGAAAATGTACGGGATTGGTGTATTTCGCGGCAGCTTTGGTGGGGGCATCAAATTCCAGCTTATTATCTCCCGAATGGAGAGTATGTTGTAGCTAACACCAAAGAGGAAGCTCTGGTAGCAGCCAACGACAAATGGGGAGCTAATTTTTTCCAACTATCGGATTTGAAGCAAGATGAAGATGTATTGGATACCTGGTTTTCTTCATGGCTATGGCCCATATCGGTATTTGATCCAGAATTCTTTAACACCGGCGACAAAAACGAAGATCTAAAGTATTATTACCCTACCAATGATCTCGTGACTGCCCCTGAAATCCTATTCTTCTGGGTGGCGAGAATGATCATTGCAGGATATGAATACATGGGCGAAAAACCCTTCAGAAATGTGTATCTCACCGGCATTGTGAGGGACAAACAAGGGAGGAAGATGTCGAAATCCCTCGGCAATTCACCAGATCCATTGGAATTGATAAAAATTTTTGGGGCAGACGGTGTAAGGACAGGAATGCTCTTCAGCTCGCCTGCGGGAAATGACCTTCCTTTTGATGAAAAACTCGTGGAGCAGGGAAGGAATTTCGCCAACAAGATCTGGAATGCTTTCAGACTGATCAAGGGTTGGGAAATTGATCCGACAATAGAAGTGGAAGACAATAAGGCAGCCATCGAATGGTTTGAAAGTAGGTTCAACCAGTCTCTGTTGGAGATAGAGGACCACTTCAGTAAATTTCGTATCTCAGACGCCTTAATGAGCACTTACAAGCTGGTATGGGATGACTTCTGTTCATGGTACTTGGAGATGATCAAACCTGCCTATCAAAAGCCAATCGACCAACAAACGTATGACAAAACCATTGGCTTTTTGGAGAATGTCTTAAAGCTTTTACATCCGTTCATGCCCTTCATTACTGAAGAGTTATGGCAGGAGATAAAGTTTCGGGAGCCGAAAGAGGCTTTGATAATCTCTCCATGGCCCAAACCATTAGCCTTTGATCAAAATATTATCACGGGGGCGCAACATGTTTTTGAGGTGGTATCTCAAATCCGTAACATCCGTGCATCTAAGGGGATTTCTCCCAAGGAAAGTTTTGAACTTACTATCAACACCACTGATCAAGATACATATCGCCGATTTGATTCAATTTTCAGAAAACTGGCCAATCTCAGCACGGTGGAATATGGTACAAACGTGGACAATGCCTTATGTTTTGTGGTGAAGTCAGACGAGTTTTTCATTCCTATAGGTGAGCGTTTGGATCTGGAAAAGGAGCGTGAGATTATTCTAAGAGAAATCGCCTACAGCAAGGGCTTTCTGGAATCGGTGGTCAAAAAGCTGAACAATGAACGCTTTGTAAACAGTGCTCCTGAAGCCGTAGTAGCTGCGGAGAAAAAGAAAATGGCCGACGCTCAGGGAAAAATAACTGCTTTGGAAGAAAGTCTGGCTAAGCTGGGCTAAAGAACAACACCATTGGATGGGAGGATAAGTCCTCCTATCCAATGTTATTTTTATCATCTATTCATTCTGATGCACACCGTAGGTCTGGTCATACAGTGCTATAGCATCTCTTATAATCCTCATGGCATCTTCTTTTCCCAAGAAATCTTCCACTTTTACCTCCTTTTTCTCCAACTTCTTGTAATCTTCAAAAAACCGGTGGGTTTCCTTCATTAAATGAGGCGGAAGTTCATCTATATCATTGATATAGTTGACAGATTGGTCATCCGCAGCTACGGCTATGATTTTATCGTCCGCTTCTCCTCCATCGACCATCCTCATCACACCGATGACCTTAGCTTTAACCAACGTCATCGAAGGAATATCTATTTGGGAGATGATCAGGATATCCAAGGGATCATTGTCGTCACAAAACGTTCTCGGTATAAAACCGTAATTTGCAGGATAGTGGACCGCGGAAAACAATACGCGATCCAACATCAACATCCCCGTCTTTTTGTCCAGTTCATATTTACCCTTACTTCCTTTTGGAATCTCGATTATACCAGTTACAAACTCCGGAGAATCATCCCCTATTTCCACATCATGCCATGGATTGATCATATCAAAAATTAGTTTAGTTTTATTCTTAAATTGCTCCGCAAATTTAGTCGCATTTCTCCGAGTTCACAACGCATTGCATCAGCTTATTGTTTTATTTAGCTTTAAGTTGTCACACTGGCTTAACATTTGTCGTCTTGGCAATATCCTGCCTTGGGCAGCATGTTTATGTTAAAGCAATTACGAGGCCTAGAGATTTTAAAGGATCAGGGGGCATCAACGCAAAAACACTATTTTAAAAAACTATGAAAAAAGCTGTTTTATTAATTTTAGCCTGTGCAGCAATGCTGCAGACAGTGAAAGGACAAAGTACCTTACGCACTATTGAAGTCGAGGGTAAGAGTGAGATATTGATCGTTCCGGATGAAGGAGTGGTTAACATCACCGTTCAGAAGAAGGCTATGACCGTAGCCGAAGCGACAAAATCATTGAATGCAGACACTAAGAAGATAATTGACGCTTTCAAGAAGTCCGGGATAACCTATGAGCTCACCGCCAACAATTACTACGTGAATGTCAACCGGATTTACGAAAAAGGGAGTTCGAGGGACAGCGGTTATGTAGCGTCCCAAAACCTCAAAGTGACGGTGAAAGACATAGAAAAAGAACTGCCTAAAGCAGTGGAACTCGTCAACACCAGTGGAGACCATACGGTAAATGTGAACTTTTCTGTATCGAAAGAAATGGAAAAGTCCTATAAAGACCAATTGTTAGAAGGCGCAATAAAAGATGCGCAGCAAAAAGCCAATAAAATAGCGGAGGTGATGGAGGTAGAAAACATGAAGCCCCATAAGGTTCAATACACATCTGAACAACCAATTCCCCGCTCATACATGATGAAGGCCAATGTGGCGATGTTCGATTCAGCGGAAGCTAGAGAGGCCCCTTCATTCATGCCTGAAGAGCAAATGATCTCAGACAGGATTTTGGTAACTTTCGTTTTTTAGAACTTCCCACAGCAGGGCCAGAGCTGGTCCTGCTGTTATTTTTTGAGATTTGGCAGAGAAATCTCTATTGTAGTACCCTCTCCTACAGTCGATTGGAGATTAATTTGACCTTTGATTTGTTCCACCGATTCCTTAACCATATACAATCCTAAACCTGACCCCACATTTCTCTGGGTCGCCCGGTGAAATAGGTTAAACACGTCAACTTGGTGGTTTTCCTCAATCCCTATTCCATTATCAGAGACTTTAATTATTGCAATATCTCCTTCGACGCTGATGTCGACCTCTATTATTTTGCGATCAGAGTCTTCTTTTTGAAATTTGTAGGCGTTGCCAATTAGATTATTAAGAATCACCCTAATTTTTCCGTCATCGGAATAAAAATCCTCCTTTTGGTCGACATGGACTGACAATTCAATATCCGTTAAATCCCATTTTTCCTGATAGGCAGTAAATTGTTGTTCAACCACCCTCTTAAAATCAATCGGAATCACGATGTTATCAATTTTTGTCGATCGGTAGAAGTCAAGCATTTTATGGATAAAATCGTCCAGCTTTACGGTAGCAGAATCGATCATTTCGAAGTACTCCTTAGCCGAAGCATCGTCAATCTCCGTCATAGCCAGTTTGGACACGCCGGATATGCTCATCAAGGGACCCCTAAGATCGTGAGACAAGCTTCGGATAAAGAGGTTCATTTCCGAGTTGGTCTTCTTTAATTTATCGCCTTTATATTTAAGCTCCTTTCTAGTTTCGTATAGATCAGCGGCATTGATGATGGCGTTTTTGATCTGATCGATGTTCCAAGGTTTATCAATAAAACGGTAAACTTCCCCTTTGTTGATCGCGTCGATTACACTTGCAATATCAGAGTACCCTGTGAGTAAAATCCGAATAGGATCAGGCTTAAACTCCCTAAGTTTTTCAAAAAACTCTACCCCCGTCATCCCAGGCATTCTTTGATCGGCGATAGCCACCTGAAAGTCCATTTCCTCCGCCATTTTCAACCCTTCAAAAGGATCGCTTACGGTATAGATTTTAAAATCCTTTCTAAGACTTGCTTTGAAGGAACTGAGATTGTTATCCTCATCATCTATATAGAGTACTCTTATTTTATCCTTCATTATAAATGGATGTTTGGTTGACGGGGAGGATTATTACAAAATTGGTCCCTTCGCCTAACTTTGTGAATATTTCCAACCTCCCTTTATGGTTTTCTACTACTGAATAAACAATTGAAAGACCCAAGCCAGTACCTTTTCCTACTTCTTTTGTGGTAAAGAAGGGTTCAAACACCTTTTCTTTAACATGATCTGGCATTCCAGGTCCATTATCCTGTATTTCAATTTTCACAAATTCTCCCTGATTGGAAGTTCGTATCGTTAATTCAGGATTCGGTATGTCAGTTTCAAGTAATGCATGGATAGCATTGTTAATGATATTCATGAAAACCTGGTTGATTTTGCCTGCCAAACACTCTACCAACGGCAGTCCTGCATATTCCTTAATCACCTTTATCTTCCCCTGCATCGAACTGTTCAGCAAAATCAAAGTACTGTCCAAGCCGTCATGAAGATTGACTTTTTTCACATCTTGCTCGTCCACTCTTGAGAACAACCTTAATCCCCTAACAATTTCTACCGTTCTTTTTGCGCCGTCTTCGATGCCGTGAAGCAACTGCTCGACTTCTTCAATAAGGTAGTCCAATTCCAGCTCTTCTTCAAAGTTTTTCAATTCTTTTTTGCTTTCAGCGGAAAATTCATTCTGTCCTTTTTCACGGTACACCGCCATTATTTCCAAAATATCCTTCAAATCTCTCTTTAAAGGTGAAATATTGGAGCTTACAAAATTGATGGGATTGTTTATCTCATGGGCTATACCTGCGGTAAGTTGACCGAGGGATGCCATTTTTTCTTGGTTCACTAGTTGTGTTTGGGTATTCTGAAGGTTTTTCAAGGTTAATTCCAATTCCTCCGTGCGGGTATTGACCATTTTTTCGAGGTAAACATTTTGCTCTTTTATCAGCCGTTCGTTCTCCCTTAGTGCCTCCAACTTCTCTCTCTCCTCCTTTTCATTTTCCTTCTTCAGGATATTTATTCTATTGGCAAGCGCCAGTGAAAGCAGGACGGCTTCCAAGGCACTCCCCACCAACATCGGGAAATTGGCAAAAGTGTCCAATTCTATAAAACCATGATTCTGCAATACATAAAAGATCAGTCCAAGCAGGAAGACTATCCAGGCAATCAAAAAATAACCTGCAGACTTGTGACCCTTCCTGTAGCTGATCAAGGCCGCCGATATAAAGGTTATTGGAATCAGGATTCCCCCGATGTCAGTAAGAAAGTAACTGATAGATCCAAAAGAAAGCAATCTAAAAACAAAGGCAAAACAATAGAGCACCAGGATTGTTGTCAAAACCTTGTCCAAAAAAGGTGTAAATATCCTAGTCTGCAGGAAGTTTTTGGCGAAGAGCACCCCCAACACTCCAGAAAAAGCAGAAAAACCGATAATACTTATTTCATATAAGTTCAGATGAGAACCGAAAATATAGTACTTACTATAGCCGACAAGCGACAATTGGGCTAACGCAATGAAAAGTATATAAAAGGAGTAATAGATATAGACCCTATCCTTCACAAAAAAATACAAGCCCATATTATAAAGAAAAAGGGCGAGCATTATTCCCACATATACACTGATCAAAACCAGCGTGTCAACATACTTGTTCAAGAACTGGTCGTTACCTGAGACTTTCACAGCAAAATTAACCCGCTCTACCGAATTAACCCGCAGCACATATGAAGAAGAGTAGTCAGAAACAGGGGATATATGAAAAATAAAATTCGGATATTGAGCCAAGCCTCGGTCTATAAACTGGTTGTTTCTATTATTGCCGAAAAGGACGAGCTTGCCTTCCGCAGACCGATAATAGAGTTCAGCCTCTCTTATAGTTGGGCTTTCTATCTCAATATTTATGGGTTCGTCTGCAGAGTAGCCCTCTTTGATATCAAAGCCCAACCAGATATTTTCTTTGGTAAAGCCAAAATCCAAATTTTCTGCGTGAATAACCTCATAAGATGTCGTGTCAAGTTCCTCTAAACCCTGCTTATTATCAAAATACTTGTAGCTACCAATGGAGTACTCCTCCTGCGCACTGAAAGTGGAATTGGCAAAGAAGGCTATGAGAGCCAGAAGGAAAACTAAAAAACATACCGCTAAAATATTTCTTGTACTGTATCTGGCATAAATCATTTTAGAACGTTTTGGATAGCTAGGTCATAGAATATTTCCAAATCACCTCTTCTGCTTGTATCTTTTTTGAATTGAACGGGATTAGCTCTTAGATTAAAAATAAATTCCTGTTCGTCATCCGTTGCAGTAGGTATATTGTTGATATCCTGTATTTCCATTATTGTCGCTATTAATCCCTCCTTGGGGTAAAGAAACTTCCCTTCATCTCCCAAAGAAGTTATTATCTCAAAACCTACGGATTCAGCTTTTTTGACGATGACGGGCGAACAAAAAGCCATCAGGTTCTTTATACCGAGAAAAGAGGATAAAGCCACCCCGATTCTTATCAGGTAAATACTGCCTATTCCGTAACCGGCAATCTCACGGGAATTCCACAAACCGCAATATTCCGCAACTTCGAGATCTTTAAATGGGCTCATAAAGTCGACGATAGATTCATCTTTTTCAAAAATCGCACCTTCTAGCGGCAAAGGGAAATTTTCGCTTCTCATTTGGATTCTTCCTCCACCTACGATCCTGCCTGAGTCTGCCAGTTCAACCAACAAAAGGTATACATGGGGATTGTTGACCCACGAACGGTCTGCAGACGTTACTTTGGTAACTCCGTAAGTTTCTAATACTCTATAGTGGCCATCAATGTATTTCTCGGTAGTCTCCATATCCGTTATGGCACGGACAACCCTAATATTAATCTTCATGTGGTATTTTAAGATGTTCATCCAAATCGATGTAGTACCTACCAGAAGCCACAGTTTCGTCCAATAGCAATTTTCTGGAAAAGTAAGCACAGGCCGCTCCTCCCATTATTACGGAACTCGCCGTTTGGGGCCAAGTAGTAATCGTTTTTCCTATCAGGGAAATGCTCTCCTTTGCCCGATCCGATAGATTATTAAAGTCCAAAATACCCATCATCATTTCATTCTTATACTTATTCAAGCTCTCCAAAATAAACCTTTCCTCCCCGAATTTTTGGAGCATCCCGTGAAAAATGGGACGGCTTGGGTCTAGATCAAACCGCTCAACATCCATCATTCCCCTGTCGCTCGTATCCATTAAAACGGGGATTCCCAGTGATTTAGCTTTTAGTCGACTGCTTATTTTAATAGGTAGGCTATCGCACTCCTCCACCAAAAGATCTAAATTCCCCCCTAAAGTAAAAAAATCATGGATATTTCCTTCTGTTATTCCCTCTTCATATACAGTAACTTTTAAAAAAGGATCAATTTCCGCAATCTCTCTTGCGACCATCCATGTTTTCTTCAGTCCCAGATTGAAGATCCCCGTTCTTATCCTGTTCAAATTACTCAAATCCAAGGTATCGAAATCCGCTATCCGAAGCTCGCCAAATGTGCGTTCCATTGCCAAACTGATGGCGACACTCTGTCCTACGGAAAGTCCAATAATACCGATCGTCTTGGACTGAAGCTTATCCTGTTCCTCTTGTGTGATTTTATACTTATTTCTGGACGTCCTCAGATGAATAAAATCAGCTTCATCCAATACCCTCACCAAAGTGTTTCGCCAAGGATAATACACCCAAACCCCAAAGCCTTCCTTCGGGGTGTCCTTAAAAAAAGCCTTCACCCGATCAGCCAGTTCCTCGGTCGAAAAAGTTTCCGAGGGATTGTTTATTTTAATCAATTCGGCCACCTGATCTTCGATCGAATCCGTTAAAACTATAAATGGACGGGCTTTTAGTTCTTCTAACTTCTGAGCATCTTGGCGGGACTTAGGGTATAATAGAAGCGGGCGGTAATTTTCATTCACCTCAACAAATGGCATAATCGGCAAAGTTAATTGTAATATGTGTATTTAATTATCACTATTCGGAGTAAAATTTTAAACAATCCATGAGATCTAGAAATTTATAACCCAGCATTGGCAATAAATTATGAATATATTCACCATATTGAAGAGAAATAAGCTTTCTGAAATAAAGTTTTTATTAGTTAACAAAAATAGTGAATTTCGCCTTAGAAACGGTACAACCCCATAAAAGTATTACAAATGGACTCAGACAAAATTAGATTGTTATATGTAGATGATGAGGTAAACAATCTTCAGGCATTTAAAGCTACCTTTAGAAGAGATTATAAAATTTTTCTTGCAGAATCCGCAAAAGAAGGAAGGGAAATCCTTAAAGATCAAGAAATGGACATTATCATTACAGATCAAAGGATGCCTGAAGAAACTGGGGTGGAATTTTTAGAGTCCATTATTCCAATGTACCCGGATCCTATCCGAATACTTTTAACGGGCTACACGGATATCCAAGCAGTTATTGATTCAATAAATAAAGGAAAAGTGTACCACTACCTCACCAAGCCTTGGGAGGAGGACTACCTGAGAACTGTCATTAAGAATGCATTTGAGGTTTACGCCCTTCGGAGAGAAAACAAGCAACTCACGGACAACCTTTTAAAAGCCAATGATCAACTGGAATTTTTGTTGAGACAAAACCTCTTGTCCTAATACCTGGCAGCCAGCAACAACTGTAGTTCTTTGTGGGACATCGAAAACTTTCGAGCAAGGTGGGCATTGGTGAGACTTCCCCGATAGGTATATACTCCTTTCATAAACCATTTGTAATTGAAAATCATCTCTTCTGCTCCCTTCAGATCCGCCATTTGCAAAAGTATGGGTGTAAAAATGTTACTTAATGTTACAGAAGCAGTTCGTGATACCCGAGAAGCAATATTTGGAACACAATAATGCGTCACTTCATGTTTGGAAAAAGTAGGACTATCATGTGAGGTCATGCTTGATGTTTCGATACATCCACCCTGATCGATACTGACATCAATAATAATGCTCCCTTCAGACATTTTAGAAACCATCTCTTCAGATACTACAATTTTGGCTCTGCCCTTTTCGGCCCGCAAAGCTCCGATGACCACATCTGCCTCTTTAATGGCTTGCCCTAAGGTATAGTTATCTATAGTAGAAGTGTACACCTGCTGCCCTAAAAGTTGCTTAATCCTACGCAACTTATAAATATGATTATCGAAAATCTTAATGTTTGCTCCTAGGCCCAGAGCGGTCCTCGCGGCATATTCCGCCACGGTGCCCGCACCAATAATCACCACTTGGGTGGGAGGCACACCGGTAATCCCCCCAAGTACCAAACCTTTGCCGTTTTTTATGCTACTTAGATATTCCGCGGCAATAAGCATGACCGTACTTCCGGCGATCTCACTCATGGCCCGGACTACAGGCATACCGCCAACCTTGTCCTCCAAATTTTCAAAGGCCACCGCCGTGATTTTTTTGCGGTTCAAAGCATGGATGAAATCAGAATTCTGCTTTCCTAACTGCAGGGCTGAAATAAGACACGCACCCTGCCGCATATCGTTGATTTCCTCCTCTGTAGGAGGTTCCACCTTCAAAACCACATCTGTATCGAAAGCCTCCTTTGAAGAAAATACAACCTGTGCGCCTGCTTCAGAATATTCGCGGTCTGAAAATTTCGAAAGCTCGCCAGCTTTGGACTCCACCACCACCTTCTGGCCATTATTTACCAATAAAGCCACAGCCTCCGGAGTCAAAACAACCCGCTTCTCCTGCGCTGCTCTTTCCTTGGGTATCCCTATAAGAATGGATTTATCCGAGTGCCGGATCATTTCCGGTGTTTCCTTTGTATAGAGGCCCGTTTCTTTGGCGATTTCAGTCATGCTGACTCTTCCCATCATCAATTATTTTAAGGGAAATATCCCTTTCTTCCTTATCTCCTACTTCAATGGTTATCAAAGCAAATTTTTCGGGAATATAAGCAGAAATTCTTTCAGCCCATTCTATCCAACAATAGTTTCCACTGTAAAAATATTCCTCTAACCCTAAGTCCAAGGCTTCTTCCTGATCATCAATCCTGTAGAAATCAAAGTGATAAATAGACTTTCCTTGTGCATCGTTGTACTCGTTGACAATCGAAAACGTGGGGCTCGAAACTATCTCCTCTACTTTAAGCTGTTTTGCAATTTCTTTGATTAAAGTCGTCTTTCCTGCACCCATTCTGCCATTGAATACCCAAATATTTTCCCCCCTACAATATTCAATAATCCTTTTTGCGGAATCAGGAAGCTGTTCCCTACCCACATTGACTAATTTTTCCACCTGCTAATATTTAGGGACTAAATGGACGATAGGGACAATGATCTCCTCCAAAGACACCCCGCCATGTTGAAATGTGTCTTTATAGTAATTCACGTAATAATTGTAATTATTGGGGTAGGCAAAGAAATAATCTTCCACCGCAAAAACATAACTGGTGGAAACATTGAACTTGGGCAACTTGGCATCCTCTGGTTTTTTGATCTCAAATACTTTTCCTGATTCAAAATTGAGGTTTTTTCCCTGCTTGTATCTCAAATTGGTAGTGACCTTCCTGTCCCCAATAATCTTATAAGGCTTGTTCACCTTTTTCGTACCATGGTCAGTAGTAACAATTAACTCCGCTCCTGCTTCACTGATTTTCTTAAACAGTTCAAATAGAGATGAGTGGTTAAACCAACTGGTGGTTATTGACCGGTATGCGGACTCATCAGGGGCCAACTCTCTGATCATTTTCATGTCAGTTCTCGCATGCGACATCATGTCTACAAAGTTGTACACCAACACATTCAGGTCATTGTTCAAGAGGTTAGTGAACTGCTCCAATACCGCTTTTGCCTGGTTAGCCTGGAGGATTTTGTTATAGCTAGATTTGATGTTCAGACGGTTTCTTTTGAGATTCTCCCTCATAAACTCTTCCTCATGATTGTTCTTCCCTTCCTCTGTATCTTCCCCTTCCCATAAGTCGGGGTGAAACTTGGCCATTTCTTGAGGCATCATCCCACTGAAAAGTGCGTTTCTCGAATAAGCTGTTGTGGTGGGTAAGATACTGTAATAGGTATCTCCGCTCGCTACGTTAAAATAATCACTCAACAAGGGCTCTATCATCTCCCATTGGTCGAGACGAAGATTGTCAATCACGACGACAAACAGTGGTTTTCCTTCCTTGATTTTTGGAAACACCATTTTTTTCATCACTTGGTGGGACAGCACCGGACGTTCTATATTTGGCTCATTCAACCAGTCCAAATAATTTTCCTTGATGAATTTGGCAAAATTGGCATTGGCTTCTGTTTTTTGCGTGTCCAATACTTCATGCATGCTTTTGTTCTCCGTCTTGTCTATCTCCAGCTCCCAATAGATCAGCTTCTTGTAAATATCAGACCATTCCTTATGGTCAATGGCATCATTATAAGCCATACTGATATTCCTAAAGTCCTGCTGGTACGAGAGGTTGGTCTTCTCGCTGATCAGCTGCTTGTTTTGCAGGATTTTTTTGACTGACAGCAGGATTTGGTTTGGATTGATAGGTTTGATGAGATAATCGGCGATTTTCCCACCTATTGCATCATCCATGATATGTTCCTCCTCACTTTTGGTGATCATCACCACAGGCGTTTGGGGTTTTAGGATTTTTATTTGCTGCAGGGTCTCAAGGCCCGTCATCCCCGGCATCATTTCATCCAGGAATATCACATCAAAATTGGCATCCTCCACTTTCTCAACGGCATCTAGGCCGCTATTGACTGTAGTGATCTCATAACCTCGCTGTTCTAGAAAAAGAATGTGAGGCTTAAGGAGGTCAATCTCATCATCGGCCCAAAGGATTTTAAATTTTTGCATATTATTCGGTTTACTTAGTCTAAATTTATAGCTATTTTTGAATTTTCCCTATCTATTAACCAAAGGGCAATTGAAGAGCCAAAAAATAATAAACGATCCTGTTTATGGATTTATCTCCATTCCCAGTGAATTGATTTTCTCCATCATCGATCATCCGTACTTCCAAAGGTTACGCAGAATCAAACAATTAGGTTTGACAGATATGGTGTACCCTGGTGCACTACATACGCGTTTTCACCATGCCATAGGTGCTATGCATCTGATGAGCATCACTTTAGACCATCTCAGAAACAAAGGACATGATATAAGTGTCGCAGAATACGAGGCAGCTCTTCTGGCCATCTTGCTTCATGATATCGGCCACGGTCCGTTTTCCCATGCTTTGGAAGCCACCTTGCTTACTGATGTTCGACATGAATCACTTTCCCTGTTGTTTATCCAAAGGCTGAACAGCCAGTTCGACAACCAGCTGGATCTGGCCATAAAGATATTTACAGGAAGTTACGAAAGGAAATTTTTCCATCAACTGGTTTCCAGCCAACTTGACATCGACCGGCTGGACTACTTGCAAAGGGACTGCTTCTTCACAGGCGTGTCAGAAGGCACGATAGGCGCTGACAGGATCATCAAGATGATGAACATCAAGGACAATATGCTGGTGGTGGAAGAAAAAGGGATTTATAGCATAGAGAATTTTCTAAGCGCCAGAAGGTTGATGTATTGGCAGGTCTATCTGCATAAAACCACCGTTAGCGCGGAGAAAATGCTGATCAACCTCATTACAAGGGCTAAAGACTTACAACAATCAGGCAGCAATCTAAATGCATCGGAAGAGTTTCTCTACTTGCTCAGCAATAATTTTACTCTGGCGGATTTTAGCAATAATAGCAATCTTTTTGAAACCTATGCGGGACTAGATGACTATGACCTGTGGGGAGCTATCAAGCTTTGGAAAAAGCATGATGATTACATCCTCGCCAATATTTCCAATATGCTTCTTGAAAGGCAGCTCTTCAAGATAACCCTTGTCAACCAACCCTTTTCCGAACAAGAACTTTCGGATAGAAGGCAGCAGGTAAAGGAAAAACTATCTGTTCCGGAAGAAGATTTGTCCTACTTTTTTTCCTCAGGATCCATTAGCAACTACGCCTATCTGGCCAACGAGCGGATTTCTATCCTTACCAAGGGCGGACAATTGATCGATTTGGCCGAAGCTGCGGATCTCCCCAATATCAAGGCCATGAGCAAAATTGTCAAAAAATATTATGCTTGTCATGCTAAAGAATTAACTTTACGCTAACCATTAACAATACCATGGAATTTACCATTAATCAGATTGCGGAACTTTTAGATGGAAAAGTAGAAGGGGATGGATCACAGCTCATCAGCAGATTGGATAAGATTCAGGAAGGAAAAGATGGCGGGATTTCATTTCTTTCCAATATGAAATATGAGCCTTTTATCTATAGCACCCAAAGCGCCGCAGTTATTGTTTCAAATGATTTTAAGCCTACCAAGCCAATAAATACCACCTTGATCTGGGTGGCTGATGCTTATTTAGCGTTTACCCAACTGCTCCAAGCCTACGCAGATCTCACCAAAGAAGTTAAGACCGGGGTTGAAGAACCGTCCTACATTGGGGACAACTCCCAGATAGGAGACAATTGCTATCGAGGGGCTTTTTCCTTCATCGGAAAAAACGTTACAATAGGCAAAAACGCCCAACTTCATCCCCATGTTTATATAGGCGACGATGTGAAGATCGGGAATAACTGTACCTTTTATCCAGGGGTTAAAATCTATGGGGGATGTATCATTGGCGACAACTGTGAGCTCCACGCCAACACCGTCATTGGATCAGATGGATTCGGATTTGCCCCACAGGCGGACGGAACCTACAAAAATATACCTCAATTGGGGAACGTTATCTTGGAAGATAATGTAAGTGTCGGAGCTAATACAACGGTCGACCGGGCTACTATGGGTTCTACTCTGATTAAAAAAGGCGCTAAAATCGATAATCTGGTGCAGATAGCCCACAATGTGGTCATTGGAGAAAATACCGTTATCGCCTCCCAGACCGGGATTTCCGGCTCGACCGAGATCGGAAACAACTGCGTCATTGCGGGTAAAGCGGGAATCGTGGGCCATATAAAAATTGCCGACAAGACGGTTGTCGGAGCCAACACCGGTATTTCTAAATCGATAAAGACTCCGGGAAGTACAATTTTCGGATACATGGGTTTTGATGTTAAAGATTTCTTAAAATCATACACGCTGTTCAAGAAATTGCCAGAGCTTCAAAACAGATTGGAGGAACTGGAAAAAAAACAATAGATTTGCGGGTCAAATGGAAGTTTGCTCTGCAAAAACGAATATTTAATGAAAGTAAAGCAACATACGATAAGAAAACAGGTAACGGTATCAGGTGTAGGTTTACATACTGGTGTAACAGCGACGATGACTTTTTTACCGGCTCCCCCCAACCATGGTTATAAATTCCGTAGAATGGATCTGGAGGGACTGCCCATTGTAGATGCGGACGTGGACAACGTAGTAGATGTTTCCAGAGGAACCACATTGGAGCAAGGTGGCGCTAGGGTGTATACCGTAGAGCATGTCCTTGCAGCATTGGTTGGCTTGGAGATTGACAATATACTCATCGAGTTGGACGGGCCAGAACCCCCCATAATGGATGGGAGCTCTATCCAATTTATTCAAGTATTGGAAGAAGCTGGTTTTGAGGAGCAAAATGCACTTCGACGGTTTTTTGAGGTTCCGGAAAGCATCCATTACCGCGATACTGAGAGGGAGGTTGAAATGGCTGCACTTCCGCTGGACGACTATCGGGTTACTGTAATGGTGGACTACAATTCCCCAGTTCTCGGTAGCCAGCATGCCTCTCTTACCGATATCAGTAGGTTCAAAAATGAAATCGCTTCATGCAGGACCTTCTGCTTCTTGCACGAACTGGAAATGCTTTACAACCAAAACCTGATCAAAGGGGGGGACTTAAACAACGCCATTGTGGTAGTGGACCGTGTAGTGGAGGAAAAAGAGTTGGAACATCTAGCCAAGATGTTCAACAAGCCCAAAGTAGAAGTACGCAAAGAAGGAATTTTGAATAATGTTGACCTTCGCTACAAAAATGAACCTGCAAGGCATAAGCTGCTTGATGTAGTGGGTGACTTGGCTTTAGTAGGCAGGCCTTTAAAAGCGCAAATACTTGCTGCCAGACCCGGTCATGCTGCCAATGTAGCTTTTGCCAAAAAGCTGAAGCGGGCAATGGAAAAAATCGGCCCTAGCCATATTCCCCACTACGACCCCAAGCTCCCTCCTGTGTTGGATATTAATCAGATCAGCAATATTTTGCCGCACAGGTACCCTTTTCAATTATTGGACAAAATAATCTATCTGGATGATACGGTGGTGGCCGGAGTGAAAAATGTCACCATTAATGAGCCTTTTTTTGTGGGGCATTTCCCCAACAATCCCGTTATGCCCGGCGTTCTTCAAGTGGAGGCGATGGCACAGACAGGGGGTATACTAGTATTGAGTTCGGTAGACGACCCCGAGAATTATTGGACTTACTTTTTAGGTATAGAAAATTGTAAGTTTCGAAAAATGGTGCTTCCTGGGGATACGATTGTTTTTAAATGCGAATTGCTATATCCTATAAGAAGAGGCATCGCCAAAATGAAAGGTGAGGCCTACGTAGGAAACACTTTAGTATGTGAAGCTGTAATGACAGCTAGTATTGTAAGAAAAGACGCATGATAAGTAAACTATCAGAAATACACGAGAATGCCACATTGGGGGAAAATGTCACTGTTGAGGCATTCACTTCAATCCATGATAACGTGGAAATTGGTGAAGGTACTTGGATAGGATCCAATGTGACCATTTATCCAGGCGCCAAAATCGGCAAAAACTGCCGGGTATTTCCTGGCGCAGTCATTTCTGCAATCCCGCAGGATCTGAAATTTCAGGGTGAAGAATCAACCGTGGAGATAGGCAACAATACCACGATCCGAGAATGTGTCACCATTAATCGGGGTACGGTTGATAAAAAAATCACCAAAATTGGGGATTCTTGTCTGCTCATGGCCTACGTCCACATCGCCCATGATTGCATTATTGGCAACAATGTTATTATAGCCAACACTGTTCAGGTTGCGGGACATGTGTCAATTGACGAATGGGCGATTATAGGCGGAAGCAGCGCCATCCACCAGTTTGTAAAAATAGGGATGCACTCCCTGATTTCTGGAGGATCCTTGGTAAGGAAAGACGTGCCTCCCTTTACCAAGGCAGCGCGAGAACCCTTGAGTTATGCCGGTGTCAATTCCCTTGGTCTGAGGAGAAGGGGTTTTTCTAGCGATTCAATAAATCACATCCAAGAAGTCTATCGGTACCTGTTCTTAAACAGCCTCAACAATAGCAGAGCCTTAGAGGAAATTGAAGTAAATCTGCCTGCTACCAAAGAAAGAGATGAGATAGTGAATTTTATCAGATCGTCCGAAAGAGGGCTGATGAAAGGGTATATCAATTAAAAAAATGTTGGAAATAAAGCTGTCTGAGGCAGGGAAAAAATACCAATATGAATGGATTTTTAGAAATCTCAATCTTCAGGTTGCTAGCAATGCCAAGATAGCCATTATCGGCAGCAATGGGTCCGGAAAGTCTACTTTCCTCAAATGCCTTTCCGGACAGATTCCCCTGACGGAAGGTAAACTGGATTTTGTACATAATGGCAAGGCCCTTTCTGGCGACAAAATTTATCAATTGCTGACTATAAGCGCCCCTTATCTGGAATTGCCTGAAGAATATACGCTGAGTGAGCTGCTAAAATTTCATTTTAAGTTTAAAACTAGCATTCGTGGCCTAGATATAGAAGAAATTGCCCGGATCATGTACTTGGAAAAATCCCTGAACAAACAGGTGGTATATTTCTCCTCAGGGATGAAGCAGCGGTTAAAGCTGGGACTGTGTTTTTTTTCAGATGTACCGCTCTTATTGCTCGATGAACCGGCATCCAACCTGGACCAGAGAGGGATTAGCTGGTATCAGGATTTAGTCCGGGATTATGGAAGCAACAAGACCATATTCATCTGCTCAAACGACAGTCGGGAATATGGTTTCTGCGATGAAATTTTAAATATAGAAGATTATAAAATAAAATCGCGTTCTTAGTATATTGCGTGTGTGTCTAACTTTGTACCTTGACCCTCGTCTTTTGTCCCTAAATTTCAGCCATGCATAAATTTCTGATATTTCCATTGCTTTGCTTCTTGGGAATTTTTATTGTATCCTGTGGTGGGTCAGACGACCCAACACCTTCACCGCAGAAAAACCCCGAACAAGAGGCCTTGGAAGAGCTAACGGGAGGGTCAAATATTACTTGGACCACCGCTAACGGCGGTTCCGTCACCAAAGATGGAAGTCCTGTCACGGCCGATTACTCAGCTTTCGAACTTAGATTGACTTCCACGGCCAGCAACAGAACATACACTACCACTCCCAATCCTGTCTTTGACCAGAGCGGCAACTGGTCTTTTGCCGGAGGGAATTTTGACAAGATGCAGTTCACCGGATCCCAGCCGGCAGCAGGAAGAGAGATTTCCTTTAGCAGAAATGGCGATAAGCTGACCTTGAATTTTAGTGTCCCTATGCCTAACGGCCGTGTCAGTGCTTTGGCTGGCTCTTATATTTTCGAATTAGTGAAAAAGTGATACCCTAAAGTACGACATATTTGGCCTTTCTCTGCTTGAGGTACGACAACCTTTTAAAACATAAACATCAACAAAAACCCACCATACCCATGAAAAATTACATTCTCCCGTTCGCTTTTCTACTTTTAGGCCTTCAAACTGTTTTTGGACAAAAGGCTGACCAACAAATTCTCGAGAATAAGGTGCAGGAATTGCGGACGCTTTTAATTACTCCGGACCAACAGCAGCTGGAAAAAATCACCTCAGAGCAGTTAACCTATGGCCATTCCAACGGCCGGGTTGAAAATCAAAAGGAATTTATTGATTTTATGCTTTCCGGAGTATCTAAGTTTGTGACTATTGAGTTACAAGATCAGACTGTAGACATTGCTGGAAACACCGGGATTGTCCGGCATACCCTGGTGGCGGAAACCAACAATGAAGGAGAAACCGTGAATATCAAGATAGGGGTGATACTCGTCTGGCAGAAAGACGGTCAGCAATGGAAACTTCTTGCAAGACAGGCGTTTAAGTTATGAGTTTGCTCTGACAGGTTAGTTTATAACCTCTGCCGGATGATTGGCCCAGCTTAGGTCTCTATTTCAATCGCGACTAATGACATGCACAAGGTTTCAAAGCTCTGCAAATCATAAAAATAAAATAGGCGTAGATTGCATCTACGCCTAGCTAGGCTCACCTATCAGTCTTTCGGAGCCGTTGGGGTATTCTTTCTTGCCTATCGTAAGGTAACTATAGTAACTCCGGAGCCTCCCCTGTCGGCATGTTCGTCCTGATATTTTGCCACGCTGGACATTCCGTTCAAAAGGTTGCGCGTCACTTCCCGAAGGATTCCGTCCCCCTTACCATGTACAATGCGGAGATCTTTGAGACCAAGCATATGTCCATCATCGATGAAGTTTTGAAGCAAAAACAGAACCTCCTCTCCCCTCTTTCCACGGATATCCAAGTTGGGTGAAAACTCCGTCATCTTGGTATGCGTGTCATAGCCCGTCCTACGGCTGATGGCCTTCTTCTCTTTCTTCAAAGCCGTACTGGAGATCTTTTCGAGCCGGCTGACTTTCACATTCGACTTTAGCTCTCCTATGCTTATTTCTACGTCATTGTTTCTTACCGTGAGTACTTCGGCGATGGTTCCGCTATCCTTTAAACGCACATAATCCCCCTCACGGATCTCTCCCTCTTCGACCTTTATTTCGGGCTGTCTAAGCCTGGTCTTCTCCGGCTTCAGCGCCACCTTCAACTCGTCCAGCTCTTTTCGCGCCTTTTGGGTAGAGGCTTTGTCAGCCTGTTGTTCTTTGATGGTGCGTATCGTCTCTTCAATCTTCTTGTTCGCCTCATCCAAGATGCCCTTGGCCTGCACTTTGGCCTGTTGAAGCACTTCTTTTTTATTGGCTTCTAGATGGGATTTTAGTTCCTTGTATTCTTCAAGTCTCTTGGTCAGCAGCCTCTCCTTCTTTTCTGTCTCCGCTAAGACCTGCTCATATTTGTTCTTTTCAGACTCCAATTTGTTCAGCAACTTATCATACCTCACCCGTTCCTCCCCGATCTGTTCTTTGGCATAAGCAATGATATCCCGGGAAATACCGATCTTAGAAGCAATCTCCAAGGCAAATGAACTGCCAGGCTTACCAATATCCAACTGATAGAGGGGCTCCAGACGGTCTACATCATACCGCATGGCACCATTCACCATTCCTTGGCTTTTGGCCGCCACCTGCTTCAAATTGCCATAGTGAGTTGTCACAATGCCATAAGCCCCGGTCTGGTTCAAAGCGACCAAGATAGCCTCCGCAATGGCTCCTCCAAATTGTGGCTCAGTCCCTGTCCCGAATTCATCGATAAAAAAAACTGTTTTCTTATCCGAAAATTGGGTAAAATATTTCATGCTCATCAAATGTGAGCTGTAGGTACTCAAGTCATTCTCTATATTCTGTTCGTCCCCAATGTCGATAAAGAAGTTATCGAAGAGGCTACACTTTGATCGGGGATCGACCGGAATGAGAAGTCCACATTGGACCATATATTGGAGAAGCGCTACTGTTTTCAACGTAACGGACTTTCCTCCGGCATTCGGACCGGAAATTACCAACAACCTTCTGTTGTGATCCAGGTTAACATTTAGAGGAACAATGGTTTTGCCTTGTTGCTTTAAGGCCATCTCCAGAAGCGGATGACGGGCATTGGTCCATTCTATGCCCTTCGTTTTTTCAAGCATCGGCCTGCTGGCATCTATTTTCACAGCGAACTTTGCCTTAGCCCTAATGAAATCCACCAAGCCCAAAAAATTAAAGGCTTGCCGAAGTTCCGGAACAAAAGACCGCAGGGTGTCGGTCAGCTGGGTCAAGATCTTCTGGATTTCCCGCCGCTCCATATACTCAAGGTCCTTCAGCTCATTGTTGATGTCCAGTACCTCGGCCGGTTCCATATATACGGTCTGCCCCGTGGCGGACTCATCATGGATAAATCCCTTTATCTTTCGCTTGTTTTCTGCCAATACAGGCATGACCATCCTCCCTCCTCTGATGGTAATGGAAGCATCGTCGGGCACATAGCCTTTAGCTTTTGCTGCTCGAAAGATGCTATCCAACACCTTTCTTAGTCTGTTCTCCTCATACAGTATCTGGCTTCGGATCATCGCCAGTTCTTTGGTCGCATTGTTCTTTATCTTGCCCTTTTCATCCAGCACACGCTCTATGGCTTTTAGTAAGGAGGTATCCAGGGAGACCATCCCCAATAATTGAAACAGTTGGGGATATTCGTCTTGGAATTTGTTGAAGAAATCTACGCACGCCTTCAGCGTTATCAGAGATAATCGTATCTCGTGAAATTCATCCTCATACAAGAAGGTGCCTTCTACCTTGGACTTATTGAGATAGGGGAAAATGTTTAGAAAATTGGAAGCGGGAAAAGGCTCGCCTGAGAGGATAATTCTCCTGAACTCCTCTGTTTGATCCAAAAGACGGTTGATTAGCCTTAGATCCTTGCTAAAAGAAATCTTGCCCACAAAATCAGTCCCCAAGGTACTGCTGCATTCTTCCTTGATTAACTCTTTGATCTTGTCGAAATTAATCTTGCTTTCAAGATTAGCGGGGTATAGCATATATTATTGGTCTCCTAACTTTTCTTTAAGTGCCAGTGAATCTATGGTTCTTGAATAAATCCTTTCCATCGTCTTAGCATCCCGTAGATAATATTCGAAGCTTTTCATGTAGACACTGTCTTCTATGTTATGTTTAAGAAAAACCTCCTTTTCAAAAATCGGATAGATCTTCTTGGAAGAGTCATAAGGAATAGGCAAAGAACTTGCCATCCCCTCCGCCATGTGGATATCCACAAGCACCTCCACCATTTTATCTTCCGAGATGAGTCCCTTGGGGGCCGAACTGTTCGAGCAGGCATAGCCTGAGGCTATACCCAAAATAAGAATGATTATCTTTTTCACCCCGCAAAATTACCCATTTCAAATTATATTTGGGCAACAAGTAATGAGTAACTCGTTTTATTATTCGACGGAGTCCACTAAATTAGCCTCCGGAAAGGAAACTGCGAATGAATCAACTGGTAAAAAAGCTTAGGAAATACGAAATCATGATCAGAAAGGTGGCCAATAACCACCTGCAAGGTGATTATCAGTCCATCTTCAAAGGAGCGGGATTAGAGTTCGATGATTTGAGGCCCTACCAGTATGGCGACGATATCCGAACCATAGAATGGAAAGTCTCTGCCAAAGGCCACGGAACCTTTGTCAAAACCTTTAAGGAAGACAAAGACCAGTCGGTTTATTTCCTCCTGGACATCAGCGGATCGCAGGATATCGGCGACAAAGGCCGAAAAAAGCTAGATCTGGGAAAAGAAGTGGCGGGGGTTCTAACCCTTGCAGCCATCCACGAAGGCAGCCAAGTAGGACTTTTGTCATTTTCAGATCAAAAAGAAAAAGTAATCCTTCCCGGCAAAGGCCCCCGACAAGGGGTCAAAGTAATTAAAGCCATCTTCAACCATCCGAACAAATCTTTTAAGACCAACCTGAACGAGATGTTTTCCTTTACCTTGAACCTGATCAAGAAAAGGAGCATCATTATTATAATTTCCGATTTTATAGACGAGGGCTATGAAAGGCCTTTCAAGGCATTGGCTGAGAAACACGACCTGGTGGCCATTCAGCTGACCGATCCGCTTGAGTCGGCCTTACCTTCCTTGGGCATTATTCCGGTTTACGACAAAGAAGAGGGAAAGACCACCTGGGTCAATACTGCTTTCGGAAGTTTTTCGAAGAAAATATCCCAAACTTTTACCACCGAAAGGGAGACGCTTAAAGAAATATGCAAAAAAAACCAGATCAACTATCTTCCCATAGATACTCGGCAGGATATTGTTCTTCCGCTCATCGACTTATTTAAAAACAGAAACAAAAGCATGAAACGTGGGTAAGATCTTAAGGTTAATCTGTTGTTTTTTATTGGTCGTCAATCACATTACCGAGGCACAAGAGCTTAAGGTTGAAGGTTACTTTCTTCAGGATTCCGCCATGCTCGGCGAAAAGGTGGGCTATGTGCTCAAGGCCTCCTATCCACCCAATCTCAATGTTTTATTTCCCGACTCCGCTTATCAGTTTGGAAGTATGGAGTATTTGGGGAAAGAAATTTTCACCTCCTACACCCTAGACAGTATCACTCAGGACAGTGCCGTATATTACCTTTCCAACTTTTCGCTGGAACCCATTAAGCAATACCGCCTTCCGGTCTTTGAAGTGTTACGGTACGACAGTATCAGCCATTTTCCCGAGGAAGCAGCTCTCCACCTCAAGCTGACGATCGACGAAATACCGGATGTGTTGACGTTTGAGGAAACCAACCGATATCAGCCTATAAAAAAAGATTTTAACTATCCCTACCTCATCATAGGATTGGCTGCATTATTCGTGCTTGCCTTGCTACTGTTTGTTGTTTTCGGAAAAAAAGTCAGAAAGAACTGGAAGATATATCAGGAAAGGAGGAGGCAAAAGAGGTTTGCCGACCGATGGGCCAAGACCAAAAAAGCCTTTATTGCCCAACCTACCTTGGAGCATGCCGATGAACTGCTGGGATTATGGAAAGCAAGAATGGAGAACCTCACCGGCCAGCCTTTTAAAGAATGGACGGCAACAGAAATTGCTGAGCATCTTGAAATGCCTGAAGTACTGGGGAATTTCAGAAAAATAGAGCTGATCATCTATGCTGCCCGACCAGCGGAAGATGTAGAAAAGGCCTGTGACCGCCTGGAAACCATCAGCACTTCCACCTATCACCAAAAAATTAAAACCCTACCATGAACATGAACGATATCAGCGAATTCTTTTCATGGAATTGGTTTACCCCAGAAACCTTCCGGTCTTTTGATTGGGAAAATCCCTGGGCACTCCATTTATTATGGCTGATTCCGCTGCTGCTTTTGCTGCGTAAATTTGTCAAGTTTCTAAAAAACCCGGTACTGGAACTCTCCCTGCCCAAATTGGTTTCAAGGAGCAATCCCTGGACGTATTTGAGATTGATTCCCGGTCTGTTTTTTATCCTGTCGCTCTTGATGATCATTATCGCTTTGGCAAGGCCGCAGCGTTCGAATGAAAAGGTAGAACAATATACCGAAGGTATCGACATCATGCTGGTAATGGACATTTCTGAGTCTATGGACCTGCAGGATTTTCAGCCTAACCGGCTGGAAGCGGCTAAGGAAACCGCGATTCAGTTTATCAACGGCAGGTTTGGCGACCGGATCGGCATGGTGATTTTTGCCGGAGAGGCCTTTTCCCTCTCACCATTGACTACCGATTATGAGCTATTGACGGAACTGATTGACGAGATTGCCTTTGATATGATGGATATCAAAGGAACGGCCGTTGGCAGTGCCCTAGCTGCAGCCACCAACCGTATGCGTGAATCGGAAGCGGCATCTAAGGTGATTGTGTTGTTGAGTGACGGGGACAACAATGCAGGCAATGTGGATCCTATCTTTGCTGCGGAACTGGCAGCGGCAATGGACATCAAGATCTATACGATCGCTGTGGGCAAGGACGGCTTGGTGCCTTATGGAACAGACTTCTTTGGCAGGCCGCAAATGATCGAGAGCTACCTCAACGAAACTACCTTAAGACAGATTGCCGAGATCGGAAAAGCGGAGTTCTTCCGGGCATCGGATGATCAGGCCTTGGAAAATATCTTTATGCAGATTGACCAATTGGAAAAGGCAGAAATCATCGAGAGCCGTTACAAAGAGACCTTGGACTACTACCGCATATACTTATTTTGGGGAATTCTCTGTATGTTTAGCTGGCTGGGTCTGAAAAGTACTTTCTTCAACAACTTCCTTATTGATTAATGTTGGGAATTGAGGCGCTAAGAGACGGGAAAGACTGAGCGATGGGAGCTGCACCATCATCCTGGTGACCGATGTCTCTGGCAAAAGGATACGGAGAGACTGGGAATAAAAAAAAAAGACTGTTTGGGCACCCATCTTTAGCAATAATCCTTTCGTAACAACAACAATATCTCTGATCAATGAAGCAGCTATTAGCCCTTATCATCGCCCTCTCCTCGCTGGTTGCCATCTTCTTGCAACTGGACCTTATGTTGTCCAACAGCAGCCAACTGCTTGGAGAAACACTTATTCGCTTTTTTAGCTTTTTCACCATTCTGACGAACAGTTTGGTGGCCGGATATTTTTCCTACCTCTCCTATCACTGGATTAAAAGGCAGCCAATAACCAAAAATGAATTTACAAGACTAACCGCTATAACGGTTTATATTTCTATCGTAGGCCTGGTTTATCAGGTTTTGCTGCGCCATATCTGGAGTCCAACCGGATTGCAAAAGGTCGTAGATGAATTGTTGCATTCGGTGGTACCCGTCTTGGTGGTCATCTTTTGGTTAATAAGTAGAAAAACCGGGGCAATGGAATATAAACAGATAGGCAGTTGGTTAATTTATCCTTTGGTTTATTTGGTGTATGTGTTGTTCCGTGGATATGCTTCCGGTTTCTACCCCTATCCATTTTTGGATGTGAACCAGTTAGGTCTACAACAAGTGATGTTCAACTGTCTGGGCATGACCTTACTTTTTGTTCTTGTTTCACTGCTTTTCGTATGGGTTTCAAGACGTTTGGCTGCCGGTGACAACCTGCAAATTAGTCGCTAAGCAAACTTAAAGCACCCTTCTTGTTGAGACGATGGCTTTGGCTTGGATAGAACACCGATTCAAACCTTCGGCTGATGTGTCGATATTTGCTACAGGGTACTTCCCTCTTGTTAGTTGTAACATCACCAGAATCTGTAACCGCTTAACGATACCCCCTGCTTACCTACCCGCCCGCTCTTCATTGATCTCCTTCATCAATTCTGCAAATAGCCTCACGGACTTCAGCCGGTCGTTGCCATCATACATATTGGAAACGGCGATCAGCTCATTTACCTGGGTTTGCTCAAGGAATTCCTCAACCTGTGCCTTGACCGTGGCTTTGCTTCCCACAAAGGAATATTTCAACATCTGGTGCACCGAAGGATGCTGAAGGATCTGCTTCAGTTCCTCATCCATTTCCGTTGGCGGCTGCAAAGGATCCCGCGCTCCTGTTAAGACCCCCAGAAACATCCTGATCAAGGTAGTAAACAACCTTTCCGCTTCCTCGTCAGAATCCGCGATAACTATATTGACGCCTGCCATGGTATAGGGCTTGGCCAATACTTCAGAGGGCTGGAACTGTTCGTGGTAGATTTTAAGCGCAGAAAACAGATGCGTCGTGGCAAAATGGCTGGCAAAGGCATAAGGAAGTCCCTTCTTGGCCGACAAGTACGCGCTGTCCGTACTGGATCCCAAGATGTAAATGGGTACATCCGTGCCCTCGGCAATGGGTACCCTTACTTTGGCGTCTTTGTTGTCCTTTGAGAAATACTGTTCAATTTTTTCTATTTCCTGCGGAAAAGAATGGGCCGCCTGCATAAAATCAGATCGGATGGCCTGCGCGGTGGCGGGATCTGTACCCGGTGCCCTTCCCAGTCCCAGATCAATACGGTTGGGATAAAGATGGGCCAAGGTACCAAATTGCTCGGCAATAATCAGAGGTGAATGATTGGGCAGCATCACCCCACCTGATCCGACTCGGATGGTATGGGTGTTTTCAGCCACATAGCCGATCAGCAGGGAAGTTGCGCTGCTGCCGATATTGTCCGAATTATGGTGCTCGGCAAACCAAACGCGTTTGTATTGCAAAGCCTCAGCTTCCTGGGCCAGCGTTAAGGAATCGTTTAACGTCTCCTTGAAGCTCTTGCCTTGGGGCACCAGGGCCAGTTCGAGGAGGGAATATGCTATGGGATTGTGAGGCATAGTTGTATCTATTTGCGAATGTTTTTGTTTGACAAAAGGACGGAAGATCGAAGACCGAAGACAAAACCAGCGATTTATCATCACCACAGAATTGTTGATCACTATCTTATCCGACGATTTGCAAAGGTACAAAATTTCACTTTACTTTGTATAGTACTTTCCTAAAGGAAAGAAGAACTGCTTAAATGATAAACCAATGACGGCAAAAAAGTCACATCACTGTTGTTTGGATATGGTCAAGCCCGTGCGGGAAGCGCTCGACGTGATCAATGGCAAGTGGAAACTGCCGATCATTATCTCCATTACTAACGGCAACCAGCGTTTTACTGATATACAGGAGAGCATTCCCGGTATCACCCCCAAGGTACTGGCCAAGGAACTTAAGGACCTGGAGCAGCACCAACTGATCAAGCGTACGGTAATAGAAGATTATCCCGTCAAGATCCTATACTCTGCCGAAACCTATGCCCAATCCCTAAGCCCTATCATTTATGCCCTGCAGAATTGGGGGTTAAAACACCGGGAGAAGCTGTCGGAAGGATGATAAAACACCCGAAACTGAAATTAACTTTTTGACACTCGGGTACCTCTTGTCTTGGAAAGCTTCTTAAACTTTGGATGGGTCATTCCACTTGATCCCAGCCTTCCGGTTTAGCAGGTTGTGTGTTGATAAACTTAATGTCGCTTGAATTTCCCCCTTGTATCTCCGTATATATTTTTGCTCCAGGGACATTAAACTTGACTTGATCAAAAACGATATTTTTGCTGTCCAAAAAGTATAGTGTAGAATCCGGGGTTGTAATCTCTACGTTCTTCAGCAAAACATTTTCGGCATCATGGGAGATAAATAACCTCTCACTGTTCACCACGGCATTTTCCAACCTAAAATTAAGCATGGGAGATTCTGGAATGCCTGTCACATTGATAAAGACAGATGCATCTTCGATTAATATATCTTTTGCATAGATATTTTTAAATTCGGGAGTCAGTTCATTTTTTTCCCTGAGGGGTGTTCTCTTAGCCAAATCACCGACATACATCTCACTCCCTAACATGTCCCATCGAAAGGCGGTGTGGCGGAGGTTCATACGTATACGCTCATAGATCAGATTATCGCCCCCACCTCCTCTCGGACGGCGGGTTTTAAAACGGATGCCCACACCAGTATTGTCAAATACACAATCATGCACATATAGATTGCGGATCATACCCGCAGTTTCACTGCCGACTGTGATACCACCGTGCCCTTCCTGGGCTAAACAGTAGCGGACAACCACATTTTCGGTAGGTTTATCAACCCGCATCCCATCTTCGCCTCTCCCTGCTTTCATTGTAAAGCAGTCATCCCCATTGTTTAAAGTAGAATATTCTATCAGAACATTTCTTGAGGATTCTATATCAATACCATCCCCCCTGGGAATACCCACCGAATTGACGGTTACCCCCCTGATAATAACGCCGTCACAATAGACAGGAACAATATTCCAAAAGGCAGATCTTTCCAGGGTGATGCCCTCGATAAACACATTGGTACTCTTGGTTGGAGAAATGAACATCGGCAAAAAGATAGACTCACCTTGATAGCCTTCATACACCCTGTCAGCTACAGGACTATCCAAAGGCACAAAATTTTCCACGACATCCTCGGTCATCATCTGGTTTTTAACAGATCCCTCTTCGGGACCATATAGGATACCTTTGCCGGTAATGGCTATATTGTCCTCCTCATAAGCATAGATACAAGCGCCTAAAGACATTACCTCTACACCTTCGTGTCGTGTAAAGACTGCTGGCCGGTAATCTTTCAATTCACCACTAAAATATAGTGCAGCGCCTTCCTCAAAATGCAGGTTTACATTACTTTTTAGGTTAATGCGTCCGGACTTCCAATCGCCTTTGGGTATCAACACCGTCCCTCCTCCTGCCTTGGTTACCTCATCGATTGCAGCCTGAATCTGCTTAGTGGACAAGGTGTTTTGCTTCGCCCCTTTTGATTTAATGCTGACTGTCAAGTCAGGAAAAACGGGTCTCTTAAACTCAGGCATCTCAAAGGGAGCATCAATCGGCGCAATGTCGTAGGGCATATGGTCTGCACCTACCTGATCTTTGGTGAGCAATCGGTGATCCAAAGCCATGCCCGCTTTCCTTTCTACGGAACTACAAGCAGACAACATCAGCATTATTAAAAAAGCCAAGTTAGGGGTGTAAAGGAGTTTTTTCATCTTTAGTTGGTTAAACAGTAAAGCATTTGATTAATGGCTTCCCCACCTTTCAAACCAACGGGCATAATCACCTGACAGATCACCAGCCCAATCGCCTAGCCAGCGGTACCCCACCCTTCGCTCATGGGAAATTTCGGAGAGGGCATATTGCACCACCCCGTCACGGTCCACAAAAATCGGAAAGTTCGTACCGATCTCATAAAACCTCGCCCATAGCGGTGTTGCCCCTAAAGGATCAAAACCGACTACAAGATCATAGCCTCTCGGGAGGGAAGCGTCTTCCTTTTTTATGATTTTAATATCCGTCAGCTTGGACATTTCAAACCATTCCATGGCACTAGTTATAGCCTGTTTTACCTTCTCATCAGGATCCTCAAGCTCCATCATGTATTTGACTATGCCTACGCTTTCCGACCCGCTTAATGAAGATAGCTCGTACGCCCGGGCACCTGTTGGAGACAAGTCCACTGGATCATACTGTGCGCACCAGGCGGTCAATTTCCCATCCACTTTAATCTGAGTCTTAAGGATCACCTCTAAACCCTTTTCAACCGCATTGCGTGCAAGTTTTTGCCTTGGAGCATCCACGAATTTGTAGGGAGGATTCCCAGATGAAATATCTTTAAGCAACTCCATCACACCCATCATTGCCCCGTCATTAAAGGTTATATTTTCATAGTAGCCTCTCCGTATAGGGTAATACTGGGGCCATCCCCCGTTGTCATACTGCGCTTCCAACAAATAATCTATACCCTTCAGAAAAGCATCTTTTAAAACTTTATCTTGGGTTTTATCGATAACTAAAGCTAAATACCATAGTTGGGAGTAAGTCGCCCCGTTATCAATGGTTGTACTGTTATCTGTTTTGCTGAGGTTTTTCTGGATATTTTGAATGCGGGCAATTTCCACGTTACTCAATGTTTTCGCCATATCAATGTTCTTGGTCCAACCTCCGTTGGGATGCTGATATATCAACAGGTTGTCAGCAATCCTCCTAGCTTCCGTACTGGAGTACCACGCTGCATCTTGGCTGAGGGCTTCGCTCCAAGAAACCGTCTCTTTATCTACCTGTGCATCGGCAGGATTGCAAAGTGAAAAAAAGAGCTGTAGGCTTATGAACTGAAATAAAAATAGAGTTGAAAATCGAACGGGTAAACGTGTCATAAATCATTTTTTGGGTATCTAAACAGATTAAGGTGATTGATTTGGTCTTTAATGCTATGTTTTAATTGAAATATGAGGAAGTCAAATAAAGCCAAAAGGGCATAACCCTAGAGATTTCTGATAGCTTACACTTTATTCCAACCAGGACCATCTTCTGGCCCAATCCTTCATGAAGTCTTCCTGCCAGCGGTAAACAGTTTTGGCTCCTTGGTGTCCGTCCTCAAAAAGCTCCGGATTGGGATCGTCACTCCACCAGCCTTTCAGATGATGAAAATCCTGCGTAT
>Ga0209075_1000366_pt1 | contig 43714 bp, 30 predicted proteins | sample Stecom2011_FD_187523 | JGI IMG/M metagenome (GOLD analysis project Ga0209075, IMG submission 187523) | Agricultural soil microbial communities from Utah to study Nitrogen management - Steer compost 2011 (SPAdes) (version 2) | ecosystem: Environmental > Terrestrial > Soil > Agricultural land...
ACTCAAGAAAATAACCGCCTGGATTCTAATTCACGGAGCTTCCCAGACAACTATAACCCACGGCGACCCGATCGGCCAAATTTCTATGCCGATGCAAAAAAGAAGCGGTGCTCAGACCTCGACTTCGGGCTCTTTTTGGAAGGTTATCATGCGCCAGAGCCGCGCGATCACGCCGCGCCGCGTGCCGAGCAGGCTCTCAAGCAGCAAGAAGATCGTGATGGCAAAAAGAAAGGGCGGCCAGATATTGACGCGACGCTCGTCCTCGCCGAGCGCGTCGTTGAGCAATTTTTTATCGACCTTGCCGGCGGCGATCTGCGCCTCACTCGGCTCGGTCCAGGGGTTAAACGCATCTTCGCCAAGGGCGTCGAGCTGCGACTCTTCGGGGTCGGCGTTGGCGGCAAAGGCGAGCGCGTCGAGGCGATTTTTCGCGCTATCCTCGGGCGCGTTTGCCTCGTCCTGGCCGTCGCCATCGGCCCAGACCTCATAAAAGCCGAGCTTTTCGGGCACAAAGCTGACTTCGCCGTTCACCGGTTCCATGACCCGGCGCATCTTCTCGGGCCCGTGAATTATCGCGCGCTCATCGACCAGACCGCTGACATCCAGCGTGATTCGTTTGCCGACCACCGGCTTGTCCTGGCGCGCCGAGGTCGCGCGGCGCGCCAGATATTGCACGATACGCCGGGTCAGCGGCAAATAGGCGGTGCGCACCGGAAGATCGCTCCAATCGCGGTCAATCGTCGTGGTCAATAGCAGCACCCGCCCGTCGCCCACCTTGCGCTCAACAAGCGCCGGGGCGCTGTCTTTATAGGCGAGGATCTGGCGCACCTGGTCGGGCAGCGAGGGCTCAAGCAGCATATAACTATAGACCTGGGTGGATTGCAGCGCCGCGCCCCCGGCGAGGTCGAAGACCCGAAAAACCGGATGCTCGCGCAAGCGTGTTCCTATATGAGTGATCTTGAGCGGCGCGTCCGGGTCCTCGCGCTCGGCGAGTTGCTTGACCCCGCGCAGCGGTTTGGGCAGAAGCTCCGCCATACTCTGATTCCACGAGGTCGGGTCGACCTGGGAGCCCATGGTCAGAAAAAGACCGCCGCCGTCGCGCACAAAATTCTTGAGCTTATCGGCGCTTTTGGGCGCAACGCGCGCCACATTGGCAAGCACCACAACATCAAATTCCGCCAGCTCCCGCTCCGCCAATCCCGACGGCGACGTCACCTCCGGAATGATCGAACTCTTGCTGCGCCCCCCCGGATTGAGCGCGCGCACCAGAAAATACGTCTCATCGCTATAGGCCACGCCGCTGGGTTCGCCGTTGACCAGCAGAACGCGAATGCGATCTTTGAGGCTGATCCCAAAATAATAGCGATTATCGGGCGCATAATCATCGGCGTCGACCAGTTCTACCGACGCGCTTTTTACGCCCTCACCCTCGAGTCGATGCCGAAACTCGTAGGTCGCGCTCTTCTTGGCCGGCACATCGACCAGCCCACCGGCGACCTGCTCGCCGTCGATATGAAGTCGAAGTTCGACGTCTGATCTATCTTTGTCGGAGTGGTTTTCCACGGTCGCAGTGATCTTCCAGATATCGGCATTGGACGCGTGCGCGAATCTTTCGCCGCTCGGCGCACCTTCATCTGCGCCGTTTATCTGCGCGCGATCAAGCCCGTACTCCTGCTCATAATCAACGCCGCTCACGCTTAGATTTTCGGGCGGCGAGGGGTTCTTTTTACGCACCGAAATCTGGCGCATTTCGTAGGGAATCAGCGACTCCGGATGGGGGTTCACCGGAAACCCACCGCGTGCAAAATCGCTGATAATCACGATATATTTTCCGGGCAACTGAGAAGCCGCCAGCAGGTCGGAGGCGGCCAGAGCGGCGGCGGAAAGATCGGTCGAAATATCGGTGGGTTTAAGCTCGGCAAACGCCTTTTTGACGCCATTATGATCCGCGCTAAATCGCGCCACCGGCCCAAGCGAGCCGCTCCTGCCCACGCTGCTCGCCCGGATCAGCGTGACTTCGTCCCAGGGGCGAAGTTCGCTCATCTGGGCGTCAAACGCGTCTTCGGCGCGCGCCCACCAATCGGCGTATTGCATCGAGGCGCTATCGTCGACGACCAGCACCACCGCCGCGGGCAAACGCTCCGAGGCGGTGACTCCTTTGGAGCTCAAAAAATAGGGTTTTGCCAGGGCGAAGGCGAGCGCGGCCACCACCAGAATCCGCAGGGCAAGCAGCAACCACTGGCGCAATTTGATGCTGGGCGCCTCCTTTTGATTGGACTCCATTAACAGGCGCATCGCCGGAAACGGCTGGCGCGTGGCCTTGCGCCGATTGATCAGATGGATCGCGATCGGAATGCCGATCGCCAGAAGTCCCAGCAAAAAGAATGGTTGCAGAAAACTCACAGACGCCCTCGCAAGAAGGTCTGACAGGTCTCTTCAATAGGTTGCGTGGTGGGAAATCGAAAATACTCGACCTGCGCCTGCTCGCACTGTTTTTGCACCGCGTCGAGGTGCGCGCGGATGCGCCCCAGATAGGCTTCGCGCAGATCATCGGCGTCGGCCAGCAACTCACCTTCGCCCTCAAGCCCCTCAAAAAGCGTCATGCCTTCGTAGGGAAAACGCAGCTCGGCCGGGTCAATCACGTGAAACGCCGCGACCTGAAGCCGCCGGTGGCGCAGCACTTTTAGAAGTTGCAGGGCCTCGCCGTCGGCATCCAAAAAGTCGCTGAAAAGCAGCACCACGCTGCGCCGATTCGCGCGCTCGGCGATGGTGCGAAGCGCCGCATCCAGGCCGGTCGTGCCCGTGCCGGGAAGATTATCGAGCAAATAAAAAAGATCATCCAAATGACCTTTTCGCGCGCTGGCTGGCAGAAAATTTCGCGTCTCACCGTTAAAGCTCAACGCCCCCACCGCGTCGCCCTGGCGCAGCAATAAATGCGAAAATGCCGCCGCCACATAGGAGACATAATCGAGCTTGCTAAAGGGCGCATCCTCGCTCCTGAAATTCATCGAGCCCGAGGCATCCACGATCATAAAGGCGCGAAGATTGGTCTCATCTTCGTATTGTTTGACATAATATTTGTCGGTTTTTGCGTAGACCTGCCAGTCAATATGGCGGATCTCATGGCCGGGGGAGTATTCGGTATATTCGGCAAATTCGACCGACCCACCGTGATGCGGGGAGCGGTGCAAACCCGCCAAAATCCCCTCGACCAGCGCCTGCGCCTTGAGCTGCATGGACCCCAATTCGTCGAGCACGGCGGGGTCCAAAAATTTTGGGCGCAACGACTCGCTCATCGCTCCTCCAGAAGCCGCCCGATAATATCATCCGTCGTGAGTCCCTGGGCCTCGGCCTGGAAATTCACCAGGAGGCGGTGGCGCAAAATTGGGGCGGCCAGGGCGCGAATATCTTCGTTACTCACGGTCAATCGCCCGTCCATAATGGCGCGCGCCTTGCCGCCGAGCACCAGATACTGCCCGGCGCGCGGACCCGCGCCCCAGCTGATATATTCGCGGATATAGTCCGGCGCGCTCGGGTCATCGGGGCGGGTGCGCCGCACCAGATTGACCGCGTAGCGCACGACCTCCTCGCTGATCGGCACCTCGAGCACAAGCTGCTGAAGCTGCAGAATGCGCTCGGCGTTGAGCACCGGTTCGATCGCTTCTTGCCGGGTCGATGTTGTATTGCGCACGATCAAAATCTCATCGTCGGCGTTGGGATAATCGACCGTCAGCCGGAACATAAATCGGTCGAGTTGCGCCTCCGGCAGCGGGTAGGTTCCCTCCTGTTCGATCGGGTTTTGGGTGGCGAAGACCTGAAACGGGCGCTCCAGCTTATAGGTCTTTCCGCCGGCCGAAACCTCGTACTCCTGCATCGCCTGCAACAGCGCCGCCTGGGTCTTTGGCGGGGTGCGGTTGATCTCATCGGCCAGCAGCAAATTGCTGAAAACCGGGCCCTTGATAAACTTGAAATAGCGCTTTCCGCTGGCGTGATCTTCCTCAAGAATATCGGTGCCGGTGATATCCGAAGGCATCAAGTCAGGGGTGAATTGGATGCGATTGAAGTTGAGATCCAGCGCCTCGGCCAATGTCGACACCAACGAGGTCTTCGCCAGGCCGGGCACCCCCATCAGCAGGCAATGCCCGCGCGCAAAGAGCGCGATCAGAAGATGATCGATGAGCTCGGTCTGCCCGAAAATCCGCTTTCGCACCTGCTCGACGATCGCGTCGCGCGCGCTGGCGATCTGGGCGACGCTCTCGCGCAGATCTTCCTCGGAGCGATTATTCTGATTTTCTTCGGGATTTTCGATATCGGATAGGCTCAAGTCGGTGGTCATGGAAGCTCTGGTTGCGTCAATATACGGAAGTTAGATGCGCCCAATCAGGGCGCCGGCGCGTTGGCGCTCAACGCACTAATTTTTCGAATTTTCGGGATTCCTCGGCGGCCGACTCATCCCCGAGCTTGGAATAGGCCCGGGCGAGTTGCTCGTGCACCACCGGATCAAACGGGTTGATACGCGCGGCCTCGATCAGATACTCGCGCGCCTCGGCGTATTGTTCCAGGGCCAGGGCCGCGCGGCCCATCTCAATCCACACCTGAACATAGTCGGGATAGGTCTGATGAACCGACTGGAGCATGCCGAGCGCATCCTGGGCGCGCTCGCCCTCGAGCAGGCATTGGGCGCGGCGCGTCTGGAGCAGCGGATTCTTATCGCCCTGAAGATGCGCGGCTTTTTGATATTCGACCAGCGCCGCCTCGCAGCGCCCGCGCGCGCGCATCAACTCACCAAGTTGCATATACTCACGCGCGCGAGGTTTTTCAATTTGATGCGTCTCGGAGGTGTCTTTTTTCTCGTCCTTAAAAACCAACTTCTCTTCATAACCATCGTCCTCCGGAAGGTTCGGGATCTCGCGCGTCTTCAGATACGCCTTCCACTCCCGCTCAAAAGTCGCAAAGGGTTTTCCGATCGTCTGCGCGAACGCCTGGCGCGCGTCCAGGCCCTCATTAACCGCGTCGAGCAACTTCTCAAACGCCTGCTCGCCGACCTCCTTTTGCAAATATTCCATCACCGTGAAGACCTCGGCAAACGCCACCGCGGCGTCCTCCTGGCTGGGGAGCTTGGCCATCGACGGGTGCATCTGCTCGAAGGTGATCAGATCATTGGTTTTAAGCCGGTCCTTGAGCAACCCCTCGGAGCTCGGCGACAGACGATGCGCGTTGGGCCCGCGCCAGCGGCGCTCCAAAAACTTCGCCAGACCCTCGTGCATCCAGATGGGCACGCGATTTCGGGTCTTTGCGCTGATGACATAGTGCACATATTCGTGCACCACCGTGTCGACCCAGCTATACCCGCGCAAAAGCGCGCGCGGGCTGGTGACCATCAGACGATTATATTTGCACAGCGCAATCGTGCCGGAGGTGCGGATTTCGTCCTCGGAAAGCGAGGATACCTTCGCAAGAACCGAGGTCTGCGGGTAGATTTCCAGGCGAATGGGCGTGGGCGGGCGAAAGCCAAGCTCCTCGCCGATCGCATCATAGGCCTTATCGAGCGCTTCGCCCGCGAAGGGGACCAGCACACGGTCTTTTCCGGGCGGCACAAAGATCTCAAAATACCCCTTCGGGCTCTTATACTTCACATAATCTTTGGTGACTTCGCCGGTCGACGCCACAAGCTCGCGAAGCATGCTCCAATGCGCGGGCGCCACCGCCCCGGCGGGCTGATTTGCGATCGCCTGATCGATGGTTTGCACCGATTTTTTATAGTCGCCGTCAAAGAAATGATAGCGCGCCTCCAGATATAAAATCTCCGGATTCATCCCCCCGCGCTGGCCCTGCAAGGCGTCCAACGCCTGGCGCGCCTCGGGAAGTTGGCCGGCCGAGAGAAACTCGTTGATCTGAGTGAGCGAATAGATCTGCGCGACTGGCGCCGGGACCCCCTGCGCCTGGAGCGGCGCAACGCTGCCCAGCGAAAGGCATAGCGCGAAAAAGACCCCCCAAATATGGCTCATCAAGATGCGCATACTCACTCCATTATCGACTTGTAGTAGCGCTCTATCTCGCTTTGATATCGGTCGAGCTTTTCCTGTTTCATCGCGTCCATCACATCGTGTCGAAGTTGCTCGCCGGCATGCTTCCCGGTCTCTTCGGGAATCTCGACCTTTTGCTGGGGTGCCGATTGGCTTTTCTGTTTATTGCCCTGGCGCTGCTTCTCGACGACCTCTTCCATCTGACCCTGCAGCTTGCTGAGTTGATCAAGCGCCTGGCGCTCGTGGTCGAGTCCGCGCTGGGTTTGCTGCTTTCGAAGACTCTCGGCAGCCTCCTGCATCGTCTGCTTCGACTCCTCGAGTTTTGGGCCCAATTTTTGCTCAAGCATCGGAAAACGCTCGCTGGCTTGGTCGATCTTCTGCTGAAGCTTTTCGGCCTGTTCGACAATTTTCTGCTGCTGTTCGGCCAGCTCATTAAGTTGCTCACGGTCCATTTGTTGGAGCTCTTTTTGGGCTTGATCCATGAGTTTTTCCAGCTCATCGACCATCTGCGCCGCGCGCCGCGAGACCGCGTCATTCTCGGCGCGAAGTTGATCAATCTGGCGCTTGAGCTCCTGCGAATCGGTATAGCGGCGCGATAATTCCAGGCTATAACGGGTCTCCTGGGATGCGCCAAACGAGTCGCGCGCACGCTCCAAACTATGGGCAATATCCTTATCTTCGAGCATCCTCTTAAGCTCGCCAAGCACCTCCTTACTCCGGTCGATGCGCTGTTTGTGCGGCATCTCGCTGGCCTTCTGGGCCATCGAATCCAGCGCGCTTTCCTGGAGCGCGACCTGGCGCAGCATCTGTTTGGTGAACGCGTCGAGCTGCTTTTCGATATGCTCGCGGCGCTTCTCGATCATCTCCTTATTGAGGTCATTGGTATCTTTCTCCAGGCGCGTCTCGGCCTGGCGAATATCGTTGAGGTCGTCCATCAACTCGTTGACTTTTTTATCCAGCTCGCTCAATCCCTGCGGCTGCGCCTTCTCAAATTGCTCGCCCATCTTCTCGTCGAGCGAATCCAGGTTCATCTCGAGCTCTTCCAGGGCTTTGAGCGCGCCGTCGATATCGTCGTTTTCGAGCATCTCTTCGATATTCGACAAACTATCGGCCATCTTCTGGGTGTCGGATTCGAGTTGCTGCTGCTCGATCGCATCCATATTCAGGTGCTCCTGGGGCAGCTCCTGGATCTGCGCGCGCATCCGGCTCATCAACTCATTCATGCGCTGGCGAAGGCGATTGATATCGCGAAGAATGGCCTTTTTAAGCTCGGGATCCTGGGTTTCCTTATACTCCTGAAGCAGAGTTTTGAGCCGCTCCTTGAGCTCCTTGATTTCCTCAAGACTCGCCTGGATCGCGGCCATCTTCGCGCTGGCCAGAAGTTCGCTCAGCCGCAAAATTCCGCGCTCAAAGGTGTCTTCGGCCTGGGCGGCGTAGGTCGCCAGCGGCTGGGCTGCGCGCACGCTCAGATGACCGGGGTCCGCGCTCTTCGCCGCTGCCGCAAGCACCCGCTCGCCGGTGTCACTCAAGTCCGCCAGTTGTTTTTGAAGGGCCACAAATAAAGTGCGATTTCGCTCGATGACCAACGGATCTTTTTTAAGCTGCCCGGCGGTCTTCTCCATCTCGGCGACGACCGCTTTTTGATTCGCCTGAAGCCGCGTCAGTTGCTGAAGACGCGTAAATAAGTGCGCGGGATCCGCATGCGCATGGACCCGCTGCGCCCAGGTATCTTTGGCACGCGGCACGCGCTCGCCGACCGGATAGGAGAGATAATCGGCGAGCACCTCGATCATGGCGTCGAGGATCGCCTTCTGGGCCTCCATATTCTGGCGATGCTTGTCCTGAGGGCTCGACACGCGAAGATGCAGCGGTTTGCTGCGCCCCACGCCCGGTCCGGTCATTGAATTATTGTCGATGCCCTCGAAATAAAAGATGATCGCGTCCTTGGGCTGCAGGCTCAGCGGCCCGAGGTCCACGCGCACCTGGCCGCCCGCTTCGCGCGGGGTATTGGCCAGCTCGGGCAGCTCGATCTTGGTGCGCTTGGCGTTCTGCGGGTCGCCGGCAAAATGCCAGACCTTCCAGACCGACTCGACCCCAAAATCGTCCGAAATCTCAAAGCTGATATCCAGAATATCATCCGGGCTGACCTCGACCTGGCCGGCGTGGGAGGGGATTAAAATCTCGGGGGTATCGTCCGCCACGATTTTAATCTTTCGCGCGCGCCCATCTTCGACAATCGTGCCGTCTTCCAGGGTCGCGCGGAAATAATAGCTCGCCGGCTGCAAGGCGACAAAAGACGCGCGAAGCGGGCGCCTGGCCACCAGGTGAAAGGTGCCCGAGGCACTGCGCTCCTGGGCCGACTGCTTGCTCATCAGGATCGTGCGGGCACCCGTTTCGGAGTCCGTCGAATCGGCATCTTCCGATTTCCCAGGCGCCCCGGCCTCCGGCTCAATCACCAACTCCATGCGCGCGACATTCTGAATCAACGCACTCGTCTCAATGGTGACTTCGGTGCCGATCAGCGCCTCGATATAGCCGCTTGAATTCTGGTCAACCTGGCGGCCCAGATGGGTGTAGGCCGGGGGCGTATAATAGATGCTGAGGGCACCGACGATGGGGCGATTCAGCACCGTTGTGCCGGGCGCTTCTTCAACCTGGGCGAAGGGAGAGCCCAGGACGCTGAGCATCCAGGCACTATTGAGCGCAAAGGGAATCAACAAGAGCGTCAGACACGCCGCAAGAGACATCGCCGGGGCAAAAAACTCGCGCGACTCCAGCAGATGCCCGAGGTGGCCGTTTTGCGCTTGCGCAAGCATCGTGCGCGTCGTCTGGCGCACGTGGGTGCGCGCCATTGAGCGGCTAAACCCGAGCGATTCATCGGGGCCGGCGAGCACCAATTTTTCGCCAAATTCCAGCGCCGCGATGATATCATTTCGAAAGGCCGGGTGCTCGCGCTGCAAGCGCTTCGCCACCGCCTCGATATCGCCCGCGCTGGCACGAAAGCCCACCCAGGCAACCAGCGCCCCGAGCGTCGCCGCAGCGGTGCCAATCAGGAGCATCCAGCCGGTCACCGTCGGCAAAAAGATCGGCACCAGCGCCGCCGCCAGCACCGCGCTGAGCGCCACCGCACCCAGCGTCACCAGGTACCACAGCGCCCCCTCCAATAAGATCGGCCGGCGCCAGGCGCGCCCGGTTCGGCGCAAGACCATGCGCATCGCGCTAAGATCTTGCTCCAACGAGCGCGTCTTCGCGTCGACCTCGGGCGACTCGCCTCCCTCCTGCTTATTTTGAACGTCTTCGAAGTCTTCGGCCATGCGCCAAAATATCCGTCGTAGGTTTTCTCTGCGTATGCGTTTTGATGCGCCTTAGCCCCACTTCAACGCAAATGCCCCCCGTATTTAATCCCATCGCCCAACCTGCGGGCAACTTATACCCGACTATTTCAGGTATTGCAGCGCCCCGGAGTTCAGGGCCGCAGGGTCCCATCCGCTCTCCTGGCGCAATTGCGCCTGCGGATAGGTGCAATAAAGCCCGGCCATCACGGCCGATGGCCGGTGATTGCCCGACTTGTTGATCCCACCAAAAGGCAGGCGACTCGACGCGCCACAGGTCGACCGGTTGAGGTTCAAAATCCCCGTTTTCAGCCCGTAGGCGAGGTCTTCAAAGCGCTGCTCATCGGCGCTAAAAACGCTCATCGCCAGGCCAAATTCGGTGGCGTTGGCGACCTCAACCGCCTGCGCGTCGCTATCCACGATATAGATCACGATATCCGGGCCAAATAACTCCTGCCCCTGATGTGAGCCGTGCATATCGACCGAATTCGCCAACCAGAGCGAGGGTTTGACGAAGTAGCCGTCGAGGTCTTCGCACGCCCGCCCGCCCTCCAACAAAAGACTCAGATTGCCCGCTTCGGTATCCAGCTGCGCCCTCAAAAATGCCTCATAGCCCGCCTTGCTGGCCAGGGCGCCCATAAACGGCGGGGCGTCGGGGGCTGCCAGCGCGTCGCCGACGGTGATGCGCTCGGAAATATCGCGCAGCCCCGCGATAAAATCGTCGGCCACCTCCCGGCGCACCACCACCCGACTCGTCGCGCTGCAGCGCTGCCCGCTGGTCAGATACGCCGCCAGCGCAACCTCGTGGGTTGCCTGCATAAGATCGGCATCTTCCAGAATAATCGACGTATTCTTGCCGCCCATCTCCAGGGCGAGCAACTTCCAATGATGCTCGGCGGTCGCGCGCTTGATGGCCATGCCGGTATTCCACGAACCCGTAAATAGCACGCCGTTTACCCCGCGATGCCCCGCAAGCTTCGCCCCAACTTCACCCGGTCCTTGTACAAGATTAAGCACCCCGGGCGGGATTCCAGCCTCTTCGGCACACTCAAAATAAAGTTGCATGCAACCCGGCGCCATCTCTGAAGGTTTGACCACCACCGTATTGCCGTTGGCGAGCCCCGGAATGATATGTCCATTGGGAAGATGCAGCGGAAAATTAAACGGCCCGAAGACGCCAAGCACGCCGAGCGGGCGGTAGCGCCATCGCCCACCTGCAAGCCCCGCCGGAAAGACCTCATCAGTCAGCTCCAACCCCTCGCCGCACATAATATCGATCTTCGCGGTGAGCGCGCCGGCCTCGGTGCGCGCCTCCCACAGGGGTTTTCCGACCTCCTGCGCGATCGCCCGGGCGAGCTGCTCTTTTCGCTCGGCGAGCGCGCGCTGAAAACGCATCAAATGCGCGATGCGCCCCGGGCGCCCCAGCCGATCCCAGCCGGGCAGGGCTTTTTGCGCCGCCTCCACCGCCTCATCGACCGCCGCGTTTGACCACGGGCCTTCAAAGACCGTCTCGGAAACCCGGCACGGATTCTCACGCACCAACTTCCCGTCGTGCGCCCTCACCGGCTGCCATTTTCCCCCGATATAATTGCCTTTATATTCGATCATATTTTATCGCTCTTGAACTAGCGGAAGATCACATATTGCTTCAAAAAGGCCAGCGCGGCCGTGTAGAAGTGCTCGATATTCTTGGCCTTTCGCCAACCGTGCCCCTCGTCCTCATAGACGTGATATTCATGGGCGACGCCGCGCTGCTTGAGCATATCGACCATCATCTCGGCCTGATTGGGAGGCACGACTTTATCGAGCGCGCCCTGAAAAATCGCCACCGGGTCACTGATATTCTCGGCATGAAAGATCGGCGAGCGTGCCCGAAAAAGCTCGCCATCTTCCGGCAGCACCCCGACCAGGGCGTCGTTATAATGCGACTCGAATTTATGGGTTTCCATCGACAGGGCAAAGAGGTTCGAGATGCCGTATTTGCTGATGCCCGCGGCGAAGGTTCCCGGGTTTGCGACCAGCGATTGCAGCACGGTATAGCCGCCGGCGCTGCCGCCCATAATGACGATGCGAGTCGGGTCGGCCAGACCTTCGTCGGCCAGGAATTGCGCGCCGCTTTTGGCGTCGGCGATATCGAAATCGCCCCAATTTCCCTTGAGCGCGTGACGATAATCGCGCCCATAACCGGTGCTGCCGCGATAGTTAACGTCGAGCACCGCGAAACCGCGGGTCGCAAAAAACTGGCTGGCCGCAGAATAACTTGCCACGCTCTGCGCGGTGGGGCCGCCGTGAATATTGATGATGGCCGGAGGCTTGCCGTCGCTATGATATTTGGGGTTGGTCGGCGGATAAAAATTGCCGAAGATCTGCGTGCTCGCCGGCCCCTTGGAAGACGGCCAACTCACCGGTCGCATCTCGGCGAGCTCCGTGGGATGCAGGCGCTCACTCGACGCGGTTCGCTCGACATAAGGTGTTGATTTATCGGCGGAATCCCAGGTAATGACACGCGGCGGAATTCGGCTGGAAGATGCGATCATCGCCACTTTGCCGGCTTTTGAGATCGCCGGTTGCGCCAGGTAGCGATAGTCTTTGAGCGCCTCAACGGGCGCGAAATTTCCGTCGAGTGAGACGTCGAGAAGATCCATTTCGCCGCGCTGATTTCGCACGGCAAAGAGCCCGCTCGAATCAGGTTTCCAGACAAAAGCGCGCGTCCCCTGCACCCAGGCAGGGCCGCCGATCTCGAATTCTCCGCGGGTCAATTGACGCGTCTGGCCGCTGTGCAAATCGTATAGATAAAGCTGCCACCAATCGTCGGCGTCGGAGATAAACGCGAGCGTTTTTCCGTCCGGCGAAAACTCCGGTTGCATCAGGGCGGCCGGGAGCTGGTCGGCGATGCGTTTGGACGCCCCCAGCGTCACGCCGCCGGGGCCGACCTCGAGCTCGCCGAGGTGTAACTCGGTCTCATCCCAGGGCATATTCGGGTGATTCCAGCTCACCCAGGCGATCTTCCTGGCGTCCGGCGACCAGGCCGGGTGCATATAAAAATCAGCGCCCGTGACGAGTTTTTGGGGCCAATTCTTGCCCTCGGCGTCCACCACGGCCAGGACGTCGTGGCGCTGGTCGGTTTGCACATAGAGCACCCAATGTTGGTCGGGCGAGACCGTCGGTGAGGCCACGCCGCCGTGGGCCGGGGTAAGCGGGCGGGCCTCGCCCCAGGCGATCGCGCTGCGATAAAGACGCCCGTCGGAGGCTGCAAAAAAGACGTCATCGCCGGCCACGCTGAAGTCGCCACCGCCGTAGCCCACGCCGGCCGCGACGCGCAATTTTCGGGTGATATCGCGCGCTGCGCGCTCACCTTCGCCGCGCGCGACCAGCACCGAATGGCCGTCGCGCGACTCCAACCAGACCAGCGTGCCGTCGCCGGCCCAGGCGACATCTTTGAGCCCGAGATCGCCTGCCATCGCGCCCGGGGAGAGGTTACTCGACCAGAGTCCGTAGGGTTTTGCGCTCGTCATGGAAGTTCTTTTTGTCTGAGAGTGAAGTTGCTTGTCGCCGCGACACCGCTGCCAGATCGCTACATGCTCATGTCGGGGGCGAGGTTTTCAAAGCGAGTAATGGGGCCGAAGAAGCGCAGCTTCACATCGCCGGTAGACCCGTTTCGATGCTTCCTGATGAGGATTTCGGCGACGCCTTTTTCTTCGGTTTCGGGATTATAGACCTCGTCGCGATAAATAAAGGTGATGATATCGGCGTCCTGCTCAATGGCGCCGGACTCACGCAGGTCGCTCATCATCGGGCGCTTGTCGGCGCGCGATTCGACGCCGCGGTTAAGCTGTGCCAGCGCGATAACCGGGACATCGAGCTCTTTGGCGACGGCCTTTAAGTTGCGCGAGATCTCACTGATCTCCTGCTCACGATTGCTATTGGAGCCGCCGCTGCCGCGCATCAATTGCAAATAATCGATGAAGATAATGCCGATATCATGCTCGGCCTTGAGGCGGCGGCATTTGGAGCGAAACTCCATGATCGGCAGGGCAGGCGTATCGTCCAAAAAGATCTGCGCCTCGCTGAGCGTACCCGCCGCCTTAATCAGCTTGGCCCACTCCTGATCGTTGAGATTTCCGCGCCGAAGCTTCGACTGGTCGACGCGCGCCTCGCTGCACAAAAGGCGGATGGCGAGCTGCTCGTTGGACATCTCAAGGCTGAAAAACGCGCAAGGGACCCCGCGGCTGATCGCGCTATGGGCGGCCATATTCAGCGTGAAGCTGGTCTTTCCCATCGCCGGTCTGGCGGCGACAATGATGAGGTCGGATTTTTGCCAGCCCGCCGTCAACTCATCAAGGTCGGAGAACCCGCTGGACACGCCGGTGATATGCTCGCTCTTATTATAGAGCGCCTCGATCTGGGTGAACGCGCTCTGGATGACCTCGCGCATCGAGGAATAATCTTTTTTGACCCCCGACTGCGTGATCGCGAAGAGCTGGCGCTCGACGTCATCCATAAACTCGGTGACATCCGGGACATCGGCATAGGCGTCCTGAACCAGACTATCCGCCGTGGCGATGAACTTTCGCAGCGCCGCCTTTCGCCGCACGATCTCGCCGTATTGCGCCGCGTTGGCCGCCGATGGGACCACGTTGGACAGGCGCGCCAAAAAGCTCGGCCCACCCACGGCTTCCAGGCGATCTTCGGCCGCCAGATGGTCGGCCAGCGTGATAACATCCACCGGCTCGCTTCGCCGGTGAAGATCGCTCATCGCCCGAAATATATGGCGATGCGACTCGCGATAAAAATCCTCCACCGAGATGCGACTGAGCAATTCATCGAGGACGCGATTATCCAATAAGATGGCGCCGAGCAGGCTTCGCTCGGCGTCTTCATTATGCGGAGGCACACGAATAATGGCGTCAGCAGATGGGCGTGTTGTGGGGGCTTTCATGGTTATTCAACGGTCATATAGTCGTTGCGAATCAGATAGACGACATCTTGCAACGTTTCGAGATCGCTGGCGGAGCTGCGGTTGAGCACGCGTGAGACCGACCCGAAGTTGAGGACCAACTGAATCGTATCCAATAATTCCGGGGTCAGATTTCGCAGCGGAGCCTCCAGGGGTTTGTTGATCCGCAGGGTCGCGCGCAGGTCCGGGACGTCGTCGCCCAGCGCCATGATCTCGTCGAGCTGGCGCATGCTCTCCATCAAAAGATTCTCAATGGACGCGTCAAGCTCCTCCTCGAAGACCTCGTCGGAGGCCGGCTCAAGCGAGAAGGTCCCGGCGCGCCAGGACAGGATACGGTAAAACGCCTTGTCGGCGGCGAGCTCCGGGTCGTCGTTGATCGAGGCGTAATAGATGCGCCCCTCGCGCAGATACACCTTGGCGATGTCGCTATCGGTGCGAATCACCAGGACGCCGGATTTGCGGCTGGTCGAAAAAAGCTGGAGCAGGTCGGGCAGCGGAACCTCTTCGATCAGCCCGGCAATCGAGCCCGTCAGCGTCGCGCCGGTGGTACGAGAGGCCTGCGGCATCTGATTTTGAGGGCTCCCACTCATTCCACCGGCGTTGCCCGAAGCAACCTGATCGCTGTGGACCAACTTAATGATATTGGTCCCGATCAACACGCGATCGCCTTCGCGCAGCCGGGCCTTGCTGATCTTCTCTCCGTTTACGAAGGTGCCGTTGGTGCTGCCGAAGTCCTCGATCTCAAGGGTGCCCGCTCGGGAGCTGATCCGCGCGTGCTTGCGCGAAACCATATCCTCGACCAAAACCATATCGAGTTCGCTGGAGCGTCCAATTAAGATCTCGGAGTTTTGCTCCAGCGGAAATTCGCCCCCCTGATATTTGCCCGAAATAAATTTCAGGACGTACTGCCCAGCTTGCTGTTGACTCAATGTAACCTCTCCTCAATCGCAGAAATCGAGGACCGAACTGTATATTACTTTTAATGCGGCAAAATCGCCTGAAAATTTCCGTTTTATCATCGCGACCACGCAAAAATGCTTTTATCATCGTCGCTTAAATTCTACGGGCCCAGCTATACTCGGAACAAGTTACGCAATGGTCCATAGGGCGTCAAGATTATTGACTGATCCGGTGCATCAACGCCAATTTCGCAAATTCTGTCGAAATTTGCCGCGCTTTTCAGCTTCCAAAATCCACTCCATACTCATAGCACCTGGCAAATGTCCCTAACAGACAAATAGGCAGGCGAGCAATCTGCAAGATCGTATTTCTGGGTAATATGAACGCGCTGGTTTATGATCGAACCTCCGGGTGCTGGGTTATATGAACTTTATCCTCGAAGCGATCGAAAAGGCTCTGGGGCTTTCGCCGCCCAATGGTGCGATCGCGGGGGTCGTGATCGGCATGCTCATGGTCCTGCTCGCGATGGTGTTGATCGCCCGGCTTCTCGCGTCGCTGCACTATGACGAGGAAGAAGGTGGCCAGCAACTGATGCCCACCCTGGCCGAAGAGGTGCTCGATGCCGATCTGCGCGCGATCTATCGACGCTCGCTTCGCCTGGACGCCCGGCTCTTCAACGCCCTGCACGCATGGCCCGAGGGAAATCCCGACCCCGGCGGTGCGCCCACGCCCGCCGGCTCGCCGCGCGTGGGCGAAACCGGCAGCGCGCTGGGGCGCGCGCTTCGCAAACTCTTGCTCAGCATGCAGGCAATGCGTTTCGCCCGGCGTGGTGAAGATGAACCCCACGCGCAAAAAAACAAGCCTCCCTTTTCGGAGGCTTGTTATGAGCTGATGAATCAGGTGCTTGATGAGGCGTTGGCGCTTGATCCGAGCGCTTCGGATATCGACCCGCTCCTGGATAAGTTGAGCGCGGAGGTCGAGCAGGCGCGCCGGGAATTTGAGGAGCGGGTCGCCGACCATGATATCGCCAGCGACCCGCAGCGTGTGCCTTAGAAGTACATCAACAGATTGATGCCGAACTGGTTGCTGGTGGCGCCGAATCCGCCGTCGGCCGTGACCAAATTCGGGTCATCAAAGGCGTAGCGGCTGTGCAGGTATCGCGCGCTGATGCCGTAGTCGCTGATGCGAAGGTCCGCACCAAGGCCGAGTCGAAGCGACGCGCCCACCGACGTGAATTCCGTGGCGGAATCGCTCAACCCGTGCAGCCCGGCGCCTACCAGCGCATAGGGCTCGAAGAAGCCAATTCGCGGCTGCAGGCGGATATCGATCGAGGCGCCGTATAGCGACAGATCCTGCCCGGAATTCTCGGTATCATAGGCGCCGTAGTGCATGCCAAACTCGCCCGAAGCAATCCAGCCTTTCACGCCGAGTCCCAGGTTGAAATCAGCGCCGGTCGCTGTTTCCGTGCCAACACCGTCGGCCTGGAGTCCGGCCATGCCAAGTCCCAGGGTCACGTAGGGATCGGCAATCGTTGAGCCCCCGCGCACATCGTGGTGCGTCTCCACCCGGGTTACGCCACCGCCGCCGTAGCCGGATCTGCGCGTCGTCGAGCTGGTATAGGTTCCACCCTCATAATACGTCCCACCGTCGTAATACGTCCCGCCATCATAGTAGGTGCCGCCGGAGTAGTAGCCCGAGCCGCTGCCATAATAATAGGTGTCGCCCTCATAATAATTGCCACCGTGATAATAGCCGTTGCCCCGATTTCGTCGGTTACCCCGGTCATTATAGACATTCGTCCCGCCAATCACGGTCGTATTATTATTCTGGGTATTATTGACCGTCGTATTATTGGTCGTGTTATTCGTCGTATTATTAATCGTCGTATTATTACTATTGTTGTTGTTATTGTTATTATTTCCATTTCCTTGGCCAGGTCGCGTCGGAACCGTGGGCCGGGTCGGCGCGGGTTTCGCGGTCACGGTCGGGCGCGTCGGCGCAACGATCGGCGTGGTCGGGCGCGTCGGCGCAACGATCGGCGTGGTCGGGCGCACCGGCGAGGTGGCCGGCGGGCGCGGTGTCTTCGGAGCCGTGTTCACCGGCGGGCGCGGCGTCTTCGGAGGCGTCGAGTTCACCGGCGGGCGCGGCGTCTTCGGAGGCGTCGAGTTCACCGGCGGGCGCGGCGTCTTGGTCGCCGGAGTCGTCGGGCTAACCGGCGTGGTCGGACGCAGCGCCGGCGTGCTCGGGCGAGTGGGCGTGGTCGGGCGGAAAATAGGCGCCGGCTCGCTGGGACGCGTTGGCGTGGTTTGAACCGGTGGGCGCACCGGCGTGGTCGGGCGCACCGGCGTGGTCGGGCGCACCGGCGTGGTCGGGCGCACCGGCGTGGTCGGGCGCACCGGCGTGGTCGGGCGCACCGGCGTGGTCGGGCGCACCGGCGTGGTCGGGCGCACCGGCGTGGTCGGGCGCACCGGCGTGGTCGGGCGCACCGGCGTGGTCGGGCGCACCGGCGTGGTCGGGCGATTCGTCCGACTATTCAGGTCAAAGTCGTTATTTCGCCCCCGATCATTTTGATTCGTCGGAGCTGGCCGTTGCGTATTAATCGGCGCCGAGTTGCGCGTGGGCGCAGACGTCACCGGCGAGCGCGGTGTTTTGGTCGTATTCGAGGACGGAGCGCGCGGGCTTTTCGTCGTCGGGCGCGGCGCCACATTTCGCGGCGCCACATCCCGCGGCGTGGCAGCCGGGCGCGGCGCGACCGCACGCGGCGTCGCGGTCGCCGGACTCGATGTCCTCGGGCTACGCGTGGTCTTCGACGTCGATTTCTTCTTATCATCCTTTGAAGATCTTACCGTCTTGGAACTCTTCGCTGGCTGCTGATTCGACAGCGCCGACTTTCGCGTATTAAAAGGTCCTGCGGCATCCGCCGATTGCTCGTGGACGAGCACCGACGCAGGCAATGCCAGGGCCAAGGCCAATAATATTGTTGCGATTCGTGTCGTATCTCTATCCATTTTCATATCTCCTGGCGAGTGATTCGCGCTCTCATATGCTTCGACACCCTACACGATGAAATATTCAAAGTGTAATGCGGAATCAGTGCAATTTCAGAGCGCTGACCTTCCAACGTACAGAAGTATAGCATGATTGCCCTGAGACGGCGCGTCTGCTGCAGCGCGCTCATTTGGAGCAAATTTGGAGCAAATCTACTCCAAATGGAGCCTCTTTTATCCAAATAGACGGCCTCGTTGCTCCCATGCTCGGCGAAAGTTGGGCCGATACAGAAAAATATTTCAAAATGATGTTGAATATACGAGCGTCAGGGCATATTGAAGGGCGCGTGCCGATCAATTTCGACCAACGGGTCGGAGATGGCGTTATTGTTGCATAGACCTGCAGGGCGAAACGCTGATGGCCTCCATAAATATGCGGGGGCTCAACTCAAAGCACGAACTTGACCCGATTGTATCACTATGAGAATGTCCGCCACCTTTGTGCGATATTTTTTGTACATCGTGTCGAATCAAGCGTAATAAGAAGCTCTTTGCAGCAAGCATACCACCAGCTAAAGCCGGGGGTTTGAAGTTTGCACGACGAATAAAACCGACCAGAAAGTATCTAGAGGGACATATGTCCAGTTTAAACTATAGGCTACGGGCAAAAGAATCGGTCGACAACGCACCTGCCCTGCACGAAGTGCCCAACCGCAAGGCGATCGCGGTGGCCCCCGCAGTGCGTGCGCTCACGCCTTATATTGCGGTCACCAGCCAGGCTGCCATTGAAGCGCGCCCCAACGGCGAAACAAGCTTTAAGCTTGACTGGAATGAGTCAACGATCGCGCCGAGTCCGCGGGTCAGCGAAGCCATTCAGGCGCATCTGGCCAGCCACCGCGACCTGAATTGGTACCCCCAATTAGGCAGCAAGGATCTGGTAGACGCACTTCAAAGTTATACCGGACTATCGTCCGAGCATATTCTGGCGACCAACGGCAGCGACGACGCGCTCCAGCTGATCTGCAATACCTATCTGTCCGAAGGCGATAAGGTCGTTGCTCCGGTCCCTACCTATAATCACTTTTTGGTCTTCGCCGAGAGTCGCGGCGCAGCGATTACCCGCGTGTGCGCCGAAAGCGCCTTCCAATCCAATATTGAAGGCATTCGCGACGCGATGTCCCTGGACACGCGCATCCTTTATCTGGTCAGCCCGAATAATCCGACCGGCGTGGTCCTGGATCCGCAGGATGTCGAGGCCTTATGCCAGGATTATCCCGAAACGCTGATTATTCTGGACGAAGCCTATTTTGAATTCTCGCAGGTCACCGGCATGGATCTGGTGCGCGAGTATCCCAATTTGATCGTCACCCGGACTTTTTCAAAGGCCTTTGGCCTGGCGAGTTTGCGGGTGGGTTATCTGGCCGCCGATCCTCAGATTATCGAGGGTTTGAGCCGTATTTATAACCCCAAAAGTGTCAATGCACTCGGCCAGGTGGCGGCGGTGGCGGCGCTGAGCGACCTGGATTATCTCAATGATTTTTTGGCCGAGGTTCGCGCCTCAAAAGAACTTCTGCGCGAGTTCTTTGCCTCAAGAAATGTAGACGCCCAGATTACGCCGGCAAATTTTGTGGTCGTGCGCGTCGACGATCTTCCGGGAACGCTTCGTGCCCTCGAAGAGCGCGGCGTCTATGTGCGAGACCGCTCCGGTTATCCCGGCTTGCGGGATTGTCTGCGCATGAGCGTGGGTACCGTAAAGCAAACTGAGAAGCTTCTGGAGCGCCTGGCTCAGGTCTTTTAAGCCAGATCACTGCACTAGGCCGGGCAAAAACGAGAAAAGCCGTCATCTTCAAAGATGACGGCTTTTCTCGTTTTATATCTTTACCGTGACCCGAAGCACCGCCCTATTCAGCGGCGGCCAGTTGAGTCAAAAAATCCGCCGAAATCTCGGTCTCTTTGGGTTTGATGATCGAAACCAGCATCTTGTCGGGGTTCAGGTATTTATCCACAACATCCTGCACCTGTTGCAGCGAAACCGCTCCGATGCGCTCGCCATATTCCAGCCCGCGCTTATACCCAAGCTCGTAGAGTTCATCGAGGCCCACCGAAATGGCGCGCGACGCGTTGGTCTGCAGACCGATATCGTGGCTGCCGGCCAGGTAGCGCTTCGCGCGCCCGACTTCTTCTTCGGTGATGGTTCCGTCGCGCAATTTTTGAACTTCGTTGATGATGCCGGCGTAGGCTTGCTCGAGCTTCTCGGGGCTGGTTCCGATGACCACGACAAACGCGCTGACATCGAGCCCGACGATCATGCGCGCGCCCACGCTATAGGCCAGGCTTTGCCGGTCGCGAAGCTCATAGAATAGGCGACCGCCCTGGCCCGATAAAACCGCGTTCAGCACACTCAACGCATCCTGTTCTTCGTCGCCGAGTTTGGGCGCCTTAAAGCCCACGATCAGATGTGCCTGCTCTTTTTGAAGGTCCCCGACGACCAGTCGCGCTTCGGTGAGTTCCGGCGCTTGTGGGATCTCGGGGCGCATACCCTCGAGTGTCTCACGGCCGCTAAAATAGCGCTCGCTGAGTTGTTGGACGAGCTCCGCGTCGATATCACCGACCACCACGAGCACCAGGTCACTCGGGCGGACCAGCGCCTTATAATAGGCGCGCACGTCTTCAACCCGCAGGTTTGAGACCGATTCTTCGGTGCCGACCGTGAGCATAGAATAGGGATGGGGGGCAAAGAACGCCTGATAAAACTGCTCAAAACTCACCGCCCCGAGCTGATCTCGCCGGCTTCGAATCTGCTCGATTTGCAGGCGCTTCTCGCGCTCGAATTCTTCGTCGGGAATCGTCGCGTCGAGCAGACATCCGGCGAATAATTCGAAGCTCGACTCAAAAAATTGGCTCAGCCCCGACATCGACACGCCGAATGAATTTCGACCGCCCATTCCCTGCAATGAGCCCGCCATCGACTCGACGCGGTGGGCAATTTCGGTGGCCGACCACTGGGAGGTTCCCTTGTCGATCAGATCGCTTAAAAGACTGGTGATTCCGCTATTTTCGGCGTTCTCATAGCGCACCCCGCCCAGGCAGAGCGCCCGGATCGAGAAGGTCTCAACGCTATGATCTTCCTGGATAATAAGGGTCGGACCCTGGGGCATTTCGATGCGGACAAAGCCTTCCTCATCGAGCTCGATGGGCATGGGGCGATGCTGGGATTTCGCGCGTTCGTAGGCTTGCTGCGTCGCCTGTGAAAGCGCGTCGGTGTCGACGCTTCCGTGCGATTCGGGATGCAAAAGCACCACCGTGCAGTTCTCGGGGCTCAGATATTCGCGCGCCACCCGCCGAATATCCGAGGGCGTGACCTGGGCCAGGGCCTCGTAATATTTTTGCTCATAATTTGGATCCCCGGTGACCATCAGGCTTCGCCCAAGCTTCATCGCCAGGCCTTCAACGGTCTGCTTGCCGTAGATCTCGGTGCTTTCAATGATGGTGCGCGCCCGCTCAAGGTCGACATGGCTGGGGCAAATATGGCGGAAGCGAAAGACCTCCGTCATGATTGCCGCCAGGATGTCGGCATCGCTTCGCGCCTCGCTCGGCCCCTTAGATTCCGCAAACTGATAGTCCGCCGACAGCATAAATAGCCCGGGATCTTTGGGAGAATACGCCCCCGCATAGATCGAGCTGACCAGTTCTTGCTCGCGCTGAATCGTCTTGAAAAGATGCGACGCGTCGCCATACCCCATGATCGCGCCGAGCAGATCCAGCGCCGGGATATCCGGATGCGTGGCATGCGGAATATGAAATCCCGCACGCAGATGCGCCTGGTTTATCTCGGCGCTGCCAGTCCACGCCCCGAACGCGCGTTGCTCGGGCTCCAGCGCACGCTCTTTCGCGCTATGGGTCGACTTCTTGAAATCCTTGAAATACTTGTCCACCAACGCGCGCGCCTGGTCGAGCTCAAAATCGCCGACCAATACCAGCGTCATATTCTCGGGGACATAATGCTTGTCAAAGAAGGCGAGGACATCTTTGCGTTTGAACGACGCGACCGATTCGCTGGTCCCAATCACGGGCAATCGGTAGGGGTGCTCAAGAAACGCCGTCTCGAATAACTTCAGGCTCGCCTCGCGCGCCGGATTATCCTTGCCGCGTTTGATCTCTTCCTCGATGACCTCCAACTCGCGCGCCAACTCGTCGGCCTCAAACGAGGAGTTCTGGACCGCGTCGGCCAGAATATCTAAACCCGTCTCAAAATACCGGCTGCTCATCACCACATAATAACAGGTCTGATCAAAGGAGGTGAACGCGTTGATATGCCCGCCGGCGGCCTCGACTTCGCGCGCCAGCTCCCCGACTTTTCGCGCCGCGGTTCCCTTAAAAAGCATATGCTCGTGCACGTGGGCCAGCCCGGCCTCGTGCGCCTGCTCGTCCGCGCTCCCCACGCCCACCCACACGTTGCACGCCACCACCGGCGCGCTCGTCGAGCGTTGCAAGACCACGGTCATGCCATTATCGAGATGGTAGCGCAGCACCTCCTCGTCGCGCGCCGTATTTTCGCGCCCTTGCGGCTCGCGCGCAGAGATCGCCGGGTTCGAAGAAGCTGCCTGTTGGGGGGTTTTATGCACGTGTTTGCCTTCACTGGAAATCAGACGCGAAATAGATTCTAAGAAACGATAGCATTCAATCGCTGCATAAAGGTGCAGTGACCGTGCGAGCAATATTGAGCACCGTTTTGATATTGGCAATCCATTCGCAACGATTATCCGCAAATCGCCAATTCGCCTCTTTGTCGGTTTCCAATATTTTTAGCAAGTTCTAGTTCTCTGTTGGACAAGTTGTTGGGCGTGATTCTGTTTGAAAACGCTTGATTGGCTGATGCGATCGGGCGCCACTCTTTTTTCGCATATAAAATTATGACCTCTCTACCCGCTATCTATATCGCCAGCCTATTCGAGCGCCCCCCCGATCTGCTCAGCGATGGAATCACCCTGGATGGGCTGGCGAAGTTGCTGGAATTGCTCGATGAAGCAAAGATCCAAAGCCCGGGCGCGGCCTCTCTTTTGGGCGCAAATATTCTAAACGGCGCGCCCGCCCCGGGCGTGCTCATGATCCTGGGCGATTGTCAGCTACACAGCATCTCGACATGGGCTAACCTGCTGAATCAAAAGGGATTTTCATCGATTGTCATATGTGGGTGTTCCGAGGTCAATCGCGCCGGGTACCTGCGCGAAGACGACGCACCCCTGCTCATCGGCCATGGCGTTGCGATCGCCAGTCGCGGCGCCACAGGACGCCCGCTGGTCGGCATGCCTCTGGCTGAATTGCGCCGCGAACTTCAAGAAAGTCAGCAAAAATTATCGCGCGTCGCCGGCTATCAGGTTGGGATCCTGGCCCCCACTATTTCGACCTTTGGCCACGCCGTCGATGGGCTGGTCCTCGAAGAAGCGCGCCGCGCCGGATATCGGTTGATTCTGGAGCCCAGCGGGCGAGTCACCGACCTCTCAACTACCCAAAACGTTGCAGATCCCGAGCGTCTCGACTACCGCATCGTGACCACAAACGACGCGCCAGAAGACCTCGTCCATTGGATTATCGGCACGGGTTTAAGCCGCCCGAGCGCGCAAATACGCGAGTTGCTGCAACGCCCTAGGCGCATCCTGACGCGCCTGAAATTTAGCTGATTATTTGCGGCGCTTGAACCCATTCGAAGGTATTGGGACGCCCGTCATGCGGCCAATCGCCCGGGGGCATTTGCAGGGTTCCCGGCGCACAGATACGTGTCGCGCCCGCCTTGCGAAGCGCATTTGCCCAGGCCTCAAAGTCGCCGTCCGGCGCCGCCAGAGCGACTCCCTGAATATGGCGGGGCGAAAGTTTGAGCATCTTTGTAAGTTCGTCCAGCGACTCGACCGCATGAAGACTCAGCGTATGCGCCGAAATGCGCGCGCCCTCAAACGCCTCCTGGGCGTATTGTACCCAGCCGATCCCGCTGCCCCAGACGTCGGTCTTGAACTCGGCCACCCCGCGCGCCTGGGCGCGCTGGGCAAATTCGGCCGCACTCAGATCATTTGCCCCAAGCCGCGCTTCTTCCCCCGCGATCGCCGCGCCCAATAGCGCGCCGAATTCTTCAAGCCGCGCGCGTGTGCCCGAAAATAAGACGCCACGCGGCGAAAAACACCCCATCTGATGCCATATCACGGTGTCGGTGGCGATCTTTTCTGCCAGTTGGCCCAGGTCCATCGAAGGGCTGTCGACGAGCACACAAAAGCTGACGCGATGGCCGTAGCCTGTGATAATCTGGCGGTAATCGGCGCTATTTTTCCCAACGATCTCGCGCACATGACCCACCGTCTCATCGCTGCCGCTGACCACCGTCACCTCGCCAAAATTCCAGGCGTCCCCCGGCTCAAGCAGGGTGAGAGGCGCCGCCTCATTGGGCCAGGCGCGCGCAATATATTCGGCAAAATGGCGTCCTCGCCGCGATGGCCGAATCCACTGCGCCACCCCGAGCAACGCGCCGTATAATACCGGCGTAAGCCCCGCCCCCGGCAGCGCCGGCCAGATATGAACGATGCTTTGCGGCCGCCTCAACGCTTCCAAACCCGCCGCGCCCTCCAGCCCCGAAATCTCAGCAAGATCCGCAATTTCGGCCTCAAATGCCCGCGCAATCACCTCGATTTGCCAGGTCTCGCGCCCAAAGATCATCCCCTGGCGGGCCATCGCCTGCGGCCATCCATCCCGAATAACCGCCTCGCATAGTCGGGAAAACTCGCCATCGATGGCCTCGTGCTTGTCGAAAATCTTCGCAAAAAATTCGCCCAATAACCGAACGCGTTCCGCCAGGGTCGACCGCACCGTCAACGCATCATCGAGCTCAACGCGAGGCATTGACGATCTCCTCGATCGTAAGGCTGCACCCGCGAAGTTCGGCCTGCGGCGCGCGCCCCAATAATCGAAACCCGCCCCCCTCGACCAATACCCCCAGATCACTGGTCTGAACCGCGACGACGCTCTCGGTATTGGCCAGGTCATACCAACGAATAAGCCCCGGCGTGCCGGGGATTTCGATGGGCGCAAAGCTGAGCGGTTCGACCAGTTCGACGCGCACCCACGGGGGCGTTTGCAGCACATTATCACGGGATTTACCCCCGCTATGATCCTGAAAAAAGTTGTCGCTATATGCCTGGCTGGACAACTCCGTCATGCTATATTCGCTCACCCCATTTCGCTTCGAAATACCCAGGCGCGCCTCGAAGATCTGGTAGAGTTCATCGCGGGTCACCTCGCGCGTTTTCCCTTTAAATCCGCCGGTTTCCATGATGCGCGAACCCTGGGCGAGTTGCCAGGAGTCGGCGCAGGAATCGAAAAATTCGATAAACCCGAACGAGGTTCCCAAGAGCATCGTCTTCACCCCGTCGGCCTGCGCCTTATCGAGCGCCAGGCGAAGCGCGTCGAACCTCATTTCGAGCTGACCATCTTCGCCCGGCAGCACAAAATAGCCACTCTCGGCATCCCCGAAACGCTCGACCAACTCATCGAGCATATACGAAAGACTGCTCTCCGGAAGATCGCGGCCCGACGGCGCGACCACCAGCATCCGAAGCCTGTCGACATCCGGCACGCAGAAGCGGCGAAATGGCCCAACCAACGCCTTTTGGTAGACATCGAGCGTGCCAAAGCGATGCTCACCGCGCGCCCCCAGGGTCGTGCCGCTGGTGCGAAAGACACGGATCGGGGCGTCGGAAATCGTCAACAAAACATGCTTGAAGACGTCGGTGGGAACCGCCGGAATATCGCGATAGGTCTCGATATTTTCAGGCCGAATTCCGCGCTTCTCGCAAAACTTGCGATAGGGCTCGTTCTTTGAGAATTGCACGCTGAAATTCGCCCGCGCGAACTCATTAAACTGCGCATCGGACCACTCAAGTGCGTCCTGAAGCGGATTCCAGGCGTCAATGGCGGCGATGAGTTTTGCGATCAGGGTCGAATGATTCATAAGAATAACTGTGTCATCAAAGGACTTGCGCGCCCGATTCACGCCGCTGAGGTGCGCGTTAGCACGGCGATATTCTCGACATGATAGGTATGCGGAAACATATCGACCGGCTGGATTCGCTCGATCGTATAGCCAAATTTGCCCAGATCGGCGAGGTCGCGGGCAAGGGATTTGGGGTTGCAGGAGACGTAGACGATGCGCGGGGCGTTGATGGTCTTGAGCTGCTCGCGCGCCTCCTTCAGAAGCCCCGAGCGCGGCGGGTCGACGACCACCAGGTCGATCTTTCCAGCCGCCTCAATAAACGCATCTTCTTGAAGAACCGCGCCCACATCGCCGGCAAAGAAGCTTATATTATCAATGCCGTTTTGCCGCGCATTTTCGCGCGCATTATCAACCGCATTGGGTTGCAACTCAATCCCCACGACATGCTGCGCATAGGGCGCCATGCACAGACCGATGGTCCCGGTGCCGCAATAAAGATCGAGAATGCGCGTCTTATTTTCGCCCTGCCCGCCGTCTTCGCGCCCGCCAGATTCCAGCAGCCCGGTATGCTCCAGAACCTGCGCGTAGAGCAGCTCGGCCTGCAAGGTATTCGGCTGAAAAAACGCCCGCGGGTGAATCTCAAAGCTCAAAACCTGCTCGCCGGGAAGATGCATCTTCTCCACTAAAACCGGCGAGCCGTGCAGATGATTCTCGATAAATCGGGTGCGCTCGCCTTGCTCGACATATTGCTGCGTCCAATAAATGGACGTGAAATCCTCGGGCGCTTCGGCCAGGATAAACGCCTTGAATTGCTCGGAAATTTCGGTCGCGTCGATCATCTTATCGCCGCATTCAGCCTGCGGCCGATGTGTCGTTATCAGCTCAATCATGCGCTCGCCGGTGCGTTTTCCCTCGCGGATGGTCAGGTTGCGCAAAAACCCCGTTTGATCCCCTTCGCGATATGGCTCAAGCCCCAGGTCGATGGCCCATTTTCGAATCTTCGGCAGAAAATTCGAGGTGAATTCCGACTCCAAAAAACACTCTTCGAGGTTCAATACCTGGTAGCGATACCCCTTTGGATAAAGCCCGAGCGCGAACTCACGATCGCCGGTCGTCCCGAAACTAAATTCCATTTTATTGCGATAATACCAGGGATTATCCTGGCCAATCATCGGATAAACCAGCCCCGGGTCGACGCCGTGCTCGAGCATCTGTTGCTTGATGAGCCGCTCTTTGGTCATCAGTTGATGGCGATAGGAGAGCGACTGAAAGGTGCAACCGCCGCAGCCTTGCCCCGGGATTTCGCGCCGGCCAAAATGGCGGCATCGCGGCTCGATTCGCATCGTGGAGGGCTCGATATATTCGGTGATATGCGCGACAAAGATGCGTTTTTTTCGCGTCTCGACCTGCACCCGAACATGGTCACCGGGGAGCCCTTTTCGAATATGAAAGACGTAATTCAGCGCCTGTTTTTGCGGACCCACCAGAGTTTGGAGCGACGCGGTTCCCATCCCATCGAGCGTCAGGCTGTCCACATAGAGGTCAAAATGCTCGCCGTGGCGCGGGCTATGGGGAAGTTCAACGCGCGGATTTTCCATAGATTGTGCGTTCATAATAGGGGCCAGAACTCGGAGGCGATGCGGCGGCTGCAGACGCCATTATTGCAGAAATACTTCACCATTTTTGACCGTATAGGTCTGCACATCTTCGTCCAATAAAATAAAGTCGCGATGCGTGGTCGTGATAAAAACCTGCCCCTCTTTGCGCTGGCGCAGAAAATCGAAGAGGAATCGATTTCGCTCGCGATCCAGCTCGCTGGAGACATCATCCAAAAGCAAAATCGGGGCAAAGCGGTAGCGCTCTTCCAGATAGGAAATTTCGGCGATCTTCATCGCCAGGACAAATGCGCGGTGCTGGCCCTGACTGGCAAAAGTCTTTATATCACGGCCATTTATGCGCGTTGAGAGGTCGTCTCGATGCGGGCCAACGAGCGTATATCCGCGGCGCTGCTCATCCAGGCGCGTGCTTTCCAGACCGTCGAATAATACCTGCTCAAGATCGCGGCGATCGCGTTTGCCCCCGGGCAATTGGCGCGCATTATTTTCTTGAGAGCCCGAAAAATCTCGAAGATCGCCGCGCACAAAATCGTGTGACTCCGGGTCTCGCCACTTCATATAATAGCCAATTTCTGCCTCAAAGGAGTCATCGAAGATTGCCTGAAATATGCGGCGCAAGATGGGCTGAAAATAGGTCAGAAAATCCAGGCGTCGCTCGATGATCTGGGCGCCGTACTGCACGAGTTGCTCGTCATAAACGCTCATCAAGGACGCGTCATAGCGCGCCGTCTTGAGCAGGGCGTTTCGCTGGGCCAGGACATCTTCGTAGTGCTGGGTTTCGGTGGCATAGGCCGGCTGGGCGTTGAAGATGGCTCGGTCGATAAAGCGGCGTCGCTCCGTGGGGGAGCCCTTCAAAATCGCGATATCTTCCGGGCCGAATATCACCACATTCACGGTGCCAAAGAAGTCCGACAGTTGGCGCACCGGCGAGTCATTCAGGAAAATCTTCTTTCCCCGCGCCCCGATCTCAAGGCGCACAATTCGCTCCGAGCCGCCGCGGTCCACCCGCGCCACCAGCGACGCCTGCTCCTGGCCAAACCGGATGAGATCGCTATTGACCTGCGGGCGAAAGCTCTTCACGGCGCTGAGCAGGTAGATCGCCTCCAGGATATTGGTCTTGCCCTGGCCATTTTGTCCGCTCAGAATATTAAATCGCGGATGCGCGTCGAGGCGCACCTCGGCGAGGTTGCGGAAATTTTGAAGTTGAAGGGCATCTAAAAGCATGGCGGGGCTGGGGGTTTCGGAACGGCTCAAAGGGTGTTCTGAACGCGCGATATCCTTATAACGCCCCAAAATAAAACGCCACCGGCGAGCTAGCGCGGTGGCGTTTTATAAGACGCAATACGTGAGCGCTCGCGCGCCTATTAAAGGCGCATCGGCATCACAACAAATAGCGCTTCATCACTATTCGGGTCGCGCATCAATGTTGGCGAGAGGGTGTCGATGATCTCCAGGGAAACCTGGTCGCCGTCGAGCACGCCGAGCACGTCGATAAGATAGCGAAAATTATACCCGGCCTTGACCGGCTGGCCGCTATATTCGGCGGGGATCGTCTTGCGCCCCTCCCCGCGGTCGGGGTCGGAGGCATAGAGTTCCAGACCTTCTTCGGACAGCGACAGGCGCAGGTTATGCGTCTTGGGGCTGGCAAAAAGGCTGACGAACTTAAGTGCCTGAAGAAAAAGGTCTTTTTTGACAAAAGACTTATTATCACCCTCTTTCGGCAGCACCTGGGTGAAGTCGGGGAAGGTGCCCTCGATCAGCATCACCGACATGGTCATCGGGCCGGATTGAAACACGATGCTATTATCGACCAGCCCGAAGCGCAGCTCAGCGCCACTGGAGCTTTTGGAGTCGACGATTCGCTTGAGTTCGTGCAGGCCCTTTCGCGGAATAATAATCCCGTCACGCAGCGTCTGATGCGTATTATCCCCGGCCGAGAAGTCTTGCGGATCGGTCTCGATCTTGGAGAGACGATGCCCGTCGGTCGAAACCATCAACAGCGTATTATCGGCGGTGACCCTGAAAAATGCGCCGGTCAGGTTCGCCCGGGCGTCGTCGGTGGAGACGCTAAATAGCGTCTTATCGACCATATTGAGCAGGGTATCGACTCCGATCGGGTACATCTCGACATCGGTCGTATCCAGAATCTGGGGGAAGTCATCGGGGTGGGTGCCCGCGATGCGGCAGACGACATTGCCCGAGTTCAGGTTTGCCCAATAATTATCTTCGGTCTCCAGGTTGAGCACGTCATCGTCGAGGTTTTTGACGATATCAAAGAGGTTCTTCGCCTCAAGTGTGACGCTTCCCTCCTCGAGCACTTCGCACTCACAGGACGTCGAAATCGACGTATCCAGGTCGGTCGCGTGCAGCGTCAACCGACCGTCTTTGGCTTCCAGCAAAGCGTTCGACAAAATAGCAAGTGTACTGCGCTGACTTACGACGCCCTGCAACTTAAATAATTCGTCGGTGAGGGCCTGGGGGGAAATACGAATTTTCATGATGGTCGCCTTTAAATTCAGGGTTTTGAACCCGGCTAATCCACCACAGCTTGGCGCTAAATACAAGGCCCGAGAGTCGCTTTGGAAGGAAAGAAAATTTTCGAATCTTGAACTCCTTTCTATACTGTTACTTATAACTCAGGTTCCCTTCGTTTATTAGAGACAGTAGTAATAGTAGGGGGTGTGAAGATGTGGTTAAGCCTTCTAACCTGCTGATTTCAAAGAGATTTTATTGTGAGAAGATCTTGTTGGAAACGGGTGTTCAAAATGTGATTTTAACCCTCGAAGGTTTTCCAGATCCAAGATCACAGGGTTTTCCGCAGCCTGATCACAGGGTTATCCACAGACTTTCCCACAGCCCTGCAGGCACGCAAATGGGGGGGAGAATTTTGTGCGCTTCAAGCCCGAGATCAATGCCGGCCACTCCTGATCGAATGGGGGGTGATTAGATTGGGTTATAAGCGTTCAGTGGGTTCACTTAATTCGGAGCCGGCCCCTCTGGGGCTGGCAAGCAAATGACTCTCTGCGAGGCCCCGAGGGCCTCGCTCCGAAAAAAACGTCGCCGCCGTTGATTTTTCATAAACCAACTGAACGCTTACTACGGCGTGAGGATAAGTAGACGGTGATGGATGCGAAGTTCGAGAGCGGGCTGGACAAGGCGACACGACGAGGCGATGCCAGAGCATCGTCGAGGAAGTGGCAACGCAGTCCAGCTCGTTCTCGACGCAGCAGACGCACGTCTACTTGTGCTCACACCGTAGTAATATCGTTTTATAATAAGAGATCAAAACCGCCAGGGGGGACAGGGAAATGAAGCGATTGATCGGAGGAATTTTATGGTTTTTTTTATTGGGCACCGCCACCGGGTGCAGCCATCAAAGTGGGGCAGAAAAATTTAGGCAAGCGCGCGATAATCCGGAGCAGGCTGTTCAATTATACCGGGAAGCCTGCGACCAGGACTACGCGCCGGCGTGCTATGAGATGGGGGTGATCCGGTTTGATGGGCGCGTGGGGGCGCGCGATGTCGAGGAGGCGATCGGCTATTTCGAGCGCGCGTGCACCGCGCAACATGGCGAGAGTTGCGGGATCCTGGGGGCGCTGTATTTGCGCGGCGAGGCGGTGGCCGGCGATGCACCCAAGGCGCTGCGTTATTTTGGGCAAAGTTGCGCCGGCGGCTTCGCGCCCAGCTGCGTCACGGCGGGGCTGATGAATTATGAGGGCAGTGGGGTGCCGCGTGATCTGGTGGAGGCAACCCGCTGGTTTGAGCGCGCGTGCGAGGCGGCCGATGGAACCGGATGCGGGTTGGCCGGAGTCATGTATTCGGAGGCGCGCGGCGTCGAAGTCGACCTGGAGCGAGCGCTTCAATTCTATGAGCAGGGCTGTGAACTGGGCCGCCCGGAGGCCTGCCACGCCGCGGGAATTCTGCATGCCAATGGCGGCGGGGTTGCTCCCAGCATCGCTCAGGCGCGTGGGTGGTTTGAGCGCGGGTGTGAGGCCGGTTTGAATGAAAGCTGCGCAATGCTCGGCACCGGCGGTGGCCCGGAGTTCTGAGACGACAGGTCCAATGGCAGCTCACTGTTGCGCCGTCGAACGTGTTGTCCTAGGAATAGGAAACGACCTATGCCTAGGAATATATGATGCATATTAAAAGTTTGCAGGCTCAGATTACACCGGAAAATATAGCAGCCGGCATGGCGCGACTCAATGCGATTTCGGCGAGTTTTGAGCGCCAAATACTCGATGAAATCGGCGCGGCTCCGCACGCAAAACGCGTGTCCGAGCAACCCTGGCTAATCGCCGGGGTTTCCGATGGAATGGGTTTGCATACCACGCTGGCGGCGATCGACGCCGGGCTCATCAAATACGGCGTCGGCATCTATTATGAGCCCGAGGCGCTGCTCGCCCTGGATGCCGATAATAATCCGGTGTCGACGGTGCATTTTGCGCGCTTTCAAAACGCGATCGCACTCAAGGAATATGCGCGTGGAAAAGGCGTCGAATTCGAGGTGCTCTTCGCCGATATGATGATGGCGCCCCAGCGCGGACTCAAAGGCGATATCAAAGGCGAGGCGCCGGAATTTCCGGCTCCGGTCGCCGCTGCTTTTGAGCGCGCACGTGAAAGCGCGCCACGAAAAGATGCGGTCTTTATCGATTCGGTCGCCTTCGGAAAATGGATCTGCCCGCGCGAGGGCGTTGAGCCGATCGAGGCGCCCAGCGTCGATTTTGACGGGCAAATCATCCACACACGCACCAAGGGATTTCACGCGCGCGGCTATCAAGAAACCCTCGACACAATGGGGCGAAATCACGCGCGCCTGGTCGACGCGATGGTCGAATTTGGCTGGCTGGGCGCCGGCGCACTGAGCGCATTTTTCACCTGGGCTGGCGGCTCACAAAATGTGCACGCGCTCCAGGGCGTCTATGGGCGCGGAGCCCTGGGTGACGCAAAGATTATCGCCGAAAGCGACGTCGCTGCGTTCCGTCTCCAACACGGATTGGACCACGGCGTCCACGCCATTGTGCGACTTCCCGCCTTTCTTTCTGCCGCGCTTATGGCCATCCCGGGCGCCGGATTATTTGGACTTATTTCTCAGCATATTCTTGGCAAGTACGGCGTCTACTGGGATATGCCCACCCTCGCCAGCCGCATGCTCAAGCAACTCTTCGGGCCCGCCTGGATCCACGAAAATCCCATCTCGCAAATCGAATTGGATACCGCAGAAATCCTGTATATGGACGAGATTTCTCAGGCGGTCGAAGAAGCCCATCAGCGCATCGCTGATTATCGCGCACAACAAGACGCCGACGCGCGCTCAAATCCGATTCCGCTCTCCACGAGCCTCGAATTACTCGAAGGACTTGTCCCTGCCGACTATCCCGAAATACTTGCGCGATTTCGCCCAAAGTTGGGCAAAGCGATCGCTTCGGATTCGCGGGTCTGATCTTCCGCGTCAGCCACCCGAAAATAACACCATCGCCACGCCAATCACCATAACCGCCGCGCCGATGAAGCGGCGGGCGATGTCTTTCTCGCCGAAAAGTAGATAGCCTGCCAGCATCGCCGAGGTGACGCCGCCGGCGCGCTTAAAAGTCTCGACATAGGCAATTTGGACGCCCTCATTATAGGCGCTCAGTTGCAATGTCATCGCGGCGAGGAGCAAAAATGAGGCGAGCAGGCCGATGATGGGGATGATTTTGAGATCCGCGATAAGCTTCGCGCGCCGGCCTCGCGCGATTAAATAGACCATCAACGAGACGCCGATGCCCAGGGCGAGGAACCCGGTATGCCATAGCGGCGAGGTTTGGATGCTCGCCTCGCGATCTAAAATAGGCGTAATGCTCCAGCATAGCGCCACGAAGACCATATAGAGGCTTCCTTTTTCGCTCATAATCGCCTTAAGCGGCGCCAGAAGACCGTCGGATTTTGAGCCCGGGTTCAGGAAGAATGCGCCGATACAGACGATCAAAATACCGACGATTCCCATGCCGGTAATAAGTTGGTTGAGCAATAAAAATGCGACCAGGGCCGAGAAGACCGGCGTGAGCGCCAGGTAGGGCGTCGTGAGGCTGAGCGGTGAGATCGAAACGGCGTGCAGGAAAAGCAAATTCGCGACCAAATTCAGCGCAATCGACCCGCCTGCATAGAGCAGATAGCTGCTCGAAATTTCGGGAATGCCGATAAATAAAGTCTTTATCAACGTGCCATCCCCTCCGGGGACCGCGCCGATTTCGGTGAGCAATATAAAGGGAAATAAGAGGAGAACCTGGCCCAACATCAGGCCGACCAGAGCCGAAGTCGCGCTCAAATTGGCGACAATATATTTGCGCAGGATATCGACCGCCGCCCAGCAAAGAGCGGAAATAAGGGCAAGGATAAACCCAAGTTCAATGAGGCTAGTCATAATAACTGCGGCGCTTGGGGAGCGCGGTGATAAGGAAGAGTGGTGGTGCGAGGAAGTCGCAAGATTGCGATGCTCGACGCGGATGAAAAATCATCGCGTTTGCCGCCAAGAGAAGGTATAACTTGACAGTTTTGAGACCAAAGGGTCTCATCGGCGGCTGAGATACGCCAATAAATCGGTTTCGTATAGTCTCCAAAATCGATTCATGGAAGTCGAATTATGGGCCGACTATTTTTATTATGGACGAAGGTTAAGCATGGCTGAACTCATCATCCAAAGTCGCCGGGTTGTGACGCCCGAAGGCACGCGCGCGGGGTGTTTATATATCCGCGACGGGCGTATCGAGCGCGTCGCGGATTTCGAAGATATTGATAAAAATATCGAACTTCTTGCCGTGGGCGATTCGGTGGTGATGCCGGGTCTGATCGACGCGCATGTGCATATTAATGACCCCGGGCGAAGCGATTGGGAAGGCTTCGAGACGGCCACGCGCGCGGCGGCCGCAGGCGGCACGACCACCCTGGTGGATATGCCGCTTAATAGCATCCCGGCGACCACCAGCGTCGAGGGGCTTGAGGCGAAACTCGCCGCCGCCGAGGGAAGATGCCACGTCGATGTGGGGTTTTGGGGCGGCCTGGTTCCCGGGAATCTGGAGCAACTCGGGCCGCTGGATGCTGCGGGCGTGCTGGGATTTAAGTGTTTTCTGGCGCCGTCAGGCGTCGATGAGTTCGAGAATATATCGCTGAGCGATGTCGAAGCTGCGATGCCGCTGCTGCGTGAGTTGGGCGCGCCGCTATTATGCCACGCGGAGCTTTCCGAGGTCATCGAGTCGAGCCAAAATGTCTGGGAGTGTGGGGACCCGCGCCACTATGGTCTTTATCTGGCGTCGCGCCCGCCGAGCGCCGAAGTTCAGGCCATCGCAAGTCTTTGCGAGTTCGCCGCGCAGCACGGAACGCACCTTCATATCGTGCATATTTCTTCGGCGAGTGCGCTGCCGTTTTTGCGTCGCGCCCGCGAGCGCGGCGTGAATGTGAGCGTGGAAACCTGCCCGCATTATCTATTTTTTAGCTCGGACCGCATTCGAAACGGCGAAACTCAGTATAAGTGCGCGCCGCCGATTCGCTCGCGTGGAAACCGCGACCAATTATGGAAGGCCTTGGCGGCCGGCGAGATTAACCTGATTGGCAGCGATCATTCGCCGAGCCCGCCGGAGCTTAAATGTCTCGACTCGGGACGTTTTGACCGGGCCTGGGGCGGCATTGCCTCGCTGCAACTTTCGCTGCCGGTTATGTGGAGCGCGGCGAGTGAGCGCGGGCATTCGCTCGATGACCTGAGCCGGTGGATGAGCGCAGAACCCGCCAAACTCGCCGGTCTTGGCGGGCAAAAAGGCCAGATTGCCCCGGGTATGAGCGCCGACCTTGTCATCTGGGACCCGGAGGCCGAATTTACGGTCGATGCCCAGGCGCTTGAGCATCGCCACAAAGTAACGCCCTATGATGGGCATTTATTAAAAGGCGCGGTTCAAATGACCATTTTACGCGGTGAACCGGTCTATCGTGACGGCAAATTTGCGCCCCCAAGCGGGCGCACGATTCTCAAATAAGCCAATAAAAACATACGTTTATCGATCCATAGGACTTAGAAAGATGACCAGATTCACCGATTATATCGACCTCGCCCTTGAAACACTTGGCGGGGCGGTGCTTGTCGCAAGCGACGAATTTTTTGCGATTAAAGAGAATCTTTTAAGGGCTCCCGAGCCGATCTTTGATCCCACACGCTTCACCGACAGCGGTAAATGGTATGACGGCTGGGAGACGCGCCGAAAGCGGGTGCCGGGCAATGATTGGTGTGTGATTCGGCTGGGACTGCCGGGGCAGATTCGCGGCGTGGTGGTGGATACGGCGAATTTTCGCGGGAATTACCCCGAATTTTGCTCTCTGGAAGCCGCCGTAATTGAGGGCCATCCGTCGCCTGAAGAACTCGCTGAAGGCGATATCGAGTGGATCGAAATCCTTGGAAAATCGCCGCTCAAGGGGCACTTCAAAAACGAATTCGAGATCGATAGCCACGCGCGTTTTACGCATCTTCGCTTCAATATCTTCCCGGACGGCGGCGTCGCGCGCCTGCGGGTGCACGGCGAGCCCTCGCCGGACCTGGATCGCTGGGCGCGGGTGGGTGAGATCGACCTGGTGGGTATCGAAAATGGCGGGCGAGCGCTGGGCGCGAGCGATACGTTTTTCAGCAAACCCATCAACCTTTTGATGCCCACGCGCGGCGTGCATATGGGCGACGGTTGGGAGACGACGCGCCGGCGCGGGCCCGGGCATGATTGGACGATTTTGCAGCTCGGTGCTGAGGGGCGCATCGAGCATGTGGAGATCGATACGAATCATTTTAAGGGCAATTATCCCGATTCGGTTTCGGTCGAAGGTTGCGCCTCCGAGCAGCTCGACGGTGATTTTGACCCGGACGCCCAGCAGTGGTTTGAGGTCTATCCGCAGACCAAAATGCAGGCGCATACCCAACATCATCTCGATATTTTGCCGACCCCGCCGGTGACGCATGTGCGCGTGAATATGTTCCCCGACGGCGGAATCAGCCGGGTGCGCCTGCGCGGGCACGTAACCGAAAAAGGTTGGCAAAAACATAAGTTGGCGTGGCTGAATACGGTTTCGCCGGCGGCCGCCACGCAGGCGTTTTTGCGCTGCTGTGGCTCCAAAACCTGGGCCGAGAAGATGGAATCGCAGCGCCCCTATGCCTCGCTCGACGCCTTGCAAAAAGCCGGTGAGGCCGCGTTTTCGGCGCTCGAGACCGAGGACTATCTCGAAGCTTTTGCGGCGCATCCCAAGATTGGCGACGCGGCGCATGCGTCGAAGGCCTCGCAAAAATGGGCGGCTCAGGAGCAATCGGGCGCGGCGCGCGCCTCCGAAGAAACGCTCACTCGCTTGCGCGAGGCCAATATCGCCTACCAGGAGCGCCACGGGTTTATCTTCATCATCTGTGCCACCGGAAAGAGCGCCGATGAGATCCTCGCCGCGCTCGAGGCGCGTCTTGAAAATGACCGCAATACCGAGATCGCGACGGCCGCCCAGGAGCAGAAAAAGATCCTGCGCCTGCGCTTGGATAAGTTGATTCAGCGCCCGTGAGTTTCGCTCAATAGCAACGAAGCGCATCGAATATGATGATTAAAAGCGCCCGCCAATTTCGTGGCAGGCGCCAGGCAAGGAGACCCGATGAGCACCATCAGCACACATATTCTCGACACCTCACTGGGCTGCCCGGCCGAGGGCGTTCCGTTGATTCTCGAAGCGCGAACCGACGAAGGTTGGCGCCCGATTGGTGGCGGCACGACCAACGCCGACGGGCGTGTGGTCGATCTTCTCCGCGACGGCGAGTCGCTCCTGGTGGGAATTTATCGCATGAGCTTTGAGACCGGAATCTATTTTGACGCCCAGGCGATTCGCAGCTTTTATCCGGTGGTGCGCGTCGTCTTCGAGGTCGAAGATCCCGATTCGCATTATCATGTGCCACTATTGCTGAGTCCCTTCGGATATTCGACCTATCGCGGAAGTTGATGGGTTGAGGGGGCAAAAATTTCGCAAAAAACCGGCTCTTCGCATAAGCGAGGAGCCGGTTTTTTTTACGAATTTTTGAGATATTCTCAGTCGATCTTTGCACCCTGCAAGACCCACGCGCCGAGAGTCTTTCGCTCCTCGGGGGTCATATGGGTCTGATTGACCAGCGGCATGGTTTCCAGGTCGTAGGTGCGAATTTTAATGCGCTCGGCGTGTTTTTTGAGCTCGTCGGGCGTGTCGAATTTTATGCCGAGCGGGGCGGTCTTCCAGACGGCATCACTGGGCGCATCGGAGTGGCATACGGTGCAGCGTTCGGTGACGATCTTATCGACCGCGGCGAAGGGAACCGGCGGCATCGCCTCAAGGGCGGCGCGCTTGTCGCTTTTGCCGAAATCCGGCGAAGTCACAAACGCCAGGGCGAGGATCGCCAGGGCGCCTGCGGCCATTGTCCATGCGTAGTTATTGGTCTTATGGCGCACATTGAAGTGATGGCGAATCGCGATCCCAACCGCCGAGAGTCCCGCCAGAATCGCCCAGCCATACTCGTTGCCATAGGTGGTCGGAAAATGGTTGCTGACCATGATGAAGAGCACGGGCAGCGTGAAGTAGTTATTATGGCGCGAGCGAAGCGACGCGTAGCGCCCGTCTGCCGCGTTGGGCTCGCGCCCCTCTTCGGCGGCGCTGACCATCTTCTTTTGCCCCGGAATAATCACGAAGAAGACGTTGCCCGCCATCATCGTGCCGAGCATTGCGCCCACATGAATATAGGCGGCGCGCGGGCTCAAAAATTCGGATAAGCCGAAGGCCGCGCCGACCATAAAGAGGTACATGAGCGCAAGAAAAAGGCTCGGCCGCTTTAAGAGCGGCGTGCGGCACAGCACATCATAGACCACCCAGCCAATCACGATGGACCCGACGCCCAGCGCAACCGAGGTCATCGGCGAAATATCGGCCACCGACTTGTCGATCATGAAGGAGTCGGCCTTAAAATAATAAACAATCGTGAGCAGCGAGAACCCAAAAATCCAGGTAAAATACGCCTCCCATTTAAACCAGTGCAGCGTCTTGGGCATCTTCTCGGGCGCGACCTTATACTTGGTCAGATAATAGAATCCGCCCCCGTGCACCGCCCAGAGGTCGCCCTCAATATTTGGCGGAAGGTCAGCTTTATCGCGCTCAAGCATATTCTCGAGCCAGACGAAATAAAACGAGGCGCCGATCCAGGCCACGCCCGTGATCACGTGCAGCCATCGGATCACCAGGTCGAGCCACTCAATTAGGTGTGGGTTCATCGGGTCAACTTTCTTCGAGGATTGTCGTCAGAGATATCGCCGAAGAGCTTAGCGCGTGAGATTCGAAGTGTGCAAGTGTGGTGCATGTGCGGGCTAAGAGCGGCGTTGTGCCGCGATACCCGACCTTGTATGGTGCGCGCCGAGGGTCCATCTTTTTTCGAGCAAAACCATGCCTACGCAAAATTCTGAGCCGGAAGTGCCCCCGGAGCCCGCAACGCCCGTCGTCTCCAAGTCTTTGATCTTGATCGCAGGTGCCGGTCTGTCGGTTCCCGCGCTGATTCCGCTTCTGGTGCTGATTGAGCCGCGTCTGGTGCCGTTTATTCCGGCCACAGATTCGGGCGGCCTGGGCATGACGCTCTTTATGGTGGGCTTAAGCCTGTCGTTTCTTGCGCTTAACTGGGGCTTTCTCTTCCTGGCGTATCGCTGGCTTAATCGATACGGGGGCCCGCAAGAGCCGACGGAATAAGGTGATTTATTTGCGCGAGCGGATTTCAATTTATTTGAACACACTCGCGTCTCTGGTATAGAAAAGGCCGCTGATTCGAGCTGCCTCGAAGTAAAAAACGCCGAAGTACTCCTCTAAATATCCCACGAAGTTCTATGAATACACGTCCTGAGTTCAATATCTCTGAGGTCGACGAAGCACGCTTGGTCGATGTTACGATCGTTATCCCCATCTATAATGAAGAGGGAATTTTATCGGCATCGGTGGCAGATTTAACCTCGAAATTGGCCAAGAATCCCGACTGGAATTATAGCTATGAGATTATTTTGGCCGAAAACGGCTCAAATGATCGCACCATCGAGGTCGCCACGGAGTTGATGGAGCATCATCCAGAGCTCAAGTTGATGCATAATCCGGAGCCCGATTACGGCCTGGCGCTGCGCCGCGGCATCCTCGCCGCGACCGGCACCTATGTGATCTGCGACGAGATCGACCTCTGCGATACCGATTTTTATATGCGCGCGCTCGACAAGATGCAAAACGAGGGTTTTGACCTCGTCGTTGGCAGCAAAGTGCTCAAGGGCTCGTCGGATCTTCGGCCTTTGTATCGCCGGCTCGCCACGCGCGTGTTGAACTCAATGCTCCATATCTTTCTGGGCTTTAAGGGCACCGATACCCACGGGCTCAAGGCGTTTAAGCGCGAGCGTTTGCTCAAGGTTATTGACCGCTGCGTGGTCAATAAGGACCTCTTTGCCAGTGAGTTCGTGATTCGCGCCGAGCGCATGAATTTCCGCATGACCGAGATTCCGCTGACGGTCGTGGAGAAGCGCCAGCCGTCGATTAATCTCTTTCGGCGCGTGCCCAATGTCCTCAAGAATATGGGTCGACTGGTCTGGGTTATCCGTGTTCGTCATCGCTCATGAATCCGAATTCGCTCGCCACAGTGCCCCGTGCATGCCTGACGGTCGACCTGGACTCGATGGCCTGCTACCGCGCGATTCACGGCCTGGGGAGCGCCGAAGAAGGCGCGCCCCGGCCCGACGCTGATCGCGCGTATTCGGTGGGCGTTCGCCGGCTTCTCGACTTTTTTGGCCAGGCGGGTGTGCCTGCGACGCTCTTCGTCGTCGGCAGTGATACCGAGCGCCCCGCTCACGCCGAGCTGCTTGGCGAAGCCGTCGAAAGTGGCCACGAACTCGGCAATCATACCTACTCGCACTTTTACGATCTTCCGCGACGCGGCGAGGCGACGCGCCTGGCCGAGCTCGCGCGTGCCGAGGATGCCATTGCGAAGATCAGCGGGCGCCGGCCGGTCGGTTATCGTGCGCCGGGCTATAATATCAGCCCCGAAATCCTCGATATGCTGGCGGAGCGCGGCTATCTTTATGATTCGTCGATCTTTTCGTGCCCGCCGTATTATCTGGCCAAAGCCGCCATCATGGGCTGGCAAAAGCTCAGCGGGCGCCCGAGCCGCAGCGCCATGGTTGCCCCCGAGACGCTCCTCGCCCCGCTCACCCCTTATCGGCCATCGCGCGCGCATATATGGCGCAGCGATCCGAACTCCGACCTTCCGTGGGAAATCCCGATGTGCGTGGTGCCCGGGGTGCGTTTTCCTGTCATTGGTACCAGCTTGCAGTTGATGGGGGCGACGGGATTCGACGCGGTTTTTCCCCTGCTTCGGCGCGCGCATCCGCGCCTCTTTCAACTTGAATTTCACGCCATTGATTTTATGGATGCCGACGATCTTCGCGGCGCCGAAAATGCTGCCGAATTGATCGCCGCCCAGCCCGATCTGCGGGTTTCATGGCCGCGAAAACGCGCGATTTATCGCCACGTCATCAGTCGACTTCGCGCGGATTATCTCTTCTCAACGCTCGAAGATGCCATTATTTCAGGTGGGATATCGGCTTAAGACTTCGGAATCACTTTTTTCGGCGGCGTATCGGCGTCCTCTACGGGCGACTTGAGCGCGGCGGTCGATGCCTGCTGAATGGCCACGCCAACCAGGTCGATCGCGGTCTCATTGGGGTCCCAGGGGTGGCGAAGTTTTCGCCCATTTGCCACGAGAATTTCGGCGCGGCGCTGGGTGATCGGGTCGGCGAGGAAGCTGCGCAGACGATTGAGTTTGGTGGTCGTTTGGCTCACCCATTCGTCGGTTTCGGCGTCTTTGCCCATGCGTTTGGATAGCGATAGGTTCTTCTCATACACGCTGATCGCGCGCTCCATCAGCGGGCGAATCTGCTTGCGAAGCTCCTCAAAATATAGCGCAACCGCCTGGTCGCTGAGCGTGTCGGGAATCTCGGCGTTGAAGATATCGGTATAAAAATCTTCATAGAGTTTGCCGATCATAAACCCCGCGCCGGTCGACCATTGTGGGTGATGGTGGCGAAGCGCCTCGATATAATTGGCCTGGGCAGAGGTAAATAGACGCGCCTTCTCCACCAGGTCATCGCCCATGCGCTCGGTGGGCAGAACGAGCTTGATCTGGCGCACCTGAGCATGAAATGCGCGCCCCAGGCCAAAATAGGTCTGAACCATCAAATTCGAGCCATCCGCAAGGCGATCGCCGGGCGGCGCGCTCTTATTGAGTTGAAGCACGGTGCGGTAGTCATCTTCGGATTCCGACCACTGCTCAAGCCCGCGCAGCGCATTCGCGCGGCGCACATAGGCCTCAATGCGGTCGAAATATTCGATCTTCTGGCCAAGGAGTACCTCGGTCATCAGGTCAACGACCTGGGTATATTGCCCCGATTTATCGTAAGCATTGGCGAGTCTAAAAGACGCATCCAGCGCGTCTTTGGTGCCCGCAGAACCCTCAATGATTTGGCGATAGCAGGCGGCCGCGGCGTCCCATTGGTCGAGTTTCTCGTAACTTAAACCCGCGTTATAAAGCGCTGGCAAATAGTAGCTGCTATCGGGGAAATATTTGACCACGACCTGATAATGCTCGGCCGCGCGCTCGTAGCGCCGCTGGGAGAACGCCTCATAGGCCAGGTCGAAGAGCTCACGCACATCGATCATCTGGCTGACTTCGCCACTGGCACTGGCGCGAATCAGCATTGGGTCGAGATTCAATTCTTCGGCGAGTGCCTGACGCCCGTCCAAAACGGTGGCTGACTGTCCGGTTGCGCAGCCGCTTCCCGCGGCAACCACGGCGAGCAACGCTGCCGCTCCCGCAAGTTTCTTGAGATATTCCGCTCGAACCCAACGCATCGCGGCTCCAAATCGTTGAAATATAATATGAATGACGCCTGGCGTCCTATTCAGCATAACACGCAAAAGCGGATTGTCACGTCATTTAAAGTGCGTGCAGAGCCCCAGATTATAAGATTAGGATCCAATAAGATGCTATCAAGCCGCGCAGGGAGCCGGATTATTTCGACGAATTCGGCGCCGCAAAGATCGCCTCGCGCACGCGATTTAATCCGGCGAGGCTATGAATATCCTGGGCAAAATAGGGCACCTGCACGATCGGAAGCGTGCGCTCAATCGATTCGCGAAGCCGGGCGAGACTTCCGGAATCCTTCTGCGAAAGCCTGGAGAAATTATCGGCATTCTCGCGAAGTTGCTCGGCGAGTTCGACGAGTTCCTGCTCGCTAAGCCGGGCATCTTCGTCGAGAAGATGCTCCTGGGCGCGCCCGAGATCTCCGGCGATCGCCTCGGCTGTGGCGCTTGTATCGCCCTGGGAAACCCACTCGGGATGGACGCGATTGACCACAAATCCGCCCACGGCGACCCGCTGCTTTTTGCCGAGTTGGTCGTAGAAATATAGCGCTTCGTCGAGCTGCAAGGGGTCGGCGGCGGTGACAATCACGAAGGTACACTTGTCACTCATCAGCAATGCGTTGGCCTTCTTTCCACGCTCTCCGAAGCCCTCGAACATGGTGGAGAAGTTGCGCAAAAAGATCGCAAGTTCATCCAAAAAATCAGCGCCAGTGAATTTTCCAAGCGCCTTAACCACATAAGATGTCCCGGCCGAAAAGAGCCCGAGTCCGCGCCGTCCCGTCAAAAGATTTGGCTTATAAACCCATTGAATTGCTCGGTTTTCTACGGCATCGGCAAGTCGAGTCGGGGCCTCCAAAAAGTCCAGCGCGTGGGTGGTGGGCGGGGTGTCGAGCACGATAAGATCCCAGCCGCCCTCGGTATGCAATTCGAGCAGACGCTCCGCCGCGGCGTACTCCTGGGTGCCGGCGAGGCTGGTCGAAAAATACT
>Ga0209075_1000367_pt1 | contig 43703 bp, 32 predicted proteins | sample Stecom2011_FD_187523 | JGI IMG/M metagenome (GOLD analysis project Ga0209075, IMG submission 187523) | Agricultural soil microbial communities from Utah to study Nitrogen management - Steer compost 2011 (SPAdes) (version 2) | ecosystem: Environmental > Terrestrial > Soil > Agricultural land...
TTTCCGGGGGCTTAGGTTTTTTGATGATGTGTTGGGGGTTGGGTTAGCCCGCGTCGGTGGGCCAAGGGATCTCCGGGCACTCGGGGCTGCCACCATCGTCACACATCGTCTCCAGACAATATTCGTCGGCGCAGAGCACACAGACGCACTCGCCGCAGACAACCGACTTCTCCGTGCAGCCGACGTTGCCGGTGCAGCGGTAGTGATTGGTATTGGAGTTAATCCGCTGCTCATAACATTGAGTGTCGACAAAACGCTCGGAGGAGGTATCCGGCGGGCCCACCGGGGTCGCATCGATATTTGATGCGTCAGTCGACGCGTCTTCGCCTGGGACCTGCACATCGGCGCGGATATCGCCGTCGGTCGCATCACGCGATTTGTCCGAGTCGTCTTCAGCCGAACAGCTCGCGCAAATGAACGCGACGCTCAGAACGCAAAGGAGGCGGCGAAGTAGAGGCCATTGTTTGCGGTTCGGCGTGCGCATGGGAATCCTTTCGTTCAGTTGAAATCGGGTGCGATATGGTCGGCAAACCTAGCGAATGGGCGAGGGGAATACAAGAAATGAGAACCGCCTACATTTGCGCTTTGCGCGATGCGGGTGAGGACACCCGCGCACCCATTTGCGCTTTGCGCGCTGCGGGTGAGGACACCCGCGCACCCATTTGCGCTTTGCGCGTTGCGGGCGCGGACACCCGCGCCCCGCACCTCTCACCCCGGCGGCCACGCCATCTCAACCGTCACCGGCGCGTGGTCCGACAGCGGCATCGTTTCCATGCCGCCGCTCTTCGCATCCTGGTGCACCATGCCGCTATCGGGTTTGAACCGGGCGTTGGTGAATAGATAGTCAAGCTTGCGGTTCCAGAAGCCGTTTTTGTCGGTGGTGTGGGTGAAATAGGGGGCGTTGTCGGCCTTGTATTTTTCCAGCGGAATGGCGGCGTCGTATTTTTCGTAGAGGCTGTCGAGCAGGCCGGTTTCGCTGCGGTAGTCGTCGGCCTGGAATTTCTCGACTTCGCAGACGCTGTCGGGGAAATTATGCAGGTGGGTGGAGCCGGGCGGGATGGTGTTGAGGTCGCCGGCGGCGACGAAGATCTTGCCCTGCTCGTCGAGCCTGGCGAGCTCGTCTTTGAAGATCTCGATCTGGCGGCTCTTGGTGCCGTCGTGGGCAAACGCGGCGGTGTGGATATTGGCGACCCACAGGGGCGTGTCGCCGGGGACCTCGATGCGGGCGCGCAAAATATTGCGCTTCAGGTAAAAATAGCGCGTCACCGGATCTTGCTCGCCGATAAGCGGCAGGGCGAGGCGCTCGGCGTGGTTGATGCTCCATTTTGAGAGGATGCCATTGCCCGAGTCGACGTGGCCGATGCCGTCGGAGGGGACCAGGCTTGCGCGCCACTGGGAGGCGTAGGCGCCGTAGTTCAGGTTGGTATGGTCGAGCAGCCATTGCATCTGGTCGACGTCGGCCACGCGCTTTGAGTGGGTGTCGATTTCCTGCAGGAACACGATATCCGGGTCATATTGTTTTATCTTTTGGGCAAGCCCCGTCAGGTTCTCGATGACTTCGTTCTTGGTCATGAGGACGCGATCGCCGTGGCAGTCGAAGAAGAAGTCGATGCGCCCGCCGCCGAATTTTGCGTTCCAATTCATGATGCGCAGCTCGCCAACCTCGCTGCGCGGCACGTCGAAGGAGTCTGCGGTATAGAGCTGGGCGTCCTCGACGTCCTCGAATTGGGTATTGAAGGGATCGAGATACGCGCCGATGGCCGCGGCGATGCCCAGGATGCCGAGCGCGCTGAGCCCGCCGATGAGGAGGCGTTTTCGCCAGGATTTATTCTTACTCATGATCACGGATCCACTTCATAAAAAATCAAATCACAGAAGATTCGCGGCGAGCTCGGCCAGCTCGGAGCGCTCGCCCTTAAAGAGCGAGATGGTGGCGGCGATGGACTGGCCCTTGAACTTGCTCACGACATAGGTCAGCCCGTTGGACTCGCTATCCACATAGGGATTATCGATCTGGTAGGGGTCGCCGGTCAGCACGATCTTGGTGCCCTCGCCCACGCGCGTGAGGATGGTCTTGACCTCGTGGGGGGTGAGGTTCTGGGCCTCGTCGACGATCAAAAAGATATTGGGCAGCGAGCGCCCGCGGATATAGGTAAGCGGCTCGATCTCCATGATCCCCATATCGATGAGCTCCTGGGCGCCGCGCCCCGCGCGTTTGTCGACCGCAGAGACGCCCATCAGGTTCTCGACGTTGTCGAAGATCGGGCGCATCCAGGGGTTGAGCTTCTCCTCCAGGGTGCCGGGCAAATACCCGACGTCGCGGCCCATCGGGAAGATCGGCCGGCTGACCAAAAGCTTCTGGTAGGCCTGCTCGTCGGTGACCTTTTGCAGCCCGGCGGCGATGGCGAGGATCGTCTTTCCGGTGCCGGCTTTGCCGATGAGGGTGACCAGCTTGATACGCTTGTCGAGCAGGGCGTCGAGGGCAAAATACTGCTCTTTATTGCGCGGCTTCAGCCCCCAGACGCTGTCGCGCATGGGCGCCAGCGGGGCGATGCTGGCCAGGTTGGGCTCGTCGGCGTCCTCGATGGTGATGCGGCCCATCGAGTTTTGGCTGCCGCCGTCGGCGTTGGTCAGCAGCACATACTCGTTGGTATAGCCGCGGCGCATCTGCGCGCCGGGCTCCTGAGTGGAGCTGCTGCTGATCTTTGGCGGATAGGTGTTCAGGTCCAGCTCCAGGCCGTCGTCGTCGTGGAGCTGATTGATCAGGTTTCCGGGCACCGCGATCTCGCAGGCGCCCGGATAAAGATCGGAGACCGAGACGCCTTGTTCCTCGTAATTCTCGGAGTCCAGCCCCATGGCGTTGGCGCGAATGCGCAGGTTGACGTCCTTGGTCAGCAGGATGCAGGGCGTGTCGGGCTCGCTCTGTTGCATGTCCAGCGCAACGGTGAGGATCAGGTTGTCTTTGGCGCTGGAGTGCAAAAACTCACCCTCCAGCGAGCGCGTTGTGCCCAGGACCCGCAGGGTGCCGCCTTTCCCGAGGGGGACGCCTTCGCCCAGGCTCCCCTTGACGCGGTATTCATCCAGCACGCGGCTGGTCTCGCGCGCGTTTCGCCCGAGTTCGGTCATCTGCTTTTTGAAGGTATCGATCTCTTCGAGGACGTAGATCGGGATGACCACATTATTATCTTCGAGCTTGAAGATGGCCCGCGGGTCGTGCAGCAAAACGTTCGTGTCAAAGACGAAATTCTTTTGCATAAATCCTCATCAAAATATTAGAAAATATTAAATGCGACTCGCTCAAAGCATATCGGCCGAGGTTACCTGATTTCGACCGTGTTCCTTCGAATAGTATAACGCTTGGTCGGTCAGGTCGATCAGGGGTTGCTTCTCCTGGGAGTCGTGGGGCCACACGGTCACGCCCATGCTGATGGTACAGCTAAAGGTGCCCTGTTCGCTCTTAAATTCCAACTCGCTGATGTCTTCGCGAAGTCGGTTCGCCACGCGCATCGCGGTGGCGCGGTCCGCATCTTCCAAGATAATCGCGAATTCCTCGCCGCCATATCGGCAGGGGATGTCGACCTCGCGAAGCGAGTCCAGAAAAACGCGCGAGACCTGGCGCAGAACTTCGTCGCCGGCGGGGTGCCCGTGGGTATCGTTGACCGATTTGAAGTGGTCGATATCGGTGAGGATCAGCGCGAAGGGCTGCTGGGTGCGCCGGTGGCGCGCCAGGGTCGATTCCAGGCGGGCCTGGAAGGTGCGGTGGTTGGCCAGGCCGGTGAGCCCGTCGGTGGTCGCCATCTGCTCCATCTGGGCGTAAAGGCGCGCGTTTTGCAGGCTGATGGCGACCTGGTTTCCCACGACCTCGAGCATCTCGCGGCGCTCGGCGCCAAATTGCGCGCTCTGGCGGTGGCAGATGACCAGCGTGCCGATGGCGATATCGTGGGCGACCAGCGGGAGCACCAACATGCTGCGGATGCCGTCGATCGGCTCGTTTCGGGTGAAGATGATCGGGTTCGACTCGCGCACCTGGCCGCCGTAGGGCAAATAATGGCGATTCTCCACGACCATGGCGACCAGCCCGCCGCTTGGCGCGGATTCCTGATGCGCGTCGCCGAAGCTGCGCCCGACCCAGTCTTTGAACGGGCCGTCGAAGTCGGCGGCGCAGTCGACCGCCTCGATGCGGTGGGTGGTGGTCTGCGGGTCAAACGCGGTGATGGCGGCGAAGTCGTACTCGACGATGCTCGCGATGCTCTCCAGTGCCACGCGGTAGACGTCCTTGGTGGAGAGCACGCCGTTGAGGTTGCGGCTGGCCTCAAAAAAGCGGCTGAGTTCGAACTTCGTGCGCTCGATGCTGGTGAACATGCGCTCGTTTTCGATCGCGCGCAGAATATAGGCCGCGGCCTCCTCGGCGACCGCGGTGTCGGCGGCGGTGAATCCGTCGCCCTGGACGCGATCGGCGCATAAAATGCCGCGCAGATGTCCGTTTTCGATGACCGGAATGCCCAGAAAATGCTGGATGCTCTGCGGCTGTCGATAGTACGGAATGCCGCGGAAGCCTTCGCGCAGATCGGCCAAAATCAGCGCTTCGCGCTGGCGCGTGATGGTGCCGATGACGCCCTTGGCCGGTTTGATCTCGGTCTCGATCAGCGAGTCGCTATCGCTGACGAGCTCCTTGATATGCAGGTTTTCCTGGCGCACGTCGAACCATAAAAGCACGCAGGTATGGCAGCGAAGGGCGGTCTTGAGCAGCGAAAGACTGACATAGGTGGTGTGCTGGACCGCCTCCACGGCGTCATAGACCGCCATTTCTTCGGCCTGGGTGCGCTCGGCGAGCTTGGCGTCGGTGCGCCCGGAATTGAGCAGGCGAAACTCGCGCGCCTGGCGCAACATCTTGTGGCGCTGGGCGTCGACCTCGCGCCGATGCCGGCGGCGCCGCTCCATGACCTCGGTGCCGTGGACAAAATACGACAGAAACCCGAAGAGGGCGATAAAGGCGCTGCGCGTGCCCAGAAGCGCGGCGTCCACCGACGTTTGCAGGTGGATGCCGGTGGCGATCTCGGCGGCGCCCGCCGGGGTCCCCAGCCAGTGCGACGCCCATTCGATCACAAGTGCGGTGAGCACCGCTCCGATGGCGGCATTTCGCGCCTCGAAGGTCACCAAAAAGGCGAGCAGAAGATAGATGATCGGGTAGGTATCCAGGCCGAACGCGCTGAGCGTGCGCACCGCGACGAAGCCGGTGGTGACGAAGAAGACGGAGCGCTCTAGCTGGAAGCTTGTGGCGGTGGGGGCTGCGTCGCTTGACGGGGCGCGCGCGCGCATGGTGCGCGCGGCCAGCCAGGCGCATACGCCGAGCAGGGCGCCCGCGGGGATGGCGTTGGCCCACACGGGATAGCTCGGGTTCGCGATGAAGCCGGTGGCGTATAAGACCACCGCCAATACGGCGGCGCCGGTCGGCCAACTCGCCTCGATCTGGCGAGGCCGCCGGGTCAGGCTGCGTGTCGTCGCGCTCATATCATCCATCCATGGTTGCACATTTGCTTCAAAAACCGCGGCATCCTTGCCGGGGCCAAGGGTGTTATTTTTGGTCGGCCTTGATGTACTCGGCCGGCGCAAGCACCGACGCGTCCACCAGATCGCGCACGCGCTGCTCACGCAGTGGGTCGACGTTCGTGTCAAACTCGACCTGCAACTTCGCGCTGGGAATATCGCGGTGAAGCGTGTCGAGGCCCTGGGCGAGTTGGTCGATGAGGATCGTCTTTCCGGCCAGGCGCAGCGCGTCGGGGCTCACCGTGAGGCGCACGCTGACCTCGAGGGTTTCCTCGGGTTGGCCGAACTGAAAAATCACCTCATCGGGGCGCGCAAGCCGGCTATTGGCGCGCGCCTTTCGCTCGGCCAGGCGCGGGTCATCGCGCAGCGCGACGACCGTCCTGGCCATCTCCTGATTCTCCGCCTCCAACTCGCGATTCTGTCGGCGCAGCTCACTGACTTCCTGCTCGATCTTCTCGGCCCGCGCGATATTCTCGTGCGTAAAAACATAATAGGTCGTGACTGAAATGACCGTCAAAACCAGTAATGTGAGTCCGAGACGCTTCATCGAGGGTAAGGCTCATCGCGCGGGGATTAAATGAATTCGGCCGAAATAGGTCGCTCGGCCAAGCCTAGCAGAGTGGGCAAAGAGTGCAAGAATTTCTGGAAAGGGTTTGCTTGCGGCTGCCATATGGCGCGAAGGTGGCGCGCGGATTCAAGGAGAAGCGGGCTGGGTGATGACCAGGTTGACGGATTTAAAGCCGCTGGCTTTGAGCAGGTCGAGGACCTCGATCACCTTGCCGTGGGTGGCCAGCTGGTCGCCGCGCAAAAGGACGTTGGCGTCGGGATGCTGGGCGTATAATTTCTCCAACTTCTCGCTGAGCGTGGCGCCCTGGATCTCGTCGCCGCTGAGCGCGTTTTCGGGGTCATTGGCGTCGCTTCTGACCTCCACCGAGCCGTCTTCGGTGATAAAAAGCACGACCTTCTGGGAGTCCGAGATCGCTTCACCGCTGGCCGCGCTGGGCAGGTTGATCGGGATCTCGGCGTCTTCGGTCTTTGAGAACGTGCTGGTGACCAGAAAGAAGATCAGCAGCAAAAAGACGACGTCGATCAACGGGGTGATGTCGAGTTCCACCGAAACTCGCCGATTTTTTCGCGAGCTGCGCAGGCTCATGGGTTCTCCTGATCCGGTGCGGAGGTCTCGCTGCTGGGCTCGGAGACCCGCCCGTCGGGTGCCGGGGCGCGGGCATCGCGGGTTTCGGCGGCGAGCAGGTCGAGGATGCTCAGGCTGATATCCTCGAGATCGACCGCGTGGCGGTCGATGCGGCTCATGATATAGCGGTGGCCCAAGAAGACCGGGATCGCCACGGTGAGCCCGGCGGCGGTGGTGATCATGGCCTCCCAGATGCCGCCGGCGAGCGCGCCCGCGTCGACCACCCCGGCGCTTCCGGATTGCACCATCACACCCTGAAAGACCGAGATCATGCCGACGACGGTGCCCAAGAGACCCATCAGCGGCGCAACCGTGGCGATGGCCCCCAGCGCGCCGGTAAAGCGTTCCATAAAGAAGATCTCGCGCTCGCCTTTTTCAACCATGACCTCTTTGATGACCGCGCGCGGGCGCCCCGCATGGTGAATGCCCGCTTCGAGCATCGCCGCGATCGGCGCTTCGTGGGCCTTGCAGAGGTTTTCGGCCTCCTGAAAGCGACCCTCAGCGAGCATCTCCCGCAGCACCTGGACAAAGCGGGCCGGCACGATCTTTGCGCGTTGCAGCGCCCAGAGGCGTTCCATAAAAAAGGCCAGCGCGACGACCGAAGACCCCAGGATCGGGATCATCAGCCAGCCACCTTTTGCCAGAAATTCGTAGACTTCGTTCATCATGGTCGGGTCTCATCGTGCGCAGGAGGTTCGACTTCGTCTTCGGGCTCTTCGCTGTCGGGCTCTTCGCTGTCGGGCTCTTCGCTGGCCGGGAGGGCATCGCTATTATCGGGACGCTCGGCCGGATGAAGGTCGATATTGCGCCGCTCGGCATATTCAAAGATCGACGCGAAGAACTGATAGGCACCGTTCTGGGTGTGCGCGTCGCGAAAGGGCAGGATCGCCAGGTCGTTGGCCAGGCAGTAGCTCTGGATCTTTGCCAGCAGGCTGAAGGCGCGGCGCACGACAAAGATACGGATCACAAAAAGCCCCACCAGAAAGACCAGGACCAGCGCGATCCACAGGCGGGCCATGCGCAGGGTTTCGGTGCCAAATAAGGCGACCGCCAGGCCCGCAAAGAGCAAGACCGCGGCAATGACCGCCAGCCCGCCGTAGCTATAGGCGCGCGCAAATTGGCGGTCGATTTCGTAGACGAAATTCTCGTCGGAGGGGTCCGCGGGGTCCACAGATGCGGGCTCGGGCTGTGTGTCGGTCGAATTCATAACGGGTTGCTCGGTGTTGCGAGATTGATAAAGGAGTTTCTTTTATGCGATTTTAAAGCGCGCGAGCGCTCGCACCTTACAACTGTGAGCCGCTCTGGCCAACTGCGCGCGCGCCCGTTTGGGCGCCGGATTCGCGGGCTCATCGCCTCGGATGCGAGCTTGGAACACACGCGGGGCAAAAAATATTTTGTATCCGATGGAACGCCGCAGGCGTCTCGCGGGTTATAGAATGTGTCAGCGGGCTGTGAAACAGGTTTTTGGTCGAAATTTCAATCAGAAGCGTGCTTTCCCGAAGACGAAGCGTATATTTAATTTATAGAACCATTCCGAGACGTTACGCATTCGGCGAGCGTCGCGGTTGTACTCAGGTTGTATGTGATGAGGTGAATTCATGAGCATGTCCGAAAACATCTCCAATAAGCTGCACTCGCCCGATACCGAGTTGTCGCAAAGGCTGCGCGAGTATTTCGAGCGCGCCGGGGCGATGATCGATTCCAATGCGCGATTCCGTGACGAGTATCTGCTCGATTTCACGGTCACCGCCCTGGAAGATGTGCACGCGCACGTCAACCTGGGGGTTCATGTGACCAGTGAGACCGACGATCTCGACCGCCAGCAGGCATTTTTGCAGGCCTCCAATCGCGGAATCGTGCTAAAGTCTCTCTACGTAGAGATCGACGAAGAAACGGTCGAAAGCGGTGGCTTATTGGTCGCCTTTGGCACCTGTTTATCCTTCCTTTTTGACCGGCGCTACAGCCATATTAAAGCGATGGGAGTCCGGATGCACCCGGATTGCTCCTTCAATTTCTTTGATATCGAAGAGAGCGTCGACCGCCTGGAGCGGATGTCGCTGGATGAAGAGCGCGCGGTCGGCGAGGATATCGACGGGCGAATTATCGCCTATTTTACCGATAAAGGCTTCGGCTTTATCCAGACCGAAGAAGAGCGCAAATTCTTCTTCCATATCGCCAACGTCGTCGACGACGAGCTTCGCACCCGCTTGCCGGCCTATGTGCCCGGCGAGATCATCCCGGTCGAATTTCAGTACGGCGGCCACGATGGCAAGAAATATCCCAAGGCCATCAATGTCTCGGTGGTCGATGAGGATGACGAGGATGATTATGATGACGACGACGAAGATTACTAAATCCGCCACCCCGGCGGGCTGAATCTTCAGCCAAAAGAGCGCGCCTTCTTTGAAGAAAGGCGCGCTCTTTGGGTTGGAATGCCGGGCCCTATTTTAGTAGGTGCCGCTCAGGCTCAGGTTGACCGAGGAGCGGTTGGCGGCGGCGCCGTTGAAGTTCCACCAGGGGAAGCGAAACCCGCGATTCTCATCGGTCTTGGGTTGCTGGCTGGTGCTGATGCCCCCGGCGAGGCGCAGGTAATCGTTGAGCGGGTAGCTCAGCCCGGCGGTGGCGGTGGTGCCGTCGCCGTAGTTACGCCCCGATTGGACGCCGGCCTGAGGGGAGGTGAAGGGGTCGTCGGCGTCCGCGAAGTGCTCCGACCAGGCGCTGCCGTAGGTATAGGTGGCCGAGGCGCGCAGCTTATCCCAGACGGGGAAGCTGGCAGCGAAGGTGTGGCTCAGCGAGAATTCGGTCTGATAGCCGCCGGGAATGCGCACATCATTGCCGATGAGCTCGTCCTCGCGATAAATCTGGGCGTCTTCACGGTCGATGGTCGCAAAGCTTTCGCTATGCGGCGTCCATCCGCCGGTGATCGAGTAGGAGAGCCCGAGTTTTCGCATGAAGGTCTTCGAGATGGACACGCCCAGGTAGTTGCCCACGATCAGGTTGGCGGTCCGGCTCACGGTGCTGGTGGGCGCGGTCAGGGTATAATTGGCGGCAATGCGCGTGTCGATCGCGTCGATATTATAGCCGTTCCAACCCGCATTGAGGACCAGATCCTGGAGGCGAAACTCATAGGGTCCGTTCATGCCGCCGCCGCGCGACATCCAGTGCGAGGCCGCGGCCGTCGCGCTGAAGTTAAAGTCGCTGACTTTTAAACCCGCGCCGACCGAATAGATATTGCTCCAGCGGCTAAACGAGTTGGAGGTGCTCGCGGCGTTTGGCGAGCTTAAATTTGCGTCGGGGTTCTCCAGCCCGACGAACATCCCCTGGTAGATGCGGGTGCTGAGGCTGGCCGTGAGTGACCAACTTTTATCGTCGTCGGTTTCGCCGGTTTGCTCGTCGCCGACCGCGGCTGCCACGGAGATATCCGTGGTGTCGTCGACCGCGGGCGCCTCGGTCTCGGCCTTGGATAAGGTCGGGTCCGCGGACTTGGTCCCGGTGGCGGTGACCGTGTCCTGGGCGAGCGCGCTGGTCGGCATCAGGCCCGCGCCAAGGAGCAGGGCTCCGCAAAGATAGGTTTTCAAAGGAATCGTTTTGATTTTGGTGCGCATCCGTGTCTTCTCCTCAACATAATCGATTGCCCGCCGGGCGGGTGCGTCATAAAATGATCAACAATGATAATTCAATGCAAGAAGCGCGCCGTTGCTTCACTAACACGCGCTGAGTATGGCTGCACAAAAATCTTGCTCGACTCATTTGCGGCGGGAATAGCATCAAACGCGCGCATCTTATGGGCAGGGTGTGGCGCGCGTCAACTCTGGCGACTGGGCTGGATAAATATATAGGTCTTTGGGGCATGAATTCGACCCACGCCGCATCGGGGGCGCGGCGTGGGTCGAGCATTGGTGGGATCAATCGGCGGTGAAGATGACCGCGCGCGTATCATAGGCTTCGACCGGCGCGCCGGTATTTACATCGCCGAGCGCGCCGAGTTGGGTAAAGGCGAAGTCCTGCGACTGTCCGGCGAGCGTGGCGCGCATCTGGGTGTGAATTTTAAGCGCAGCGCCCCCGGGGGAGGGCGTCGGGTCGAGCATGGACGCGTGCGCTGACGCCTCCCACAGCCCGTCCAGGGCCAGGGGCGTCCATTCCATATGATGCGACACGGTTTCGATGGCCGGCGCATAGAGGTAGCCGCCCTCGGTTTCGCAGGCCAGGCGCGCGTAGTCCGCGATGGGCCCGACGCGCCCGTTTTCGTCGCGCACCGGCAGGCAATAGGTCTGATCGAACCCTTCGGGCATGTCGACCTCGTTGCCTGACCCCGGCAAAGAATAGCCCTTCGGATGGCGGCAAGTCTCGTAATTATTGCACTGGCTGTCGATTTGGCACGGGGTCTGCCTCTTCCAATAATCTGGATCTTCGCGGATCTGGCTGGGCTTTTTGAAAGCCGGATCGGCGTGGACGATAAAGATGCGCACATTCGTTTGGCGAGCCTCGCTGATAACCTGCTCGATATCCGCGGCATCATTTTCGCGCATATCGTCGTAGCCATCGACGAAGATCACCAGAACCTTGTCGACCGTCGCCGGGGAGGCGACCCCGAGCGCGTCCATCGCTTCGTCGGAATAGGCATCCTGGAGCAGCGCGAGCGCCGCTTCGTAGACGTTGGCGCGGCTGGGCTCGTTGACTGACTCGCCCGAATAATCACTGAGTGCGCGGGAGATCGGAGCCGGCTCGCTGGCCCAGACCGTGTCATTGGTGCCAATCCTTTCAATATGCGAGAGCGGTTTGAGCTCCCGGGCATTAAAACTCCACAGGCCGAAATAGGTCTGGCGCTCGGTTTCGCGGGCGAGTTGATAGGCCCTGACCCATGTGGCATAGGCCGCATGGGCACCCTGAGCGCGCCTCTGTGTGGGGTCCGAGGCGATATCCGTATTAATCAGTATGCTGGTGGGGTCGAGGTCATCGATGCCGCCGACCACACCGTCGCCGTTGGCATCCCAGGCACCCTCGGTACCCGGCAAATTCCAGCCGCGAAGGCCGCCGCTATTCTCCATGAGCAGGCCAAAGACCTGGTCGTTTTGGATATCCGAGACGAATTCAACGCCCCCGGGCGCGACTACCAGCGCATCTTCGGCGACCAGGCAGGCATCCAGGTTCGCCCCGCCCGGGGCGCTGCCAAGATTCGGTGCGCCGTCGCATTCAAACGCAAAGGGCGAGTTGTTGCAGCTGAAGGTGTCAGCACATGGGCTCGAGATGACGTCCATCAGCGCGCTATGGTTGAAGGCGAGCGAGAGCGCGTCTGGACCCACCTCTACGAAACCGCTCGCGGCGCGATCGACGGGGGAATCCGGCGCGCCGTCGGCGCCAATAATAGGCGATTGGGATTCATCCAGAAGCACAAAACGCGCCTTCATCTCTCCGCCGTTTACGCCCTGGCATGCGCCGGCTACAGGCGTGAACCCCGAAGATCGAAGCCCCCGATAACTCCACAACGCCCCATCATTGGCACTCCCGGAGTCTGAATCGTCGCCATGCGGGCCCGCATCCTTTGCAAATCCCGAATCCGACTCGTCCGAAGTCTTGTCAGGCTCGCCGGAGCCCTGCTGCGCGTCGATGATGCTGCACGCGGAAATGCCACTTAGCAGGCCCATCATCGACAAATATATAAGTAACTTACGCATCATATTCTCCAAAAAAGATCTTAGCATTCCACGCGAAGGTGCTCGCTTAGGCGGGCGTGGGCCTGAAAAAGTAGCTGAAATGATAAAAAATTGCGATCCCCAGAAATCGACCTATATTGGGTTTATGGACGCGCATTATGGATGGTGTGCCCCCCGATTGTTTTAATGCTCATGGAGGATGCAATGAATATCGTCGATCTTTATGCCGAGCGTCGCAGCCAGCGAAGCCCGCAGGCGCATACCGCGATCACCTATCAGCTCGAGCATATCTTTGCCTCGCAGAACCTGAATAATTTCGTGCTCGGCGACAGCCGCGGCCTGGTGCTCGCCGCGGCCGGCGAGAATGATGCGGCCACCGTGCTTGCGGCCTACGCGCCGATGCTGGCGGCGTACCGCGGCAATAGCCGGCGCACCGTGGTCGAGAAGCTGGAGGCGATGGTGCCGGGATTTCGCGTGGATTCGCTCTCGATCCGAAGCTTCGAGATCGACGGCGAGACGCTTTATCTGTGCAGCGTGGGTCGCCAGACGGTCGCGCGCCAGGCGAGCCTATACCGCGCGGTGACCGGGATCCGCCGGATTCTGGAGCAGACCGCGGTCGCTGCATAAATTAGGATGAATAATAAAAAAGCCCCTCGCGATGCGAGGGGCTTTTTTGCGTTTGTGGGCTTGTCGCAGGTAGCCCCGCATGACGGACTAGAGATATCAGTCGTTCTTACAGGCAAGCGCAACATGATCACATAGAAAAGCCATGCATGATTCGAACTGGCCTATATTTGTGTCTTTACAATAATGAAGGGCGCAGTTTTGGTAGTCCTCAAACTTCGCTTGAGCACGTTCTGAGCCGGCGATCACGCATCTATCACTACATAAATTATCAAGGCACGGTTCCAGGCACACGAGAATTTCTTCGCATGAAGTTCCGTTTGTGCTGTCCAGATTCTGATGATCGCCCGGTATATCATAGTTATGGGTGTCGGCGTCGGTGGCGTCATCGAGCGCGTCGGCATCCGGGGTCGCCTCCGCGTCGGCATCCGGGATCGCCTCCGCGTCTGCGGTATCCTCTATATCTGGAATCTCTTCGGCATCCGGCGTTGTATCGGAGGTCGTATCCAGGTCGGGCGTGGACGTGTCGGCGGATGCCACGTCTTGCGGTTGGCTGGAGTCCTCGTTATCTCGCTGCGCGTCAATAATGCTGCATGCCGGAAGCGTGCTCAAAAGGCCCAAAAGCGCAAAATACAATACTAATTGACGCATTAACTTATCCTTTGGAGTATTCGCCCCAAACTTTATAAATAATTTGAAAATGCTCTACTATCGCTTCATGCGGTATCGAGGCGTGTGATTATTGCGGAGGTCTTTCACAGCGGTTCTAAGTGCTTATCATGCATGAATGGCAAATATATATCAAATGATTCAGCGTACCCACCGCGGAGTTTTTAATCACGGCGCTTCGCGGTCAATCAGGCCCAGGACGCGCTCAAGATCCTCGTTGAGCTGAAGGTCGCGGTAAATCTCGGCGGCCTTCTTCCACAGCGCGTCGGCCTCGCCCATCTCGCCGCGGCCGGCGAGAATGATGCGGCCACCGTGCTTGCGGCCTACGCGCCGATGCTGGCGGCGTACCGCGGCAATAGCCGGCGCACCGTGGTCGAGAAGCTGGAGGCGATGGTGCCGGGATTTCGCGTGGATTCGCTCTCGATCCGAAGCTTCGAGATCGACGGCGAGACGCTTTATCTGTGCAGCGTGGGTCGCCAGACGGTCGCGCGCCAGGCGAGCCTATACCGCGCGGTGACCGGGATCCGCCGGATTCTGGAGCAGACCGCAGTCGCTGCATAAAGTAGAATGAGTCATAAAAAAAGCCCCTCGCATCGCGAGGGGCTTTTTTGCGTCGGGGCGCGAGCCTCGAAGCGTTAGCTGGCGGTGTCGGACTCACAGGCAGCTAAAACGCGGTCACATTTCTCATTGATGCATGATTCGAATAGGGAGCCGAGAACCTCCGCGCAATAATGAGAGGCGCAGCGTTGGTAATCGTCAAATTTTTCCTGCGCCCGATCGGAGGACGAATTAATGCACCAACCTTGGCATATCAACTTCGAACATGCCTCACGACACGATAATAGCTCTCCGCAAGAATGGCCGTCGCCGTTCAATCCCTCGTGATCGCCGGGCGTATTATAGTCATCGACGGTGTCCTCAACGGCGTCCGCGTCGGGCGTCTCATCGGCATCTGACCGCGCGTCTTCAGCGTATTCAGCCGGATTCGCGTCCGGCTCTGGCGTTGTATCGGCGCTGGCATCAACGTCGGCGGCGGACGTGTCGTCGGATTTTACGTCGTCGGGTTGATGGGAGTCCTGCGCGTCTTCCTGGGCATCGATGATGCTGCAAGCGGGAAGGGTGGCTAAAAGACATAAAAACACAAAATAGGTGGCGAAATGACGCATGAAATTTCCTCCGGCGCGATTCGCCCCAGGCACTATTAAATAAGTAGAAGATGCTTGTTTGTGATTGTGTATTGACGCTCTGGCGGGTGGTTTTGTGCTGGTATTCACAGCGTTTTTAGATATTTATCATGCATGATTGGCAAATATTTATCAAATCCCATTCGCGGCTTCCATCAAAGCGCATCGCGATCAATCAGTCCCAGCACGCGCTCAAGATCCTCGTCGAGTTGCAGGTCGCGGTAGATCTCGGCGGCCTTCTTCCACAGCGCGTCGGCCTCGCCCATCTCGCCGGCGGCCGCGCGCAGCCGGCCCAGGCGCTCAAGCGGCTGGGCGAAGTCGAAGTCTGCGATCGGAAAGCGCTCCGCCAGATTCAGCACGTCCTGCAGGATCTGGTGGCTCTGGTCCGCGTCGCCGCGCAGGGCTTTTACGAGCGCCAGATTAAACTCAATGCCCGCCTGCACGTAGGGATATTGGTCGCCCGCGATCATTTGGCTGGCGGTGCTCAGGTAGGCGTCGGCGGCCTCGTAGTCGGCCATCGCGATCGCGTTGATCCCCAGATTTGTATAGACCAGGGCGACGTCGTATTCGGCGCCGATTGCCTGATAGATTTCGATCGCCCGGGTATAATCAGCGCGGGCGTCTTCGTAGCGCGCCTCGAACCGAGCGATATCGCCCAGCCCGTTATGGCATTGGCCGGCGCCGCGGCGGTCGCCCAGCGACTCGTAGCGCCCCAGCGCGCGCTGAAAAAGCGTGGCGGCTTCGTCGAAAATTTTGTGGTGGCGCGCAAGCTGGGCCATGCTCAAAAGGCTGCGGGCGATGCCGCTGGGAAGATCGACCTGGCGGTATAATTCCATCGCCGCGGCATAGTGCGCGCGCGCCGATTCCCCCTCACCGCGCATGCGATCGACCTCGCCGATGATCCACAAGGATGTCGCTTCGGCCTGGGTGTTGCGGCGCGCGCGCGCCGAGCTCAGCGCGCCGTGGGCAAGCTTTCCGGCGCGCGCGTATTCGCCGCGATGCCAGAAGACGCGCGCCAACCCGCGTGTCGCGTCTTCCTCGACCGCGCGCAGCGCAGGATACGCCCCGGCAAAGACGGTCATCAAATCGCGCACCTTCTCGAACGCCCAGCAGGCTCCTTCGAAATCGCCGCGTTGCCAGGCGATATGCCCCAGCCCCAGCCAACTCAAACCCAGCGAGCGCAGCACGATCTCGCTGAAGCGTTCCTTGATCCAGGCTTCGTCGAGCGGGGTCTTGGGGTCATCGGGGGTCGCGCTGCGCCCGACCATGCGCACGATCCGCCGAAACGCGTCCTCGGCGGGTTCAAACTCGCCAAATCCCTCCAGCAATTCGCCAAGGTGGTTTACGGTTTCGACATAATCGTCGACGCTGACCCCGATGGCGTGGAACCTGGCGTGGTCGTGGACGCTGGGGTAATCGCCATCCTCCACGCCCATTTCGGTGTCCATTAACTCGATGCAAATTTTATAGGCTTCTGCGGCCTGGCGAAATAGCGATGAGATGCGAAGCGACTGCGCGCCGCGCCCATACCAGACAAGCGCGCGCTGGTTTTGCCCCGCGGCGCGCCAGTGCGCCGCGATCTCCAGGGCGTAATGGGTGACGCGCGAGCCAAGCGTATCCTGCATCGCCTCGGCGGCGAGGCCGTGGAGTTTTCGCTGCAGCCCCGGGCCCAGGCGCTGGCGCAAAAAATAATCGCGCAAAAGCGCGTGGCTAAACTGGTACCAGTCGCCCCCGCGCCCGGCGACCTCAACCAGCAGTCCCTCGCTGAGCAGATGATCAAAGAGGCTGTCAAAGCGCTCCATGCGCTGCGGGTTTTGCTCCAGCTCGACCAGGCGCGCGAGCATATCGAAGCTAAAACGCGGGCGAATCACCGCGGCGCGCACCAGAAGATCGGTCAGCGCCCCCTGGGTGCCCAGCCGCTCCTCGGCCTGCTGGACGCGCACATGAAAGAGGTCGCTCAAACTCGGGGGCATCGCCGCCCGGGCGTGCTCCAGGTTGCGCGCGCGCCAATATCCCTTCGCCAGGGCGTCGGTATCCGGGGCGGCAGAAGGCGCGCAGTATTCGAGCAGATTTTCCTCGCGCAGATAGCGCAAAAGCAGCATCAGGTGCAGCGGATTGCCGTCGGAGCGCTCGTAGACGATCGCGGTGAGTTCCGGGGCGCAGGGAAAGATCGCCTCGACCAATCGATAGCTATCATCGCGGCCAAAACGCGCCAGATCGATGCGCTCGACGGACTCGCCCACATAGCGGCTCAGCCCGTTGAGCTGGGCGGCGAGGCGCGGGCGATCGGCGAGGTCTTCGGTGCGCACCGTCGAGACCAGCAGCATCGGAAACTTGCGATGGCGCATCTCCACGGCAAGGTAGTCCAAAAACTCGGCCAACTCCCCGCCGGCCCAGTGCACATCGTCGAGCAGGATCAAACGCGGCCGATACAGGCTGGCGAACTCGAAGATGCGCGCGACCGTGGCAAAAAGGGCGCTGGTCGACAGGCTCTGCTTGCCCCCATCGGGGCGCAAAAACTCCAGCACCAGCCCGGCGTCCTCGCTATCGGCGCGCCCCCAGCGCTCCATATGCCAGGCGACGCGCTCCTCGACCTCGGCGCGCGCCAGCCCGCGGATGCCGAAGAGATGCTCCAGAACTTCATAAAGTCCGCGCAGCCCGCCGCTGACCCCGCGGGTAAACGCGCCCATATGCGCGCGCAATACGCCGTGCTCCTCGCACTGCTCGCGCAGCCAGGTCGACAGGCGGGTTTTGCCAACTCCGGCCTCCCCGTGCAGCAGCACCTGGAAGCCGACGCGCGATTCACGCACTTTCAGCGCGATCTCCCAGAGCTGGTTGCGCTCGGCGTCGCGCCCGACAAACGGGACCTGCTGGAAGAGGTGGCCGAGCGCTTCGCGCGACGGATTGGCCGGGATGCCGCTCGAGGGGGCAGGCGCGGAGTGAAGCAAAAGCCCCGGCGCGTCGACCAGGGTGCTCTGGGATGGCGAGTTGGGGTCGCTGGCGGGGAGCGTTGCGCGCGTTGATTGGGGGGCGCTGGGGATCTGCGAGGCGCTGGGGTTATTGCGCGCGTCCTCAAGCACCGGGGCGAGGTCCTGGCGGAACTCGGCGGCGGTCGCCCAGCGGTCGCGCGGGCGTTTGGCCAGCGCGCGCATCACCAGGGCGCGAAGCGGGGCGCTTAAGTAAAGCCCCTCGCGCGCGACCATCGGCGGGATGGCCTCGTGGACGTGAAGACTCATCACTGCCAGGCCTTTCTGATTGCCAAAGGGCGGCTGGCCGGTGATGAGTTCATAGAGGATCAGGCCGACATTATAGATATCGGTTTGCGGGCCGAGATCGGCCTCCCCGGAGGCTTGCTCCGGGCTCATATAACGCGGGGTTCCGACAACCTCGCCGTGGTTGGTCTCGGGGGTGTCGGAGGTTTCAAACGAGACCTTGGCGATGCCGAAATCGACCAGTTTGGGCACGCCCATTTGCTCGGGCAACGCCGAGCCCGCCAGCAGGATATTCGAGGGCTTGAGGTCGCGGTGAATCACCCCTTTGGCATGCGCATGGGCCAGCCCGGCGAGCAGGTTATCGGCCAGCAAAACGACGTTGAGCGTCGACATGCCGGTCTCAATGCAGCGCGTCACCGGGTCGCCCTCGATAAGCTCCATGGCAATAAACATCTGGCCGCTATCGTCGACGCCGAAGTCGAAGACCTGCGCGATATTCGGGTGGCTTAGCCGCGACGCGGCGCGCGCCTCTCGGGCGAAGCGCCGGCGAAGATGGGGTAAGTTCGACATCTCGGAGCGCAGCAATTTCAGCGCGACTTCCCCGCCAGCGGGCTCCTGCCAGGCCCGCCAGATGGTGCCGACGCCGCCCTGGCTGACCTGCTCGATTAGCCGATAGCGCCCGTGAATAAGTTGTCCGACCTGGACCTGCATGATGGTGTGCGCGCTCGAGGCGAAGTGAGTGAATTTGGGGGCATCCGGCGGTTTGTGTCGCGCTTTTGCGCGCGCCAACTCAGCCAGCCCCACGGTGCGGGGCGCTCATACGCGAAGTTTCTGGATTGCGCAACGCGTCAGTGATTCGGGGGAGCACGAGTCTGGCCGAGCGCATAAACCCGGAGTCAATCCGAGGCGCCATTGGATTGCGAGAACGAGCTCTTCGGGAAGTATAGGTCGAAGGTGGTGCCCTTGGCGGGCTCGGATTCCACGGTGAGAAAGCCGTTATTATGCGACACCAGGTTCTTGACCGTCGCCAGGCCCAGGCCGGTGCCGCGCGATTTGGGTTTGGTCGTGAAGAAAGGCTCGAAGATCCGCGCCCGGATCCCCTCATCCATGCCCACCCCGCTGTCGCGCACGCGCAGGCGGACATAGCGGCCAAAGACGAGCTTCGCCGGCGGGTTAACGGTGGTGGGAGAATTGACAAAATTGCTGGCTTCCAGCTCCACCACCCCGCCGTCGGGCATCGCATCGCCAGCGTTTAGCCCCAGATTCATGATAATCTGCTCGAGCTCAACCCGGTCAATCCGAATGGGCCAAAGATCCTCGGCGACCTGGGTCTTCAGGATGATATCGCGGCTCAGGGCGCGCTCCAGAAGCGCGCAGGTATGCAGGATTGGCTCTTCGGGTTCCATGACCTCGGGCTCACGCGCCTCGTGGCGAGCCAGGGTCAGCAGTCGGCGCACCAGCAGCGCCGCGCTCTCGCCGGCTTCCAGGATCTTCTCGGCGTCGCGCTGCGCCTCGGGATGGCCCTTGAGGCGCAATTTGAGCACCTCGGCGAATCCGCCGATCACCGACAAAAGATTATTGAAATCATGGGCGGCGCCCCCGGCGACCTGGCCGATCAGCTCCATCTTTTGCACCTGGGCGAGTTGTTCGCGCGCGGCTTCGAGTTCGTAGTTGATCTGGGACTGCGAGGTTACCGGGCGAAACGTTGATTGCACCGTATATTCGGGGCCGAAATACAAAAGTACGGCCGCCACCTCGACCGCGATTGATGCGCCGTCCTTTCGAAGCATCGTGGTCACGCGCCGGCAAAGCTGGTGGCCGCTGCGCACCTTCTCCCAGGCCGCCACCGCCGATGCCAGGATATCGTCGCTGAAGAGCGATGAAAAATGCATCCGCACCAATTCATGGCGCTCAAAGCCGAATAACCTGGCCGCGCGATGATTTGCTTCGATAATATAGCCGTGCCCGTCGACCAGGAGCGTGGCGTCGGCGGACTCCAAAAAAAGCGCGCGGTATCTTTTCTGGTCTGAGTCAAGTTGCAGGGTGGGGCGTTGATCGCTGGGAAGATCGCGCTCACTGGGGCCGTAGATTCGGAACCCATGGGTATCGGAGAGATCGGTGATATCGCTGATCAATCCGACTCGATGCTCAAATGCCCGCAGGCCGGTGGCATGTGGGCCGATGAGCTGGGGAAATGCACGATCGTGCACCACGCGAAAGTCCCCATCGGGGCCCAACACGCGATAGATTTCGTCATACGCGCCCGCCGAGTTAGCGCGGTAAGCCGCGCGAATGCGCGCCCGATCGTCGGGATGAATCGCCTCAAAAAACGCGCTGGAGTCGAGCATCATCGCGTCGCGCGCGCCCCCCCATATCTGGGTATAGGCTGCGCCAACATAGAGAAAGGAGTCCGCATGCACGTCAAATACCCAGAAAAATTCGTCGAAGCTCTCCAGGCGATCGCGCACGCGCTCCAGTTTTTCCTGGGCGTCCGCCTCGCTCTCAATATCCAACTCTGGTATTTGATCTGGCATCGAATTTTTGGGGGTTCATTTTAGTAAAATGACGAAATAATAATAATCGAAAAAATCTGAAATTGCACCTACGATGAGGGCTTTACCCTCATATAGCCAAGCGATCGCCACTTTGCGGTGATCGGAGTGTTGTCTAAATCTCAAAAAAATTGCGCGAAAGTAGCGCACCGTCCGAACGCGGGCTCGGCGAGCCTCTTATCGGCCAATATTCCCGAGGACGAAGATGCTCGAAATAATTTGGAGACTACGCAGCAAAGTGCTCAGCGATGAGTCCGAGTTGCGCGCCGTGATCGCTGCGCTGGCGCAGCTTCCGGGGCTGAACCCGAGCCGCTACGACCTTAATCGCAAGGGTCAATGGCGCCCCTATGAGCTCAAACATATTGTGGTGGATGCGCTGACCCAGCGCACCCAGTTGCTGGTGATCCAGGGCGCGAATGCGACGGGCGGCGAGCCGGGCGCGCAGGCGATGATTGCGCTGGGCAAACACGGCGAGCAGCCCACGGTGATTGCCCAGTTGCCCGATGGGTCAGGCGTTGCGCGCGAGTTGGTCGAGGGGTGGGGCGATCTCTATGAGGCGCTCGCTCTGGAATCGACGCTGCTCATGTCGGGCGCGCGCCGCGCCGCGCTCGATCAGGCGGGGGTCGATGCCGCGAATCTCGGCGGCGCGCTGGCAATGGCCTGGCATCCCGCGCATATTCCCGCCGGGCTTCGCACCCTGGAGCGCGCGTGCCTGGCCGCCACGCCCATCTCGCTGCAACAATACGCGACTCATTGGCGCCTCGATCTGGGACTGGGCCCGATTGATGCCGCTCAACTCGCCCCGGAATGCGCGTATCGGGGCGCGTTGGAGGCACTTAATCGCGCGCTGGACGGGAAATAAAGAATCTTTCGCCCAAATTGCAAAATACTTGTTGACAGCCTGGCGGCTCGCCCATATAAACCCCGTCCACCGCAACAAGACCTCTGGTTTTGATGCGGCGAGTTCAGACTGAAAGGAAAGAGCTCGTGCGTTGGTAGCTCAGTCGGTAGAGCACGGCCCTGAAAAGGCCGGTGTCGGCGGTTCGATTCCGTTCCAACGCATTTATCAGAATTGTTGCCTTTGTATCAGAACGCAGCATCAGCATATCGGATGCAATAAGGTGGTTCGCGATTCAGCGCTTTCCTTATTGCATCTTTTTTTGCGCGCAAAATGACGACCAAAATTCGATATGAGATTGGGCGAAACGCCATATGTCTTGCATCCATGGTTCTTTGCGGGTAGAACGTCGTGCCCCGGATGGGAATATATTGGCCCAGGCGCTGGATTGGCCGGGTCATAAGGTTTGTGTTGAAGTAACAAGGATTGCGCAAAATGATCAATAAGTATGGCCTTGAGTCGAGCTGGTTTAAATCGGGATGCACCGGCAAAATTCGCCGTTTCAGCGCTGCGCTGGCGACCCTTGGGATGGCCGGCGCGTTTGCGATCGGGGCCGCGGGTTGTGATACCGCCGCGCAGATCAGCTTCTCGTCGCGAACCTTCCAGGATATTCATTCCTCCGGGTTCACCGCCACGGCGGGAACCTGCGATGGCGTGTCCGGCGGCGAGATGAAGGCGCGTTTTGTGCTCATCGATAATAAGGGTGCGCCCATTTTGGTCGGCGATGCGATCGACCGGCCCACCAGCGGATCCGCGGCGGTGGAGCTTAACGCCGATTCGGTCAACTTCTCTGATGGCGCGCTGATGGCTGTGACCGCCAATGCATGCGCCCTGGGCGACAGCAGCGCATGCAGCGCTGCGCCGTCTGGGTTTGAGTGCACCGACGCCCCCGGTTTGCAGAGTGCGCCGGGTGGCGAGAGCCTGAACGCCTGCCTGATTCCTGAAGATGGGTTTGCGACCAAGTCGGGTGCCTCGGGCGTCAGCTTTGTCTCCGATACCACCAACGATCAGGTCTACGGGATCTTGATGGAGAATAGTGGCGGGCTGCGGGGTTGGAGCCTGCCCGGTACCGAACAGGCCTGGGACGCTAACGGAAACGGCGTCGTCGGGGACCCCGAGGACCTGGCCGCCTATGGCGTGCTTTACGGCGATAAAATCGCAACGGACGCCAAAAACAAGCGCTCTCAGGGTGTTGTGGGCGCCTACTCACGCTGGGTCAATGCCTATCAACTCGCCCGCCAGACCAAGCGCAAGACTTATTTCGGTCTGTGGAGCTTTAATGACGCCGAGATCAAGCCCACCTCACATATTGAGGAAGTTGGGGTAGATGGAATCGTCTGGGCGTCCGAGTCGACCCCGATCACCGGCGCCATCAATCACTACCAAAGTCAGACCAATACCTTGAACGCGCGAAGTCGTGCCAACGTCTACGAGGCAGCGCTCGCGCTCATCAATGACTCCTATTCGACCCAGGCGATGACCGAACTCGGCATGGCCTCTCCGGGGAACGTCGACAAGGTTCTGGTGCTCTTCGTCGATGGCTATGACGATATGCGCGAGAATGACGGCGCAGACATCGATAAGGTGATCGACGCGGCAAACGAAAATAATGTGCGCATCTTCATTGTGCACGTCGACCCCGCAATTCAGGAGCCCAAGCAGATTCGCGAAGATCCGGAATACTGGAAGGGGCAAACCCCGTGCGCCGATGATAGCACGTGTAAGAATTACGAGAGTTGCCGCAACCCGAAAGGGTATGGCACGGGCGTCGGCACGGACGTCAACAAGCCCGAGGGCTTCGATAATACCTATTGCCTGCCGGTGCATGACGAGAACGGCCGGGTCGGGCCCATCGAGGAGTATTCCCGCCTGGCCTGCGCAACCGAGGGCGGCTATATGTATATGCCCTCCATCGACGCAGTTATCCGCAATATGGACTGGACGCCCTACGCCCTCGACGGTTTGTGGGAGGCGACGGTCACCTCGGCCACGCTCAACCGCAGGGCCAATGATTTGAAGGGCCTGCCGCTCAAGGTTCATGCGAATATGGGCATCACCGTTGCCGGGCAGTCGCGCAACTACGCCTTTACCCAGCTTGGCGGAGTCGCCAGCGTTGAGGCGAACGCGAAGGTCGAAGCCTTCGATAATCGTGCCGTGGTATTTGTGGCCGAATAAGCAACCCGGACTCGGCGCGGCCAGCACGGCGCGCCCGAGGGGTCGCGCTGTCTTTTCAGATTTGATTATTTGTTGATTCTTAGAAAGCTCTCGGGTTTTCGGCGTACGCAGGAGATAGTGGTGCAGTCTCACTCCCATTCATCTAAAATTATCAGCCTATTCGTCTTCGCGGGTCTGCTCGCGAGCGTGGCGCCGGCGATGGCTCAAGAGCCCGCGGCGAATCCCGCCGAGGCGCCCGGCGCCAGCGCGCAGGATGCCCCCGAGGAAATTGACCCCAACGATCCGCTCTTCTGGGCGAAGACTCGTGACATCTTCACCGTGCAAAAACGCCCCTTCCAGAAGGAAGGCCGATTTGCGGTGAGCGTGTACGGCGGCATTATTCCGAATAATATTTTCGAACAATATTATCCGGTCGGCGTGCGGGTAAACTACTATATCCTCGAGAATATCGGCCTGGAACTCGCAGGTTCCTACGCCTTTAAGTCGGATACCGGCCTGTCGGATACCATCCGAACCCTGGATAACGACGTGCCCGCGCCGCTTATCGGCGACCGGCAGGTCTCCCACAGTAACTTCGGGGTGGTGTGGAGCCCGTTTTACGGCAAGACCTCGTTTTATAACTCGGCGCTGAGTTATTTTGACATGTACCTCTTCGGCGGAGCCGGACTGGTCGTCGCTCAGACCCAGCCCGATTACGGCGACGCGATCAGCACCGAGGCGAAGCCCGAGGGTGTCCTGGGCGCCGGCGTCGCGTTTTATCTTGGCGATCATGTCACGATTCGCGGCGACTTCCGACAATTTATTTTCCAGAAAGTCACCGGAGGAGTCGCTAATCCTTCCGAGGCTTCGCTGGGACTCGGCTGGTTCTTTTGATGAACCGTCCAGAATATTCGACTCGTAAAAGGTTTGCAGTCATGACTTTGGTTCCGTACCCAGAACGCTCGGCCCAGGCTCGCCGACGACTTCGCACGCTGATGATGGCACTGCTGGTCGGGGGCCTGCTCGCGGTGAGTGGAAATGCATTCGCCCAGGACGACTCCGCTGAAGCTGCACAAGACGCCGCGGCCGCTGAGGCACCCGAAGAGGCCACAGCGCCCGAAGAAGCCGCAGCACCCAGCGCGCCGGTGCTTGAGATTGCCCGCGGTGAGCGCGGCGCGATCGAAAAGAAGATGGATTCCTACTGGTCGGTGGACAAAGATCTCCCGTCGGTCCAGGGGCGCAAATATACCCGCGACGGCAAGTTCAGCGCCGGACTCTATGCCGGAATTCTGTCGAGCCAGCCCTTCTACTGGTATATCCCGGTGGGCCTGCGCGCGACATATTTCCTCAGCGATAACTTTGGTGTCGGCGTCGAGGGCTCCTTCTCGGGGGAGATGAGTTTTAATACCGAACTCAGCGATTATCTCGAGGGCGAGCGCCCGAATGACTTCACCACGGCGATGAAAGAGGACCGCTTTTTGTGGCGCGCCCACGCCGTGGCCACCTGGCATCCGCTTTACGGCAAGCTCGCGTTTTTGCAGCGCAAGCTGACCCATTTTGACCTCAACCTGGTCGGCGGTCTCGGCGCGGTCGGGCTCGAGCGGCCCAACGCGCTTCGCACCGACGTCAGCAGCGCGGTCGCGCCGGAAGTCTTGCTTGGCGGTGGCATCGAGATCTTTATCACCGAGAGCGTCACGGCGCGGTTGGACGGGCGATTTTATATCTACCCGGCCGCCGAGAATGATGAGAATGGGGGCGAGTTCTTCAAGAGCCTGGACGTGCCCGCGGAGTTTTTATTCGGCGTCTCCTACCTCTTTTAAGTAGGCGTGATTCGAAGGACGTCAATTTTCTATCGCTTTGCCGAGCAGCCCCTGCGGCGCAACCACGCATAACCCGCGTGATGCCGAATCAGGACGCGCCCGGCAAGGCAGTTACCGCAGCAAAACATACAGTGGTGTCTATGCGAACGGACAATAAGCAAATCATTTCGGGCAACTCTCATCGTAGCCGGCGGTTTCGCGGAATAAAGCGCGTCCTCGCCTGCCTGCTGGTCGTCGCGGTATGCGGGGGCACCGCGCGTGACGCCTCGGCGCTGGATAAAAACCAGATCGTTCAGATGAGCAAGCTGGGAATGCAGAGCAGCGCCATCAAGGGTGCGATCGACGGTGCCGGCGGCGACCTGAAGCTGAGCGCCGAGGATATCGGTGAGCTGCGCGCCTCCGGGGTTGATGAGGAAGTCATCGAGTATCTCGAGGCAACCGGTCACGTCGAATCCACCGGAGAGCAGTCCCCCGAGACCGCCCCCGACGGCGCGCCGGTTCCCGGCGCCGAGGTCGATGATGGTGCTGGCCCCGCGCCCGCACCCGCGCCCGGCTCCGGTGAAGAGGGCGAGACCCTCAGCCAGGAAGAGCTGGAGCGGCGCATCTCGGAGCGCGCCGCTCAGCTCAACGAAGCCAAGCAAGAGGCCGCCGCCCACGAGCAAAAAATCGCCGCCGAGGCGCGCAAGCTCCCCGACGCTCAGCGCCAGCTTGGCGCCGGCAATTATATGAGCGCGGCAAAGGTCTACCTTCAGTTCCTCGATCTGGGCCCTGATATGGCCTCCGACGAGTGGTACGAGGCCCAGTTTGGCCTGGCCCGCGCGCTCTACGGCGAGGGCATCCTGTCCGGCGCCGCGCTCCCGCTGCTCGACGTGATCATGGCCGGCCCGCAGCGCACCCACTTCAAACAAGCCTTCGGCATGCTCAAGGAACTCACCAAGCGCATCGGCTTCCAGCCGCCCATGCTTGAGGAGATGACCAAGTTTTATATCGGGGATATGAACCAGGATTTCAAAGATGAGTTTAACTATTATCTTGGGAAATTCTTCTTCGATTACGGCCGCAATGACCTGGCGGTGGAGTACCTGGGCAAGGTCAGCAATGGCGCCGACGATTACCCCGAAGCGCTCTATGTGATGGGCATCGCCCAGCTCGGCCAGCAGGCCCAGATGGGCGAGGCGCTCAAGAACTTCGAGCGGGCGATTGTCGCCGGCGAGAATGAGCCCGGCGGAAATCAGGAGATCCTGCAGCTCGGCTACCTTGCGCTTGCGCGGGTCTTCTACGAGGTCGGCTATTATGACGTCGCCCTATATTATTATCAAAAGATTCCGACCAATACCGCACGAAATGCGCGCGCCACATTTGAGACGGCCTGGACATATTTCGTGAAAAACGATTATAAACGGGCACTTGGGGCTTTTCATACGCTCCATAGTCCGTATTATGACGACTGGTATTTCCCGGACCTCTATATCCTGGAATCGACCGTTTATCTCAACCTTTGCGACTTCCAGAAGAGCAAGCAGGCGCTGGCGAAGTTCCAGTCTGATTATCTGGACCCCCAGCCGCGCCTGAATGATTTTCTGAACAAGACCACCGAGCCGAGTGCTTATTGGCAGGCAATCGTGGACTATTATTCCGGAAATCCCGATACGGGTGAGAAGGTTCTGCCCGAGATTTTTGTCAGTCCGGTGCTCGCCGATCTCGGCTTCCACCGTCTTTACGGCGTGATTCAGACGCTTCATGCCGAGCGAAACGCGCTAAAGGCCAATATTTCCTCGCTCGGTGAGTTTGGCACGACGGTGCTTGACGGCGTCGAATTGCAATTGCAGACCAAGATCGAAGAGGGCGGAATCCTGGTTCAGCAAACGCTCAGTCAGGTGAATAAGGAACTCCAGGATTGGGATATCAAGGCCACTCAGATCTCCTTTGATATCGATAGTGAGGAGAAAGACCAACTTCAGGCAAGACTGCTCAATCAGAACGTCGCCCAGCAGGGCCCCCAACAGGGCACATCGTTGCTGGTCGTGGCCGACGACTTTACTCCGTGGCCCTTTGAAGGGGAGTATTGGAGCGACGAGGTCACCAACTATCGCAGCCAACTGCAATCACAGTGCGCGCCCGAATAGGTGTGCTGGCTTGAATAAGCCCTGGCTTTGAGAAGTGGACGTGTCTTTTGATGCGTCCGTTTTTCGCATTCTGAAATCTGCGACTCAACAAGGCTCAAAGTGTATAAAACGATGAATCCAATCAAGACCGGCAAGCGTGTTCTCTCCCTCCTGTGCGTGATGTCGCTGTCGGGCATGGCGCTGAGCGCCTCGGCCCAGGATATCTCCCGGGGTGCCAAAAAAGATCGTGTCTCCGCCGACGCCAAGGCCGACGCCATCGAGCGCGCAGGAGACCTCTCCAAGCGGCTGGACCAGGATAAAACGGTCGAGGATAGCGGCCCCAAGGGCCCCGAAGCCAGCCTGAAAGAGTTTCAGGACGCCCAGCAGCAGATGACCCCCGAGCAGATCGATGAGCTTAAGCGCCAGATCGGCGCCAAGAATAAGCAAATGATCACCAAACTCGACCGGATCATCGCCGGCGACCCCTATAATGACCAGAAGCCCGAATGGATGTTCCAGAAGGCCGAGTTGATGTGGGAGGTCCAGCATACCGATTATCTGCGCGCGCGCGCGGCGTATAATCAATGCCTGGGCGCCGAAGGCCAGGGCACCGCGGATTCCTGCAAGGAGCCGGCTCCCGATTATGCCGAGGCCCAGGAGATCTACAAGGAGATCCTGACCCAGTACCCCGCCTATGACCGGCTCGACCAGGTCATCTATCGGCTGGGCGACGGGTTGATCGAGGACGGCAAGGGTGCCGAGGCGGTCAACTATCTGCTGCGGCTGGTCAATAATTATCCGAACTCCAAGTTTTTGCCCGACGCGCATCTTGCGCTGGCCGAGTTCTACTTCAAGTCCGAGATGCTGGGGGCCGCGCGCGATAATTACGAGGCCGTGCTGAAGTTCAAGGACAACCCGAACTACGACTTCGCCCTGTATAAGCTTGGCTGGGTTTTCTATAACCAGGCTGAATATCGCATGAGCGTCGATACCTTCAAGGCGGTCGTGGAGGGGACCAACGAGAAGCTCGGCTTCCAAAAGCAGGCCATCAACGACCTGGTGGTCGCCTACGCCGAGATCGACGACGGCTGGAAGGAAGTGCGCGATTATCTGATCAAACGAGAGAATAAGGAGTTCGCCTTCACCAAACTTGGCCAGATGGCCGAGCTTTACGAAGGGCAGGGCAAGTCCGATAAAGCCGTCGATATCTACGAGTATTTCATCGCCGAGCGCCCGGATAATAGTCGAATCCCGTCCTGGATGGAGTCGATCATTGTCGCCAAGAAGGTGATCAATGATTTCGACGACCTCGAGAAGACCATGAATACCTACGTGGCCTATCTGGACCGCGAAGGAACCTGGGCGCAGAAGAATAAAGAGAATGCCGGCCAGCTGCATAACGCCGATCTTCTCTCACAGGCATCGCTCGCCTTCTTGGCCAATACCTACCATGTGCGCGCACAAAAGGGCGATATCAAGCCCGACTACGTCAAGGCGGTCGACTACTATAAGGAGTTCATTCGCCGCTTCCCCGAGGCGCCTGCCTCCTTTGATATGAACTTCTTTGTCGCCGATATCTACCTGGTGCAGCTCAAAGAGTACGAGAAGGCCGCGACCTATTATCAGTATGTGATCGACCTTTATAAGGAAGATAAGATTCCCGAGGGCGCGAAGAAAGAAGACGTCGACGAGATCGTGCTCGACTCGGCCTTCGGTGTGGTGAGCTCGTATGACGCGCTGGTCAAGGCCCATCATCCGGACAGCGTTCTGGTGCAGATGGCCGAATACCAGGCGAAATACGGCGATAAGGAAATCAAGCGCGACAAGGTGGAATCGAGCACCCAGAGCAAGCCCAATCCAAAAGTCGACCTGCTCAAGTATGAGGAGGGCTTCGTGGTGGCCTCCGACCAGTTCTCGGAGATGTACCCCAACGACGACTCCACCCCGACCATCGACTATGTCTCGGCCGAGGTCTATAAGGCGCGTGGCCACTATGACCGTGCGATTCCGCGCTATGAGAGCATCATCGAGAACGCCCCGAAGCATCGCTACGCCGGCTTCGCCGGGGGCAGCCTGCTGGTTTCGAATTATGTCCTGAAAAACTGGGACGAAGTCGAGAAGTGGGCGCGCTATATGCTCAAGAATAAGATCTTCCAGGTCACCCCCGAGGCCGATCTCGTCCAGGCCATTGCCCTGGCGATCAACGAGCGCGCCACCGAGCTCAAGGAGGCCAAGGAATTCGATAAGGCCACCGCTGAGCTGTTGCGCTTGGCCGAGGAATTCCCCAAATCCGACCTCGCCCCCGGCGCGCTCTTTAACGCCGGCGCGATCTATGAGGCCGGCGACGACCTCAATAACGCGGTCGCCGCCTATGAGCGCGTGGTCAACGATTATCCCGCAAGCCTGCAGGCTCCCGAGGCGCTCTTTGTCATGGGCGCGATCTTCGAGGCGCGCGCCGACTTCGAGAAGGCCGCCGATTATTTCGCCCAGATGGGCTCCAATACCGAATACGTCAACGCCGAGGGCGATAAGGTCGCCTATAAGAACCACCCGCAGGCCTCCGAGGCCGTTTATAACGCCGCGGTTCTCGATGCCGCCATGGAAAAATGGTCCAAGGCAATTGAGACCTTTGAGAAATATATCGCGCTGTACGGGGCGGACGAAAAAGAGGCCGAGCAGGTCAAGTCTGTGCGGCTGCGCCTGGCATATCTGGAGATGGAGCGCGACAAGCCCAAGGCCGCGCTCAAGCGTTTCCAGGACTACCGCAAGCTCAAGGATATCACCGCGGCCGAGACCGTTCAGATCGACACCGAGCTGGGCCTTCTCACCGAGGAAATCAAGGAGCGCAACTGGGAGAAAGTCTCCGACGATTATTTCAGCGCGGCGCTTAAAACCTGGCAGGGTCTCGAGAAGGAAGACCAGCTGAAGATGCGCTATTTTGTCGCTCACGCCCGCTTCCAGCAGGCCGAGCGCATCTATAACCAGTTCACCCAGGTTAAGCTTTCATTCCCGATGCGCACGCTGATCGCGGGCATGCAGAAAAAGGGTGAGTTGGAGCAGCAAGCCGAGAAGATCTATCTGGAAGTTCTTAACTTCGGCAGCCCGCACTGGATTGCTGCCAGTGGATATCGCGTCGGCCAGATGTACCGCGACTTTGCCCAGAACCTCAGCGATCTTCCGATCCCCGAGGGCCTCAGCGAAGAGCAGGCCATGGATTATCAGTGGACCCTCGACGAGCAGATTATGCCGCTGCAGGATAAGGCGTTGTCTGCCTTCCAGCGCGCGCAGACCCTGGTCATCGAGAACCAGGCATATAATGAGTGGTCGCGTCTTTCCTCCGAGCAGATCAGCGCGATGGCCAGTGAGACCTACCCGATCACCGAGCAAGAAGGGGTCGAAGTCGAGCACGCCCGCGTGAAGTTCTTTGTGCCCGAGCCGATGACCGATATGGACGCCATCGCCAAGGATGTGGCCGCGCGCCGCGCCGCCCAGGCACCGCCGGCGCCGGCGCCCACTCCGGATGCTGCCGACGCCCCCGCCGGTGAGGCCGGGCCGCAGGCGAGCAAATAAGTCCGCCCAGCGCGTAAAGCAGCCGTGATTCAGCGGCGTCGGCGCCGCGTGCGCCGACGCCCGCACAATGAGTAAACCATCGGGAAAATACCCATGAAGATACCGCAAAAACTGATGAAGCATCGTTTCCATAAATATCTTTTGCCCCAACTTTTACTCCTGGGCTTTGCCGGCGCGCAGCTGGTCGCCTGCTCAAGCGCTCCGGTTCAGGAGGACGAGCAGGTCGTCGAGCAGCAAAAGGCCAAAGACGAGCTGCTGGCCGAGCAGATGGGCATGAGCGTGGAGACCGTGCGCACCTTTCAGGAGGCCCTCACGGAGCTCAAGCAGCCCAGTCCGAATCTGGAGAAGGCCGAAGGCCTGCTGCTCAAGGTCCTGGAGGCCGAGCCGGAATTCGCCGAGGCACACTATAACCTGGGCGTGACCTATTCGACGATGGAGCGCTACGAGGATGCGGTCGGGCATATCGAGAAAGCCCGCTCCATCGCCCCCGGTGAGCTCAGCCATACCGTCGCGCTTGCCCAGGCGTACGCGGTGACCGAGCAATATACCAAGGCGCAAAACCTGCTTGAAGAGGTCATCGCGCGCCAGCCGGCAAACCTCACCGCCAAGAATAACCTCGCCGTGCTCGCCCTGAAGGGCGGCGACGACGAGAAGGCGATGGAATACGTGCGCGACGTCCTCCGGGAAGATAACGAGAATGTTGGCGCGCTCAATTCGCTGGGGCTGATCTACGTCAAGCGCAAGAATGCCTCGCTTGCCAAGTATGTCTTCACCAAGGCGATCAAGCTGGCCGAGAAGAACCCCGACCCGGATATCCATAATAATCTGGGCATGGTCTATATGACTGAGGACGAGGTGGCCGACGGCGTCAAGCAATTTGAGGCCGCCAATAAGGTGGACCCGAATTACCTGGAAAGTCGTCTCAACCTGGGCTCGATTCTCATCGAGTATCTTGACTATGAGCGCGCCGCGACTCAGTTCGAGGAGGCGGTTCGTATTTCGCCGAATAACTGCGTCGCGCACCTGGGTGCCGGGGCGAGCAACTTCGGGCTGGGCAAAGCCGAGGAGGCTCAGAAGGGCTTTATCTATTATGTCGAGCACTGCGACGCCGAGCATGTCTCCAGCTACGAGCGCCTGGCCAAGCTTAACGAGACCAAGCTGAGCAACCCGGGCAAGGCGGCTGAGTATTACGAGAAGTTGGTCACCCTGGTCGACGATGAAAAGAAGAAGGCCAATTATACCGCGATGGCAGGCTTTCTGAAAACACAGGCCGAAAAGGGGGCGCAGAAAGAGGCGCAGCCCGAATCACAAGCGCCCGATTCCGACGAGGAAACGGTGGAGGAAGACCCGGCCGTCGAAGATGGCGCAGAATAAAGCGCGCCCACTTTGAAGTTACTACTTTGAGGTTCGCGGCGCGTTGACGCTCCGCGGGCCTCTCTGGTACTTTCAACCCAGCCGATGTTCCCGCTCATTTAGGAGAAATAAGATGCGAAAAACTATCGCGATTCTATTTGCAATCAGCCTCGTTCTCACCAGTGCGAGCGCCTTTGCTCAGGACCAGGGGGCGACGGCCTCCAAGTTCTATGACTTCGACGGCATGCTGGTCGACGGTCAGCTTAAAACCCCCGACCTGATCAAGAATCAGGCGCGCGGCAAGGCCCAGTTCAATCGCCTGCTGAGTTTGAAGAAAAGTTTTATGCCGAAACTTGAAGAGTCGGCCAACGAGGCCGCTCTTCAGTAGAATATGCCGGTCGCCCAGCACGATGAACCTGCCAGCCAGGCCATCCTGCTGGGCGCAGACGCATTTCACCACTCGTAGTATTCTAAGTTCCGAAAGAGAGTCTTGTTACGATGAAAATCGTTTGCGGAAGTTGTGGTGCGAAGTACTCCATTGCCGACGAGAAGGTGCAGGGCAAAGTCTTCAAGATTCGTTGCAAGAAGTGCAGCAACGTAATCGTGGTCAAAGGGGATTCGCAGCAGCATAACGATCAGCCTCAGGAATCCTTCGGTGATTCAGATATGTCGGGGGCTTATGGCGGCACCTCTGCGGCGGCGGAGTGGTATGTCGTGGTCGACGGCGATCAGGTAGGCCCGATCTCTCCCGAAGAGATCGAGGCCTATTATGCCTCGGGGCGCGTGAGCGACGAGAGCTTTGCCTGGCGCGAAGGCCTTGGCGACTGGATCGCGCTGAGCGAGCTCGATGAGTTCGCTCACCTGGCGGCCATGAGCGGCACGCCCCGGGAAGACGCGACCGCGCTGATGGAAAGCCCGCTTGCCGCGGGTAACTTCGGCGAGTCGAGCGCTTCGGATTATGACCCCGGCTATGTCGCCGATGACGACGCGACCTCGCTGATGCCGGCGTCGGATTTCCGCGCGCAGATCGCCGCGAAGGAAGCCGCAGCAGAGGCCGCAGCCCAGGGTGGTTATGATTCGGGCTTTGGCGCGTCTTCTTCCTTTGATTCGCCTACCGGCTTTGATACTCCGTCGAATGCCGGCTCTCAACCGGCAATGAACGCACCACAGGACTCGGGTGGATTCGGCGTTGCCGGCTCGGCTTCGGGGGGCTTTGACTCCTTCGGCGGCGGCTCCGACGCAGGATTCGGCGGCGGCGGCTATGACGCAGGCGGCGGCTATGACGCAGGCGGCGGCTATAGCGCAGGCGGCGGATACGACTCCTACGATGATGAGGATTCGGCCGGCGGGATGTTCGCGGCCTTCGATTCCGGCGCCGACGGAGCTGACTCCGGATATGATAGTTTTGGCGGGGTCGATGACGGCTCCGGTGGTGCGGTGGCCAACGATTTGATCGGGCAGCGCAACGAGAACTCGGTGCTCTTCAGTCTGAGCAGCCTGGACCAGGTCAGCGCGGTGTCGGGGGCCGACAGCAGCCCGAGCACACCCGATATGGGCGGTGGCGCGATCACCGAAGGCTCGGGTCTCATTGATATCCAGGCCCTCGCCTCGGCGCAAAAGTCGATGAGAGCCAACGCCGCCGGCGGCGGCGGTGGTCTTGGCGTGGCAGACGGTCCCGAGGATCCCTTCGGCGCGGGCACGATGAGCATGCCCGCGCTGATGCCCATGGGAAGCCACAAGAGCAATAAGGGACTGATCATCGGTTTTGCCGCGCTCGGGGTGATCCTGCTGCTCGGCATTGGTGTGGTGGCCTATATGCTGGCGACCAAAGAAGATCCTCAGCCGGCCGAGCGTATCATTGAGCGCGTCGTCGAGCGCGAGGTGCCCGCTGCTGTTGACCCGGCGGCTGCTCAACAACAGGCTGAGGCAGCCGCGGCTGCTGCCGCGGCTGCAAAAGCGGCCGAAGCTCCTGCCGAGGAGGCCGCCGATTCCGAAGAGGCGCAAGCCGCCGAAGCGAGTGCGAAGAAAGACGTTAAAAAGCCCGCAGCAGCGAGTAAGTCAAGCGCGAGCACCTCGAGTGCCAAGTCGGATCCTGCTCCCTCAAAGCCGAAGGCGCCGGCCAAGAAGAAAGAGGACGATATCTTCGCGCTGCTGGATAAGAAAGACGATAAAAAGTCTGCCCCCAAGGCGAGCGCACCCGCGCCGAAGGCGAATGTGCCCGAGAAGCTCACCCGGGCGATGGTCAAGAATACCATCAACAAATATAATGGCCGGGTTCACACCTGCTATGTCGAGAATAACAAGAATAAAATGAGCGGCTCGGTCATGGTCGGCTTTACGATCAAGCCCTCGGGGCAGGTCAGTTCTGCGTCGATTTCGACCTCGAAGTTCAAGGGAACCGACGTCGGAACCTGCGTTCAGCGCGTGGTTCGCAGCATGAAGTTCCCCGAGACGAAGTCTTCGATGCCGGTCAATTATCCCTTTGCGCTGAAATAAGACGCGCAGCTTAAGGAAGCTCGGCATCCGCAACAAAAAAGCCCCCAGTCATCGTTAAAGATGATCGGGGGCTTTTTTGTTGCCCGGGGGCGTATGGCCTCTATTCCTCGGCATCCATCAGGCGTTTGAGGCGCGCCGGCTCCAGGCTCAGCCCAATCGTCGAGGACTCGCCAATTGTGACCCGCCCCGGCGGAAATCCCTTGGGCTTTCGGATATATTTTGCCCGCGTATAGGTGACGTCGATCAGCGTGTCGTTTTTTCCCTTCGAGAACCACGCCGCCAGGGTGGCCGCGTCGAGCAGGTCCTCGCTTTTGACATCGTCGCCGCGCTGGTCCATGCGCAAGAGCACGTGTGAGCCGGCCCAATCGCGCGCGTGAAGCCACAGATCACGCCCGCGCGCGATATGCATGCTCAGTTTATCGTTATCTGCGCCGCCGCGCCCCACCAGGATGGTGGTGCCGTGGTAGCTGCGAAACTTGCGGTAGGGCAGGCGCTTGGGTTGCTCGCCCCCGCTCTGGCGCTGGGCCTGCTTGCGCTCGGGTTTGAGTGTCCCCGCCGAAATAAGCGCGTCGGCAAAGACCTCGAGCCGCTCCACGCGTCCTTCTTCGGAGTCCTGCTGTTGGTTGGCAATCTCATCGAGCGTTTGCAGGGCCTGGGCCGCGGCGTCGCGCATCTCCATGGACTCCAGCAGTCGCTCCTCGATCTGCGCGTGCGCATCTTTTAGGCGGCGGTATTCATGAAAATTATACGCGATATTTTTCTTTAAGCTTATCGCCGGATCCAGCGGGATTTCGACCTCAGCAAGCGCCTCATCGTAGAAGTCCTGGACCCATACCGACTTCGCGCCGCGCTCAACCTTGCCCCAGGCGGACTGCAGGAGTTCGCCGCGGCGGCGAAACTCATCGGCGCTCTCCGCGCGCGCATAGTCCGCCTCGATATGGCCGACGCGCCGCTCAAGTTGCTTGAGCCGCTTCTTCAATCGGGTGCTCAGATTGCGCTGAAGGGTCTCAAAATTCTGCTCAATCACCTGCGTGCCGTATTGCGCTTCGAGCGTGGCCGAGCGCTCGAATTTTTTGGGATCAAGCGCCTCGAGCCCCCATCGCACTGCGGCGGCGCGCGCCGGGTGCTGCGCGCGCGCAGGCGGCTGGTAGCGCGTGCCCGGCTGCAGCCCGCGCTCGCCCAAAGACTGGCCGGTGGCCTGGCCGATGATCGTATCTTTGGCGTCCAGAAGATACCAATTCGGGTGGCGCCCGGTGAGCTCCACCACCAGCGCGACCGCGACGCGCGGGGCGCGCTGGGGCGAGTCCTCGGCGGCGAGTTCTTCCGCATCGGGCTCCCAGGCCGGGTCCACCGCCAGAAAATCCAGGCGCACCACGCGGTCGCGCTGCACCTGGGTGACGCGCTCAAAAAGGGCGCCCTGCAACCAACGACGCAATTGCATCGTAAACGCCGTCGGTGTAGGCGGTTGGGCGGTGCGCTGGCGGATGAAATGAATCCGGGTCACCTGCGGTTGGGTACACAGGCAAAGGTAGTGCGTGTCGCCCGGCACCCGCAGTTGCAAAATGCGCGTCTGCGCGTCGACCTCCAGCACGCGCTGGATCACCCCGCGCCCCGCGATTTGAGCGATCTCGGGAAGAATTAATTCGATTTCGGCGCTTGTTAAAGTCATAATCGCTTGGGTGGTTGGTTTGCCCATCACAGGTCGGTCGCGATCAAAATCTTGCAAAACGCACAGGGCGTGCAAGAGTAGGTGCGCGGACTGGTGAGTTTAGCCCTTTTAGGCAGGAATGACGATGAAGTTTTGGACCCCGTTGCGCCGCGTGTGGGCGCTTCTAGTACTATGCGGCGCCGCGCTGTGCCTGGTGGGCTGCGCCGGCGTCAACGAGAAGGAAGCCGAGGAGGTGCAGAACTCCGAGTGGCATTATAAGATGGGCGCGGGGTATTTTGAGTCCAGTGAGATCCCGCTGGCCATGCGCGAATTGCACGCCTCGCTCAAGCTTAACCCCCAGGAGTATCGGGCGCATTATCTGCTCGGATTTATTTCCATGGGACGGCGCAAATACCCCGACGCGATCAAACATTTTCAGGCGACGCTGGATATCAAGCCTGACTATCATTTCGCCAAGAATAACCTGGGAACGGTCTATCTGGCCCAGGAGCGCTGGGCGGACGCGGTCGAGGTCTTCACCGAGTTGCTCGACGAAGCACTGTATCCGACCCCGGAGTTGGCCCATAATAATCTGGGCTGGGCGTATTATAATTTGAAGCGCTACCCGGAGGCGGCCGAGAACTTCAAGATGGCGCAGTTCCTGAAGCCGGGGATGTGTCTGGCCTATAATAATCTCGGGCAAACCTACGAGAAGATGAATCGCTCGGAGCAAGCGATCGGCCAGTATCGCCGGGCGCTACGAAGTTGCCCGGATAATTATGCCGAGGCGCATTTTCACCTGGCGAAGTTGCTCCAGAAGCAAGGGATGACCGGCGCGCGCGAACATTTTGAGAAGTGCGTCGAAGTCCAGCCTGACTCCCTCCTCGCCGACCGTTGTCGTCAGTATTTGCAGGTTCGTTAAATGCCGCATCAAGTCATCAAGTCGTGGGGAAATCGGCGCATCGCGGCCAGCTTGCTGGCGGTCTGTCTGCTGGGCTGCGCGGTGCTGTCGGGGTGCAACTCGGAGCCGATGAGTGAGCGCGAGATGCCCGTGCCGGTCGACCCGGCGCGCGTCTTCGTCGAGAAGCTCTTGCCCGAGCTCGACGCCGAGCTGCGCGCGCACGCCGACGCGGTTGCCACCGGCTCGGCGCTGCAAAATTATCTGGAAATCGAGGCCAGCCACACCTGGAATACGCGCGTCGCAGGCGGCATCAAGTACGCCGACCTCTTTGCCCGCGTCTATCCCGCCAACGGGTATCATAAGGCGTTTGCCCAGTCCGACGGGCTGACGGAGCGCGGCGAAGTTGTCCTGCAGACGCTGCAAAACGCGGGGTATCACGACCTGGACCCGGACTCCTATCATATCGCGCGTATTCAGAGTCTGTCCGAGGAGCTTGGCCGCATCAGCGCCAAGGACCCCGCCTGGCAAACCCTGGCGCTGAGCGGCGAAGAGGCCAATGCCCTGGTCAACTGGCTGCACGAAAATAAGCTTGATACCGCTGCTGGCGACACGCGAACCAAGATCCTTGATGCGCTGGTGGGGGCGTCGGTCACCAATAGCGTCGACGAAGATGACCTGGCACCCGAGAAGTCCGAAGACCGCGCGGACAAGGGGGCCAACGCCGAGGACAATAGTGACAGCGAGCGCGCGAAATCCGGCATCCTACCCACGCCTGTGCCCCGGATCACCGAGCAACTGCACGCCTATCTGGGCGTCTTTGAGGGCAGCGCGAAGATCACCGCCGAGCTGGAACTTCGGGTCGTCGACGGCGCGCTTCGCTATGCCCGTGACATGAAACATTTTAATCTGGTGCGCCAGGACTGGCGCGATTTTCGCGACGCCGGCGGCTCCACCGCGCTTATCTATTCGCGCCTTGAGAAGACCTACGAGGCGCTGCGAAAAGCCGACGCCGAGCAGGCCCGCACGATCTTCGCCGAGCTTGAGCCCCAGCATCCGCAGTACCAAGGCCTGCTCGACGCGCGCGCGCGCTATTTGAGCATCGCCGAGCAGGGCGGCTGGGAGCGGGTCAACCCCGTCTCCCTGAGTCTGGGCACCCGCTCCCCGCGCGTTGAAGCCTTGCGCACGCGACTGGCCATCGAGGGCTATTTGCCGCTGGCATCGGGCGAAAATGATGAGGAAATTGAACCGGTTAGCGCCGTCGCGGAAGCCGTGGGAAGGCCGCAATCGGCACCGGAATCCACACCCGCGCCGGCCGGCGCCGACACGGTGGACGCGGCGCTTGTCGACGCGGTCAAGGCCTACCAGGAAGCCCATCAATTTCGCCCCAGCGCCGAGCCCGACGCGGCTTTCTGGCGCAGTGTCAATGTCAGCACGGCCCGGCGCATTGAGCAGATCGAGCTGAGCATCCAGCGCTGGCGCGAGTCGCAATATCAGGGGGAGAAAGACTTTATTATGGTCAATATCCCGGACTTCCACGCCGAGGTCTTCGCCGACCGCGAGCCGATGATGCGGTTTCGGGTGGTGACCGGCGATAATAAGCGGGTCTGCGACCCGGAGACCAAAAAGTGGACCTACCCGCACGCCACCCCGATCATGATGGCCGAGCTCAACCACGTCATCATCAACCCCTACTGGTATGTGCCCCAGAGCATCATCACCCACGAGCTTGAGCCGAAGATAAAGCGCGACCCGGATTATCTGGCCAAAAATGGCTATGAGGTCGTCGAGCTCAACGGGCGCGAGGCGATCCGCCAGGTCCCCGGCCCCGAGAACGCGCTGGGCTTTGTGAAGTTTATCTTTCCCAACGCCGGCAATATCTACATGCACGACACCCCGTCGAAGCGCTATTTTGACTACCCGGTGCGCGCGTTCAGCCACGGGTGCGTGCGGGTGCATGAGCCCAAAAAGCTCGCGGAGTTTTTGATCGGAAATGATCCGCTGGCCAAGAAGTACGATGTCGACGAGTTGATTGACTCTGAGCGGCAGCGCTACGTCGAATTGGAGAAAAAGATTCCGGTCTTTATCGAGTATAAGACCGTGCGCGTGGATGAGAGCGGGCGCGCCCATTTTCTGGCCGATATCTACCGCAAAGACCAACTTCGCGCGATCACCGACCCGGCGGCGCGCGAGAAATACGAGACCTGTCAGCCGCGGCGCGCTCAACCCAGCGCGGCGCCGCCGGTGGCCGGCGACGACCATGATACCGCGCTTCCCGAGGGCGTCGAATCCGACGTCGGTCCCTGAGTCGGGCCCGCGCTCTAAGGGCTTGGGAAGATGGAACTAAAAGAGGCGTTCGGGGACGGCCGGCTCCAGGCCGCGCGGCATCATCGGGGCGTTGAACCCGGAGAGGTCGAGCAGCGGAATGATGCGGCGAAGATCCATGACGGTGCCCAGCCCCAGGATCTCATTGGGGTAGATCCAGCGCGCGTCGATGCACTCGCGCCGGCTCAGCGACATGCTCTCGCGGCTGCCGTTGAGTGAGCAGACGAAATACCAGGCCGACTCAAATTTGGCGACCGGCCGGCGCACCGTCACCCGCAGGCCGGTCTCCTCGAAGGCTTCGCGCACACACGCGACCTCCGGCCATTCGTTGCGCCAGATCGTGCCGCCCGGCGGGCACCACTGGCCGCCGCGCCCCAGGTCGAGCGCGCGGCGGATAAAAAATATTTGGCCAGCGTCTTCGATTAACGCCCATGCAGAGGCCATCGTCAATCCTTCGTCTTTTCGCTATACGTACGCAAATGAGTAGGTGCCCTTTGGTAGCGCCGCGAGCGTGTCAAAAGCATCGGGCGCAACGGGCTCACACGATATAACACAAAAGCCTCCCAAGTGATTCCCACAACTTCGGTCGCCCCGAATTGCGCCCGGCAAATCTTTGAAACGGGGGCGGGTCGATTTTCGCGCCGAACTGCGGCAAGATGCGCACATGAATCCGACGAATCAAAACCAGTCGACGGACGACGCCCCGGAGATGCTCAAGGGCGAGCTTAAGCGGGTGCGATTCGCCAGCGAGAATGGGGAATTTGCGGTCTGCGATCTGCAACTTCCTGCCGGCCAGATTGTGACGCTGGTGGGCAATATCCTCAATACACACCCGGGCGAAACCGTTGAGGTCTGGGGTAGCTGGCAAAAAGATCCGCGATTTGGCCGCCAATTTGCGATCACCACCATTCGCGCGCTCACCCCGACCACCCGCGAGGGGATCGAGAGATATCTTTCCAGCGGACTTATCCAGGGCATCGGGCCGGTGCTGGCCGGGCGGATCGTCGCGCATTTTGGCGAAGATACACTTGATCTTCTGGACGCCGCGCCCGGGCGCATCCGCGAGGTCGAGGGCATCGGCACGGTGCGCGCCGAGCGCATCCAGGCGGCCTGGGGCGCGCAGCGCCAGGTGCGCGCAGTGATGGTCTTTTTGCAGTCACACGGCGTCTCGCCGGGGTTCGCCGCAAAGATCTGGAAGGAGTACGCCGAGCGCTCGGTTGAGGTCGTGCGCGAGAATCCCTATCGATTGGCCGAGGATATCCGCGGCATCGGGTTTCGCACCGCCGACACGATCGCGCTGGAGACCGGGCTTCGGCAAGATTCGCTGGCGCGTCTTCGCGCGGGGGTGCTCTATGTGCTGCGCCAGGCGCATTCCGACGGGCATATCTACCTGCCGATGGACGTGCTCAAGGCGCAGGCGGTCGAGCTGCTGGGGGTGCCGGCCGAGATGCTCGGCCAGGCGATCGAGGCGCTGATCCATGACGAGCGCGTGGTGGTCGAGGCGCCCGGTGACGGGCGTGCCGCGGCGGTCTACCGCGCGCCGGCCCACCGGGCCGAAAGCGGCGCGGCCGAGCATCTTCTCACGCTTATCAATACCCGTCCCTTGCTCAAATTTGGCGACCTGGAGGCGCAACTTCAGCGACTTCTGGAGCAGCAGCATAAAGACAGCCTCCCCGGGGCGCTTTCGAGCGAGCAGCGCCGCGCGGTGCTCGCCGTCTTCGCGCATAAGTTGGCCGTTATCACCGGCGGGCCGGGCACCGGAAAGACCACGATCATCCGCGCGGTGGTGGCGCTTGGCGACAAGCTCAACCAACGCATCGCCCTGGCAGCCCCCACCGGGCGCGCCGCCAAGCGCATGAGCCAGGCCTGCGGGCGCCCGGCGAGCACCCTGCATCGCCTCCTCGAATTCACCCCGGGCGAAGGCGGCTTTAAATACGATAGAAAACGCCCGCTGGACGTCGACCTGGTGGTGATCGACGAAGCCTCGATGCTCGATACCTATCTTCTCCACGCGCTGGTGCGCGCGCTGCCCGCCGGCTGCGCGCTCTTGTTGGTGGGGGATATCGACCAACTTCCGAGCGTCGGGCCGGGGCAGATCCTGGGTGATATTATCGCCAGCGGGCGCGTCGAAGTGCTGCGGCTTACCCGCGTTTTCCGCCAGGCCCAGGAGTCGAGCATTATTGCCAACGCCCACCGCGTCAACGCCGGCGAGATGCCGGTTGTGCCGGCGCATGGGGGGGATAAATTGGTCGATTTTTATACCATTTCGGCGGCGACGCCGGGCGAGGCGCAGCAGAAGATCCTCGATCTCATCACCGACCGCATTCCCAACGCCTTCGGTCTGGACCCGATTGAGGATGTGCAGATTCTGTCGCCGATGCATAAGGGGGAAGTTGGCTGCGCGCGCCTCAATGAGCTGATTCAGGCGCGTTTTAACCCGGGCGCGGCGCCGCTTGAGCACGGCTTTAGAACCTGGAAGGTCGGCGATAAGGTCATGCAGATTCGCAATAATTACGACCTTGAGGTCTTTAATGGCGATATCGGTCGGCTGGTCGCCATCGATCGCGCGGGCGAAAAGGTGCAGGTCGACTTCGAAGGGCGCCAGGTTACCTACGGTTTTTCGAGCCTCGATGAGTTGATCCTTGCCTACGCAATCACGGTGCACAAGAGTCAGGGAAGCGAGTATCCTGCGGTGATCCTGCCGATGCTCACCCAGCATTTTGTGATGTTGCAGCGAAACCTTTTATATACCGCGCTGACGCGCGCAAAGCGGCTGCTTATCATCGTTGGCTCCGAGAAGGCGGTTGCCATCGCCACGCGCAATCACGACGCCCAGATGCGCTATACGCGCCTGGCGGAGCGGCTGCGCGCCCAGTGATCGTGAGGCGAGCAACGCCGGATGACTCTGCATTAGTTCCCATTGAATTAAGTTCGTAAAAACGCATTTTAAGACTATGAGTTATTCTCCCCAAAGCGCTGGTTTCTTTGACACCATTCAGGTGTATTTTCTGGAGTTGACCGGCCGCGGCCTCATGTTCAGCGGTCGCGATATGGAATTGCTATGCCGCTGGCGCGACGAGGGGGCGAGCGCCGCGATCATCTGCCGAGGCATCGCGGAAGCCGCCCGGAGCATGCCCGACGGCGAGCCGCCGCGCGGGGTGCGAAGCTGTCAGATGTGGATCGAGCGCGAGATTGCCAGCGCCCGCAAGCGCGCAAGCGGCGGGCGCGCGGACGAAGTTGTCGCGACCGGTGTCGAACCCGTCGCCGCTATCGAAAAAGCAACCGCCGTCGAAGCAACGCCTGAAGTCGCCCCGAAGAACCCCCACGAAGCGCTCCTGAAAAGCGCGCTCGCGCGCATCGAAACCGCCGGACAAGCCTGCACCGAAGACGCCCCGCGCAGCGCCTACCGCGACGCCTGGCGCGCAACTCGCGCACTGCTTGAGCGCGGCGCCCTCCAAGACCCCTATAGCGAACTGGCCGCCATCGAAGACGCGCTGGCCGACGGCTATTACCGCGCCCTGGACCGCCAGAAACAACAGGCGATCGCTGACGCCATCGTCGCCCAGGACCCCGGCGGGCTCGCCCTTATGAGCCCCGCCGCCCGCCAAGAGCACCTCGCCGCGCGCCGCCGCGGTTTGCTGATGCGCAAGCATGGGTTGCCGCGGTTGCTGGAGTGAGGAGAAATAGCGCATCCCATCTGGCCATGTGGTGTTTGTGGTTCGCGTAGGCGGCCAATGTGGCGTTTGTGATTTGCGATGGCGGGCGATGTGGCGTTTGTGATTTGCGATGGCGGGCGATGTGG